>Ga0256831_1000027_pt1 | contig 67428 bp, 97 predicted proteins | sample 132544metaG_FD_189087 | JGI IMG/M metagenome (GOLD analysis project Ga0256831, IMG submission 189087) | Hydrothermal vent microbial communities from Lau Basin, Pacific Ocean - 132-544 | ecosystem: Environmental > Aquatic > Marine > Hydrothermal vents | place: Pacific Ocean: Lau Basin | collected...
ACGAATCGTTAATATTGGAAAAATGATTGATATTGATCCAATTATTGGAATTGATGATATTCTCGATGAGAATGAAATTATTGATGATGTTCTTGTTTTTCTTTCTTTTCTTTATGGTTTTATTCAAATTAGCGTCTATGTTCTACATTCACGAAGTGGTGCCGCCTAGCCTGTAAAAATGATTACAGGACAATGACTCCAGAGGTGCCAGTCAGGGAATTTACTCCCTGCTGTGCATCCAAGCATAGCACTTGGTTCATCATACGCTGTGATATGGCAAATGAGCCAACAAGTGATCGCATTGAACACTTGGGATCTGATTCACAACGGGAACTTGCCCTACGTACAGTCGCTGTCACACCCTCGACGAGGACGGATCGAAGCCTCTTCCGCGCATTTCTGCGATCGAAGACCGGCCCATGCCTGTTACCTGACAAAGCCGAATCTCCAACTAACAATTTTGTTACGGTGTAAAACATCGCAATCTTACACTACATTCGTTATGATGTAATCGTTGATACAGCCTAATAAGAAGGTTAAAGTTATTTTAGATTTTGTATAATGTAAAAAACTTACGAAAATTATACAGGGTCTGGTCACATGTTTACAAAAGAAATCGCGTCTGAAGAAGTTGTTCCTAATGGTCCTGCTTTCACCACATATGTCGAAATAAAACCAGGTGAATACTCAGATAGTGATGTATTATCATTTTATACTGTGTTTGAAAATGACATAACATCATTTACGACAACGTATAAATACTCCGGTGAAATAGACCAATTAAAATCAGATTTGTCTAACTATAATAGCAATACGTTTTTGAATTTATATGCGTGGGTTACAAATAAATCGTTAAATGAAACGATGTCAAAGATTAAAGGAGACAAGGTTAAAGGGGCGATCGCTTACGCTACGATTAAAAACATAGCGGTAGTTTTTGATTCCATTAAAGAAACTATCAAACAGTATTTGATGTCCAATGATTTTCTTGAATTCGTTCATGAGGGATACGCTAAATTTTTTGAGGAAAACAGGGAAATCACCACGATTCAAAGATCGTTCAATGAATTTTCTAGGGAAGCGCTGGCTAAGTTTGGAGTTACCGGACGGGTCATTGAACAAATTCGAGATTCCCTGATGACCGTTGTGTATGAGCCGATCAAAGTCGAAAAGTCCATACGTGTCGTCGCGAAGGATCTTGACGTCGATATCGAGGTAAATGAGGAAGCCATAGCGGACATTAGAAGAAAGTTCGATAAAGACTATATCGGTAAGACTAAGGGAATTCTTATTCGTCCAATTTTTCACTCTACGGTGACATTTGATGTTACCGTTATGTACGATAACAACGGTGACGTTTCGGATCTTTTCACCGAGCACGTTGTACTGTCATCGGACACTGAAAGACAAAACAAGGAATCGATGTCGGCTCTTTTATGGCTAACGAGAAAAAGCGTTGGCGTGTATGATGTTGATATTGATGATGCTACGGCTTCTATGGCGTCTGAAATTGAAAGAGTTTTGGTTGAGGCGAAGAGAGAAATTACTGAAAAGTTTGATAGGACGTGGGAACCGATATTGCGTATCGTGTCTAAAGCAGCCGGTGTAGACATAGATAAATATGACGAAATTGTTGAAATGTTAGAGGAAAATCCACTGCTAGATGTGGATATCGACGCATGGACACGCACTTTGATCAATATCGATCAGGTAGGGGAAATCAACAAAAAGAAGGTCGTTGATTTTCTTGACAGAATGTTGAAGATTTTAGGAAGTAGGTATGTTCAATAATGACGCTCCATCATTGATAGTTGAAAAACTAAATGATGACATTGAACTCATTGAACAGTTTGCTAAGTGTGAATGCGTAGATAAACTTGACTATATACTTCCTAGATTGAACGATTTGAACTCGTTAGATTCGTCCGGTCATGATATTCTATATTATTCAATAAAACATCATAACGTGGACCTTTTTGACTACTTATCATCAATGAGTAGGGTTAATATTTGGAAAAAATATGAACATGGCAGAAACATTTTTCATATTTCTGCCATTCATGATTTTGTTGAAATTCTTTTCAAGTATAATGACATTCTAGACTATGACTTGAATCAGGTGGACGATGGAAATAACACGCCGCTTGACTTGTCGGACGGTGAGTGCTCATTCAAACGAACGCTGTCCAGACTGCTTGACGGTGATAGCTTGTTCTAACCGTTGTATCTCTTTTTTCAAGTCATTGATGATTGACGCGGCCTTTATTTGTTCAACGAAATTAAGGCCGTCATATTTAATTTTAATTTTTGTGTCATTAGACATATATAATTGTAGAAAATATTGATAATACTTTCTATTATATACATTGTAGTGAACGTATATTGAATCATCGAGTTCAATGTGTGACAACACTACCATTGTCGTCATAAACAAATTTCGTTCCAGTAGTTCTAAGTTAATGACGTCAGACACGTCATTATGATTAAGGAAATCTACTGTTATTTCTGCTAGCTGTTTATCAATATCTGACGGTCCATACTTAAAGAACTGTAAAGCTTTTTGCTCTTGCAGTTTCTTATCTATATAAAACCTTGGAGCTAGAAGCTCTACCACTCCTTTAAATAGTCTTAGAGTTTTGAAGTGATCATTAGGTATATGAATGAGATCTATATATAGATGTTTGTTATCTACCCAAAGTCGTTCCATAAGCTCGTAGGGAACAGAGCCTTGTTGTTCATAGTATTCAATGACTCTACTAGGAACGACGTGTCTACTTTTATCTGCTACGAACTTATCAAGTTCTTCACAATGTATACTGATTTTGTCTTTTTTACCGAGTAGAAAACTCTTAGTATTCTTTATGTTTATCCACTTCATTTGGTGTGTTCCCGAATGCATTAACCATATAGTATGATACGTATGCGTCTAGTATTACTTTTTCAATATCGTCCTCGCCCATCGTTCTTTCTATTTCTTTCTTTATTATCGTTGAATTTGACTCTAAGATCTTCATTTCTTCATTTGTGAGATCTTTCATCAATTTATTCGTTAAACCTTGAAGGTTGTATGATTTCAAAAGTTCGTATTTGATCATATCCATGTCTACTGTGAAGTCATCATGGATCGTAAGGTCCACAGACAGAAGCGGTATGTCTTTGTCCGTTAGAATCCATAAATTGATCGAGCACTGATTATTGTGCACCGTGATTGAAGTGTCCTCGACTATTATTCTTTTACTTAAAATGTCCATCTAATTTTAGACTACACATGTAATTTTTACTTACAATGAAAACTTGTGATAAACTATACACACAAATGATAAGCATTGACCCGATTGAACGACAGGAAAACATGTTCAGTTCGTTCATAAACATTACCGTTTACTGCAGCGGAAAATTTGCAAACTACCGCGTTTTTAGTGAACGAGAGGGTTTCCATCCACTTGACGGACTTACCGTCGTTGGATACTTGACGGAAATCGGTCGTCTTCACTTAGACGGTGAATTGAAAATGTTTTTAAGGGACGGAGCTTCTAAAGCTTTGGCGTGGATACTGTATCATACGTTAAAGAACGGTATGGTGTATGATGACGTGGGGCCGTTCATCGATGACTTTAAACGACGGTTTCCATCGGCGAAAATCGATCTTGAATCAATAATCAATGAAATGCATACGATGAGTCATCATATGGCAAGACAGCTTACTTCCCGACCCATAGAGATCCGCATTTAGTCGGATCCGCTACAAAATCTTGATGGATCCAACAGTATCCATCCATTCCCCACCCTGTACCCCAATGATTTCTTACCTTAAAAGCTTCAAGGTCAGGGTCATATCCAACGATAATCATTGAGTGATTCCCTGCGAAGTCTTTAGGGGAAGGCTTTTGTATGACGCCTTCTTTGTATCTCGTGAAGTTTCCTGGTAGTCTGAAACCCGCTACTACGCCGGGGAAGTTATGAAGCGCTTCTATGACCAAAGAAAGCCTTTTCTGGCCATGTGCTTGGATGGAGTGGAATGAACGGAGCGTGTGAAGTCTCGCGTTAGAATAAGCGAGAAGTGACGGTCTTCTCGTCGCTCGTTCCCAGAGTCCATCGACAACTTTGTTGTCGTATGGCCAAATTTTCTCTTCAGGAACCCCGAAACGAACGGCGACGTCAAAAACGAACCGATTATAAGTTCCGGATTCCGGATTTCCTGATTCAGACGGTGACATCATGTGCCTGGCGTTCCACCAGACGAACATTCTAGACAGATCAGGGAAATCATGCGGGGAAATTCCGTGCCGTTTCGCCAGCGCCGCTTCAACGAAATCGGCTCCGGAATTCGCCGCGCATGATGGTAAGTTGAGTTGATTCGACACGTGTTTGAATTGTGTCGTATTATCGATTATTTTATCTGTCGGCGACTCAACTTTCAGATTGACGTCAAGACTGAACGGTTTATCCCTTGGATCCTCTTTATCGGGGACCCATCCGAGTTTTGACGGATCGATTTTTTCAAAATCGTTCGGTTCTTCCCTGAGTTTTAGATCAAATTTTACCCTATTTAAGGTTGGGTTGGTCTTTTTTAAGTGGAATAGCTGAAACAGGCCCATTAGCTTTACCTCCTACGTAACGTCCATTGTTACTATAAAGAATAGTTTTGCCTTTGATTTCTTGAAATCTTACTTGGCAAATTCTCATGTTTTCATAAAGGACTATTGGTCTTACGCACGTAACCTCTAGTGTGTATTGACCACAAAAACCCGGATCCCCATAACCTGCTGTTACGTGGATCGTGAGTCCAAGACGACCGAGTGTTGATTTTCCATCGATTATCTGGACATAATTGTCTGTGCAGACACGATTCACGGTATGCATGATGTAAAGTTGTCCAGGTTGAAGAACGATCTTATGGTTGAATTCGTATTCTAATGTTTTGTTTTCTTTGAAAGGATCCAGCAGAACGTCCGGTGCGTACTGTATGACTCGATTCCCAAGTCTTAAATCGATGCTCGCCGGGTTTATATCTCTTTCAAAAAACGGGTCTATTATTATTCGTTTTGATTGAATCTCTTGTTTAATTTTTGTTCCGGAAATTATCATATGTACAATTCATACTCTCTTGATGTTTATGGTCAAATATTTACAATACATGAATATGACGAAATTGATTGTGAATGTATCGTATCGAAAGTGAGTGAAATACCTAGGAGTGTACTTGAGGAAGCTAAGAAAGGGTACATGGCAAATTTCACATCATACATGAAAAATAGTAAATCTATTTTGCTAAAGTGTAAACACTTGCAATGTGAACTTGATTGTCCAAATCGAAGCGACAAATGTGATATTGAGTGGTCGGTGACTAACGGAAAAACGCTTCCGTCTTGTTGGATGTCAAGCTACGGTTGCTACGAACCTGTGCACGCGTTAAGTGTCGGACATCTCGTATTTATCGTTGATGAGAGCCGATAATCTTTCAAGTGCTTCATCTGTTGCAGATGAAATTACGGATCGTTTCACGTCAAAGAAGATGTGATCGTATATCATGCAGATTTTTGTATATTCAATGAGTGAGCATTTATCACGTACTCGATAAATCTTTTTATCAACAGCTTTGAGTTTCTTTTTGATTTTATCGATCGGTGATTGTTTTTTCTCTTCCTCTTCCCCTTTTATATCTAAATCGATTCCGAATCGATTCGCGAGTTGAACTGTCGCTTGTCCATATGAAATGCTATTGAAGCGTGAGTAAAGAGCTATGCTATCCCAATTTTCCCTACAGACAAAACAGTAAACGTGGCCGCTTCCATCATCCGGATAGTAGCGGGCCGATGGTTTATTGTCTGGGCCGTGAAATGGACACGGTATTTGCGTCGGTTCATTTTGATTAACGAGCTGTTCTATCGTTGAATGCTCAGTTAGTGCTTGGAACGCGCTATACTCCCTTTTTATTTTTTCCCTTACCGCTTTCCACTTGCCCTTATCATCGCTTTTAAATTGTTCTATCATTTTGTGATCTTGTACATTTTATACAACTTTTCAAATGTTTCATTTGAAAATGTCATATTGTTTGCTAAAATTATCTGTTTTTTATATTCATTACTATTGATTAACAGGTTCAATTTTTCTAAGAAAGATTCGTAAGTGCGTTTACTGTAGTAGTAAAAATTGTTATAATTGTTATAATGCGGTTCACGAAGTTGAAGTATCTTGTCCATGATCACATTGAATATCTTATGTGTTCTTTTGTTTAGTAAACCTAAACTTACTGTTAGTTTATAAGGTCTACTGCCTATTGTATATGATATTACAATATTATTATCATCACATTCCATACTGTCAAAATGCATTGTTATGAATTTGCCGTTATGTGGTGAGATCTCATCAACATGTGTTACATCGTCTATTCCCTTCATATATTCATTGATTGTTCCTGACCTCATGAACTGTTCTATTATTTTATCATGTATAACTTTAGAATCGTTCTTTGATAATTTTATATCATGGGATAGATTGAATTTGCCCCTTAACACATTAAGTTCACCTTGCATTGGTGAGTATCCACTTATATGATGATCTACAACGTGTCCGTCTACAGTAACGGACACGTCACACTTTATACCAACCGCGTCAATCGTATACATAACAGATGGGTTTTTAATAGTAACCTGTATCATCGCAAAATGTGATCTGCTATTGTTTCTAGAACATAAGACCTGAACTTGTCAGATGCTAGTAGTTTTCTTTCAATTTCTTCCTCAATGAGATCTTTATATACCATGAAGTCTCCGTTGTCTTTTATGTTTACTGATATCTTATTGTTCACAAGATCGATCTTTGAGAAGAAAAAATTTGGCTTTTGTATATTATCCGTCATAGTGAACGTCTTACCACCGACGTTCACTATGACGGTAACTAGCATCGTTCGTTGAATTAGTTTATAATCCTGCGTCCAAATATGATCGTGAATTATTACATCGTTATCATTTTTATCCGTATCATGTTCCATAATTCGTCCATGTCGATTTTTATTACAGAGTTCGATATCTTGAAATATTGAAGCCTTCTTTCTGTCTTATTTTTATGGAAATCGGCGATGAGTTCGTTCATCTTATACCCGGTTCCCTCTATTATATTATAGGCTTCAGAAGTTACGTCCTTATCATAATATTGGCGAATTAGTTTTCCATTATACAGGAAAACTACATACTTTGATTTCTTTGACAGATGCAATATCTTTATATCATGCTTCGAGTAGTTCATCGATTCCTAGAACTCTGTAAATTTCTGGTTTTCTTATTTCTATCTTGTTTTCTAGGCTATTTACTAGACTTTGGACTTTTTCTTCGAATGAAAAGAATTTGCTATTGATGTTGCCGTAATAGGCTCTAATGATTATCAGGTCGTGAACGAGTGCTTTAATCTGTTTGTTAACTTCTTCCATGTCAAGAAATTCAACGAGTTTCTTGTTCCAGTTAATGAGCTTTACGTTGTTCACTCTTTCCATGTCATAGATGATCCCCGGCTTCCTGACCGTTATCATGTCATCATATGTCATGACTCTGCTAGATTTTAGACTTCCTAGTGTTACGCCTTTTAGCATGTAGTCTACAAACTTCTGGTAGGTGAAAAGTCCATCGATTGGTTCTGATATTACCGATCTGACGATCGGATACTGTTCATCGTGCATTAGCTTGATTCGCGATATGTCTACCGCATACGTGTACTTGAACGTCTTGCCGTGCATTTCGGCTATTATCGCCGCTTGAGGGAAAATTAGCCTGAACGGTTTTTCTGCGTTTTTAGCGACGTTCTTCTTTTTGTTTATGAAACTGAACTTTACGTTTTCTGGTTTTGCCGTTAGGTTCTTTTCTATTGCCCTCTTTATTATATCCGACGACAGAATATCGTTTCTTATATCATCATATGACATACCTGAATACGTTTTCCTCATGATGTTTTCCTTTCTAAATTCTTAGCTATGTGGTTAGCTATCAGGTTTGTCACGGTTTTTATCGTTCCAACTTCTTGAAGTTTTTGTGATATTGCTTCCTTTATTAAATCCTCGTGTTTTTTGTCTACTCTTAGTGCAACCCAGTCAGAGTGCAGTACCATTACCGCGTCGTCTTTTATGATTTCGCCGTTCGACTCTATCTCAATGTCTATGTCTATCGATTTGTGAATTGACATATATGATGTGTACTCCGGGATGTACACGTTAAACTTTGTCACTGTGAAGTTATTTGTTGATTTTTGTGACATTGTATATTCGTCTAACTTTTTGTTCTACTTCTTCCCAGTTCAACCACTTGATTTGAACTTGCTCTTTTGCAAGTTGAATCTCGGACTCTATCGTTGGGTTGTACATGGACGGCACTCGCTCTAATTGTTGCTTTAGTTCGGCTGACTTTTCCTCGTTAAAAACTACATTGTGAGTTTTAATGAGTTGGCGTTGAACTGTGTCGTAAAGTTGTTCACTGTTTATTTCTTTTGGATGCGAAGCGACTTTCACATCGCAAGATCTACCATCAATAGTAAACTTCAGTGTCATAACGTTCATTGGATTAATTTCTAGTGATACTCTATCTAGCTCTATGCATTTCATTTACTATTACCTTTGATATCGATAGCATTATGTAATCTGTGAATTGTTTCGCTGAGAATAAACTAGAGGCGAGTTGAATGTCAAACTGTTCACTGTATCTTGCTGGTAAGTTTGCTTTTCTTAAGATTTGAATCGGTCTAGTTTTCATTGTTTTGTTAACTAGATCAATTTCTCTAATGATCAGTATATCATAACCTTTTTCATTTCTTGTAGATAAATGAAGTGGCGTTGAATTCTCTTTATCTTCGATCCTTCCGTCTAGCCTAATATAAAGTCTTTTCAGGAAACTTGTCCCATCATCTACCATAGGCAGGAGTGTTATCTTTTTTATGATAACCTTCATCCCATTATCATTCCCAATTTTATGAATTTTCTTAGTTGATCGTCATCAAACTTTACACTTTCAAACCTCGTCCTGAAGTTTTCTATACCTGCTCCGATCGGATCAGATTCATACTGATCTATCATCGATTTGACGTTTATATCGTATCCGTCCATAACGCTTTCGACGTGTTCATATCTTTGTTCTTGGCTTCCATTGATCATTACTGGTGGTATTGGCCACTGGTTGAGTTCTAACCAGTAAACGATTTCTTTTTTGATGCTACGGTCGTCGTTAATATCCCAGACTCTTACGTTGAGTACGTTACCATTATTCTTTTTTAATCTTATATTGTACTCATCTAGTAAACTGTTATATGTTATTAATAATATTTTCATTTTATCATTGACATTACGAAAAGTTGTAAAAGATCGTCTTTTTCCATTTCATTTTGCATGAAGCGCGTATGTACCGCGACCTTCATGTTAACCCCATTTTCCTTGCAAAGTTTTAACACATGTTTTGAATGAACTACAGACAGTACGTATTTGAAGCCTCTTAGATTCCTGAAAATTTCAAACTCCGCCCCGTTTGATAGTAGAAACATGACAACAATCGCGAAATTTGTGTTTAGAGTTATATCAGGGGGTTCGCCCATCATCTCCTTCGTTACAAGTTTTGACACTAGATCATTGAACTTGATCTCATTGAAACTTCTATAGGTATTATAATCTTCTATTATACTGCGTACGTCAAGATTTTTCCATGGATTTTTCATGGCTTCTAATTGAAATATTCAACGGATCTTCCCCTAATGTCTACGATATCGATCATAACTCTTTCCGATCTGGATACGAGACGAGACATTCTATCTTCTAAAACGTCTAGATTTATTCCTTCTATATTTCCATTATAAAGTGCTACTATTTGTTCATCGAGTTCATTATATTCTTTAATCAATCTTTCAATATCCTTCATGATTTCAATTCTATTTGTAATAGTTTCCATCATCTTTTTGGGCATCGAAGTGACTAGCATAGTGGCGTATTTGCCGTTTGCCTCCATCTGTTCATTCAATTTTTTTACGTTATTTACTTTATCTTTCATTTTATCATCCATTTTTTACTACATTTATCATGCCCATAGCACGATATCTTTGTGTGTATCCGGTATTATGGCCTAACGTTATGTTGATGGACTTTTTTACGATATGATGCGGGATCGGTCGATCAGCGATAACCGACCGAATGATGTCAGATTCAATTTTAGCGACAACGCGCTTGTCGGATTGTCCAACGGGCGGATGAATTGATGCCGCGATAGCGAACAAAGACATGTTAGGATCGCTACCATCTTTCTTTGTTGGAGTTCTCATAAAACCGGGACGCACAAGTTTATTGAACTTGATGATCTTTTTTCCAATATTTTTAACATCATCTACGATATAATCTGTGATACCCATACGGGATGCAGATTCAGAAACGAACAAAAAATGTGCTTTGTTATCGGGAATATTAACAACACTAGTCGTGTAAATCGAAGATAGATAGTCAAAAATATCGGTGGATGAAATACCAAATAGTGCGTTTTTTGGTTCTTTGTCTACCCAGAACAGGATGTAGTTATCTTTATCGAGATAAAACTTATGCTTTGATTTATTTGCGGTGAAATGTGACAACACCTTCAGAACGCTATTTTCGTCATACTCAGTTAAGTTGAGATCCTTGTTTTTGATTCCCCATCCAGAGTCTGTGATTTGATCGTCATTTCCGCCGACGAGTTGGTTACGTCCGACCTTGATCGATCCTAGTCGCAAAGCTTGACTCATTTTACGTGAAAACGGTGAAAATACGTCATTTCCGCTTCCCTTAAGCCTATAGTAATTATCAACAAACCACTGTTTGACCTCTGGAATGTCCATTAAATTATGTTCTACGCCGTTTTCTACGTATACTGGTACGATAAAATCTGAGTGAAGAAAGTTAACGTCTGTATTATCGGCGTCCAAGTACGTGTGATATGGATCTTTCATGATTGTCCACAGAGCGTACATGTATCGGTTTCCGGTTTGTAAAGCGCACTCCCAAACAATGCGTTTATGAAATGCGTGGATACCGCGTTGAGTAGGGCCATCCTTAGAGTAACCTGACTTGAGACCTAGCCTTGACAATACTTGCTCATATTGTGATTGAGTGGTGTAATTATATATTGTTGACGGATCAATATATGAGTGAATGTATCCATGCAGAAATGTTGACATATGTTTCGTACCATACGATGTCATAAATTTTTTGAATGTCAACATCTTTGTCGGCTTGTTTTTATCCTTAACAGATACAAGACGCCATGAGGGGATCGGACCATTCAAGATGATTACCATCTTGTATGATACGTTATTGTTTTCGTGAAATTGGTCATTGAATAAATGACCATTATTGTTATAATATTCGATAATATCTGTTAGTATTTGTGACATATTTTTCTCCTGTTTCTTAGCAGTTCATACCTTTACGTTTTAGTATTCTTTTTTTGTATTTTTCTAAATGATCACGTAGGTCTGATATCAATGATTTATAGTCACCAATGTCATTGGGCATGTCATAAATGGTCATAGTTCCATTATCAGTATATTCAAATTTTGTTACACTACCCTTTTTTGATATAGTGCCATTGAATTTAATATTATTAACATAATATCCATTCCTGTATGATGATATACCATCAATGCTGATTATTTTTACTTTGTAACCTTTCATATCGTTTCCTTGCCGTGTTGTTGCGTGTTGAAGTCCACAGCCCCCTTAACGGGGGCTGACACAGACGTGACACGAGCAAAGCGAGTGGATTGCGCCGTCAGTTGAAATCCACAGCCCCCTTGACGGGAATTGACACCACCTCGAAGTAGATCGTGATGGTCATGACGCTCCCTTGTTGAAATCCACAGCCCCCTTGACGGGGGCTGACACTCTTTCGATGGTCGTGAGGGCGTCTTCGCCAATGGTGGTTGAAATCCACAGCCCCCTTGACGGGGGCTGACACCTCAGGTCAGACGACGCTAATTGCGTAGTCGACGAAGTTGAAATCCACAGCCCCCTTGTCGGGGGCTGACACCACGGATCGCGACCAGCGTTGTTGCCTTCGCCCTTCGTTGAAATCCACAGCCACCTTGACGGGGGCTGACACGAATCGGGAAGTGACGATGAGGAAAATCGTCTTAGGATGTTGAAATCCACAGCCCCCCCCCTTGACTGGGGCTGACACAACGGTCGGTGAGGCGCGGCGCGCCAGCACCAAGCTCCTGTTGAAATCCACAGCCCCCTTGACGGGGGCTGACACCAGGTGAAGCGACATTTTTCCTGGCATTTCTGCATGCGTTGAAATCCACAGCCCCCCTTGTCGGGGGCTGACACCGTCCTCAACAGGAGCAGAAGTTCGAATTCACGAACCGAGTTGAAATCCACAGCCCCCCCTTGACGGGGGCTGACACACGTAAAAAATGATGCTTTGCAGGCTTTGCGCAACCGGAGTTGAAATCCACAGCCCCCCTTGACGGGGGCTGACACTGAACTACAAATAGTTAAGGGAACGCTCAAGAAAAGCTTGAAATCCACAGCCCCCCTTGACGGGGGCTGACACAGGACACGCACACTGAGGCGACTTTCACCGACGCTCCTTGAAATCCACAGCCCCCCTTGACGGGGGCTGACACTCGACGAAGCTCACTTCGTTAGCTCCCTGTAGAAGAGCTTGAAATCCACAGCCCCCCTTGACGGGGGCTGACACCGTCGTCGAGCGGCAGAGCCCGTGCAGAGCGGAAGGTTGAAATCCACAGCCCCCTCCCCCTTGACGGGGGCTGACACCATTTTCAACGTATTACAAATACGTTGTTGATAAGATGAAAATCCACAGCCCCCCCCCCTTGACGGGGGCTGACACAGTATGTATTGGAAATAGCGTTACGAACGTTATTTCCAATGCATCCCTGTGAGGAGTTATTTTTCTACTGAACTCCTGATCAGTAAAGAAAACTTTTAACGAGTGTTTATTTACTTGTCAAAGATCTATATACTTACTTTACACTCGTTATTTTTGCGAGCGATCCCAGGAATTTGCGCGCCGTATGATCGCTCGCAAAAAAAGATGTCATACTGTGATGATTACTCCTGTGTTCATGTCGTATGAATCCTTATCGATCACTATAATATCAGTTTCATTCACTGTCAGTGTTTCATATTTTAATTTGCTTAATTTTTCTTCAGAAAGTGACACCATGTACGGCGATAATTTTCTCATCCCTGTCAAAATATTTCCTCCGTTCATGATCTCGTTTAGTATCTTCTCATAATCACCATATGGAACAACGACCGAGATTTCGTCCTTTTTCTCAATCACGTGGAACTTTTCACACACATCACCGAATTGCAGTTTCTCCCTTAGTTTTATGATATCATCTGGATCAGTATTATCATAGTACATACTAAAATATTTGATCAGGTCATTATGACCAAGTGGATTAACATTTCCGGTTTTTATCATACTATATGTTATGCTCGCCTGTTTATCAACTTCATCAGGGATAAAGTATCCTCCGGTTTTGATTATATACACCATTCCTATTTTATTCGGGTCGTTCTCTCTGTTACATCTTCCCGCGATTTGGTTAATCGATGATAACCCCGCCATGTCTCTTATCACGACGCCAAAGCTATAGTCCATTCCCGCTTCAACGAGTGATGTTGCAATAACGATCGATTTGTTGTTAATCCTGTCCATCGCGTCAAGTCGATGTTTAGGACACATGTTAGTCGATAAGTGGATTACGTGATTGTCTGTTGATTCAGCGATTGAATTGTAGATGTTTGCTACTTGCTGTTTACTATTGAATACGGCCATCAGACCGTCATCATTTATTTTGTCTTTTATGAATTTGATCGTACCATACTCATCTAATTTTTTACCTAAAACTGACTCGTCCCAAACAAACTTTTTGTGTTGTTTTACAGATTTTACTTTATTACTGATTATGCTTGTTGTATTCGTTATCGGAGGCATAGTAGCAGTAGCAAGTACCACAGAGCTATCAGCAACATCAACCAGGTCCCACAAAGACTGGATAATCGGGCTGTATATATGTCGAGGGAACGTTTGAACCTCATCAAACATAATTACCGAATTTGCCATTCGGTGGAGTTTTCTAACTTTCCTAGGGGAACATCCGTGTAGAGATTCAAAAAATTGCACATTCGTCGTGATGATAACCGGATAGTCCCATCTTTCAGCGCCCTTTTTATTCGCCCACATTTTATTCTGATCATCATTAACGTAGGTTGAATAATGCATCAGAACGTTATCTTCACCCAATATGTCCTTGAAAATTTTCGCTGTCTGTTCAATGAGTGAAATGAATGGCAGTACTAGTATGATTCTGTCTAGGTTATTATGCATCACATGTTGGATCGCGAAAGCTAACGATGCTAACGTTTTTCCAGATCCGGTTGGGGCGTTAAGAACGTAAAAACCGGTGCCATTTTTCGCTGATTTGATTGAATCAGATAAAACCATGTCTCGGAGCGTTTGTTGCTCTGATTTACCTGGTTTTCTCAGCGATCTGATATAACGAATTAATGATTTGTATGCATCATGCCAATCGATCTTTCGTTCTTTCGGTGGGTGTCCTGCGAACGTTGCTGTGTCCGTTCGATCGGCGTCGATAAGGGATGAATACAGCATTCGTATAATAGTGTCATTTTTTGTTCCATCGTGCAATTCTATGCTTGACGGAACAGGAACGTCATATTTTGGAATTGCATCCATGTTTATTGCGTCATATGATATTTTATACGCGGTTCCATCTGTTGTTGTGTTTGACATGTTGTGGAGTCCGGTATGGTGCCATCCGATCATAGCTTGTGATATCATTAATACTTGTTTGTTATTCACCAATTTAGATACATACATCGATGACACTGGAGCATGATACGTTAATTTTATATTATCATTTGATACGTTATAATCATATGGAATATGATATGCATCATGGATCTTAGCTTGGAAATATGGGTTATACTTACCCCAATCATGATACATACCGATAAAATGTGCTATATCAACATAATCACCTCCCATAAAATTTGACATATAGTGTGAACATAGTGTTGCAACATTTTTGTTATGTTCATGGACTGTTTGAATTTTGTGTTCGTTATAGTGTGCTATGTATGTCATTTTTTGCTGTGTTGTTGTTATGTGCTGTTGTTTGTTGTTGAGTTGAAATCTACAGCCCCATTGATAGGGGCTGACACGCGAAGCTGACCGCTGACTAGTGGCTCCAAGTGATATCGTTGAAATCCACAGCCCCCTTGATAGGGGCTGACACTATTTGTGGTAACAAATTTTGGACCGGTTTGTAAAATTAGTTGAAATCCACAGCCCCCTTGACGGGGGCTGACACACACCGTCAGATGGAGATTTTGCCCTGATGAATGGCAGTTGAAATCCACAGCCCCCTTGACGGGGGCTGACACCCGCATCAAACGCCGCCTTTCGGGCCGTTGAGATGAGGTTATGTTGAAATCCACAGCCCCCTTGACGGGGGCTGACACTTACAATGTCATCTATTAAAAATTGAATATGTGGAATAAGTTGAAATCCACAGCCCCCTTGACGGGGGCTGACACGGAATTATCGAAATTAGGAAGTTTAAAAAGTTTTTGCGTTGAAATCCACAGCCCCCTTGACGGGGGCTGACACACACCAACTGCATCAACATCTGTTGACTCATTTAAGAGTTGAAATCCACAGCCCCCTTGACGGGGGCTGACACTCAAGAGTTGATGGTGAAACTTTATTGGTCGTGAATGGTTGAAATCCACAGCCCCCTTGACGGGGGCTGACACCAAAATGAACATGGACCATTACGTTGATACGGAATTGGTTGAAATCCACAGCCCCCTTGACGGGGGCTGACACTGCTTTTTGATACGCTGGACGTGCCTTACATTTTAGTTGAAATCCACAGCCCCCTTGACGGGGGCTGACACTTGACGAATGTTCCTGGTCGCGTGATTGAGTATGAGGGTGGTTGAAATCCACAGCCCCCTTGACGGGGGCTGACACTGCGGTCGAGGAAGAGTCCAATGACATCTTCCCGCCTGTTGAAATCCACAGCCCCCTTGACGGGGGCTGACACTCCGACGCGCAGGATATTTTGAACGGTAAAGACGCGGAACCCACGTTGAAATCCACAGCCCCCTTGACGGGGGCTGACACTTAGCTAAGATGAGAAATCAATCACAAATTGTCATTGACGTTGAAATCCACAGCCCCCTTGACGGGGGCTGACACCACATTGGGTTGATTTTAACCAGGGTAAATATTTTAGTTGAAATCCACAGCCCCCTTGACGGGGGCTGACACCCCTGGCCCTTTGGACACTTAGGTGCTATGTTTGGGCCTGTTGAAATCCACAGCCCCCTTGACGGGGGCTGACACTGGGAACACCAGGGTAATTTTTCATGAATCGTGGTTGGTTGAAATCCACAGCCCCCTTGACGGGGGCTGACACCACGATGATATATCGGATTTCTGAATGTTTCTCCATAATGTTGAAATCCACAGCCCCCTTGACGGGGGCTGACACCTACCTGCTGGAGTGTCGGGTGACCGGATTTTGCTCGTTGAAATCCACAGCCCCCTTGACGGGGGCTGACACGCCTCCCAAAGTTCCTATGGGCGATTGCCGGGTGATACGTTGAAATCCACAGCCCCCTTGACGGGGGCTGACACGATTAGGGAGGGCAGTTACTCTACTCAAATCTGATATTGTTGAAATCCACAGCCCCCTTGACGGGGGCTGACACTTGCTACCTCGTCCCACATGGTCTTGATTTTTCCATGTTGAAATCCACAGCCCCCTTGACGGGGGCTGACACTTGTCTTTGAATCTCCGAGTAAATGCTCAAATTTTGTCGTTGAAATCCACAGCCCCCTTGACGGGGGCTGACACTCATTCAAGGACATCTAATCATAGAGATGTACTAGAGTTGAAATCCACAGCCCCCTTGACGGGGGCTGACACACCCGATCTCCGTATTACGAGAAATTGGACACTCAGACGTTGAAATCCACAGCCCCCTTGACGGGGGCTGACACGCGAATGTTTTCTGATATTGCAAATATGGATATGATGGGTTGAAATCCACAGCCCCCTTGACGTGGGCTGACACCTATTATAGTTTGTTATTTGTAGGGTATAATAACGAATGGTTGAAATCCACAGCCCCCTTGACGGGGGCTGACACCAAACACTCAATTATTGGAACATACAATGTCACTAATGGTTGAAATCCACAGCCCCCTTGACGGGGGCTGACACTACATATCTCGGCGGGTAACGTATTACTCATGTATCGTTGAAATCCACAGCCCCCTTGACGGGGGCTGACACATTTACATGATGGCAACTGGATGGACTCATATACATGGTTGAAATCCACAGCCCCCTTGACGGGGGCTGACACATCGATTCGCCGTCGACATCCGTGACGCTATCGGTGAAGTTGAAATCCACAGCCCCCTTGACGGGGGCTGACACCATTGGCATGCCCTGCTCATATGACCTACCGAGTAGTGTTGAAATCCACAGCCCCCTTGACGGGGGCTGACACCTGGGGCTTCCGTGGGGCCAAAGAAGTTGGAAACCCGTTGAAATCCACAGCCCCCTTGACGGGGGCTGACACTTTGGTAAATTAGACGAGACAGGTCCAGGTCTATTTGTTGAAATCCACAGCCCCCTTGACGGGGGCTGACACACAAACCGATAAACAGGCCGAACCAACGGTATCAGCGTTGAAATCCACAGCCCCCTTGACGGGGGCTGACACTCAGAAAGGTTGAATGACAATGGAAGATGAGACTATTGTTGAAATCCACAGCCCCCTTGACGGGGGCTGACACTATTTTAACCAGAGACAGTTTTATAATATCTGACGCTGGTTGAAATCCACAGCCCCCTTGACGGGGGCTGACACAGTATGTATTGGAAATAGCGTCACGAACGCTATTTCCAATACATCCCTGCGAGGAGTTATTTTTCTACTGAACTCCTGATCAGTAAAGAAAGCTTTTAGTGAGTGCTTATTAAGTTATCAAAGATCTATATACTTACTTTACACTCGTTATTTTTGCGAGCGATCCCCGGAATTTGCGCGTCGTATGATCGCTCGCAAAAATATTTCATACTGTGATGATCATGTCATCGGATACGTTAACCGTTCCATTTTCCATCGTTGAATGATAAAACACTGGAACTCTATTAACATAATCGATGTGGTGTAGCATCATCCCGAAATCATGACTAACGTCAATCGCGCCGCTATCGTCGTATTCACTTACCGATGCGATAAGTTCACGCATGCCTAGGTATGGTGTCCTAAACACCCTCTTGTTTTTGATTCGTCTTTCCGCGATCCCTACCGCTTTCGCCTCATTTTCTGATTCGACTGACAGCTCAATCGCGTACTCAACGTCAGTCAACATTGTTGTTTGACGCTGCGTTCTATTTGATTCAATCCCGATCGTTTTTTTGTCAAATTGACTAGGCTTTTTGATCGCTATTGGTTTAAACTTTAGTTCATTGAACGTCGTCGTCCACTTTCTGATCGGTTTTAGAACGCTAAACTTGTTTACCTTGTACACAACACCTGGATGCCAGTAGATCGACTCCGCAATTCCGATTAGCGCGGATGGTGTTGGGATATCATACGTGACTCTCGATGCTTTATGCACCGGATTGCTAAAGCATGCGAATTTCCCCTTTACATTAAACCTTAGATATCTCATACTCGAACAACTTTGTCAGCGAAGCTCTTCGGTGCTTCGAGTTCTGTTTCGTCAAATTTAACCACTGCTTTTCCATTAACCACGTGAGCGTCAACTCTTGATTCGAAATCGAGTGGATCCATGTCGAACCCATCGGTTCCACAATCATGTAAGAACACAAACTTTACGCTAACTTGTGGTCTTGCCGCTGACGCCGATTCCATGTATCCTTTCACTAGAGCGTCGATCATATCATTTACATCTTGTTCTGTCATTCTTGATACGCTGCACTGACGACCGTTGATCGTAAATGTACCGACGTAGAGTGAATGCCTTACTACTGAAAACTTACCAATTTCGGAGTCCCTTGCCTCTAATTCAAGTTGTTCTTGTGTCGGGTTCTTGTTTTTCCTTGGTGATGCCTTATTCACCCTTGTGATCGTGTGTTGATCGATTTCAATCGTGTCTGTTGACAGAGCGTGTGAAAAAACGACCGGACCTCTTACTGATTTGACAAGTCTCTTGTCAATCTCACCGACGTTCAGCACTGAACCAAACATTCTTACTGCTTGGAATTGGTCAAGGAAGTAATCAGTTAAGCTACCGTCCCCACTGAATGATTGAATTGACTTTGAGATGTTATTTGCTACGAACGTGTTTGACTTGTATAGAAGTCGTGCTCCGTTGTGTAGTGCCAGGTAGTCACGGATCTTTCGTTTCACGCTACCGGCGGAGATCATGCCGGTTCCGTCGATTGACCTCGGGTTGTTTTCGTCATCTGGGTCACCGTTCGGGTTTGAGGCTTTCACTTCAATGATGAACGCTCCGACGTAGTAGTGGTCATTGAACTTGAGCTGCGTTGTTTCGGTGGTATCGTTCTGGGCTTCCATTGTATCTTCCTTGCTTTCTGTTGTTTCGAGGGTATGTTCGTGTGTATTGGTGGTTTCTGTGGCTTCTTCTGTATTTTCTGTTGTCATTGTTTTAACTCTTTAATGTTTATTATGATATGATATGGACCTCAGGTTCCATGATTCCATTTTGATCGATTAACTTTGACTGCAATACATACAAAAGTCTAAGTCTATCCGGTAGATCATACAGTTCACTTTTTACTGATTCATATATCGGACTAGTTGGAAGTGGCAGATTACTTAGTAATTCGATGTCTTTATCATCTATCACATAGTAACCGTTATCTTCGTCTTCGTTATATTCTTTGGCTTCCCAAATCGGAACTCCTGATTTGGGCTTAATTTTCCCACCACTATAGACCCATGGTCCCATAGTGTATGCTTGTCTTATTATTCTTATGTTAACAGCAAAAAATGACGTCATATCCATACCATCTAGGTATGATCGGAATGTAATATATTCAAATGGTGCGTATCCAATTATATTATATACTTCTTTTTTGCTAGACATGTTTTCAGCATCCATCAAGATTTTTACCGGCCAATCTTCATATACTTCATAATCCTCAGGGACTCTGTTCCTTCTTAATCTACGAAGTTCACTATTCTTTTTTTGGATTAAAGCTCGTTGGATTCTAATTGTTCGCTCTATTTGTGTTTCGTGGCTTTTATTGTGATCCATGGTATTTTTTAGTAGTTTGAGTTATATTTGATAATTATTCGTAAAATAAATAATTGCCAGATGAGTTGAGATTTCTCTATCAATAGATGCTACAGCGCCCCAATCAATTGCGTCGAGTTTTTTAATTGTACTATCAGGTACTGCGCCATCCATGTACGCATCACATATTCTCATCCAGTTTTCGACACCACCGACAATGTTAGCCATTTTCATTAGACGAAATGAGTAATGTTGAACTGTTATCTTTCTAGCCGATGATACACGGATAGGATCCCATTCATGATTTTTAAGTTGTGCTGCTTCATCTATGATAGACAGTGCTTGCTGTTCTGACTTTATGAAACTCGGTGAAATTGGTATTTCTATTCTATCTGGTCTTATATTTCTAACGATAGGTTTTTTAACTGTATTACTATAAGACCTATCGATTGAGCATGATCCGTTTCTACACCCCATTTTCTTTTTCTTCCTTGATCACCTTGTAACAGTCGGACACCATCTTATTGATGGAAAGCACGTTGGATTCGTAGCTCAAAAGAAAGTCCATCATTCCCTCTGTGCTAAGAGTCTTTTCTTTGTTTAGCTGTAGTAGACTCCCTGATAGTTCGGAGATCAGATCAGTCACGATTTTGTTACACCGTGAATGCGTGTATTTAGACAGTCGCTTAGTCTTTTCTACCTCTTCCAGTGCTCCCACTACCATCTTGTGTACGTTTGATTTACTGTTCTTTCTGACGACGTAAATCTTTTCGTCAACGTTTTGTCTCCTGTTCATGTCCATGAACACGTATGTTGCCGCCGTTAGCATTCCTAGAATTTGTTCGTATGTCATTATTAGAGTTTTCCTTTTTTGAATTTTATCGCTTGATCCGATATCATCTCTGAGAGTTCATCGTATATTACATCAATAATCTTGTTTTTATCAATCAATCTATTTAGCTGTTCAACCTGTTTAAGATCATTGATCACCATCGAATGATAATTAAGCATAGAATATACGCCAAAGTCTATTGATTTTTTAGACACGTTAAATGTCTTCACACTAGGCCAGATTTCGTCTAGCATTTTTGTAACGCTGCCGTATTTTTGTACTATATACCGCGTGATGATCCCGATATACAGTTCATACTGATAACTGTGCACGCTAAGCAGGGACTTATAAACTTCAATCTTTTGTCCACCTATCATGACTTCAAAATTTCTAGAAAGTGTACGATATCTAGAATCAGGGTTAGGTTCTAAAATTTTGAAACTTTCAATATCTGCGTTCAATGCGAAGTCAACAAAGTCTAGGACTTGCTTACTTTCCATAACCTGTCTTGTTACTTTATCTATGCTTTTTCCCATTTTATCACTGTGAAATTAGCTTCATCTTTGCTTTCATCAGCGAAAGTTTTTTCAGTTTTTCCGTGTCAATTTTTAGAAATTTGATATCATATCCATAATCATCGGAGATCAGGTTTAGTGCCATTTGGACCGTTTCTTCTAAGTCAATATGTGTTACTGTATTTTGTGATGACTGTTCTACTTTATCTCCGATCAGTGATACCATGTACTCGCTGATCGATTTACTAACCTTTGACACGTTATCATTGGTTTTTTGAATATTACCAATGGCGTTTTTCCAATCATCGATTACTAACAGTTTCCACTCATTCGTTGTTTTGTATATGTGTGTTAGTATTCTGCTGGTTATTGAATACTTCAGACCGGTAATTTCATTGCTCAAGTATGGGATCGAGATTTTGTCTCTCCCATCAATTGACGCCATATTGATCCCATCAATGTTTATGATTGTTATATCAATATCGTTCACATAGTCTATAATTTCTGGTTTTATGTCTTCATTGAAGACTCTGGACTTCATTAGTCTTTTATATACGATTGTATGCTTTATGTCTTTCATTTATATCATCCTGCTATAACCATCATTTTTACTATTCTTATCTGATCGTCTGTTATCTCTTTACCATATCTTTTTCGTATAATATCCTCTATACTCATTGGCTTCATCGATTCAACGATCTTTTTTGTCATCATCGGACTTATGGTCAGCATGATGAGGTGTTTATGCTTCACTATTGTCTTAGACTTTTTCTTGAAGTGTTTCTTTAGTAACCTTCTTGCAATATCTAACATCATACTATTTATTGTTTCGCTGTTTATTGAATGGTATGATCTTGTATATAAATTCATACTAAATGATTTGTCATTGAATTTATACTTTATGATTGTTGATAATCCGTATGACTTTCTAGTATATTCACATGATATAAGTTTAAACTTTTCATCAACTTCTGATCTAATATCTTGTATGATATCATAATCAATATCGTCAATATTTTTTGGGAAGTTTAATACATTATTCACATACATTATCATGCTTTTTAATAGTTCATTGTTCATATGCTTGTCATTCATTTATGTGTGTGTGTTGAAATCCACAGCCCCCTTGACTGGGGCTGACACTGGCGACATTGTCCTCAAAATACCTGATACCACATAACGTTGAAATCCATAGCCCCCTTGACGTGGGATGACACTTTCATCTATTGACTTTTTTATATCTGAGATTATTTTAGTTGAAATCCACAGCCCCCTCCCTGACGGGGGCTGACATCGTATGTATTGGAAATAACGTTACGAACGCTATTTCCAATACATCTCTGCGAGGAGTTATTTTTCTACTGAACTCCTGATCAGTAAAGAAAGCTTTTAGTGAGTGTTTATTTACTTGTCAAAGAAACGTATATTTATTTTACACTCGTTATTTTTGCGAGTGATCCCTCCACTAAAATCTGTTTATTTTATGATCGCTCGCAAGATATTTCATTTCAGTTTTTCATGTGATTCCCACCTTGAAAGTCCACTGTCTACCATATCTGTGAGTCTATTTTCGCTTGAAATCTTGTCTCCAAGAATTGTCGCGTTTTTCTTCATTTTTTCTTCATTTACGCTTAACGTTTTCATGACGTTTGTCATTCGTTTCACGATAAAATGAGTCAAGGTCAATGAATCCACGAGCGCCACTCTTTCAACGGATGAATGCGATATATCTCTTTCATGCCACAAAGCGATAGACTCCATTGACGGTGAAACGTACCCTCTGATGAGTCTCGCGAGTCCGGTAACGTTTTCACTCATGATCGGATTTGATTTATGAGGCATCGCGGATGATCCGACTTGTTTTTTGTCTTTCATTTCACACACTTCATCCACCTCTGTTCGTTGCAAATGTCGAATCATCAGTGCTAAACGCTCAACATTAGACGCCACGATCGCTAAAGTGCTCATCACTAGCGCGTGCCGATCTCTTGAAACGACTTGTGTGGCTATTGGCTCCGGGCTTAGACTAAATTTTGACAGGACAGCACGTTCAATCTCTGGGCTTATAAATTCATGTGTCCCCACCGCCCCTGAGATTTTCCCGTATGACACTTCCCTTTTCGCGTTTTCAAGCCACTTAGATGACCTCATCATCGCGTACATATGACCGGCTAGAACCCTACCGAACGTTATCGGCTTAGCGTGGATCCCATGTGTTCTACCGATCGTTTCAGTATTTTCATATTGTGTTGATCTTTGGCTTAAATGAAGTATCAGTCCGTCAAGGTCATATTTAATCGTGTCGATGGATTTTGTTATTAAGTAAGAAAGCGCGGTATCTACGACGTCCGATGATGTCATTCCTCGATGAAGGTAGCTCGCCTTTTCATTTTGAGCCTCTAAATGTTTAAGAAATGCTACAACATCATGTCGCGTTTCTTTTTCTAGTCTGTTTATTTCGTCTATGTCAATTTTCAGACCTTTTAGTGATTCGTATGTACCACTAGGGACGGTCTTTATTGACTCTAACTCTTTAAGAACTTCAAGTTCTATCTGGAGCCATGTGTTGTACTTGTTTTCATTTGACCATATACTGGTCATTTCTTTTGTAGTGTATCTGTCTATCATATTGTAACGCTACAAGTCTACTCTAACACTCGTCTTTCGTTCATGTACCTCCATATAAATATGCTTTTTCTCATTTGCTTGAAATAATCATCCGATGCTTTGAATTTGTACATCCAAGCTAATTGTCTATATGTGTTTTTACTTTTAATAAATGACAGGTGGATTTTGCTTATTCTGGAACAAGAGATCACCACTCTACTACCGTTTTTCGTAAGATTTATCATGTTATAATATCCAGTAATTTTCCCTGTGTCTACATTTCTTACCATAGTAAACTCTTTTTTAGAATAAATTGAGTCTACTTTCGGTATAGCCATTACACGTACCGCGTCGTTACCGGAAAATGCGACTTTAGATCCAACTCTACTGACTGATGTGTTACTATATGAACAGAAAAAGAAAACGCCAGGTCTGTCGCTATCGTCCCTTGCGAACACGTAACCTTTTGTCTTTCCTATTTTTACATTAAACACGCCAAAGTGAAAGCCGGGTATTGCCCTCACTGTGCTTGTCATGATTGAACTATCAGCTACGATAGTATTACTTGGTGTTGCGGCTATTGACGCTAAGGCTAACGCGATTGCGAGTATTTGTTTTTTCATCTTTTTCCTTCACTTAATTGTCTTGAGATAGATTCATTCTTTTCTATGATCTTATCAAATTTTGACGTCATGTATGCAAGCATTTTGTTTTTAACAATATCGTGCAGTTTTTCTTTATCGATAGAGTATATGATCTGTTCCGGAAGATCAAATGGTGTGTTCATGATCTTCATGGCTTGATATATGTCGGGATATTTATTCTGTGGGTGATTAAATTCAATTTTTGAATGTTCATAATATGAGTACCCGCCTTCAAATATATTAAAAAATTCCCTATATATACTATTTAATATTAGTCCCATCATTAGGCCATGATACTCTATATAATGAAGTAAAGTAGCAACGTTTACATTAAAACTAAATGATAAGTCCCCTGCGTCTATCAATATTTTAGTGTTATCAACATTACTATCTATTTTGATTTCATTTACTCTAATATTACATAAAAATTCATGAAATTTTTTGAAGTTTTTCATTTGCCGATCATCTTAACTCTTGTATATTTCATTGCCATCTCTGCAGCTTCATTAAAGACGTCATCATCTGAATATAAAAAATGTTCTTTAGCATCCTTTATGACGTTCTCCATTGTTAACTCATAATCAACATAATACATGTTATTAAGTACGTTATCTATCCTGTCTTTCAGTCTATCAAATAATAGGTTCTTCAAGTCTGTTTTGATGTCGATCATAAGTTCCATGCTATACGGAATGTTTAGCTGTTCAGCTACTAGGTCGTATAGTTTACCAATTTGTTTTCTAACGGTGGATGCTATTAGAGCTTCAAGATTATGTAAACTGTCACGTTTATTAGGGAAGTAAAATTCCTTTGAAAAAGAATCCTCATCGCTTGATACAATAATTACGCAATAGTTTCTACTCATTAACGTGTGTTTGATCTGTATGTTTGACGCTATTTCATCTAATCGTTCTGACACTATATCATGATAACGTTTTATGTTATTCATTCAATCTTTTTACCTTTTTTAAGTATGCGATAGTATCCACTATGTGTTGTGGAAGATTACGGTTATATTTAACGATCGATTCTAGAGCCCAAAGTGGATCGTCAAAGTTTGCAATAAACTTATTTAAATATTTATACCCTGTATCAAGCATGCATTGTATATTGGATGATTTGTTTATTATGCTCCAATTTGAGATGTCTTGATTGAACGCACTTGCTTTATAGAACATCGCATACATACTTTTTACATTCGACACGTCCCATCGGCTTAGGTCTTGATCGAATGATTTAGTATTGCTGAACATCAATCTCGTGTCCGTTACGTGACTTACGTTCCACGCGCTTATATCCTGATTGAACTTTTTACATCCTAGAAACATCCGACCCATATTAGTCACGTTGGACACGTCCCAGTTTCCGATGTTTTGATTGAACGCTTTCGCCCCCTCAAACATACTTGCCATGTCTGTTACATTTGAGGTGTCCCACCGGCTAATGTCTTGATTGAATGACTTTTTATTAAGGAAAAGCCATTTCATATCGGTGATGTCGCTCGTATCCACAAAACGAACGTCGTCATCATTTTTGATCATCTTTTCTAGTTGTTTTTTCGTTACCTTACGGTTCATCGATAAATTCTAATGTTAATTTATATTCTTTTATTATTTTATCGAAAAGCAATTGTTTTGTTGCTCTACGAGCTATGTCTCCGTTATTGTAGAAGTATTGAACAATTTTATAAATTATACTATTATCAATGTTGTAGTATTCAAGTATATTATGCATGTTAATTCTTAAATTTTTATGCTTAACATTTTTAATATTTAGTTTTTTGTATATAACTTTATCAATTTCATATCCACTGACTCCATGGAATTTTTTGAAATACGCGACAAAAACCTTTCCAGCTACTCTATTGTACAAACCGTGGTCAAATGATTTCCATAGCCCGACGATATCAACGTGAACGTTAAACTCGTCACCGTTCACCTTTGTTTTGACCACAACACTATATAAATTATCGTCTTTAACATCGATGATTTCAAAATCACTGGATTGCAAGAACTTGACAAAATTAACAATGATCTCGTCTTGTAACATTTTGCATAGTGTTCTTTTTATCACATCACCTTTCATTTTGACACTCTTAGCATTTTTACATATCTATTAATCTCTGGTCGCATTTCGTCTATCATTTGTTTAATAGTCTCGCATTCACTACCGTATATACTCATAACGTTTTGAATCGATTTCTCAACGAGTATATCGTGATTTATTAATTTAGTGTTACTAACGCACCACTCGATTTTATCGATCAACGCGTCTATGATCATATGATTAAGCGATTCTAGAATATTACATATGTTTTTGTTAGTATCTTCTAGATTGCCTAGTATATCATTTCTATTTGACAGTATTATGTCTTTCATATTATCATATTCATCACCGTAAAAACCTAGAACCATATCAATGATCTTCGATCTTGTATCATATGTGTCATTGGTGTACACATGTTTATACGACATTCTATCGTCATATCTAATGACACACATGGATTCCATGGCCGAGATTTTTCCTACTGTTAGCGTTGTATTTTCTTTTATTTTATTTAGGATCGGCGCTATTTCATTCTCATACAATTTTGATGACAATATTGTTTTATAAACTAAAGTTTCTTCTATTTCCATATGCGTTTCATCCTCATGTATTCATCAATATGGTCCATGTCAACACCTTTGATATCTTCTACAAATTTTTTATCAAATATTTCTGTAAGAATCTGTTCATAGTTATAATCTTTTATCAAGTCATGTACATAAGTAAACGATGTCGCATTAGATAGCATGAGTTGAATGACTTTATCATCAAGATCCCATTTTCCTATGTTTTGATTGAACGATGAAGCGTTCATGAACATACAGCACATGCTTTTTACGTTCGACACGTCCCATCGACCAACGTCTTGATTGAATTTAACAGCGTCTTCAAACATCCTACTCATATTATTAACTTTTGATGTGTTCCATGATGTTATATCATCATCAAATGATACTGCACGATTAAACATTCGGCCCATATTAGTTACGTTCGATGTATTCCAATTAGATATATTTTGATTGAACAATGAAGCGTTCATGAACATACAGCACATGTTTGTTACGTGGCTCACGTCCCACCGGCTAATGTCTTGATTGAACGATGAAGCATTTTTGAACATACAACACATGTTTGTTACGTGGCTCACGTTCCACCGGCTAATGTCTTGATTGAACGTCGCGTTATCATCAAATAGATAAGACATGTCATGGATTTCGCTCGTATCAACAAATCGAACGTCCGAGTTTTGTCTTATCATTTTTCTTAATTCTTTTTTCTCCATGGATCTGCTCGATTTTTGTATACACAAATGAGTGTTATTTATTAATATATTTTAACGCTATGTAGTGTTTATATTTTTCTCTCAAGTTTTTGGGGATTGATTTTTCAATTATATTTGCTAGTGGAGCTTCACATAAAGAGTTATTGATCTCATGAATTATCTTGTCTGGGATCATAGAGTAGTGTAACCTACTTGAATTGATTAATTTCATCTTACTAATTCTTTTATATGTACTAGGGTCTACATGTTTTAGAATTTGTTTTGAAATTAATGAGATGAAATTATCCCCGAGTGGACCACCACCACTACTGTTTATGTAACTTGTCAAAATACTATACGGTTTACCGTTATCTGTAAATTCCAGCTTATATCTTGATCCATTATCTGCATTAAACATTGTTATTTTATTGATTGTTATTCTTTTAGCTATTTCATCCCTAATTTCAATAACTTTTGATATATCAGGTAACTTATTGTCAGAAATGATACTGTCAGCTATATAATCCATGAACACTTTTGACTCTACTATTTGAGAGTAAGCTTTATCAGATAATTTTATCTTATGTCTTAGATGGTTACGACCTTCAATCTTTTTTTCTAATTTTCTTTTAGTCAAATGTCCTATGACATTGTAAATTAGTATTTTATCACTTTTCATGCTTTGGTCATACTGTACGTTAAGAACAATATGACCATACATGTTAATGGATATTTTATCAACCGAAGTTATTGTTATGTTACTCATTGATCTTTTTCATTCCATACAGTCTTTTGTATTTATCTCCTGTTCTTCCAGGAAACATCTTACTGAAGTATTCTTTTGCTGTACACTTACGGGTGGACTCGACTATCTCGTGAAGAACACGGTCTGGAATCATTATATAAAATGACTTTTCTTTTTCTTTATCAACCCTCGACCTTAGTTTTTTATATAGATCGCTGTTCATGTGACTCAAAATTGTATTGAATACTGGCGATATAAATAGTGAGTCTACTGGTCGTTTTTCATGATAGTAGATCCATCTTGTCGTTTTTTCAAACGGTTCACCGTTATCGGTGAATTTCACAGTATATTTCACATGAAGTCTGTTGCTGTATCGGATTACCTGCTTTACCGAGATTCGTCTATCAATTTCGTCCCTTACCTTAAGAAACTCTGAGATATCGACTTCATTTTCAAACATTTCGATGTTGTCTACTACAAGTTGTGTCCATTCATCGGATTGTACTAGCTTATCAAATACATGCTTTGGTATTTCAACATTGTATCTAATGAACCCGTATTTTCTTTGAAGTTGATCATTATCTTCCTTGATTCTATTGAGAGCAGATCGAATTCTTGTTTCCAGTTGTCTTTTTGTTGTGTGATTAAACGGTCCATATACAACTAAGTTTTCATCGTTTTGTTTACCTTTATAATAAAACTGTATCTTAAGAATCGGGGTTCCATCGAACGTACTTATCATCTTTATGTCATAAATGCTTAGTTTATTCATTGACCTTTTTTACCTTTAACGACGATTCATATTTTTGTGTGTCATCCCACTTAATGAATCGTTTTGTGAATTCTTCGATTGTTGCTTTTCTTATTGACCAGCTTATCTGATCGATCAATGATAGTGGAAAAATTGACACGGTTTCAGCATAATGTGATTTTATGGATTCAAAGTTATATTTATCACAAACGTAGTCTGTGATAGTATCAGTAATTGTTGTCAATATCCTATTATTAATTGATTGAGAGTGTGAATACATCCATTCACTTGTTTTGTTTATAATTTTTCCGCTGTCTGAAAAAATAATGTCGATGGCTACTCTACCATAGTAATCATATGTTATGATGTCATGTATGTCTATATTATCTTTGATCGTTTTTCTTAGTTTCAACATATCAGACATTTCAACTTTATAATCGTTGAAGTGTATTTTATCCGTTACGAGTAGTACAAAATCACTTGAGTTTATTAGGTTATCAAAAACTTTATTGCTAATTTTTATATCTGATGTTGATAGACTATTACTGGGCAAGACTGTATTACTTAATAAACTTACCATCCTATTTTTTATTCCATATATTGATATTTTATCAATGCTAATATCTAGTGGGAAGTCAATACTTGATACGCGACCATTAAACGCGTATTCAGCTCTTATTGTTGAGTTTTCTATGTTTATTACTGATAACTTAGTTATTGTAATCATCTGTGAACTTTGTTTATTTTTAGTAAACCCCTATACTTTTCCCTTTGATCCTCGGGGAAAACAGTAGATACATATTCATCAATATTTGCGTATCTAATGTTGTTTTTTATATCGTCTAATACGTTATCCGGGACCACTGACATGACATGAAAAACCAATGATTGTCTTGAACTGAATCTAAGAAACCTACTGAACTGTTTGTCAACAACTCCAATTAATGGTAACGCTACTTGTGTGATTATTGACTTTAGTTGTTCAACGTCATCACTATCCCCTGTCCAATCACTTCGCTGTGAATAACTCTTATCGTTGAACGTAAACTTTGTCTCTACGATCATTTTGTGAATCGTGTCTTTCATTGTCTCGTTATTGTGATTTCCATATCCATATATGATAACTTCATCGACTGAAACGTCTTTCAATTCGTTTCTTACCCCAGTTATTATATTTAAGTCATTGAAATCAGTGGATATACAGGAACGGTTTGATATATACTCCATCCACTCTTCGGAGTTTACTAATTCATCGTAAACTTTGTCTGGAATATTAATGTCAAATTTGTTGTCAATGTTAACTTTGATTAGGTGTTCTATTTCATGTTTTTCCATCCATCCAATTAAAGTTAGTGGGACGTCATAAATAGGATCTACACTTCTATTAACAAATTCTACTGTAACAGATATGATAAACTTATGATCAGTGATCTTTATGTGTTTCACTACTAATGATGACATGCTACTTGATTGTCCTATGTTAGTTTTGTGAGTGTATAGCCCACGGTCGTTCATCTAAACAGGTCCATTGGTTCTGCGATTCTACCGCTGTCACCAATTTCGTATTGATAATAATGATTATAATATGTTATCGAATATTGAACGGCAACAATGTCTAGTACAATGAAAAACACTGTCGCGATCGCTCTTTTTGTTTTTGATTTGAACATTAGTATGAAGAATACTTCTGCTGCGATTATTAGTATCGGTAGCAGAATAACATATATGATTCCCTTAGCGTCTGTTCCGCTACTTTCTTCTTCTGACATTTTTATCTAGTTCTTTTTTATTCATGAATTTTTTCAAGTTTGATTTTCCCTGCGATCCCGCTTTTATTGATGTTATCGCTTGCATATTTAAAAATACTATCTATTGAATCTGAGATTGTCAAACTTTGGACCTTATCATAAACATCTGTGATTATTCTATGGGGAACCATCGCTAACATGTACGTTTCCATCAATCTTTTGTCACAATCTTTTATAAAATACCCTACTATGTCACTCATTAGCCCACTAAGTATCCAATAATATAACTTGTTATTAGGTTCTGCTAGAACCCCGTAATTTGATTTGACTGTTCTTTTTATTCCATTAAATTCATATGTGATGTACATTATGACGTCTGTATCCGGAGTATCGTACATCACTTTTTTTATCTTAACATTTTCATCTATTATATTGTGAACTCTTTCGATGTCTAAAATATTAATGCTTGTGTTTTTCATGTTATTGTGATCTTTTATTTTAACCTCAATAAATTCACACACTTGTTTACTTTTAAGAAATTTTTTGATGTCTTCTATACTTACTTCATCACATTCCGTTTGTTTTTTGATCTTATACTGAATGTCTAGTACCGACATGTTGTACACAGCGGTGTCAAATTTTACGATTTGCCTTCTTACACTATGGCTACCTTTACATGTGACTCTAATCCTATCACTTAGAAAAAGTTCTATCTTTACCAGTTTCATTTTGTTACTTTGATCGTCTTAGCCATCCTTTTGACAACTCCTGCCAAGTCATTTGTCATGGTTTTTCCAACAAACTTCCAATTATTTTTCACTTTAATGTGTGACTCAATGAGCTTTCTGATTTTAGGTTGAATTACGCCAGACCTTAGGACTTGTTTGAACGTTTGTGGGTCTTTAACCTCCCACGTTTCAACCTTCTTAAAGTTTTCCTTGATCACATCGCTGTCTAGTTTTTCAACCTTTTTACCATTTACTGTGAATTGGTTTTTTCTTGTGACATGGACTTGATGCCCATCGTGCTCTAGAACGATCGTCATTGTGTCATCTGAAAATTTACTTTCGTATTTTTCATCGATCGCTTTTCTAGCTTCTTCAAGCTTTTTCTTTAGCGTATCGATTTCGTTTAGTGTGTTGGCGAATGTGCTGGCGAGTTCATCTTTGAATACTGGTTTTGTCATCTTGTTACTTCCCTTATCATTTCGTCGTACTTATATTCTATGGATTTTAGAATATAAGTTTGCAACATTTTCTTGATTGTTTGTTCGTTGTTAATGAGATATGACACTGCGTTATTTATCAACGTCATATTACATTTATGATATTCTAAGATATCTTTTACTCCAAATTTAACCGTGCCACGATTGACACATGTTATTTCGAGTTTATCATAGAGATACAGGAATATTGGATTAACTTGTATATTATTAACCCTCTTAATATCTTTCATGTAACTATAGTATATTAACATCATTATACTATTGAAAAGTTGTTTATGATCCGCTATATTTTCATATATTAGAGATAACGACACATCAAATGTTAACTGTCCGTCATTTATACTAAATTTCGCTGCATACCAGTCATTACGCTCAATGTCAAATTTCCCATCAAGTTCTATGAACTGTATGAAATCTGTTATGATTTCATCATTCATCATCATCTCAAGAACTTTTTTCTTTTTTTCACCCTTCATTGGCTTATTATTATCATCTTCATGTATTTTTCAATCAGTGGCTCCATATCATCGATTAATTTTAGTGTTCTTTTGTCATTATCTGTATACCTTTTTCTTATTCTATCTGTAGCATCTCTTACCATCACTTCACGGTTTATTGTTTTTTTATTTATAACGTCATCAATTTTATCAGATAATGCATCAAGGATTATTTTGTTTATTGTTTTGTGAAGCCTACTTATGTTAACTGTGCTAAACTTTAAATTACCTAAAACACCGGTATCATATATTATCTTTTTTATATTGAAAGCTTCATGGTTATATAGTTGTAATATGTTTGCATTTATTCTTTTTTTAACATTAGCACGATCTGCGTCTATGATCGTTATATGGACCATATTGTTTTCATAGTACATTTCGTATCTAGTTGAGTGATTATATATTTTACTATGAAGTATTGTAGTATTCTTCTCTATCCTATTAAGAATATCTGCGATCCCGTTTTTATCAAAATCCGACTTCAATACCCTTTTATACACTAGGGTGTTGTATAGATGTGTCATTTTGTTATTTTACGGATCATGTTGTTATACTTATTTTCTACTTCATTGATTATATAACTTTCCATGAGCTTTTTAACCTTATCACTAGATGCTATGATGTTTTTTACCATTTTGTTTACCGCGGAGCTTTCGCATTTATGATACTTAATGGCGTCATACACTGTAAACTTAACCGATTGTTTGTTAACGTTTTTTATCTCAAGTTTATCATAGACAATATCAGACATCGTTGTTCTGATTATTCCGTAGTAATTATCTAACATATACTTATATAGTAAGGATCTTAAGACATAATCGAAGATTTCCTTTTGATTATCTAGGTCTTCATAAATTGATATGATTGACATAGATAGCACAATATCTTCACCGTTAATATTCGTTTTTATGTTAGCGTTAGCATAACTATTTACGTATGTTATCTGCAGTCCATCGCATTCACCGTCAATTAATTTTATGAAACCTGTTACGATTTCACTATTCATCATTTTATCAAACGTTTTTCTTTTTATGTCGCCTTTCATTTTGAAACTATTACCATTTTCATATAACTTGTTATGGATCCTTCCATTTCATCAATTAACTCAAGAATTTTGCTATCTCCGGAAAACGTTTTTCTTACGCCATCTATTGACTCTCTGATAATAATGCTGTTATCCACTTCATCAATTTGTTCGATCGCTTGTTCTATCTTATCCTCAGCTGCTTGGATAAACAGTTGATTTATTGTTTTTTCGACTCTATATCGGTTTTCTTCTGAGTCTTTTAGATTGCCTAAGACTCCGTTCTTTTTTATTTTTTCTTTGATGGAAAAAATGTCATACCAATACATTTCTAAGATTAGTTTTTTTAATTCATTTGTTACGTTATTACCATATATTGATATCGTTGAATGTATCATAGTGTTATTATGATGAACTTCATACCTAACCATAGACGAGTACACTTTGCTATGAAGTATTATCATATTATTTTTTATACCGTCTAGTATTTTTGTTATTTCATTTTTATATAGGTCTGATTTCAGTATTCTTTTATACACCAGAGTATTATGTAATCTTGTCATTGTGTTATTCTTGTCATTTTTAGATAATAATCTATTTCTTCAGGATTGATATCCTTTACTTTTTTATACATACCTTTCCCAAGCATTTTTCTTATGTTCTTTTTTACATCACCATTTAATCTCTTTGCTAGTTTATAAACATGCATTACTTTAGAGTTTTTAAATATATGATGTATTGTCATTTCTGGATTCAAATTCCAATTTGATAAGTCTTTACTGAATGACAATGCTTTTTCAAACATTCCGTACATATTAGTAACGTTAGACACATCCCATCCGCTTATGTCTTGATCGAATGTTATTGCATTATAAAACATGTACTTCATGCTTATTACTTTGCTCACGTCCCATGATGAAATGTCTTGATTGAAATCTTCTGCTCCATCAAACATGCCTTCCATATTTGTTACACTCGACACGTCCCAGCTACCAATGTCTTGATTGAATGACCAATTTCCGGCAAACATGTCCTCCATATTTGTTACACTTGACACGTCCCAGCTACCGATGTCTTGATTGAATGTTCTTGCTTCATAAAACATGCCTTCCATATTTGTTACACTCGATACATCCCAGCTACCAATGTCTTGATTGAATGATTTCGCCTCGTTGAACATGCTTTCCATGTTTGTTACATTAGACGTATTCCATCTAGAGATGTCCTGATTGAATGTTTCATGCCCGCAGAACAGGTATGACATGTCGGTGATGCCGCTCGTGTCAACAAAACGAACGTCATCATCGTCCTCAATCATTTTTTCTAATTGTCTTCTTGTTACTTTCATTGTGTTATTCTTGTTACTTTTATTGTGTTATTCTTGTCATTTTTAGATATGTTTCGATATTATCTAATTTTACATCATAATTTGTATATATTCCAAATATTTCTATTAAATTATTGTTTAGTTGTTTTGACATGTAATTCTTCAAAAAACTATATACATGTGTAAATGATTCTGCTCCCACGAACATGCTATCCACTTCAACATTACGGTTAATGTTCCAAGATCCTATATCCTGATTGAAAGATTCAGCGTGATAAAACATATATTTCATATCCTCAACGTTAGAAGTATCCCAACATCCAATATCTTGATTGAACACTTTTGCTTCGCTAAACATACAACTCATGTTAATAACGTTCGATACATTCCAATGTGAGATATCTTGGTTAAAACTGATCGCGTGATCAAACATGTAACTCATATTAGTTACGTTTGACGTATCCCACCCTGAAATGTCTTGATTGAACGAATTAGTATTACTGAGCATACTTTCCATACTGGTTACGTTAGAAGTATCCCATGATCCGATATTTCCATTGAACGCTTTTGCCTTATCAAACATATAACTCATGTTTGTGACGTTCGATACATTCCAATGTGAGATATCTTGATTGAACAATTCAGCTCCCCGAAACATCCCTTTCATATTTTTTACTTTTGATACATCCCAATTGCCGATGGGCTGATTGAATACTTTTGCCCCCCAAAACATATACTCCATATTAGTTACGTTTGACGTATCCCAGCCTGAGATGTCTTGATTGAACTCTTTATTATATTTGAAAAGTCCACTCATGTCGGTGATGCCGCTCGTGTCAACAAAACGAACGTCATCACCGTTCGCAATCATTTTTTCTAGTTGTCTTTTTGTTACTTTCATCGTGTTATGTTTATTATTTTTATATAATCATCTAGATTATCAAAATTTATCTCATTTACAACATCAACCCCAAAAATTCGACTTACATGATCTTTTAACATACTTCTTGATATATAGTTTTTCATAAAATTAGACGCATACGTAAATGCAGTTGCCCTTGTAAACATTTCATCTAGATCTTTTGTTGTAGACACATCCCACGAAGAGATGTCCTGATTGAATGATGCTGCGTTATAAAACATATAACTCATGTCGTTTATATTTGAAACGTTCCATCTAGAGATATCTTGATTGAACAAAATAGCATTATAAAACATATAACTCGTACTTTTTACGTTTGAAACGTCCCATTCGCTCAAGTCTCCATTAAATGCTGTTGCATTATAAAACATGCAGCACATTTCAGTTACGTTTCTTACGTCCCACCATTCTATGTCTTGATTGAATGCACTAGCTCCATCAAACATCCCAAACATGCTAGTCACGCTAGAAGTATCCCACCTGCTTATATCTTGATTGAACTCTTTATTATCCTTGAAAAGTTCACTCATGTCGGTGATGCCGCTCGTATCTATTTCAGTAACGTCTTCACCGTTTTCTATCATTTTATCGAGTTGTTTTCTTGTTACTCTCATTTTATTATCTTATGCATTTTTAAATAGTTGTTTAGTGTATCCAATCTTACTGTATGAGGGACCCCAATGCCAAATATATTGTTTATAATGTCATACACTAGCGTTTTATGAAAATAATTTTTAATAAATTCCGATGCATACATGAATGACGTGGCTCCATCAAACATAGATTCAACATCAACATCTTTTGATAAATTCCATCTTGAAATGTCTTGATTGAACTCAATTGCTCTATAAAACATAAGTTTCATGTCAGTAACGTTCCCTACATCCCATGACCTAATATCCTGATTGAATGCAATAGCATCACTAAACATACTACTCATGTCGGTAACGTTCCCTACATCCCATGACCTAATGTCTTGATTGAACGTTTTTGCATCATAAAACATTTGATACATAATAGTAACATTACTAACGTCCCAACCTCCAATATCTTGATTGAACGCGTGTGCTCTATAAAACATATTATGCATATCAGTCACGTTAGAAGTATCCCAGCGTGAAATGTCTTGATTGAATGTTTTATGACGAAAAAATAGACTACTCATGTCGGTGATTTCGCTCGTGTCCACAAAACGAACATCCTCACCGTTCGCGATCATTTTATTGAGTTGTTTTCTTGTTACTCTCATTTTATTATATTAGTCATTTTATGGTATCGCAAAATTCTGTCAGTAAACTTTTCAAGTTTGTATGTCTTCAATTCTTGTTTTAAGTTGCGCTCAACGTTTTTGCTACTAATTGCGTTTTCAATGTCGGCTATCACTCTATTAGGTAGATATCTTTCATACCAATCATAAATGTTATTTCCTGCATAATGTTTTTCAATGAATTTTTTTGAAATACTTTGGACAATTCTATTATCATATCTGTATATAACTCTCAGTTTTTCTTTTTTACCCTTGAATGTATAATTGATATCTATTATCTTGTTTCCATTTTGTTTATGCATAACAAAACACTCATCGATGATCAGGTGTTTGCTAGCATCTAAGTTTTCATGCTCACCAATTTCTTGTCTTATCAGTTTATCAAATTCATGATCAATACCAACAGAAAACTTGTTTCTTTTTGACGTTATATATTTTAGTGATTCATAGAGATGTTTGATGAAATTTGTACTATTTCTCATTTCATCATATACTTCATTTTTTAGTATAATATTGCAATCTTTACGTATATTTCTTTTAACTCCATATACGATCGATTTTTTTGTTAGATTTTTTACTTGTTCAACTATTCTAAAACTAATTGAGTCAGAACCATCGTTATCAGTATAGTAAGCTTTAATATCAATGGTTAGTCTTTGTCGGTCTATGATAAGCAGTTTTGTTATCGTTAGTTCATTCATTTATCTTCAACATTTTTAGATAACTATCAATATTTTTTAGATCGATGTCTTTTACTTCTTCATACATCTCATTTCCTAGTAACTTTTTTATACTTTTTTTTGGGTCTCCATTTATCTTCTTTACTAATTCAGAAATGTGACACATTCCCGAATTCTCAAACATACCAATGACATCTTTAATCTTATTTATATTCCATCGTTTTAGACTTTGATTGAACATTTTAGCGCCGTAAAACATGTAACTTACCCACATAACGTTCGACACGTCCCAGTTTGAAATGTCTTGACTGAACGCGATAGCATCATAAAACATAAAACCCATGTCGATAACGTTTGACGTATTCCAGTTTGAAATGTCTTGATTGAACGCACTAGTACCATGTAACATGGACTCCATGCTAGTGACTTTCGATACGTCCCAATTTCCTATGTTTTGATTGAACATTTTAGCGTCATGAAACATGGATCTCATGTTAATCACGTTTGACGTATTCCAACCAGAAATGTCTTGATTGAAAGCGCTAGCACCGTGTAGCATAAACTCCATGTTGGTCACGTTTGACGTATCCCAACCAGAAATATCTTGATTGAATGATCTAGCACGATAAAACATGAACTCCATGTCTGTTACATTTGAGGTGTCCCATCGGCTTATGTCTTGATTGAATGTCGTATTTTCATAAAATAAATATGACATATAGGTAATTTGTGAAGTGTCAACAAACCGAACGTCTTCACCATTTTTTATCATTTTTTCTAATTGATCACGCGTTACCTTCATCCTGTTATTTTAGCGATCCTGTAATATTTGATTAGTTTATCAGCGACACTACTGAGTCTATTCGTTTTTAGTGTTTTTCTTAGATCATGCTCAACGTTTTTGTCGCTGATTGAGTTTTCAATATCTCTAAAAACTCTAATCGGAATATGGACATTGTACCAATCATACGGGTGATGCCTATTATAATATTTTTCAATGAATTTTTCCGAAAAACTATATAGCATGCTTCTATAATATTTATATGATACCTTTATACTGTCTTTTTTACCTCTAAACGTAAAGTTAACCTCAATGATCTTCATACCATCTCGTTTATGCATAACAAAGCATTCATTTATAATTAGGTGTTTATTAGCGTCTAGATCTTCGTGTTCACCGATTTCTTTTCTTACTAGTTCGTCCAGTTTATAATCAATGCCTATTTTGAATTCATTCTCATTAGACGTAATGTAGTCAAGACAACTGTATAGCTGAGCAATATAGTTCGGATCATCCATCATATCGCTATAAACTTTATTGCTTATTGTAACAATTGAACCATATAAAGAATGCTTCATGATTATTGCATTTTTAATATCATTTCTTGTTAATTTAATTAGCTGTGTGTTAATTAGTAAATTGTCAGACTTTTTAACATCATTAGCATCAGTATACTCAACTTCAACGCTTAGTTGATTTATATGTTGTTTTATGACTCTTATCTTTGTTATTGTTAATTTACCCATATGCGTTTTCCGTCGTATTTTTAATTAGTCAACAGATAATGGTGGTCTGATATGACCACCATTATCTGTTGACTTTCTTACCCTACTTATTTATAATCAATTATACTATTTATTGTTAGTCATGAACTCTATACTATCATTTAGCTACATTTTTCAGTATGTTATATTAAAACGTGAAATGTCATGGTTAAACGCTTTCGCACCATAAAACATTTTTCTCATGTTTTTTACGTTTGATACGTCCCAATATGAAATGTCTTGGTTAAACAGTCTTGCCCTATTAAACATATGACTCATGTCAGTGACGTTGGAGACGTTCCAATGTGAAATGTCCTGATTAAACGATCTTGCTTTCTCAAACATCCAGCTCATATCAGTAACGCTAGACGTATCCCAATCACCAATAGGTTGATTGAATGACTCAGCATCCCAAAACATTTCTCTCATACTGATGACATTACTAACGTCCCAATCACCAATAGGCTGATTGAACGACCTTGCAACGCAAAACATTCTTTCCATGTTGATGACATTACTGACGTCCCAATTACCGATAGATTGATTGAACGATTCCGCCATCCAAAACATGTAACCCATACCAATAACGTTACTGACGTCCCAATTACCGATAGATTGATTGAACGTGCTAGCTGTACCAAACATGGTAGTCATGTTTTTTACTTTTGAAACGTCCCAATCACCAATAGGCTGATTGAACGCGCTTGCTCCCTTAAACATGTGACTCATGTTTTTTACTTTTGAAACGTCCCAATTTCCAATTGGTTGATTGAACGCGCTTGCTCCATCAAACATATGGTACATGTTTTTTACTTTTGAAACGTCCCAATTTCCAATTGGTTGATTGAACGCGCTTGCCCCCTTAAACATTCCTCCTGTGTTGGTGACGTTTGACACGTCCCAACGTGAGATGTCTTGGTTAAAGACTCTTGCTCCATTAAACATGCTCCTCATGTTGGTGACGTTTGACACGTCCCACCTAGAAATGTCTTGATTGAACAGTCTTGCCCCTTTAAACATGCTCCTCATGTTGGTGACGTTTGACACGTCCCACCTAGAAATGTCTTGGTTAAACAGTCTTGCCCCTTTAAACATGCTCCTCATGTTGGTGACGTTTGACACGTCCCAACGTGAGATGTCTTGGTTAAATACCCGATTGTTCTTAAATAATCCACTCATATCTGTGATTTGAGACGTATCCACGAAACGAACGTCTTCACCATTAGCGATCATTTTTTCTAGTTGTTGTCGTGTCATTATTATATTATTCGTTGATCTTTTTTACTTTATTTATTTGTGTCATTTTATAACTTATCTTTTTAAAAGACGATTTGATACTATCCGTTTCAGATTCTGTACTATCCGTTTCAGATTCTGTACTATCCGTTTCAGATTCTGTACTATCCGTTTCAGATTCTGTACTATCCGTTTCAGATTCTGTACTATCCGTTTCAGATTCTGTACTATCCGTTTCAGATTCTGTACCATCCGTTTCAGATTCTGTACTATCCGTTTCAGATTCTGTACCATCCGTTTCAGATTCTGTACCATCCGTTTCAGATTCTGTACTATCCGTTTCAGATTCTGTACCATCCGTTTCAGATTCTGTACTACCGTATAATGAATCTATAACTTTGTTTAGTTGATCTATAGCTTCTAGTAAACCCTGTGTCGCTGCAGTTATTTCGTTCATTTTTTATAGATTCCTGCCAATTTCAAGTATTTCGTCTTTAACAGATTCTAAAATATTATCATTGTTTGACAGATTGCATAAAATCCTGACAAGCCCCAAGTTTTTATAAAATTCTTTTAAAATCTCATTAGCTCTGTCCATATCATCGTCATCTACCTCATGGTTTTCAACACATATTGAAATAATTGTACTTGCCTTATCTGCACTATCTACAGTATACTCTTCCTGAATATAAAATTCATAGTTATCAGCGTCTTCCCTATAATTTCTTTCTACTTTGTGTGTTACACGACCATCCTTGTAAAACACGATCTCCCCCTCATCAGATTCCCATGATATTCTACCATAGTCTTCATACCTTTCAAAGTCTTCTGGATCGTGTATCTCGATCTCTACCTTGTCTTCGGATTTGTATATTGATAGTGTTGCTTTATCGTTGTCTGACATTTTGTATTATTCCTTTTTCTCGTTTTATTAGATTATTTAGTGATTGAACTTATAATCACTGAGTTATTCTTTGCATTTTTAGATACTCATCTACTTTTTCTATGTCTATGGTGTCAGGAATCGTGACACACATCATATTATATACATCATCATGTACTGACATTTTATGGAGACAATTTCTTATGAATTGTGATATGTGAAAGAATGAATTCGCTTCGTAAAACATACATCCAATTTTAGTCACGTTCGACACGTCCCAATTTGAAATGTCTTGATTGAATGCATTTGCGCCGCGAAACATATGACCCATATTAGTCACGTTCGACACGTCCCAACTGCCAATAGGTTGATTAAACAATTCCGCTCCGCGAAACATATACTCCATGTTGGTAACGTTAGACACATTCCATCTGGAGATGTCTTGATTGAACGCGCTCGCTCCCCAAAACATTCCTTCCATATTTTTTACGTTCGATGTGTTCCAATCTCCAATGTCACAGTTGAACGCTTTTGCTCCACTAAACATAGATTGCATGTTTCTTACGTTTGATACGTTCCACCTAGAAATGTCTTGATTGAACGTTCTATTTTTAGAAAACATATAGGACATATTGATGATGCCGCTAGTATCAACGAACCTGACATCTTTATTACGATCAATCATCCTTTTTAGTTGTTTCCTTGTAACCCTCACCGAGTTATTTCTCGCATTTTTATTAAGTTTTCTATATCATGTTGATTCGTATTCTTTATCCTATTATAGAACACGTTATCACAAACTTTTTTTAATACAGAGACAGGATCATCAAATTTTGCAATAAAATAAAGAATATACTCATACTTCATGTTAGCAAACATGTCATAAACATACCTTGATGATTCAATATGCCATGATGATACATCATGACTAAATGACACCGCTCCATTAAACATTCCCTCTGTTGATTCTAAATTATTCGTACTCCATTGAGATATGTCGCTGTTAAATAACACGGCATCATGAAACATGTGATCCATGTTTCTTACGTTTGATACGTCCCAACTGCCAATGTCTTGATTGAATGAAGTACATCCATGGAACATGCATACAGTATCCACAACATTTGACATGTTCCAACTACCGATTGGTTGATTGAACGATTTTGCGTCACGAAACATACAGTTCATTGTTTTGACATTGGACACATTCCAGCGTGATATGTCCTGATTAAATACGCTCGCTCCATGAAACATGTTATTCATGTTTGTAACGTTGCTTGTATCCCACCGGCTTATATCCTGATTGAACGTATCAACAAATTGTATGAGATTTCCCATATCACGGATTTCGCTCGTGTCAACGAATCGGACATCCTCTCCGTTTTTAATCATATTTCTTAATTGATTACGTGTTACTTTCATTTACCCTCGATATTTTTTAGGTATTAATCGACTTTTTCAAGTCGTGTGTATTTTTCGTCGTATTTTTAAGGAAGATATGGCTTGATATAGCCAGGAATATTGTAGAGTGGCAGGAAGATATAAAGGAAAGCAAGGAAGAGTATGGTTTACTAACTCATCATATTTTTACTCAAAAAGCGGCATGACTAACTTTTCATCTACCGTTACGTTTGAGTTACTGAACCGTGTTTTTACCTCTGATTTTATTTTATTAATCACCTCACTCGGTTTAAGACTAGACACTGGTTTCCCAAACTCGATTAATTGCGTTATGTTCAATGTGTCAAGAGTGTAACTAACATCGAGTGATGTACTAGATACGACGACAAGTGCTGTTATTTGTATTGATTTCATTTTTGCAAACTCCACTATTTTACTTTACCAAGGTCAAAGTCTTTTCTGGTTTACTGACGTGCTGTTCTTTTTGTTTTTTAAGGAAGATATGGCTTGATATAGCCGGACATACTATAAAGTGGCAGGAAGATATAAAGGAAAGCAAGGAAGAGTATTGTTGTTTAAATATACCGGATTCTAACGATGTCCTTTGACTTCGCATGAATTGGAAGTGACACGTCTTTATACATAACTTGTTTACCACTAACGGACTTTTTGTTTACTTTCCATTCGTAAACGTAAATGTCCGATCCGTCGAGATAAACTTCATTTAGCATGTCTGCCACTTGAATGTTATAGGATAAGATATGTCCGATAGCATTGTATGTATTATTATTGAAATCAGGGAATTTCCAATCGATCCAAAGCCACATCATTTCTCTTAAACGATCTTTCGTTGTTTCGACGTTATCCAGTAGGATATCAAAACCATATAAAGTAGTTAGAGAAATGATCGCGTCAGATACGGTGGATGAGATGTCTAGCTTTCTTCGTAGAATTTCAACCAGGAAATTACCGGTGCCGCATGATGGCTCCAAGTAAGTGACGTGGATGTCGTCGGTCCAGGCAAGATCAAGCATATCAGAGACTAATTGCGGGGGAGTTAAGACCTCACCGTGATCCTTGACCCGATCCTTAGTCTTTGTCATAAGCGAGCTGTCTATGACACTGGAAACTTGTTTGAAATCGGTCATGTTACCATTTTCTTATCATCTTTTCAATATAGTCGATTTCTTCTTGTGTTAAACCGAAATAATTGTACAGATATTTGTCTGTATAATAATGATTTGCTGGCATATTAGGGACAAATTGGTAAACTTTACGTGACCCATTTTGTGAAACTTTCTTTAATGACACCATGAATCTGAAAAATCTTGTCCATATATATGAAACATGATATTCAGCCTCTTGTTTAGTATCGAATGATTTATTCACTGAATATGTCTCGGAACAAATTGAGTTTGGCTCTGCTATTGTTGGTTTGTATATTACCTGATCATTATACTCACCACTTTTAGTCCCTATTGTTGGTACTAAAACTTTCCATTTATTTATCAAATTATGGTTCTTTTTTATATCTATTTTATTTATATATGATGTTCCATTTCTTCTATAAATTTTTATATCATTAGTCGTCATATTATCATGCCATATACCATTTGATCTTATTCCGAATGGTGCGTTTTGACTAACTATACTATTATTTTTATTAGTAAATAAGAATTTCCCATTCCATTTGTTAATAACTTTTTCATAGATTGAAATTGATTCATTATTTCTAAATACAATTCCTTGATTGAACGGGTCTAACTTTCTATTCATAGTATGTGAATTATTGTCAGCATAATGTGACACAAATTCAACAATATCAGATTGATACTTTTTATCAATTAAAAAATAACAAACACCGGCGTTATCGACGTCTGGAAATATTATGCTGGAATCTGGGTAGTCATCTAATCGTTTGATATGTTTATTATTTATCATATATTTTCTAAATTCATCCAAACCTTTCCCACCGGCGAACCACCTATTTGGAATGACCATGATAACATATTGTGAACTTAACTTTATAGCACGTGTTACAAATTTATGATAAATTGGAGACGCAGATGATTTATGTCCGCCATCAGACACTTGGTATGGAGGATTTCCTATAATTACGTCAAATTTCATATCAACACCCCCAAAAATAGTTTTAATGTCGTCATGAATGAATGGGTACACGTGTTTGTCATCTTCCTTCATCCCACAGTAAATGCATTTCCCATCTTTACCATAAGTATGCTTATAGGTCCTATTTACAATGTTTCCAGCATCGTGCTCAAATAGTTTGTCACACATGTCATGCGAATTTGTTTTATCGTTGTAACTTTTATTTACACTACATACATTTCCTAATCTATAACCATATCCACTTAAACATTCATCAGTTCCAATATTTCGTTTGCAAGTAATAGTTTTACTGTTACATTTATTTGGATATGATCTGCTACATGGTCCATTAAGTATTGGCAGTCTATTACTTGCAAATCTTGTTGCATATACCGTTCTTCTAGTAATTATCTCCGTTTTCGTGGTAATTCCTATCCCATAAACTTGATTACATAAAATGTGCTTTAATCTTTCACAATCGTTCTCAATGGTTCCCTTGAGTTCTTTATACAGTTTTTTTACAATTTCTCTTAAAAATACTCCAGATTTTGACCCTGGATCTAAGAATTTTAGATTTTTTAAATTTTTACTTTTCCAAATTTCATCAGGCAGCAGTTTAAGAAGTGTATCTGCGACATCTGGTTTTGTGAATACTTCATAATCATTCGGACTCTTTAATGTTTCTAATATGTCAATTTCTTTTAATTTTGTCATTGTATGTACTCAAGTGATGATTCCTCACATTTTCTGAACATACTTATTAATTTGTTGAAAGCTGTCTTATTAAATAAACTAGCTTCTACAAGTTCTTTAAACTCGTCTGACGTAATCCCAGTTGATAATTTAAATAACTTTTTATCACTTGTTTCAATTATGTCATCCATGTTTTTCTCCCTATAATCTGTTATATATAAGAAAATTGGAATATTTTTAATTAATTCTTCTAACCTTTTCTTAACATCATCTGTTTTTGTTTTTGATCCTTTCTTTTCTTCGTCGTCTCTATCATTATTTTTTGCTTTTTTGTTTTTTAACCTATTAATATCTTCATTTTTTGAGATGTCATACTTCTTTTTCTTTTTATCATGCTTAGACAATTCAATTTTTTCAATTATATCCATTACATTTTGATCTTTAACAATACTTCTTAATGTATCAACTGATCGATTAATTAGATCAGGATTGGACCATGCACGAGACATCATTGATGATGAAATTTCATTTGACGAAATTTCAACAATACTATTAAAATCTAATTCTGAAAACTTCCCACTATCATATGAGTAAATTGGCATGAACTCAAGAAACTGTTCAATGTTTTTAACGTAATCAACATTTTCATCTTTTTCTGACATTGTTGTGACAAATTTTGATACTAACTCAAGTGATCTATTTACATCAAAATCAATAACATAGCATGTATCTTTCACAGTATTCATTCCGTCAACCCACGGAGACTGCACCCTAAAGATTGATTGAAAATACATTTCTGGAGCTTTTAGCGATCTAAGCATAAAAAAGTATGTCCATTGTGGGACTGTTGATCCAATCATCAATCGCCCTGCTGTGATTGTGATTGTTTTATCATTGGTTTCTACAGTTTCGAGCACTGTATCAAGAGCTTGACTGGATTGTCCACCTTCGTCACCAGCAATAACTACAACTTTAAAATCCTTAAAGTTTACGTTATTTGTTAGCATGTCCTTCATTGCTTTGGCGGAATCTACTCTATCCATAAACCAAACCATGTGAATACCGTTTGGATTATCGAATCTTACAGGCCACCTAGCATTTTCAGTTTTTCCTAGTGATTTATTTGACTTTCCGTAAATCATGTTGAGCCAATGCGTTACACTAGTCTCATGCATAAATTTACCATCTTTGGTTTTGAACATCTCAGTCAAGCTAAATTCATCGGTTGATGTCCCGGATTTTTCAATGATATCGCCGTCAAGCTCATATACGTACATTTCCATTTTAGGTAAAGCAATGTATGGATTATGATCGCCCGTCCATTCACTTTTGGCTTTTTGTTCATCGATATAAGACCAACTAAAAATTTGATCCTCCATGAATTCACCATTAGACAACGCTCTAAATGGAGTTCCTGATGAATAAAGTTTCCATTTCCCATCTATCGTGTATTGATTAGTGTCTTTTATGTCCCAGTTGAGTTCACCGTCTTCATCAAAAATTTGCTCTGATGTAATATCTGTTGCTTTTTCTCTCCAAGCTCCAAAGTGATACTCATCAATGATTACTAGATCCCAATCAATCTCCGTTAGTTTTTGATTTCTTTCCTTTAATTCACCATCCTCTTTTTGCAAAAGATCTTGAAACGACAAAAAGTAAACAAATGGTCCTTTTACCTCTTTAATATCGATATCGTTATCCTTTGTATAAAATGACCAACCTTTGAAATCAATATGTGACATTAGATCCGTTCTCCATGAGTCCATCACTGAAGGAACGTACGTAATCACAATAACTTTTTTAGCTTCAAGACGTTTCGCTAATTGATAAGCTGAAAATGTTTTCCCAAAACGCATCTTAGCGTTCCAAAGAAATCTAGATCCGCCGTTCTTAAAATGACCATACGCTTTTTCAACGGCTAGTTCTTGTTCCGCTCTCATAGAGAAACTTTTTGTTCTCTCAATGTTGAGTGGTTCGTTTATTGATTTTCCGGACCTAAGATGCGCGATCGCAGCTTTAATTTGATCAATATCGCATCGTGTCCATTCACTATAACTTACTCGATTTTTTGACTCATTATCTGGGGAATCCTTATGTTTTATACCAGATCCCCTGAAGTTATTTCGTAAAACTCTATGGATCTGTTTATCGGTAAAATTAACATCATACCAAGCATCTATAATCTTATATGTTAGATTAGCTGTTCTTACAATGTCATTGATTCTATGTGCAACATCACCCTCAGTTTGACCGACTTTAATCAAACCATTGTGTTCTAATGAATAAGGTAGTGTGAATGCGTAAATGTTCATTTATTGTACTCCATTATGTCATTAGGTGTATTTATGAGATGTGAATTTTTGAATTCATTCCAATTGTGATCTTCTTCATATAACATATGGTTATATCCTTCTATCTCAGTTGACTCAATATCATGTTTTATTGAACAGTATTTTTTCACTCCATATTTACATCCATACTGCATAAACATAAGTAGCATTTCTTCATAAAATGGATATACACCATAAAATAATAATTCTTTACTTTTTTCACTGTTTGAATGATTACCGTACATTTTATTTATTTTATCTGAAAGTTTATTAACTAGGTTAACACCATTTATACACGATTTTATACTTCCTGATTTACAAAATTTCGTATAAAATTTTAAATCATTTCTAATACCATTGATACTATCAGGAATATCAAGATTTTTCCTATCACGAAGAAGTGTACTTACATATTCATCATCAATGTATGTATTAGCAAACTTATGCATTGATTCATTTACTTCTTTGTTTGATGCAGCTACTAACGGTATTGATAATTGTATCATAAGTTGAGCAGCGAAATTTTTATTCATTGGTTTTGTTGATAAAAATAACGATTTTATTATTAATTTTGATCCTAACACTTCGTCTTTTATCACTGAGTCTCCATTCATATAATGCACTCCAAGGTTAAGACATGCTGATGCTTGCCCTAAATATGGTTTTTGATGTATGGAACATGCTTTTCTATATAGTCTTACTGAAACTAGGTTATCCTTATTAACAAATCTTCCCTTCGCATAGTATGTCCCAAGGTCAGCACACGACAAATTGTCACCATAATCACATCCTATCTTATAATATAAAAATGACTTTTCATCGTTTACTTTTCGATCATATAAACCAACATCGTATATATTACCGAGTTTTCCACATGCGATTCCATACTTATACTGATAACATAGTTTATTTAATATCCCATCCGCTAATTCATAATCTGTATCAACATTATATTGATTTTGATATGTTTCAGCCAATAAGAAGCAACTTTGTTTATTCCCATTTGCACAATAAAAATCACATTCACCCCTGTCACGCTTATAACAAACATGTGTGCTATAATCAGTAGTTATTACTGGTTTATTGATAACCGGTTTATTAATAACCGGTATATTTTTCGCACAAGAGGTTGTGAAGACTAACGATGCAAGTATGATTCCTATTGTCTTTGTTACTTTCATTTATATGTTTTTGGTTAGGATTGGTGGTGGAAGAAGATGAATCAACGGTTATGTATAAATCATTAAGCTAGCATATCAACAATTTTACGTAGTGTATCTTTCATCCCTTTTTCATCATTAAACTTAAGAGTGACTGTTTTATTGTTAAAGTTAGCCCTAATTGTTGACATTTCTAGTTGTTCATCTGTATCAGGTTGTTCATCTGTATCAGGTTGTTCATCTGTATCAGGTTGTTCATCTGTATCAGGTTGTTCATCTGTGACGTCTACATGATCAAGACACTTTTCTCTACGTTCAAGCTCTTCTTGAACGTATTTATTCACAATATTCACATTTTTTACAACTTCACATTTAAGATCACTGTCCGAAAGTTTTTCCGATAACTGAAAAATCATATTCACTTTATCCTTTACAGATTCTAGCTGTTCATCTGTAAGGTGACTATAATTTTGTGAGTCACCTGTCATATTTTTGACATCTTCTGTCAGTGATATCATTTGTTTTATCATTGCAATTTCCTTTTTATTATTTAATAGTGTATCACATTCTTTCTCATCGTCTGGCGATGACGTTTTAAAAATAATGTCTAGTTTCTTTTCTAGCTGTTTTTCACTGTTTCTCATTTGTCTTATTACCCATCTTTTTGTGTTTTACTATTCGTATCAAGTGTTTTATTCTTAAACACTTCTATACTCATTTTGTTATTTGTATCATTTTATCTATCCGTATGAAGTATTGTTTATTTTCCTTTAAAAGTTCATTACTTTCAATAATCTTATCCAATATATCTACGGTATCGATTGGTGTATCATCTATTTTGTGCCAAATATTGTGAATACTATCAGACATTAATTCAAGTAACTTTTTATCTGATTTTATTCTTTCTATTATAGATATTATATCATAGTATTTATACAGTTCACTAAATATTTTAATGAACTGTTCATTGTTATATTCACTTATTAGTATTTTACTGTCATCAAGCCACAACTCATTGTTTATCGTATCAATGAATGATCGCTGTGGATCGTCCACATATCTAACGATTGACCCGATAACAAATTTTTCTAGTACAACTTCTGAGTCATGTTTATCCACACATAACTTTAATGAAATAGTTATTTTTCCATTTCTTTTGTAATATATCGTTCCATAGTGTAATTCTTTATCACACTCTATTACGGAATAATACGTTGGTCTTATACCTACTTCTAACGTGTTATTATTTAATTCTACTTTAGTTATTACTATGTCAAATTCAGTTCTTTTGTGCCCTATATTCCACTCGGTGTCATTTGTAACTATGAGTTTATCATCCATATTTCATCTATTGATCTTCCTCATTTTCATGTAACTATCGATATTATTCAGTCCAATGTTATCAGGTATTTGTACACCTATTATATTTTTCATAACTGTACCTATAAGTTTACGATTTACATAATTTTTTATGAATTGCGAGAAATATGTAAATGATTCTGCTCCATTAAATATGTCCCCTATGCTATTCACTTTTGACACGTCCCATGATGATAAATCTTGATTGAACGCTTTTGCTCCCTTAAACATGCTATTTATATTGGTGACGTTTGATACATTCCAATCTCCAATGGGCTGATTGAACGCGCTCGTTTCACTAAACATGCTACTCATGTCGATGACGTTTGACACATCCCATTGGCTGATATCTTGATTGAATGCGGTAGCCCAATAAAACATCCAATCCATGTTTTTTACACTTGACACATTCCAGTTACTGATATCCTGGTTGAACGCTTTTGCTCCATAAAACATGTAACTCATGTTTGTGACGTTTGACACGTCCCAACTTCCGATTGGCTGATCGAATGCTGTGGCCCAATAAAACATATATTCCATGTTTTTTACATTTGACACGTCCCAAGATCCTATGTCTTGGTTAAAAGTATCCGCTTCATTAAACATAAAAGACGTATTTCTTACGTTTGACACGTTCCAGTTACCAATATCTTGGTTGAACGATTTTGCTCTATGAAACATGTAACGCATATTTTTTACTTTTGATACGTCCCAATCACCAATGGGCTGATTGAATGCGGTAGCCCCATAAAACATATCTTGCATACTTTTTACTTTTGACACGTCCCATCTAGAAATGTCTTGATTGAACGATTCCGCCTGACTAAACATTCCAATTATGTTAATAACATTACTTATGTTCCAAGATCCAATGTCTTGGTTGAACGCTTTTGCTCCACTAAACATAGATCGCATGTTTTTTACTTTTGACACATTCCACGATCCGATAGGTTGATTGAACGATTTCGCAAATTTAAATATGTTATCCATGTTAATAACATTACTTGTATTCCATCTAGAAATGTCTTGATTGAACGCCACGTTACCTTCAAATAAATGGGACATGTCTGTGATGCCTATCGTGTCAACCTGGGTGACATCATCGCCATTCGCTATCATTTTTTCAAGTTGTTTTCTTGTTACTTTTCTACTCATTGATTTTATTCATTTTTAAATAACTATCCACACTATCCAATGGAACGTCCCTCACTTTTTTGTACATTTCATTTCCTAGTAAGTCTTTTATGACTAATTTTATACCAACTTTAGTTTTTTTAATAAACTCATAAACATTATGGACACCACAATTTTTAAACATGTAACTCATATTAACGGATGGATTTAGGCTCCAGTTTGATAAATCCTTGTCAAACGTTGTTGCTCCATCAAACATTGAACTAAGGGTCATAACATTTTTCACATCCCATGACGAAATGTCTTGATTGAACGTTTTTGCATTTTTAAACATACAACACATATTTGTTACATGACTCACGTTCCATTTAGATAAATCCTGATTGAACGTTATTGCCCCATAAAACATTTCCATCATATTAGTAACGTTGGACATGTCCCAATTAGAGATATCTCCATTGAATGACTTTGCCATCCTAAACATGGCATTCATATATTTAACGTTAGATACGTTCCAACATGATAAATCTTGATTGAACGATTCCGCAAGATTAAACATATAGCACATGTCGGTAACGTTCGACACGTTCCATCCTGATATGTCCTGATTGAATGTTTTATTTCCTTCAAATAGATGAGACATGTCGCGAATTCTTGATGTGTCAACCTGAGTGACATCCTCGCCATTCGCTATCATTTTTTCAAGTTGTTTTCTTGTTACTTTTCTACTCATTGATTTTATTTATCTTATGGTATCTTATTAGTTGTGTCATCATGGTGTCAGATATTTTTCCATTAAGTTGTTTTATAGCCATATTTTCAAAGCTTTGATCTTTAGAAAGTCTTTTGATGTCGTATAGGATCGTATCCGGAATGCATCTTTGATTCAGATATTCTTTAACTTTATTCCTATAATGTCTTTTCATGAATGAGTATGAAAACTCTTTAATGAACAGTGAGATATCATTTATTGTTTTGTTTAGTTCATACTTATTGTTTTTAAATTCATAATATATTATTACCGTTATTTCATTAAATTTTGTTTGTTCTATCAATACCTGATATATTTTGGTATTTTCTTCTATGTCATGTTTTATCATAGATATCGTATCTATATCAATAAAATCAAGGAATTGTCCTTTTACGTGATTATCTCTAGTTATGTATTGTAATGACCCATAAAGATGTTTTATATAATCATCATCATTGATCATGTTATCATATACTGAATCCGGTATATGCACAGTGCACTTAAGTTTATTTATCTTTTCTTTTAGTGATATAGTGTGAACAATAGCTTCAATCAGTTTACTTTTGTCTAGACTATCTAGAGATAGACCTAAAGTTTTTGTTAGTGTTATTACTTCATTATTTCTGTTTAGGTACATAAACCTAAACTTTGTTCTAAATGTTTGAGTGCTAGTTATTTCAATGTGCGTTATATTAAAATGAACTGGTTTCATAAAATTGTTTAGCAAGTTCGTTGAATTTACTTATTTTATGTCCATTTAATTTGACCCATAGTTCAAGGCCGAAATAATGACGTATTGCTTCGTGTGGTTTCCTAAATTTTTTGACGAATCTAGCTATGTCAAAAGATTTTGTTCTGTATAGCATCATACTTGTTTTTTCAACCTTATCTAGATCAAAGTATCGAACGTCATGATTGAATTTGAATGCATGACTAAACATAAGAGACATGTCTTTTACCTTACTTGTGTCCCAATATGTTACATCATGACTAAATGATCTAGCGTTATCAAACATTCTTCTCATGCTAGTAACGTTTGATACGTCCCACTCTGGCATGTCTTGATCAAATGCTTCAGCGTGTAAAAACATCCGACTCATATCCGTGACATTTGACGTGTTCCAACCGGAGATATCTTGATTGAACTTTTCACAAAATGCAAACATACCTGACATGTTTTTAACTTTGCTAGTGTCCCATTTAGATAAATCTTGATTGAATTCATACGCATAAACAAACATGTTACTCATATTAGTAACGTTGGACACGTCCCAACGAGAGATGTCTTGATTGAACTTATTCTTACCACAAAACAGCTCGCTCATATCAGTGATGCCGCTCGTGTCAACCTGAGTGACATCTTCATCGTTCGCGATCATATTGATTAATTGCTGTCGTGTTACTTTCATTTTGTCATACCGGTAACGTTGTGGTCTTTACCGCATCTAAGAATTTATTTCCGAATTTCTTGACAAGATTATTATCATTCAATATTGTATCAATTATCTTTTTAACATAATCACTTCTATCAATTTCAATCTCATTACCGATTTCAATTATTTCTCTTTCTAATGACTTTAATAATTTGTCGTTATTTTTTACTGTCCCGATCGCTTTAACAACGTCATTGTTTTCATATAGTTTGTTTAATTCTTTCAGTAGTTCTTTCTTAGATTGTTCGTTAAATACAAACTTCGTTTTTGACTTATTGTATAAACTAGTAACCATTTGTTCTGCTGATTTAATTGCCTCATCAACGCTATTGGCAAACAGTTCAATTGTATACCTCTTATCTATTGTCTCCACACAATCATCATCATCATCGTAGCATCTGATGTTTATCGTATAATAACTAAATTGTACCGTCCCATCTATGCTAAATAAAAGATATCCATAATCGGATATCCTACTATATGAGCATTCTTCTTCTTTTTTATAACTAATATTGGCTTTAATTTCTTTATTAGATGATGAAATGGTTGAAGTTACGATATTGTAAATTTTTAACATTGTATTACTTTCTTATTTACTTATTTTTAGCATTTTTAGATATCCGTCAATCTTCTCAGGATTAATATTTTTAGTTTTTTCATACATATCATTCCCTAACATTTCCATTATTGTCAAATCAATGTCACCATCTAGCTTTTTCGCTAATTTATGAATGTAACACATTCCGGAGTTTTCAAACATGTCTAAAATATTCATTATGTTAGATAAGCCCCAACTTGAGACATCATTGTTGAATGAAATTGCCCTACTGAACATTTTTTCATTGTTACAACATTATATGTGTCCCATTTAGACAAATCTTGATTGAACGCTTCCGCATTGTTAAACATATAACTCATATTAGTTACACATGAAGTGTCCCAATCTTCAATGGGCTGATTGAACATTTTTGCCCCGTCAAACATATGACTCATATTTTCTACCATAGATACGTCCCAATCACTAATGGGCTGATTGAACGTTCTTGCCCCGCTAAACATGTAACCCATATCTTTCACTCTGAATGTGTTCCACCCTGAAATGTCTCCATTAAATGATTTTGTATTACCAAACATATAACTCATATTTTCCACGTTTGACACATCCCATTTGGACAAATCTTGATTGAATGACTCAGCACAACAAAACATGCTACTCATATCTTCCACGTTTGAAACATTCCACTTGGAAATATCTTGATTGAACATTATACTTCCTTCAAACATGTGCTTCATACTTTCAACGTTCGATGTATCCCAATTTGAAATATCCTGATTGAACGTTGTATTATTATAAAACAAGATTGACATGTCACGAATTTCGCTTGTGTCTACAAACCGGACGTCCTGACCTCTGTCTATCATCCGGATTAATTCATCTCTTGTTACTTTTTTATCCATGAAAAAATTGACTCAAATAGATAACTATACGCTATTGTATTTTTTAGATCTTTTGCAATAGATTCGTTTAAATCACTGATTTTATCAAAGTCAAAAACATTAAATGAAGTTCCACCTGTAGTTGGTATTGGTATTGCAGGAATACTTGGCAGGTTATTTATTAAAAATTCATATTGATGTTTTACTAATTGTTCTCCCCCTATAAATATACCAATTACTACATCATCATTCAATTGTGACTCAATATCATTAACAATTTCTACTCTGTTCATTACGCCAATTTTTTCCGACAAATTAGTCACAAACTGTGTTATCGATTCATTATTATTGATGAATACTATGTCAAACTCAGTTTCTTTTACTGAGTAGATCAAATAACGAATCGACTCCCTTATGAGAATTTTATTACTGTTGTTTATTCCGGATGATACTAATATTTTCTTACTCATTGATCTTTTTTAAATCGCTCATTTTTATGTATTTATATAGGTCGTCGTTATCTAATGATGCCAACGCCGATTTTATGACACTTTTTCTAAATGATTTGTCATTCAAAATGTTTTTTACAGTCTTTTCCCATGACATTAAACTTTCGTATGTCCACGCAGGTACTATGTCCATGTCAAATTCGAAAAATTGTTCTGTGTAAGCGATAAGTTCATCCATTGAATTATTACAAATTGCCGGAGATGACAACTTGATCGTTATTTCTTCTCCGTTATATCTGGCTGTTATGTTTACCATCGTGTCAACTATTTCATAATCTAAAAATCTAGCGTCAACTTTCATGTATTTTTGTTTTTTTGACTCATCTAAATGATAATCAGCATACTCAATGACTTCCAGTGCTTTATCATTAACTACGCCATTAAATAGATCAATGATTTGATCCATTCTACTATCAAATCCCAACTCAGATCTCAAATGATACTCCATTTGAGGTCTATCATACTTTGATGAAAGTTTAATTATCTTTCCATCAACATCTATGCTAGCGTTTACTGTCCATGCCCATCCGATAGCTTGATCTATCGATACATCTGTTATTTTCATTGATTTACCCTACGCATTTATCTGTTTTAGCATTATGAGTCTTATCCTATCTTTCAATCTATCTGATACATTTATCTGTCCGTTTTTTATCTGTTTTGATAAACTTAGCATCATTGATGCTATGTTAGATTTTGTATTCAGCAGGTCATAGTGTATTTCGTTATCTATATATTTATCATTCAGAATAATGTCACATTCTACATCACCAATTTCAGGAACTCTTAGTGAAATGTCTACTGACATTTTGTATATTGTGACTGTTCCGTTAACATATGACACATCTAGGGTATCTCCATTCCATAGTGTGTATGATTCGTCTTCTGATTTTGTGAAGTTTACTATCATGTTTGTATTTAGTAAGTATGCATATAGAAGGGATACTACGTGACGTAGATTAAATACGTCACGTAGTATCCTCCTATCGTTAGATCTACTTGGACAGTGACTCTAGCAGTCTTTCAACCGCTACTTCGATGATCTGTGTCCTCGGTGGAGGAACGGACAGGCCATCCCCAGATTCAGACAGAACAGTTTTTACCTGTTCAACAAGTTTCAGAGTTTGGAGTGAAACCAAAACCGGCTTCGATTGCCGGGTCTTTTTCGTTGTCTTTTTTGCGGTGGTCTTTTTCGTTGCGGTGGTCTTTTTCGTTGCGGTGGTCTTTTTCGTTGCGGTGGTCTTTTTCGTAGTTGTAGTTGTCATTGTTGTTATCCTGTTTTTTGTTTGTGTTATTTTGTTATATCTTTCAGAGCTAGATATCTACCGATGCTTTCAACCGGTTCTACAGAGTATAGAAGTTCATAGGCTTGTGCCGATGTTGGCCTGACAGTGGCATTTTTTATTCTATCAATTAATATATCATCTATGAATATTGATGCTAAATGTTTTATTACGATACCATTTACTACTGTCATCAAGACTGAATCTATTATTGCCTGCCATATCTTTATGTGATAATAGTCCATATCATCTATTTTTATTGTACGTGAAAATCTTTCATCTTTATAGGTGGCATCATACTTTACTACAGCGTAATCATTTTTTACTACGAAGTATACTTCATTGAATTTTACATCATGAAGTTTCATTATTATTGATATGTAGTATTTACTATTGATGAACGCGTTGTTATCGATATATGAGTCATCTATTTCTTTTGAAATTATGTCCAAGTATGATTTGTTTGATCTTGCATGTACTATTACGTCATGGTCTAAAGTTACATCTTCTCTAAATTTTTCTTCTATTGTTCGTTTAAAGTTTACAGTAAACGCTACTGTATCAATGTTTATGTCCGCCAGAATGACCGATAATTCATAAACATTTCCATCACGTTCATATTTAAACCAGACTTTATATTTATTTCCAATACGTTTGAACTGTGTTAACTCAAGTATTTTCATCTCAATTTTTATGTGTTGCTGGTAGACACTTAGGTGCCATTCATTTCTTTATTTGCGGTTTTGACTTTGCCATCTTTTGTGGCGTTTCTTTGACTATAAAAAATCTTCGAATGACACCTAAGTGTCTACCAGCAATATTTTATTACAACAGAATTCTTTTTAATTGTATGGCTTTTATTATCTTCCTACTTTCTGCTACGGCCATTCCTTTATTCACCCCGTAGCTCCTCATTAGGGCGAACGATTCATTCTTCACAAAACGATCTATAAACTTTTGATCAATCTGATCATGGATCTGTTTTGCTACTGATTTTATAATCGATGTTTTATTCTTCATCATATAATACATAACGATCTCTGTTAGAGAAACCGCCACATGTTTTGGAAAACTTGTCCTCAAATGTTTTGAGATTACCTTATTCACTAAATTGTATACTACATCATTTGGATGTGTGCCACATACTTCAATGACAGAGTACACATTACCATATCTTACATATGTTTTGATACAGTATGTTTTATTCTTTTTGAAAAACCTTTTTAACTCTACGTCAATAGGTATCTCAAATAGTGGAGCTATCGTGTTAACAATATCTTGTTCTTGAACCATGTTATCGACATCTCCCTTCTTTTAGACGTAAAGTTTATAATTGATTCCCTTATATGTTCAATGATCTTATCTGAGTTGTTATCTAAAAATTCATTGAACAATTTTTGATCAAGTTTGACATTATAGACTTTGAGCTTTTCTTGGATCTTATGATACTCAAAGTTAAACGTGAACTCAGCCACATATGTACTATCAACATTATGTACATGAACGTATACATGATAATCACCGTGTCCATCGGTTATCGCTAAACTTACAACTTCATTGTTTTGAACGTTCGCGCTTATGATCATTGTTTTATCATGTTTATCTTGATAATATCCATCAGTTTATCGTCCGGTAAAGCTTTAGCCATTTTACTTATGTCCTTTAGCTCCATCATAATTAACTTTCTCATATCTGAGTTTATCGGCTTTATCGCCTTCACAAATTTTTTGAATAGTTTGTTCATATTTATACAGTATATAGCATCCTTGTTAATCTTAAAATAAGATACGATAATATTAATCACTCCAGTATAAACTTGTAGCATGTCATAATCATTTATGTTATGTCTATATACCACTAGCGATGGTAGTGATAACCTGTCATTATAAGTTGATGATGCGTATCTATCTGTTTTTCCATCCATTGTGATGGAAAATTCATACATTATTGATATTCGATATGATGCACTGTCACGTGCTTTATTTACTACATATATATTAACTGAATGAAATTGTATCGAGTCAAGTTCATTTATAGTTGTTTTCACACTATGTGGAGTTTCTAACTTTATTGAGTCAGTATAATTTATTAGGTCATTCAATATTTTGTCATTTATATCATTGTTGATGACGTTTAGTTGTTCATCAGCTATTGTTTGCGCGATCATCTCTTTAAACTGTTTTTCATTTGAGATGACAATATTTATGTACTCGTTGATAGCGTTTGATATCGGATCAACGATCACCAATGAGTATGATGAGTCCATCATCTTGATCATTCCTCTTGATGTATAACCTGTATTGGTTTCAATCTCTACATCAATATTCACGCTAAAGTGATTGAAACCTATCGCTTCTACATTTAAAATCTTTACTATTAAACTAGTTTTACGCTGCACACACAAATCCCCTTTAAATTGAAAAAAGACTGCATAAGTCTAAGAGTTTATCAACGATAACTTATATAGTCTTTTCATTTTATTTATATCACACGGCCCTGGTTTTATGAGTTTAATCGGATCATGGTCTTCATATGTTATCACATATCTGTACATCAATAACTGAGATGACCCTACTGTTATCATAAGACCGTCTCTATCAAAAATTATAAGTGGATAATCTGTCGATAATTGAACAAAATCAACAGGTTGTATATACATGTCATACATATCTCTAACGTTTACCATGTCATATCTGAATATTAGCTTACCTTCATTACCAACACGTTTTCCGTCCCATGGGATATAATCATATGGTATTCCATTTTTTAGGACTAGATACCTGGTCCTTGAGTATATGTCATTACCGGTTGTTGTATAATCATCATATATTATAGCTAGCATTACAACAGTTAGTACTATCACAATGGCTATCATTAAAAAGAATAGTTCATTCATTATTCATTCCAATAGTACGCTAACCTCGTCCACAATCTTTTGTATTATGATATCCTCCACAATTCTGGCTGCCGATTGTTTATCAACCATCCCCTTCATTGACTTACTGATTGTTAATGGCAATAAACTAACCCCATGGTATATCATTGCATCATATATTGTATATCTGATACTATCAATACTTACGTTATACTTTTTAATGTCATCCCATATATATTTTGGTAACAGTTTTTTAAATTTGCATCCATAATGACGTTCAAAGTATGCGTCCACCAATTTTGTTAGTATTATTGAATAACTTGACGTCTTCTGTTCATCAAGAAAGTTACTGGCGTCATACACTAAAACTGTGTAACTTCCCATATTTGTATCCACTATTGCGTCTGCGTTAAATAGTGAATAATTATCATCCACTCTTTGTAATTTAATCGACTTTATCTTAACATTTTTCAAAAAATGAATGGCTTCTAGTGTTAGATTATGCTCTAATGCCTGCTTTGTTATTTTATTTATGTTTTTTCCCATGTCACCCTAGTATTGTGTTCATCTTTACTAACCTATTTGCGGTTTCAATAATTCTATTGTAATTTATATCATTTTTACCTATGGCATATCCGAATCTATTGAATATGCCATATGCTACTGATTTTACTAGGATGTCATAATTATCTACACGTACTTCACTATTGACTGCACTATCGATGTTATCTTTTAATGCATTATAAAGCATGTTATAAACTGACTGTTTTACTGTTTTAGCATTTCTTTCTTTGCTTAGTTTTCCGAAATATCCATTCCAATTTCTTATCATCTTTAATACTATCTCATCGATTTCATCAATATTTGATGATGTTACATCATGCTTTATGACTCCATTGTAATACTTTAAGCTTTTTGGAAGTGGAGAATAAAACGATAAACGACCCTCGGATTGAAACACCCTAGTCTTTCCCATCACGTTATAAAGAGTAAACCTAGTATTTTCCTTGATTTCATTGAATAATGGGGAAAGTTCATTTTTAAATATGTCAGATTTCAGTATTAGTTTGTAAACCCTTTTATTTTTTATCATTTATTGATCCTATTTAGTTTAATTGCCGACGCTATTGTATGTACTGGTAACACAGATACTATGAGGTTATCATATGGATTGTCTTTACCGATCCAATTTAGCGCCATTTCAATTAGTCTATCACTATCCATGACTATGCTGTCAACAAATTCAGTAAACAGTCTTTTCGTGTCCATCATGTACATCATTGTATTACTAATATTTCCCATTGCGAGGATAACTGTCAGTATTTCATAAAATGCATCAATAATTATATCACTGTCTGTTTGCTCTTTTTTATCAAATAGACTTATTTGTTTATCACCAAATTCTACTCCTAGTTTTTTTGTTTTACCATTGATGGTGATTGAAAAACTATAATCCACGATACTTCTATTGTTGTTTACTCTAATAAGATAAACATAGTCCCACTTAATTGAATCAATAATCTTTTGGGATTTATTTACATCATCAATAATTTGTTTTTTATCACTTATGCTATCATTAACAATAATGTCCGCATACTTGTCTATAATCATTTTTGCATCAGCAAATTTGGCTACCATACTCTTAAATTGTTTCTCATTATCGATGAAAACATTATAATTTGACTTTTCACCAGTAACACTATCAATGATTTGCAATTGAGTCATGTATGTACTGACTATTATGGTAGCATTAAGTTTTTTACCTGTCACTGCTTTTACTAATGACTTGATTCTTATTTCGTGATCGAAAAACTCTACGTCTTTTACACTCAATACCTCAATTTTTGTTACCATAGCTTCTGCCTTCCTTTATATCTTCCTGGCTTTTCATGTATTCAATGGCTTGACATAGCCTAACATATCATAAAGTGGCAAGGGGATACTGTCCTGTGTTACGACGATATTTTTTTCATTGAATAGAGTCTTTTGTATGTTTCCCTTATATTTTTTGGGAATACTCTATTAAAATATTCGTCATTTGTGCTATCACGAAGTGCCTGTTCTATTCCATAAATTAGATCGTCCGGAACTATCAGGTAAAACAATTTATTATTTCTAAAGTCACCGTATGATTTTAGGGTGTCATATGTATCTCTATCAACATGTTTTAGTATGGTTGATAAAATCAGCGTTACCGGTGAAACGCTATATTGAAGTATTCCATGTCTGGACCAACCTGTGATCCTTTTGATGGTGTCACCGTTATACGTGAATTTTATACTGAATTTTACTAAATTTCCATATCTAAACGCTATGATTTCTTCTATTTTTACTTTTTTACTTAATTTTCGTCTTATTTTAACATATTCATGAAACTCACTGGAATCTGTGAATTTGCGTATATTACCAAACACATATCCCGTCCAGTGCTCTGACATGATTAACTTTTCATACAGTTTATCGGGAATATGAACACTTTCAAAATAACCGCTATATGACGATTCATTAAGATTTGTTAAAATTGCTTTTTCTAGACTTGACTTCTTCATACTTCCGGTAACGTCAATGTTAACCGACATATCATGATTTTCACCGTTGTATATAAAACTAATTTCTATTTTTAAATATGATGATGATACGTTATACGCTTTTATGTCAGTGACTATCATGTTTGCACTCTTATCATTCTAAGAAAATCATCGAGACCTCCCAGATTATGCTTCCTTATTGTCATGTTTATATCATACATTTCCCACTCAATGACGTCCTCTATTATTTCATCACGAGTGTATTTACCGGAAAGTTTGTTTATGAATCTAGAAAGTCTTGTCATACCGGATTCATAGAACATGTTACGAATATGCTCTAGTTTATCCACTCTCCAGTTACATAGATCCTGGTTAAACGCCATTGCTCTGGCAAACATGCTTTCCATTCTTTCTACGTTAGACACGTCCCAGTTCCCAATCGGCTGATTGAAACTTAGTGCCTCACAAAACATAGCATTCATATTATCAACGTTTGATGTGTCCCAATTCCCAATTGGCTGATTGAATGCTGCAGCACTATCAAACATGTAACTCATGTCAGTTACTTTACTCGTATTCCAATTCCCAATTGGTTGATTGAAACTGAACGCGTTATTAAACATGTGGTTCATGTCAACTGTTTTACTTGTGTCCCATCTACTGATGTCTTGATTGAATGATGAAGCATTTTCAAACATCCCATCCATATACTCAACATTCGAAGTATTCCATCTTCCGATCGGTTGATTAAACATTCTTGCATCGTTAAACATATGACTCATGTGCACAACGTTCGACGTGTCCCATCGAGAGATATCCTGATTGAAACTGGACGCCCCGCCGAACATGTCATTCATGTTAGTCACATTAGATGTGTCCCACCTACTGATGTCCTGATTAAAATCAGGTTTTTCGGCAAATAAACAGGACATGTCAGTGACAGCGCTTGTATCAATGAATCTAAGATCATATTCATACATGATCAATTCTATCAGTTGTCGTCTGTCAACTTTTATCATGTTATTTTACGGATTGTACTAAAGTATTTAGATCATTTCTTTGTGACTTCAATGAGGGGACTCGAAGTAAAAATCGAAGAACTTTCGCCGTCCTTCTTTTTGCTCTTTTCTTTTGCTGAGGTGAGTCAAACCTCGTTTTGTTTAGTTCATCGACATACAGTTTCACTGTATCCAAAACTTGCTTTGGATCATCAAAACTGGTGCGGTCACTTCTTCCGTTACTCGCTAATTGTTTAATATCATCGAACGTCATTTTTTCCTTTTCTTTAATGTTTATTACGATTCTTGTGTTATTGACCAGTTTTTGACTTTTTAAGTTCATCTAGTCTATTATAAACTTTGTTCAATTTATCGTCACCCATTGATGAATTCGCATAAGATCTAATTTCGTCTTCATTCAAGATAGCTAGTTGTTTTATCTTGTTAAAAATGAATGACTTTTCATTACCTAGTATCGCAATAGCTAGTTTCTTTATTATGTCATTCATTGTTTTCCGGTGCAAATTGTTCAATCAATAGTTTTTCATCGGATTCGGTAAAATAATAAAAACTTATTGTTTGTCTATGCTTATTAGCTAAACTCCTAATATATTCTAACGTTTCTTTCCACTTTTCTGTGGTTGAATAATACCCGCTGTCGATCGATAACTCTTCTATCATTGTTATGATGTCCTTTTTTAGCATTAGGTGTAGTAAGAAATTAAGAAATAAGGAAGCTCGAACTAAAGTTTATGAAAGTGCTTCTATTAGTTTGTTAATAATAGAGTCGAAACTCTTTTTGTCTACTCCATCAATGTCTACCATGCGAATGAATCCGTTTGGACTAACGCTTGCCCTGATAGATCCGATCGCCATCTCTGGTGGGACATTCTGCATGAATTGTACAACCCTGTTTAACTTTTTGATATCATCTCTACTTGGACTATAGTTAGACCCCTCAATCGCCGACACAGATCTGTCCATTGCGCTCATTATAAAGACAAATCTTTCATCCATTGAAAGCCTGTCATACTTAGACTGTACTTTTTTGCCATTGAGAAGGTCATCAACGAGTCCGTCAATTTTTACGTAGTATGTAAGCCATACTTGAAACTTGATAGCAGCCTCTGTGCCAACATAGCCCTCGATGGCCATGATTTGGTCTTTCACCGTCATGTTATTATTTTCCATCAGGCCAAGCACTCCTGATGCCATCGTCCATGACCTTGGTGACGGTTTTGTCAGTGTTTGTTCATCTTCTGACTCGTGGTCCACTAGGATTTGACCTGGGTTTTTCATGAGATAACCGGTGATCAGTGGGTGCACCTTATTGTTTGATGCCCATGACACCCATCCATCAATGCTAGGTTGAAGAGTGTAAATCAGTGACCTGTTCGCTACTGGACGCGAAATTTCATTGGAGAACGCTCCCTCGTCCGGCATGTTTGCTGTTGCGATAATCACCTTCGTTCCAGTTTTTCTTCCCATGATCGACTGGTCTTGGAAGAACTCAAGCAGTGGGGCTTGAAGTTCTCTTGCTGACTTGTCAAGCTCGTCCAGTAAGACGACACTAGGTTCATTTTCTTTAGTGAATAGGTCTGGTGGAGCCCACCGAGTTACTCCATCCACGACTTGTGGGATTCCTAGGAAGTCTGTCGCTTCCATTACCGACAAGTTGATGTAAACGAGTTTCATTCCGGACTCTTTTACTAGCTGCTCTGCGATTTTCGTCTTCCCTACTCCCGCTGGTCCGAAGACGATCATGTTCCGGTAGATTCTTTCGTTTTCTGCGTTTTTTAGCAGAAATCTCACCATTCTTTCGTACTGGATGGTGTTTATCGTGCGGACGTTTTTGATTTGGTAGTTTTTCATGTTAGTATTGTTTTCCTTTTTTGTATGTTATCTGAGAATTGACTTCTTGCCAAACGGTGGATCGAATTCTTCATAACCAGATGTTATGATCCAGTTTACAGAGACTCGTGGATTCTCCGCATGTTCAATCTCTGCAATATAACCATCAGACATCACGATGATCAGATCAGTTTCTCTTCTATCAAAGTTTTTCCAGATGTCTTCAAAGATTTCATTGAAGACGGTTCCACCACCACCCTGAAGTTTCGTTTTCTTAATGTCCTCTGTTCTTTCGATCGGAACAGCTTTTTCCCAATAAACTTTTGCGTCTACTGGAATTACAGTTCCCTTGCACCCGATTTTAGTCAATGCTTTTAGTTGTGTCAGACCTAGAGCTATTTGTTCATCGTTCATCGATCCGGACGTATCGATAAACGCTACGAACTGTACAACATAATCCTTTGTCTTAGGAAAATAAAGTTTCAGTCCACCTAGCAATCTCTTTCTGGGTCGTGACCAGTCAGATCTCTTTCCTCTTTTCACAAGACGACGTGCTGTTCTTGTGATTAGATCCTTTGCCTTGAGTTGCGGTTCACCGATTTCATCCAGCAATCTCTCAAGTCCACTCGCAGTCTTTCCTGCATTAACCGACGCGGCGTGTTGACGAGCCTTTTGAATCTCAAGTTCTCGCTCCTCGTCGGTCATGTCATTTTTCATATCATGGTCATCCGGATTTATTGGACCATACTGAATCTCCTTTTTGCCATACTTTCCGGACCATGAGTCCCTCCAGTTATCAGCAATTTGATCCTCTAGTTGATCACCGGATTGATCACCCTGTTGACCGCCCTGTTGGTTCCCTGATTGGTTCCCTGATTGATCACCCTGTTGATCTCCGGATTGACCGCCCCGTTGGTTCCCTGATTGATCACCCTGTTGATCACCCTTACAAGTTTGATCCGGCTCTCCATACTCATCGCCCTGCTCACCTGGCTGGCCATCGGATTGGCTACCTGGCTGTTCACCTTGCTGATCACCAGGTTGTTTACCTGATTGATCATTGGTCTGGCTTCCTGGCGTATCACATGATTGATTATCTTGCTTATCATCGGGCTGATTGCCAGATTCACATTGTCCATATTTTGACCTATCACCAGGTTCACATTGATCATTATTCGATTGATCCCCTAATTGGTCACCGGATTTGCACTGTTGTTCACCAGACTGCTCACCGGATTGATCACCGGATTGATCATCACCGGATTGATCACCGGACTGTTCACCGGATTGATCATCACCCTGCTCACCAGACTGCTCTCCAGATTGATCATCACCGGATTGATCATCACCTAATTGATCATCACCGGACTGCTCATCACCGGATTGATCATCACCGGACTGCTCATCACCGGACTGCTCATCACCTAATTGATCATCACCGGACTGCTCATCACCTAATTGATCATCACCGGACTGCTCATCACCGGACTGCCCATCACCGGACTGCCCATCACCGGAC
>Ga0256831_1000028_pt1 | contig 67172 bp, 59 predicted proteins | sample 132544metaG_FD_189087 | JGI IMG/M metagenome (GOLD analysis project Ga0256831, IMG submission 189087) | Hydrothermal vent microbial communities from Lau Basin, Pacific Ocean - 132-544 | ecosystem: Environmental > Aquatic > Marine > Hydrothermal vents | place: Pacific Ocean: Lau Basin | collected...
CGGATCTGTTTTTTTCTTCCAGTACATCCCCCATGAGCTCCTTAATAGCAAAGAATATACTCTCAAAATGGAAGGGCTTGGAGATAAACAGATCATAGCCCATAGCCATATAATGCTCCGATTTGTGCTGCAGGGTAGAGGCTGACACCGCCACACATTTCAGCTGTGCAGAAGAAAACTGCCGACGAATGTGTTTAATGGTTTGCACACCATCCATAACCGGCATACGAATATCCATAAACACAATATCCGGCAACTGCTGTGCTATTTTCTGCAGGGCTTCTTTACCATTGCCGGCCGAAACCACATTAAAACCAATCCCCTCCAGAAGTGTCCCCAGCAACTCAGTATTATCCTTGACATCATCCACCACCAGTGCTGTCAGCTTTTTAGTGGTTTTTAGTGAGTACTGATTGTTAAGGCAGAGGGGTTCTACAGCAATAAACTGGTCACTGGCTGGGGATAACTCAATTTCAAAATAAAAACAGGCACCCTGTTCCCGATCCATCTCTACGTTTAACTGGCCGCCGAATAAATCTATATATTGCCTGGATATGCTCAGTCCCAGGCCGGTTCCGCCTTTAAGCTCACCCTGCTTACCCTGCTGGAATACTTCAAAAATCTGCTCTTTAGCGTGTTCATCAATTCCCGGCCCGGTATCTTCGATACTGAAGTGATAGTGGTTATCAGCGGTTTGTTCTATGCTAAAATAAATTTTCCCCTGATCAGTAAACTTAATAGCATTGGAAATCAGGTTAATTAACACCTGGCGAAGTTTACCCTGATCACCGTTCACCAGCACAGGCTTATCGGTAAAACAGTCCATCTCCCAGTCCAGCTGTTTCTGACTACAGCGTATTTTGAACATATTCTCAACACTATGCAGCAGCTCCTGCAGATCAAAATCCGTTTTGACCATGTCCAGGGAACCGGCTTCAATTTTTGACAGTTCGAGAATATCATCAATTAATGACAGCAGGTGATTGCCGCTTTTATTAATAATACTGATCTGACGACTCTGATCCTTATCCAGACTGGATTGCTGTAATAATTGTGAATAACCCAAAATGGCATTCATGGGCGTGCGAATTTCATGTGACATATTGGCCAGAAAAATACTCTTGGTCCGGTTGGCTGCCAGGGCACGGTCTCTGGCTATCTGCAGTTGCCTGGTACGTTCCTCCACCCTTTTTTCCAGTTCTTTCTGATAATTACGGGTTAACTGGTCCTGGTATTCCAGCTTTTCCAGCATTTCATTAAAACCGTCAATTAATTCTCCTACTTCATCATCATAGTGACTTTTAAGACGATAACTATAGTCCTGCTCCCTTGATACATGGTGCATGGAATTAAGCAGCTGCACAATCGGATCGGTAAAAATCTTCTGCGCACGATAGGCAATAAGCAGGGTGAACAGCAGGGAAATCAGAATCATCAGGATAATAGTATAAAGATATTCTTTTACCCGCTGCCAGTAGGCATCCCAATCCGTTTCAATATGAATATAACCCAGCAAACTATCATCACTGTCAAGAATAATCCGCTGGATAATATGCAGCTGGCTGTTTTTTTCCAGATACGCCTGTGAGCGGTCACCTAATAAATCCAGCATAGACTGTTTTTGAAAATCATTTTCATTGTCCTGCTGATCCCGGTGGTACGTAGCCAGAATATTTCCGTTAGCTTCCAGCAAATGGGCACTGATAATATGCGGTTTGGCCTGTAATGCAGTCAGATTTTCCCTGGCGGTACGGGCATCATAAAACAGAATGGCTCCGGAACTGCTTTTACCCACCAGATCAGCCAGAGTACTCAGATCTTCCTTCATTTTGCTTCTCAGGCTGTCCAGTTCACTGCTCATAAAAACCGCCATACTGGATAACAGCATAATACTGCTGATACTCAGGATGATCAGCAGCAGTTTTTTCTGAATGGATAAGGAGGCAAATGAAAACCGTTTTCCAGGCTGCTTAGTCATTACTGCCCTCCTTTGCCTTGTCCACATCTTTATCCGTCTCAACGATAGTAGCCAGGGTAAGGATCCTTGAACTGATTCTTAAACCTGCATTACGGACAGCCTGCAGGTTAATTTCCAGGCTCAGGGTATATTCATCATTTAGAAACAGACGGATATGACCGTTTTTATGTGCAAAATCCGGCAGTTCACTCACCGTCAGAACCGGATAAGCATGCAGGTAAGACAGTATATGCTGCAGTTTTTTTTCTTCAGAGCGGCCGACAAATACCAGCTGACATTCAGCGGCATCTTCCAGAGAGACCCGACGTAGAATTAATAATGGATGACCATTGATTTTTTTATTTTTAATGCTGTTTAAGGCCAGCCCAAAAGAATCATCCCCCATAAGACAAAGTTTAAAGGGATCGGTGGGTGATTTAAAGGTACCCTCCGGCCATTGAGAAAGCCGGGCAAAATTATATAAAAAGGCAGATTTAACCAGGTATTCTTTGGCCTGCAGGTTTTCTCCCGCCCAGACATGGGCGGAACTGAATAAAACAAGTATCAGACTACTATAGCCGATTTTGCGAAGTGAACTATTTCGAAGTGAACTATAGACAGATAAAAAGGAGTGAAAGATCAATACGATACTAGGCATGTTTTATATTTATTGTATTGGTACCGTATTTTGAATAATTCGGAAAATTTCCCACAGAAAAATAAACTATTATGACGCTTTAAGTATAGAAAATATCCTCATAAATTCAACTGCAAAGCCGTTTTTGTTTAACTACCTGTTCACGCAATGGCTTAAAATTTTTTTCTTAAATTCATTTTATCTCCGTCGCGGATCATATGAATTCGACTTAAAAATGACTGGCCCAGTAACACATAGGTAGGAAAACCGCCCTCCAGAACCATGGCGTTCACATTGTACAGATGAATATGGCCAATGGTTACTTTATTCAGACTGACCTGCCAGGCCTTAACCAGACCCGATGCCGTCTGAACCAATTTCTGGGCACCCTTTTTATAATTTATACCGGCCTGTCTGGCGGTTCCGGAATTTAAGGCAATACTGGTTGCCCCGGTATCAATAAGAAAATGAACCGACGCATTATTAATTTTACCCTGGCAGTGAAACATATTATCCTGACCTTTCCAGATAACCAGAGTTTTTCCGGGATCCTGTTTTTTAAACATGGTATTAATTTCAGAACCCAGGGGATACCTGACCCGTGCCCCCTGTACTTCCAGCAGGGCAAAATCACTGTCAGCGCTGATCAGTTTAATCCCGTTAAAAGTCTGACCTTTACTGATAAGTTTCTGGCTGCCGTCAACGGATATCATGGCTTTATCCGTAAACAATGCCATAACTTTTATTTTCTGTGCTGCTTTCTGTTCTGCCAAAGCAGGTGAAGCCAGAGACAGTAAAAATAACAGACACCATAAAAGTATCAGGAAAACAGGTTTTGTTTTAGGGACTGATTTTAAAATAATCATAAACTTACAATAATATACAGCACAATCCAGGCATAAACTCCGGCCAGGACATCATCAATCATAATGCCAAACCCACCCTCAATTTTCTGATCCAGCCAGTAGATGGGCCAGGGTTTAACAATATCAAAAAAACGAAACAGCACAAACCCCAGCACCAGCCACTGCCATTGCAGCGGGATTAAAAACATGGTGATCCAGAAACCGACAAATTCATCCCAGACAATTCCGGAAAAATCATGTACCTGTAAATCATCCGAGGTTTTCTGGCAAATAGTGATCCCGATCCAGAACGCCGCCAGGGTGATCAGCGCATAAACCATCCAGGGCAACTGTACCATTAATAAATACAGAGGAATGGCGGCCAGAGTGCCGAAAGTACCTGGTGCAAACCGGGCCAGACCGGAACCAAAACCAAAGGCCAGAAAATGCCAGGGGTTTGACCAGACCTGATGCCTGGATCGTATTTCGTCCTTATTCAAAGTGATTATAACCTCCGTTTCGGGGATGGAATAACTTACCAGAGCTGTTCAAAAGCCGCAGTTCATGACTATCAGTTATTACCCCAATTGCTACGAACTGGGGGGCAATAGCCTGTAACTGCTGCCATTTCTCAGGTTCCACTGTAAAACACAATTGATAATCATCGCCCCCGGCAAGTGCTCTTTCCCAGGCCTGTTCCGTTTCCAGGCACTGCAGCGATTCAGCCAACGGCAATTGTTCCAGAAACACATCAGCCCCCACGGCACCGGCCTTTAGAATATGCCCCAGATCGGAAAACAGTCCGTCAGACAGATCCAGTACCGCATGAGCATAATCTCTGAGCAGCAGACCCTCCTTAATTTTAGGTGAAGGGAAATTTAAAGCAAGCAGGGCTGTCTGCTGCTGTTTCTCTGATAAACATTGGTAAGTTTTATGGTTTTTCCCCAGAACAATATCCAGCCCGATACTGGCGGCTCCAAGCGGACCGGTAAGGGCAATAATGTCCCCTGCACGGGCACCAGAACGCAACAGAGCCCTGCCGGATGGAACATAACCGGCCACCTGGATAGTAATAGCCAGCTTACCCCGGGTAGTATCTCCGCCGATTAAGGAAATATTAAATTCTTCAGCCAGCTTAAACAAAGCGCTGGAAAAAGACGCTAGCCAGCTCTCGTCTGCTTCCGGCAAGGTTAAGGCCAGAGTAAACCAGGCCGGTTCTGCCCCCATGGCCGCCAGATCACTGAGATTTACAGCCAGCGATTTATAAGCAATGGCCTGGGGTGAGGTTTGTTCAGGAAAATGGATACCGCTGATTAAGGTATCAATAGAAACCACTAACTGTTGATTGTCCGGGGAATTTATAATAGCACAGTCATCACCAATACCCAGGGCAATATCTGAACGGCCTTGCCGATCAGATAAAGATCGGGCTGGATCAGTAAAAAATGTCTGGATTATATTAAATTCAGAACCGGGCATTTATGTCTCATAATTTGAAAGCTTACCCGTTATTTTTTTCTGGGCTTTCTGGTTCGTGGTGCATTCACTTCTGCAGTCCGCAGCTTAGCCGCCACCTTATCCAGAATACCATTAATAAATTTATGTCCGTCTTCCGCACCAAATATCTTAGCACTTTCAACGGATTCATTAATTACTACCCGGTAAGGCACATCCCGACGCTCTTCAAGCTCATAAGTACCAATCAGCAAAATGGCCTGTTCCACCGGATCGACTTCAGCAAAAGGACGGGCCAGGTGAGTTTCCATATGATCCACCAGCGCCATTTTATGTGCCGTCACAAAATGCAGAATTTCATGAAAATAATCCATATCTGCATCCTCCATATCATGTTCACTAACAAAGTGAACTTCAATATCGGACACATTCTGCTGAGTCAATAACCAGGAATACAAGGCCTGTACGGCAAACTGTCTGGATTTAGAGCGATTTTTCAAAAGTATTTCCTGTTGGTGAAGCGTTAATCAAACGCTTCAGGTAAAGTTTTTAAACAGATTAACCATTTCAATAGCGGACAGAGTGGCTTCCACACCTTTATTGCCAGCTTTGGTACCAGAACGTTCAATAGCCTGTTCAATAGTATCCACAGTCAGCACCCCAAAGGCAACCGGAATATCATATTCCATAGAAACCTGCGCCAGTCCCTTGGAATTTTCATTCGCCACAAAGTCAAAATGCGGTGTACCACCGCGAATAACAGCCCCCAGGGCTATAATAGCATCGTATTTCTTTGACGCCGCCATACGCTTAGCCGCCAGCGGAATTTCCACCGCTCCGGGCACCCGCACAATCTCAATATCCTCTTCCTTACCGCCATGACGCAAAATAGCATCAATCGACCCGCTCAACAGCGATTCAACCACAAAACTATTAAAACGACTCACCACGATACCAAACCTGGCACCGTCAACAACCATTTCACCTTCAAATGTTTTTATACTCATTTTGTTCTCGATTTATTCTCAATTTTATTTTTAGAATTTATACGCCTGTTTCATAAAACCTAAATACAGAATTAAACTCCATACAGAGTACCCGTTGTCCGGTAAGGCTTTTCAAAGTTTCGGCAGCATGGACGCTGCCGAAAAGTCTCCATGGATGGATTCACGACGTCTTTGAAAAGCCTTACCGGGCAGCGGGTACGGTTTCATAGGCACAATCTACGGTTTCATAAGCACAATCTAACCAAACAAAAACCTAATCACCCGTATAATATTCTACCACTTCCAGCCCAAAGCCCGACAAGCCATGAATCTTCTTAGGCGCCGACATCACCTTCATCCGCCGAACCCCAATGGATTTTAAAATCTGCGCCCCAATACCATAAGTTCTTAAATCCTGAGGATTACCCGGATGAAACGAAGCCTCACCCTGCTGTAACTTCTGGTAGTGATCAATCCGGTGTACCAGCTCATTACTGGTTTCATGGCTGCGTAAAATCACAATCACACCCGCGCCTTCATTCTCAATACGCTGCATGACATCATTCAGTGGCCAGCCGCAGTCATCCATCTGGGCATCAAGCATATCGCATAAAGAATTTTCCATGTGTACCCGCACCAGAACCGGCTCATCAGGAGAAATGCTGCCCTTGATCATGGCCAGATGTACCTGTCCTGAAATACCGTCGTGATAAGCTTCCAGACGAAATTCACCGGCACTGGTAGGCAGCTGACATTCACTGACCTTTTCTACCGAAGGTTCATTTTTCAAACGATATTCAATCAGATCCGCAATGGTGCCGATTTTCAGATCAAACTTTTCTGCAAACTTTTCCAGATCAGGCCGACGTGCCATGGTACCGTCTTCATTGAGGATCTCTACAATGACTGCCGCCGGTTCCAGACCCGCCATACGCGCCAGATCACAGCCCGCCTCGGTATGACCGGCACGGGTCAGCACACCGCCGGGCTGGGCTTCTAAAGGAAAGATATGGCCGGGCTGCACGATATCCGAAGGTTTAGCATCAGGCGCCACTGCAGCCTGAATAGTCACCGCACGGTCACCGGCAGAAATTCCGGTAGTCACCCCTTCAGCGGCCTCAATGGACACCGTAAAATTAGTGCCGTATTCTGCACTATTGCGATCCACCATTAAGGGGATCTGCAATTGCTTACAGCGCTGCTGGGTCAGGGTCAGACAAATCAGCCCGCGACCATTGGTGGCCATAAAGTTAATATCTTCAGGCGTAACCTTACTGGCCGCCATCAGGAGATCGCCCTCGTTCTCACGATCCTCGTCATCCACAATAATGACCATCCTGCCCTGACGGATATCATCCAGTATTTCTTCTATTGAATTAAAATTAGCCATAAAGTTATTTACTGTTTACCTGCTGTTAATAGCTGTAACCATTCAGTGGTCTGTCCATGACAGATTGCTGTACTCAAATAACACTGAATAGCTATGTTAATCTTATATTTATCTAGTTACCGGTTTAAAAAACCATTTTCTGCCAGTAAAGCCATGGTCACCGCCTGTTCCGGTGCTGCCTCGGCTGCTCTGTCGCCCAGTAACAGACGCTCCAGATAACGGGCAATAATATCCACTTCCAGATTCACTTCCGTCCCGGCCTGAGCATCGGCCAGCGTGGTTTCTGACAGGGTATGCGGTACAATATTCAGCTCAAAAACTGCGCCGTTGACCGCATTAACCGTCAGACTGATACCGTTGACACAGACAGAGCCTTTAGCGGCAATATAGCGAGCCAGCTCATCCGGAGCCTTGATTCGAAAATGTATGGAACGTCCGGCAGTGCTGCGTTCCACAATCTTACCTACACCGTCCACATGGCCGCTGACTATATGTCCGCCCAGATGCGTCGTCGGCAGCAGGGCTTTTTCCAGATTGACCCGGCTACCTGTCTTTATATGTCTGAAACCGGTTTTTGATAAGGTTTCAGCCGAAACATCGGCCCAGAAACCGTCACCGGGCAGTTCAATCGCCGTCAGACAGACCCCGTTAGTGGCAATACTGTCACCAATGGCCACATCAGAGAGATCCAGAGCACCGGTTTTAATATAAAAGCGGCTGTCGATACCCTTAGGTTCAATGGCCGCCACCTGACCAATGGCCTGAATAATTCCGGTAAACATTTATTACATTCCTGCCTGTTTATCCATTGTTTTTCTCTCTGCTCTCCCTATACCGGAGAGTCAGTATGAGGGGATAAAACCTTGGCCGTGATGCGAAAATCGCTGCCCACAGCCCGGATATCTTTAATATCCAGCTCAATCCTGTCTGCCATCTTATCCAGTCCAGGGATATTAAATAAGCCCCGAGCCTCACTGCCCATTAAATGCGGCGCCATATAAATCACCAGTTCATCTACAACACCGGCCTGTAACAGAGAACCGCCCAGAGTTGCACCGGCTTCCAGCAGCACTTCATTGTACTGATGCTGCGCCAGTACCGCCATTAAACTACTGGCCGATAACACCTCTCGACCGGCTATAATCTCTGTTTCAAGGTATTCTATTAGCACACCCTGTTGTTCCAGTGCCGGTATCTTCTGTGTCTGCCGGCGTGATGCTTTTGCTGTGCAGATCACACTCAGCCCTTCCTGGTGCAGAATTTTAGCTTCCGGCAATATCTTTAGCTGACTGTCCATAATCACCCGGTCGGGCTGACGCAGGCGTTCTGAATCCATATCGGCAAAGCGTTTATCACGCACATTCATTGACGGGTTATCCGCCAGCACAGTACCAAGGCCTGTTAACACGGCCGAGCTTTCTGCCCGCAGCCTCTGCACATCCGCACGGGCCTGCGTGGAGGTGATCCACTGACTCTCACCACTGGCCATAGCAGTACGCCCGTCCAGACTCATGGCCATTTTACAGCGCAGCAGAGGCTTACCCGTTTCCATACGCTGAATAAACCCCGGGTTTAAAGCTCGTGCTTCCGCCTCCAGAACCCCAACCCTGACCTCAAGGCCGTGTTCCTGTAAACGTTTAATACCCTTACCCGCCACCAGAGGATTGGGATCGGCCATAGCCACCACCACCCGCGCAATCCCGGCTTCAATCAGGGCATTACTGCACGGCGGAGTACGGCCAAAATGACTGCACGGCTCCAGAGTCACATAAGCTGTTGCACCTTTGGCAGACTGCTTATTACGTTCTAAATCCGCCAGAGCATTGACTTCAGCATGTCCCTGACCGGCAAACTGATGCCAGCCCCGAGCAATGACCTGTTCATCCCGAACCAGCACACAGCCGACTCTGGGATTAGGATGCGTGGTGTACCAGCCTTTTTTTGCCAGCGCAATGGCCTGAGCCATAAGAAATTCATCACCGGCCGGCATACAATTCTAATCCGTTTCCTGCTCAGCGTGCGGGGCTTCCAGCTTTTCAATTTCCTTACGAAACTCATCCAGATCCTGAAAACTGCGGTACACTGAAGCAAAACGCACATAAGCCACCTGATCCAGCTGCTTGAGCTCATCCATCACCCACTCACCCACACGACTGGCCGGCACCTCACGGTCGCCGGTTGCCCGTAAATTGTTTTTAATATGATTTACTGCCTGCTCTATGATTTCCAGAGACACCGGCCGCTTCTCCAGCGCCTTCAACATACCCTGCAGTAACTTCTGATCATCAAAAGGCACCCGTGAACCATCACTTTTAACAATCCGCGGCATCACCAGCTCTGCGGTCTCAAAAGTAGTAAACCGCTCACTACAGGTCAGACACTCCCGCCGACGCCGCACAGAATCGCCTTCATTAGCCAGACGGGAGTCTATAACTTTGGTTTCCGGAGCATGACAAAATGGACAGCGCATATTCTCTTATTCTCTCTCACATAACTCTTATAAAACACTACGTTTTACTGTTTATCCCCAGACCACAACCTCGGAGTATCAGCGGGCCGTTATGCCTTGCTGAAGTTTCAGAAACAGGGATGTTTCTGAAAAGCCCCCATGGATGGGTTTACGGCATCTTCAGCAAGGCATAACGGCCCGCTGATACGGACTACATTCATGACCTAAGCATAAACAGGAAAACGCTTACACAAATCCAGTACCTGCTGCTTAACCCGCTGCACCACCTCCAGCTTTTCCATATTCTCATCCGTCCGATCCGCTTCATCCATATTACACAGCTCATCCAGAATATCGCAGATCCAGCCCGCCAGTTCCGAACTTTCCTGCTCCTTAAAACCGCGGGTAGAAATAGCCGGTGAACCGATACGCAGGCCGCTGGTGACAAAAGGTGATTGAGGATCATTAGGTACAGAGTTTTTATTCACCGTAATATTAGCAAAACCCAGTGCCGCATCAGCGGCTTTACCGGTCAGCTGACGGGAAATCAGGCTGACCAGAAACAGGTGATTATCAGTACCGCCGGACACCACATCATAACCGCGTTCCAGAAAGACCGTTGCCATAGCACGGGCATTTTCCACGACCTGTTTCTGATATTCGACATACTCATCTTCCATAGCTTCTTTAAAAGCCACCGCCTTGCCCGCAATCACATGCATTAACGGTCCGCCCTGGGTACCGGGAAAAATCATGGAATTGAGTTTCTTTTCAATTTCAGGATTGGATCTGGCCAGAATAATACCGCCGCGTGGGCCGCGTAAAGTCTTATGGGTAGTTGAGGTAGTCACATCAGCAATCTGCACCGGACTTGGATAAACCCCTGCAGCGACCAGACCGGCCACATGCGCCATGTCCACCATTAAATAGGCACCCACTTCATCAGCAATATCACGAAAACGCTGCCAGTCCATAATACGGGAATAGGCACTGAAGCCGGCAATAATCATTTTAGGTTTGTGTTCTCTGGCCAGGCGTTCAACTTCGTCATAATCCACTTCACCGGTAGCTTCATTAAGACCGTACTGAACCGCATTAAATAATTTACCGGAAAAACTGACTTTAGAGCCGTGGGTCAGGTGACCGCCATGAGCCAGGCTCATACCCATCACCGTATCACCGGCATTTAACAGGGCAAAATAAACAGCCGCATTAGCCTGGGAACCAGAGTGGGGTTGAACATTGGCATAATCAGCCCCAAATAATTCCTTAGCACGGTCAATAGCCAGCTGTTCAGCCACATCAACGTTTTCACAGCCGCCGTAATAGCGTTTGGAAGGATAACCTTCAGCATATTTGTTGGTCAGTACCGAACCCTGGGCTTCCATTACCCTGGGGCTGGTGTAGTTTTCAGAAGCAATTAACTCAATATGCTCTTCCTGACGCTTCTCCTCGTTCTGCATCGCTTCCCAGAGTTCGTCATCATAGCCGGCAATTGTCATATCTTTTGTAAACATAAGGAGGATTCCTTTTAAAATTGAGTTAAAATACTGTGTTTTATACGCAAACCACGAAAAATCATCACGAAAACTATGCAGTTATTGTGGTTTATCCCAGTGGAAAAACACGGGATCATACCTTAATTATTAAAAAATTTCATGCCCCGGAGTAGCCAATTGCCTCAAGTTCATATTAACAATAAAGAATCTGCGACTTTAATGGATTATTTAAAAACCTGGCCGCTGTTTCTGCTGCCCCAGCATTTTTTATCGGCACTGATGCATCGTTTTATGCGTATTGAAGCCACTGGCTTTAAAAATTTTCAGATAGCCCGCTTTATTAAAGCCTTTAATGTCAATATGAGTGAAGCCGAACGGGAACATCCGGAAGATTACCGCCATTTTAATGATTTTTTTACCCGTGCTCTGAAACCTTCGGTACGTCCCGATCAAAGCTCTGAGCAACAGTTATGCTGCCCTGTTGATGGTGCAGTCAGCGAACTGGGCGATATTGAGGGCGACCGCCTCATTCAGGCAAAGGGTCATTATTTCAGTCTTGCCGATCTGCTGGCCGGTGATCAGGCGCTGACAGAAACCTTTAAAAACGGCAAATTTGCAACCATTTACCTCTCTCCAAGAGATTATCACCGTATCCATATGCCGGTTCAAGGCACTTTAAAAAAGATGATACAGGTTCCAGGACAGTTATTCGGAGTTAATAAAGCCTCTGTTAAAGCCATTCCCCGGCTGTTTGCCCGAAATGAACGGGTTATTAATATCTTTGATACGCCAGCCGGCCCCATGGCTCTGATAGAAGTGGGAGCAATTTTTGTGGGCAGTATTGAAACCGTCTGGCACGGCGAAGTCACTCCACCCAGACGCAAAAAGGTTAAGTACTGGGACTACCCGGGAGATACTGCTCTGGAAAAGGCTCAGGAAATGGGGCGTTTTAATATGGGTTCTACAGTAGTGCTGTTATTTGCGGATAATAATATTGAATGGTCGCCGGCCATGCAGCCCGATGTACCCGTTAAAATAGGTGATGTATTAGGCGATATAAAACGTAACTATGCAGCATAAATTAGTATGACATAGAGTGCATGGCAGCAGGTACTGTGTTTACGGGGTTTTGAAAACATGGATGTTTTCACAATCACCAGGATAAGAACTTTTTACAAAATCAAATTTTGAACAGTTCTAAACCGATACATGGATGTACTTGAGCGTCCCCGGAAATACAGTACCTGCTGCCATTTACGATCCGATACACTGAATAAATACTAAAACTTATGTCTCATAATAAAAATAATTCCAGCCCTGATAAAACGAGTTGAGCAGTTTCAGTAACTGATCTGAAGGCACGGCTTCGTTAGGATAGATATTGTGTACACTGATAAAAAACTGTCCAAAACCTGCTCCATGGCGCCAGTTTAACTGCTCGACCGGCTGTTTTTCCTGACATTTTTGGCACTGGATTATCTGCTGCTCCGCCTGCCACTGACTCAGATCCGGCAGTTTATCTGTAATCCTGGCACCACATTGGGAACAGGCACAGCACTTTCGGTTCATCCCCCTGTAATAAACCGGCTGTGGAAAATACTGAATCTGGATATGACAGAAATTATGCCAGTTTTCCCGATCCGGCGGCGTCAGCTCGATCTGGGGAGAACAACCCAGAAAAGTAACCATTTTCAGAAAGTTTTCACCCACCAGATTAGCCTGATAATTATCTATGCTAAAGGCTTCACCAATAAAACCAGCTTTTTGCAGACCGGCTATAAGCTGTTCTGCATCAGCCTGTGAAAAATACAGGTGCTGGGGATTAAATACCAGTCCATAGCGATTTTTTATAGTCATTATCAGGCTCGCTCAAAGGGGAAATTAAGCACATTATTAATATGCCTGGAACCGCTCATCACCATTAACAGACGTTCGATGCCAATGGCCACTCCGGCACAATCAGGTAAAGTCTCCAGTGCCGCCAGAAAATGCTCATCCAGTGGCACTGTCTGCTGGCCATTGTGTTTGCGCTGTTCATTATCATGGACAAACCGCTCACGCTGTTCCTGAGTATTATTTAACTCATAAAAACCATTACCCAGCTCCATGCCGTTAATAAAAATTTCAAAACGCTCTGCGACAGACACTCCGTTTGTTTCTGTTATTCTGGCCAGTGAAGCCTGAGTGGCCGGATAGTGATATAAAAAACACAGCTGAGCTTTTCCTGTCTGCTCAGATTTATCCTGCTCTGGTTTACCAAGAAAGGGTTCAATACAATGGCTGAACAATAATTCCAGATAGCGATCTTTCGAATCGGTTTTATCCAGTACATTGTCCAGTTGCTGTGCCCGGGCACAGGCCATAAGCTCATTGATATCCGCCGTATGGGGATTGATATGCAGATGCTTTTCAAAGGCCTGCTGATAGGAAATAAAACGGCTTTCAGCCAGGGGCAGATGCTCTGCAATTAACAGGGTCAGCAGCTGATCAATTTCCGTCATTAACTGATGATGATCCCAGCCTTCACGGTACCATTCCAGCAGGGTAAATTCCGGATTGTGCCTTGGGCTTAATTCCCCCTGCCGAAACACTTTGGCAATTTGATAAATGGAACCGGAACCGGCAGCCAGCAGGCGCTTCATGGCAAATTCAGGGGAAGTGTGTAAATAGTAGCGGGTATGCTCAATCTGCCGGGTCAGAGGAATATAATGGGTCTGAAAACTTTCTATAAACGGATCGGTAATGGTTGCAGAGGACAGGACGGGAGTATCGACTTCCAGTACATTATGCTGTTCAAAAAACCGGCGGATTGTTTTCAGGCTCTGTGCCCTGAGCCGGATCAGCTCAGGGGAAGCGACAGGCTGCCAGTTATTCAAGAGTTTAGTTCAGACTTTAAATTAAACGATATTAGTCTTTGGCACGGGAAACATATTTACCGGTACGGGTATCAATTTTCAGTTCTTCGCCAATCTGTACAAATAAAGGCACCTGTACTACCGCTCCGGTTTCCATGGTAGCCGGTTTACCGCCGCCGCCGGAAGTATCACCTTTCAGACCGGGATCGGTATCCGTGACAGTCAGGGTAACAAAATTGGGCGGAGTAACCACCAGTGGATTACCGTTCCATAAGGTAATGGTACACATATCCTGCTCTTTTAACCACTTTTCTGCATCGCCCACCGCGGCTTTATCTGCAGCAATCTGCTCAAAGGTTTCAGGATGCATAAAATGCCATTGTTCGCCGTCATTGTATAAATACTGCAGTTCGGTATCCATAACATCGGCCGCTTCGACCGATTCACCAGATTTATAGGTTCTTTCTACAACACGTCCGGTTTTCAGGTTTTTAACCTTAATCCGGTTAAAGGCCTGACCTTTACCCGGCTTAACTACTTCATTTTCAACAATAGCATAAGGATCGCCATCAATCATTAATTTTAAACCGGAACGAAATTCATTGGTGTTGTATGTTGCCATAAGTACTTTTTACCTTTTGTGTACCGTGTGTATATCCTGGATATTATTTAAATACTGATTAGCTGCTGCCCGGTTTCTGCTTAGCTGAATATTATCAGACGCTTTATTCTGCTAAAATGCTCTGCTTTAATATCGGAACTGCCCTGAGCTTACATAACCGCCCTGAACCTGATACTGGAACAGGTATTTTTACGCCAGAAAAGCAAAAACGCCCTATATGATACTCCGAAACGAGCCCCGAAACCAGCCGGAAAAAAACTTTACTGACCCTCTGCAGTTACTGCAATATCTGAAACTGGATATGGAGAAAAATCCCTTTTCTGAAAGCGCCATGGAATCCTTTCGATTTAAGGTGCCTGCTGCATTTGCACAGAAAATGCAGCAGGGAAAAGCCGATGATCCTTTATTACTGCAGGTTTTTCCTGCGCCTGAAGAACTTAACTATCATAATGATTACCAGAATGATCCGCTGGCAGAAGCCCGCTTCCTGTCCCAGCCCGGACTGCTGCAAAAATACCATGGCCGGGCTCTGCTGCTGGTAACGCCCAGTTGTGCTATTCACTGCCGTTACTGTTTTCGTCGTCACTACCCCTATGATGATAAGGGGCATAGTCAAACCCAGCTGGATAATAATCTCAGGCTGATTAAGCAGGATACCAGCATTACCGAGGTGATTCTCAGTGGCGGCGATCCTTTATCCCTGTCAGATACCCGACTGAAACGCCTGTTTGAACAGCTGCAGGCCATTAAACATCTGCAGCGCATTCGTATTCATAGTCGTTATCCCGTGGTTGAACCTGAACGTGTCACCACTGCTCTGCTTAATACCCTGAAACAGTCCAGGTTACAGCTTGTGATGGTTCTGCATATTAATCATGCCCATGAAATAGGTGCTGATAATCAGCAGGTTTTCCATCAATTGCTGAACAATAATGTCCTTTTATTTAACCAGTCGGTATTACTCAAAGGCGTTAATGATTCTCCTGAAGCACTGGCTGAGCTGTCAGAAATATTAATTCAACATAATATTATTCCCTACTACCTGCACATGCTGGATAAAGTCCAAGGAAGTGCACATTTTGAAATCTCAGAACAGGCTGCTCTGAACATATATGAACAATTACGTTCGCTGCTGCCCGGTTATATGCTTCCCCGCCTGGTAAGGGAAATACCGGATGCTTCCGCTAAAATGCCATTGCAGCCCTGACTATGTGACATTTGTATATAATATCATACTCTGATTGTCAGAATGCATTTACAAATCCTGTTATCTTTTTGATTTAACAGTATTATTCAATTTTTTCACCTTTTAAACAAAAGATAAAGTGCTATAATCCCCCTGATTTTATTTTTTCCGGGCATTTTCCCGCAAAAAAACAACATTCATAAACAAATTATTAAAACTTGACTATACTGATATCTGAATCTGATTAAAATCATCGGATATTTAATTTAGCACCTTTTTATGCCTGATACTGTTGGAGAGCAATCTTGCCTAAATTACAGCAAGCATTATTTAAACACCTGCCTGAACAGGTAAAACCGGGTAAGTCAGATTTTAATCTGAAACCGGCCGCTGTTGATCAATGGTTTGATTCTCTGCCTCTGGCCAATATCCGTATTTCCACTAAAGAAATTTACAATGCCATTAAAGACAGTAATAGTATTTCCGGCTCCTTTAAAAAACGCCTGTATTTTCTGGAAAAAATTCATGAGCCGGTTACCGATCTGGCAAATAATCTCAGAAAGATGACACTTAGCCGGGATCTACCACTAAGTGAAAAACATCAGCGTATTGTCATCCTGGTGCGTAAATTACATGAACAGATAGTCATCGGCTATAAACTGGTGTTAAGAGATTTATTTAACTGTAAACTGTTTTTTCTATGTTCCGGCAGAAATAAACTGATGACACAGGTAATAGAACGCATTATTCGTCATCACAGTCTGTCTTTAATCAGTGCCTACCAGCTTTATCACTCTCCTTATAAAGGACTGTGGTCCGATTTACACAAACTTTTTTTACTGGCCGTAAAAGCAAAACTGCACAGGAAAAAAGTAACCGACCCAACACTTCTGATGGTCAGTGAAACCACTATTAAGGATGCCTATTTACAGATTTTACTGGTGGCCGTTGCTGATCCTTATCGTATGTCACAACACCATATTTATTCTGTTTTCCGGCAACTGGAAGAATGGACGCCGTTAGCTGATTTTAAACCATATAATGAAGATGACACCAGGGATAACCTGTTTATCAGCTTATCCGGAGACAAACACCCGACATTTATTAATCCCGTGGATAACGGACAGAACCACAGGAAAATCTGGACTCTGGATACCAGCAAACTGGACTACGCCCATTTACTTGAGCATTGTAATAGCCTGGAAAACCAAACCACCGAAATTAATGCTAATATTCTTAAACAGCTGTCATTGTCCTGGGGGATTGTACCTAACCGTGCTCACAGTCGCCGGCCTGCAAAATCCAGGCTAAAGGTTGCTATCGGGCTTAATAATGTCCACTATGTTTTAAATGGTTATGCCGATCCTGAATGGTTCAATAACGATGAGGCAGAAACCGGCTACCAGTTAACAGAAGATCCAGCTGATTCCGGGGCCAGTTTTCACTCAAAAACAGTGGAACCCACTATTAAGGTAAATGATATCTGGGGAGAAGTATTTTCCAGTAAGAGCTTGCTTAATAAGGGTGAAGACGAAACGGTTTTAAATGGTAATAAAACCGATATTGGTAATAATTCTCAAAACCATAATTACTGGAATATGATCAATGAGAGTATTGGAGGTTATTGCCTGTTATGGGATCAGCAAGGTACGGTTAATGCCAAAGTAGGTGAAATTATTGCCATCAATAATGATGAAGACAAAAAAGAAGGTTACTGGTTTATCGGCACTATTCGCTGGATAAAATGTGATCAGTCGGGCAAAGTTCAGATTGGTATACAGGTACTGGCCCCCAATGCCATTGCCGTAAGTACCGCTAAATACAGCAGTATGCAGGAAGGTATTAAATCAAGAGCTATTTTACTACCGGTCATTCCGGTTTTAAACCAGCCTAAAACCCTGATAACAACCGGCCTGGGCTATGAGGTACGGGATCAGGTCATACTGTATGAATACCGCCTGGTTAATGCCAATATTACCAGTGTCAAAACCAAAGTTATATTGCTGGACACCCTGGAAGTAACTCCGCATTTTTCCCGTTTTAAATACCAGCCGGCTGAAGAGTTTTACGGCACCAGCAAAAAAACACCCGCATCACCACTGGAAGAAAAAAATGATACACTATCACTGGATGGAGAAAGCGAATTTGATTCCATCTGGGATGATTTATAATAACAGCATTTTGAGTAAACAGGACAGGTTGTGAAACAGGACACAATGATTCAGCTTTTACTGATCAATAAATCAGAAAATGATGCCGTAGCAATAACCAGTGAATTACGCAATGAAGGCCTGACCCTTCATCCTGCCATTATATCCAGCCATAAAGTTTTTGATAAGGAAATTGACCGGAAAACTTTTGATATTATCCTGTTTTCACCCAATATCAAGGATCTGGATATCGGTACCGTCCTGCAACGTTTAAAAGAACTGCAAAGTGATGCAGCAGTTATTGTCATTGCTGACAAAACGCCGGAAGAAACCGTATTTCTGCTCAAACAGGGGGTCAGCAGTGTAATCCCGGAAGAACCACGGGAACTGATCAGCCTTACTCTACAGAAGGAATACAGGGCTTTACAGGGACTACGTTGTGAACAGGTTTTAAGTCATCAACTGGAAGATTCAGAAAAACGCTGTCAACAGCTTATCGACAGTTCCAGGGATGCTATTGCCTATGTTCATGAAGGGATGCATATTCTATCCAATGATCCCTATTTTAAAATTTTTGGTTATGAAAGCCGGGGTGATATTGAAGCTATGCCAATTATGGACCTGGTGGCCTCTGACGACAGTGCAAAATTAAAAGAGTTTTTGCGCCGCTTTTCGCCCGGTAACAAAAATAAGAGTACAGCCGGAGAAGATAATACCCTGAAAGTAAAGGGTATCAGGGAAGATGGTACTGTATTTCATATGCATATGGAATTTCAACCTGCCAGTATGGCCGGTGAAGAGTGCATCCAGCTCATTATACGCAATGATGAGATTGATTTAAAAGCCCAGCAGACACTGCAGAAAAAACTGGAGGTACTCAACACCCAGTGCCAGGAAACCGGGCTGTTTAACCGCCGTTACTTCCTTGATCAGCTGGAAGATACTGTTGAAGCGGCTATTAATGACAACCAGAATACTTATTTATTGCTTATCAGCCTGGACAATTTTGCTAATATCAGAAACAAACTGGGTGTCATAAACAGTGACCATGTTATTGCAGATATTGCCGGACTCCTGGAAAAACTCACTGACGATAAAAACATTTCCCTGGCCCGCTATGAAACCTCACGCTTCACCGCCCTGGTTAATACAGATAATGAGCAGGCGATCATGCAGCTGGCTGAAGACATTCGTCTAGCCGTTGATAAACATATAGCCGAAGTGAAAGATAAAAGTATTATCACCACCTGCAGTATTGGTATTGTCCTGATTGATTCAAGCTGTAAAGGTTCCCAGAACTGTCTTAACCATGCTCAGAATGCCTGCGATAAAGCCACAGAACAGGGTGGTAACCAGGTTCAGCTATATGTTCCTGATGCCAGTGAAATGAATGATCAGCAACTGCTGCGTTACTGGGCCAATGAAATACAAAACGCCATTAAGCAAAAACGGCTGTTCCTGATGTTTCAGCCCTTTGTCAGTCTTATGGGTGAAAACAGCGAAAATTATGAATTGTATATTCGTATGCGCAATGACAGAGGTGATATTATTTCCCCCCAGGATTTCATGCCCCAGGCAGAAGCCTCAAAACAATCTATCCATATTGACCGCTGGATCATTGCCGAGGCTATCCGCCTGATAGCTGAAACCAATAAGGAAGGGCATCATTATCGCTTTGTGGTAAAACTCAGCAGTGCATCTTTATCGGATGAAAAATTTATTGCCTGGGTTAAACATAATCTAGAAAGATTCAAGGTTAAGGGCAATTCCATTATCTTCCAGTTTCAGGCTAACCAGGCAGTAGAGCATCTGCGTCAAATGCAAAAACTGACGCAGCAGATCCATCAACTGGGCTGCCTGCTGTCGTTTGAACATTATGGTCAGGATGAAGACGCAGAAACCCTGCTGCAGCATGTCATTGTTGATTTCCTGAAACTGGATAATGAACTGGTCATAGATATTTCCACTAATGCAGAACGCCTTGAAAATCTTAATGCCGTCTGTACCAGAGCTAATGAAATGGGTATTAAGACCATTGTACCTTTTGTTGAAGAAGCGGGTTCCCTGTCCGTGATCTGGCAGTCCGGTGCACACTTTATTCAGGGGGCCTTTTTACAGGAACCCTCCACCTCTCTGGATTTTGATTTTTCCAGTTTTTCCTGATTCCAGGCTTCATCGGAGCATTAACACGGGCGGCATGCCCGCGCTCCCGTACATATTTACTGATCTTCATCGTCCTTATCGTATTTATGCTGTTCCTGGTGCTTAATATTGGAGTACTGCTCCATACTCTGCTGAATTTTCTGATTAATACTGCCCTGCGGATAATGACCGTTATAATCCAGTTTCCCTGCGTCCATACCCATTAACAGACACAGGGCGTCATCCACGTGCTCTATGCCGTAGATGGTAAACTTTTCCTGTGCAACAGCTTCAATCACATCTTCTTTTAACATCAGGTTAACAATATTACTGGCTGGAATAATGACACCCTGCCGGCCTGTCAGGCCTCGTTGTTTGCAGATATCAAAGAACCCCTCAATTTTTTCATTGACACCGCCAATGGCCTGTACCTCACCCAACTGATTCACTGAACCGGTTAAGGCCAGAGACTGTTTCACCGGAATTTCTGAAACGGCTGATAACAGAGCACAGAGTTCGGCCACCGAAGCACTGTCCCCGTCCACTTCACCATAGGATTGCTCAAACGTCAGATTGGCATCAATAGACAGCATCCGGGTTTTGGCATAATGATGCCCCAGGTAGGAGGACAGTATCATAACGCCCTTGCTGTGAATATCTCCGCCCAGATCCACCTCACGTTCAATATCCACAATATGACCGTCACCTATTCTGACCGTTGCAGTGATCCGAGACGGCTGGCCAAAGGCAAACTCTCCGATCTGCAGTACGGACAGGGCATTAACCTGCCCGATTTTCTGATTGTCGGTATCAATAAGAATTGTACCCTTAATAATTTCCTCATACAGCTCATCCCGATACTGATCCATTCGATAGATACGGGCCTGGATAGCAGCATTAACATCCTCCAGGATAATATGCGCTTGCTCATTATTATCCTTCATCTCCTGTCTTTGCTGATAATAATATTCCGATTCCAGGATCAGATCCCTGAGTTCGCCCATATGCAGTGATACTTTGGCACCATGATCAACCAGGCGGGAACTGTGTTCTACAATCCTTTCCACTGCTTTACGCTCAATGGGTTTAACCTGTTCCTGTTTCTGAATATCAGCAATCAGACGCGCGTATTTTTGAGTAATTTCCCGGTTACGCTGCATCTGCTCCGAAAAATCCACATGAACTTTAAAAAGTTTATTAAATTCAGAATCATTCTGTTTCAGTAAATGATAAATATGCCGATCACCAATTAGCACAATTTTTACTTTTAAAGGGATCGGATCCGGTTCAAGCGTCAGGTTGCGCGAGAAGCTGTGCAGTTCGTCCATAGGCTCAATAGTGATCATGGTGGATTTTAAGGCCCGTTTGAGGCCGTCCCAGGCATAGGGATTCACCAGGATCTTTTCAGCATCCAGCAGCAGGTAACCATCATTGGCCTTATGCAGAGAACCGGGTTTAATCAGGGTAAAGGCCGTTAACAGATTGCCCAGGCCAAGGGTATTATCAGTATTTTGATCACCTTCACGGGGGTTGTAGTAAGCCAGGTGCTCAATACGGCCAATGAGATTGGAATAGGTCGGGTTGTCTTCAAAAATGATCGGCATATCATCCGACATAGAATTATCCACCAGAACATTCACCAGGTAACGGTGAAAGTTAGCGGTCTTACTGATATGCTTGCGTTTTTCTACTCCCTCCTTGGCGTGAGTTTCTTCTTCATAAAATTCATCCAGATGGTTAATAATGTCTTCTTTGACTTCATTAAGATAATTTTTTACCTGTTCATATGCCTCGTATTCCTTAAACAGGTTTTCCATGGATGAGTCAACCAGCTGAGTTACAATATCCTTGTCCAGGGCATCGAGTTTTTCCTTGCCCTCCTGCTCCCAGAGTGGAAACTTTGCCAGGGTATCCTGTAATTGCTCCTGGTATCTGTCTATTTTTTCATTAAAGGCTTTCTGGGTCTCTTCAGGTAACTGTTTGAAGCTATCCAGGTTACTGATCTCACCATCCACAATAGCAGAAAGTGTGTAACCGCTGGGCGTGCGGATCACTGCCACATTGTCTTCACGGGCCTTATCAATCAGCTCATGCAGCAATTTATCACTGCGTTCATTAATTTCATTCTCAATAACCTGTACCTGGGCAGCGTATTCATCACTTTGAAATGCTGCGGTAATTAATGATGAAATCAGCTTGACCAGTTTTTCCATGGCATCCGCCAGGGGCTTGGCCATGCCTACCGGCAGGCGTAAAAAACGTGGGTGCTGGGGATATTCAAAATTATTGACATAGCACCAGTCAAAGGGTTTTTTACGATGCACATAACGCTTTTTCAGCAATTTTTTAATTAAGGCAGTTTTACCAATACCTTCTGAACCCAGAATAAACAGGTTATATCCCTTATGATCCATACCCATACCGAAATCAATGGCGTCCAGTGCCCTTTGCTGGCCGATAATTTCATCCAGTTCCAGAAGATCTTCAGTGGTATTAAAGTCTAAATCACTTAAATCACATTTTTTATAGAGCTGATCCAGAGACAGGACATGACAGGATGGGGTATTATGTGTATGCGTCATACGTTTTTAAATCCACTTATCTAAATTTAGTAACAATTAATATAAAACAACTATCTGATACCTAATGGCAAAAAATAACTCCCGACATTCATTTTCACCAGAACAGTCCTCAAAACATCATACTGACTCACCAGAAGAGGATGAACATTATATCAGTAAATCCCAGGCTAAACGCGATGTTGAGGCCATGCAGAAACTGGGTGAAAAGCTGGTTAAATTATCCCCCAATGAGCTGGATAAATTTGACCTGGAAGAACGTCTTAAAGACGCTGTTCTTTTTGCACAAACCATTCGCAGCCATAGTGCGCACCGGCGCCAGATGCAGCTGATCGGTAAATTAATGCGCCAGACTGATACTGAAAGTATTCAGACTCAATATGAACGCTACCATAACCAGTTGAGTGAACAGACAGCGCAATTTCATCAAATTGAAACCTTGCGGGATCGGCTGATTAAGGAAGGCGATGCGACGATTAATGAATTACTGGCCGAATACCCACAACTGGAACGTTCCCGGCTTCGGCAGTTGTTAAGAAATATTCACAAAGAGACTGAACAGAATAAACCGCCTAAAAGTGCCCGTCAGTTATTCAAATACCTTAAAGAAGTCATGCTGGAGTCAGACTGATAAGCGCATATACATCTGCATACCCAACAGTTCAGCTATCCATTTCAATCCGGAAACTGCCTCAGGTTAAATGACAGGGCAGCCGGATATGTTCCAGCACCGGGAAACTCTTACGGATCTGCCTGAGCTTATCCGGTTCTATATCACAAATAGCAAAGCCTGAACCTCTGGGTAAACTGTCCATTACACCGCCCCATGGATCAATGATCATACTATGACCATAGGTTTCCCTGCCATTGACATGATAACCACCCTGAGCTGAAGACACCACAAAACACAGGTTTTCTATGGCTCTGGCCCGGTTCAGTACTTCCCAGTGCGCTTTACCGGTGGTGGCTGTAAAAGAAGAAGCCAGGGCCAGAATTTCCATGCCCTCTGAGGTCATTTCCCTGAACAGTTCTGGAAAGCGCAGGTCATAACAGATGGCCAGCCCCAGTTTACCGAAAGGGGTATCAACCACCACCACCTGGTCACCGGCTTCCGTAAAAGAAGATTCATTGTAGGCACCACCCTTTTCACCAAAATCAATATCAAACAGGTGAATCTTGTCATAACGGGCAACCTGCTCACCCTGATCATTAAATAACAGACAGGCGGAACGTACTTTACCTGGTGTATCACTTACTAACGCCGTGGTGCCACCTACAAGCCAGATACTATGCTCCCTGGCAGTATTTGACAGAAAACTCTGAACCCGTGTCATATCACCTGAATGAATAGTGTCCAGTGGAGGTTCAGCCACTTTCAGAGTATCCTGTTCGGACATCCCCATATGGGCAAAATTTTCAGGCAGAACCACCAGTTCAGCCCCCTGTTTTACGGCATCCTGTATCAGTCGACCGGCTTCACTCAGGTTTGCACTGACATTCGGTCCGGAAGCCATCTGAATTGCTGCTACTTTTGACATTTTTCCTCTAAAATTTCTGCATAGTGTTACATGTATTTATCCAGTACTGTTTTACCATCCGGATAGAATCTATAGTTTCATCTATCAGTACTGGAATTACAAGTTTGCCCGGTATCGTCACCCATTCAAACAGTTAATGAACCTCTTCTTTTTCCACCTCAGGCATGACCATCTTTGACTCATCCTCAAGACCAAACAGATTTTTTAAATTTTCCAGGGCATTATCAGACAGCTCGTCTTTCTTAATTACCGGATCAGACCAGCTGCCTTTAACAGTATAGCTCATCGCAGTCACTTTATTGAGCTGTGAACCTAATAATTTCTGTCCCACCCAGGCAACAGCCGCTCCCGCCGGTCCTGCAACAGCGGCGCCGGCAATAGGTAATGTCGCGGAAATTTCCGGTACCACAAGTACTTTTTCATCATAATCTTCTGCCGCCAGTCCCACCCTGCCGGTCACCAGAATTTTAGCACTGGGTGCCTGAACCATGAAATTATCCGTATAGGCATTGCCTCTGGTAATACGAAAATCGCCTTTAATTTTTTCAAATTCAAATCCCTTGTCAGAGACATCAGTAAAATCAAATGAAATGCGCCGAACCAGAGCATTCATATTTAACAGTCCCAGGATCCGTCCGGCTGCTCCCGGTTTACCTTCCAGATAAGTACCCTTTTCCACTTTTATGGAAACCTTGCCTTCAATGACATCCTTTGAATAATCGGCTGGACCACCCGGCCAGCTAAGGTAACCGGATATCCTGGCTTTACCGCCCCGCATCAACTGATCATAGCCCAGCATATTCAGAAAATCCTCAAAGGAACTGATATCCAGAGTCCCTTCCATATCCATTTCCGGTGTATTATTCCATTGATGCCATTTACCCTTACCTGTAAAAGACAGGATATCGCCTTTAAGTTTCAGAGCATCCAGAACAATGCTTTTATCAATACGGGAAGTTTTTATAGTCAATTTTCCTAAATCACTGTCAGCCAGTTTAAGGGACTGGATATAGCCATTAACAAGCGGCATGTCCTGGGGGCTTAAATGGCTTTTTTCTGATTCTGATTTGACTCTGGATCTGATCTCTGCAGGAGCGTTTTCCAGACCCGGTTCGGGCAGCACCAGTTCAGTTAAGGCCAGCTCCACAGGTGTTTTCCAGTTTAACTCAGTGGGAGCTTTGTTTTTTTTAGTTTCAGCCTGATCAGACAATGAACTTATCACTTTTTGCCATTGATTATAAGGTAGTAAAGGCAACTTACCGCTAAGCTTCAGAGCTTGCCTGGTGGGTAAATAAGCCTGTCCATTTCCAAACTGAACAGCTCCCTTAATTAACTGCAGCGATTCAGCCTTTCCTTTAATAACAAACAGTGCAGAAATAATACTGGAATACGAAAAGGCCAGATTAGGATTTCTGCTGTCGGTATAAGATACCTGCAGGCTATGAGATTGTCCGGCGGTTTTAGAAAATGGAAAAGGCAGTTTTGATGCTATTCCCATAAGGCCTGAAGCCACAGAAAGTGCAAAAGGCCGATGTTCATTGGGCAGATTCACATCAATATTGACATGAGTGCGTCCTGAAATATAATCACTCAGGCTGGAAAAATTTTCAGGGATCACTTTATATTTTTTTAGCTGGTCAACCGAAACCTGGGTGTTGATGACAATATTGACATCCGGAGAGATATTCTTATTCTTGTTCTTGCTGTTCCGACGTTTTTCATGTGAACTTTTAATACGAACCCTGGCCTTATTACCCATAATCCTGGCAGTCAGTTTTTCAGCATTAATATCCTGATTGTGTACCTGCACTACCCCATTGAGTTTACTGACCATACCCTGCCGGCGTTCAAAGCCCGGTGGATAATAATCGATATTGTCCAGGGCGATTTTAACCCTGCTTTCCGGCTCACCTTCTTCGGTAGGAATAACCAGGTTTAAAATAATATCAATTTTACCCTGCGCATCCAGCATATCGGTTACATCTGCAGAGGCCAGCTGAGACTGTCTTAAAAAATGGATGCCGTCTTTAATTGTACTGTCAATATCGCCGTTAAGCCGTAAAATCGACTCATTATAGTCCTGTATATCTGCATGCATGTTTTCTGATACAGAAGAAAAAATCCGGCTGTAGTCGGACTCTATCCACATGCCCTGTTCGGTAAACTGTATCTGCGAACGAATGTCCTGCAACTTCGGCCAGCCGGGTGTATAATCCAGCTCTACATCCTGGGTGTTAAACACAATATCCATGGTGCCGGAATGATCCTTAAAGGGAAACTGACCGGCTTCTCCTCTGAATACTACGCCGCCGTCCGTTCCCCATCCCGAAACAATGGCATTATCCAGCCATTTAACCAGCCCCTGATTCATAATATGAGCCGGCAGATAAAAAGACGTGTACTTAACATTGGCATCCTGATAATAACCGCTGAGATCCATTAACAGCGCTCCGTTTTCGGGGAACCACAGTTTTAAATCCGCCTGAGCTTTAAGATGCGGATTGCTAAAATCAATATCCTTCACCCCCAGCAGCCACTGCTGTTCCATTTTCTGCCAGTAGATTTCAGCAACCAGTTTATCCACCGGCCAGGGATCACGAAACAGGGATTTAAGATAAAGACTCATATTATGACTATTAATATAAGCCCGCCCCCTATCCCTGTTTAATAACAGGCGGGCTGATAAATTGCGTATTTTCGGTATGCTGTGCAGGGCATTTAAACCAAAATCATTCAATTCCAGAGATACCTGATAATCGGTTATATCAATAGGCATATCCAGGTTCTTAAAAGTAATGTCTGCTTTAAGATTTTTCAGCTCACCCCGGGGTTTTATATGCTGATAAAGGGTTTTGCTGAAACTTTCCGGGGAAAAAAAGTTAATAACATGGTTAATTTCACCAAACTGTAAGCGGTTTAAATAGACCTGCATGGAAGGTTTTGAATTCAGGTTCATGAAATGGAGTTGTATTCTTTTATCAGAAATAATTTTTCCATCAATATTAAAATTAACATCAAAAAAATCCGCTATCCAGTCTGTATGTACTTTTTTATGCCGTTTAAACCGGAAGTTTCCATCTATACGATTAAAATAAACCAGCTCTCTGGTATCCTCACGTTTTAACTGCGCGTCATTAATATGGACTTCACCCTGAATACTCTGTAATTTACCGTGTTTTATTAAAGCCCAGCTGCGCATCCCCATATCAATGTTATCCAGCTCATAATTTTCCAGCTGAATAAACTGTTCACCCAACAGATGCAGTAAAGTCGGATGATCCAGTCCTTCGAGGTTGCTATATATCTGACCGTTCCATTGATTAAGCTTATTAACCGGCCCCGTAAAATCCAGTCTGAGTTCTGCCCTGACACCGGTCTGGTTCATAGAGGTTGTAATACTGACCTGGTGTCGCTCACTCTGGTTACGCATTCTGATATTAACGTCATTTAGCAGCAGGTTTGGATATTCCTCAGTTTCATCAATAAAGTAAATTTCGCTATGGGTAATAATAAAATTAGACTGGTTAAGCAGTTTTAAATAGGCAGGCTGATTATTCTGTGCTGCATTCTGATCAATAGCATGACTGTACAGAGGAATTCCTGAGAGCAGAAACTTACCCTGTTTATTGCGCTGGATAAGAGCATGAAAACCATCCAGTTTTAGGGTATTAATAATTGCCTGGGATTTTAACAGGGACTGGATGGTATCAATGGATATAGATGCCGAATGAAAATTGAAGCGGGAAGTATTTTCATCCTTATACTGGATAACAAAGTTTTGCAGATAAATCGAAGGGTAAAACAGATCAACGTTTATTTTAACATTATCAAAAGAAACCGACTGTTCCAGTTCCTGTTCAATAAAATGTTCTATTAACTGTGGATTGGATTCAAGATAAAGAGCCAGACCGCGTACCAGAAGTAATAATGCAGCCAGCAGTACCAGAATAAAAATAATCAGATTATGATGAAAGCGCCATACTTTATACAAAGCCGTTTTGCTCCATTGCAGGATACTGCTCTGCTCTGGCGACTTTGGCTCGGATGACATTGTTTCACTTTGTTCCATTCAGAATGGTTCACTCTAAGATACAATAAGGGCTATGGATATTACATAGTGTGCATCCATTTATTGATGCACACTGGCGGCACAGGGATGTGCCGCTCATTTTTGACGACAGTAAGTCGTTAAAATGGAGCAAAAGAAAAATCACACTTTTTCTTTTGCGTTCCGGAAATTGCCAGGAAGGCAATTTCCGGATAGACACTACATAGGTACCACATCATACTGTTCCTGATTGTATTCATTGTCTATCTGCAGCTGGATAGAACGCTGCATAAATTCTTCAAGCTCAGCAATGGCTGATGATTCTTCATCCATTAAATAGTCCCCCACTTTTCTAGAGGTCAGCACCAGCAGTTTCGGAGTGTCGAACTGCCGGGCTTCACGAATAATTTCACGAAATATTTCAAAGGCTACTGTTTCAACGGTTTTAACCGTTCCCTTACCATTACAGACCGGACAGGGCTCACATAAAATATGCTCCAGACTTTCCCGGGTTCGCTTGCGGGTCATTTCCACCAGCCCCAGGTTGGAAACTTCGGTAATGCAGGTTTTTGCGTGATCTTTTTCCAGAGCTTTTTCAAAAGCCCGCAAGACCTGGCGTCGATGTTCAACAACTTTCATATCGATAAAATCAATAATAATAATACCGCCAAGATTACGCAGCCTAAGCTGTCTGACGATAGCCTGGGTGGCTTCAAGATTGGTTTTAAATATGGTTTCTTCAAGGTTTCGATTGCCGACATAACCGCCGGTATTGATATCTACCGTAGTCATGGCCTCGGTTTGATCAATAATCAGATAACCGCCGGATTTCAGCTTAATTTTGGACTGCAGTGCTTTTTGAATTTCATCTTCTACCCCGTAAAGATCAAAGATAGGCCGTTCACCTGGATAATATTCAATTCTTGGTGCCAGTTCAGGAATAAACTTGTTAGCAAACTTAATCACCTTATTATAGGTTTCCCTGGAATCAATACGAACAGCATCAATATTACTGTCCGCAATATCGCGCATGACTTTCATAGCCAGGGGCAGGTCTTCATACACCAGCGAACCTATGGATACCGTTTTACTATTTTCCTGAATAGAACCCCACAATTTCTGCAGAAAAACCATATCCGCATGTACCGCTTTTTCTGCAATACCTTCTGCCACAGTACGGACAATATAACCACCTCCGTTAAACTCAGGTAGAAAGGACTTGATAATATCTTTTAAACGCTCACGCTCGGTTTCGTCTTCCAGTTTCTGTGAAACTCCGATATGAGATGAATTAGGCATATAAACCAGGTATCGTGCCGGTATGGTGATATGAGTAGTCAGGCGGGCACCTTTGGTACCCATGGGATCTTTTACCACCTGTACCAGGATATCCTGACCATCTCTGAGCACATCAGTAATAGTCAGTTCCTGTTCATCGGATTTTTTCTCATCTGCAGTAACAATATCTGACAGATGCAGAAAAGCCGTCCTGTCCAGACCAATATCAAGAAAAGCGGCCTGCATACCGGGCAGTACCCGACATACCTTGCCTTTATAAATATTACCCACCAGACCACGCCGACTGGCCCGTTCAATAATAACTTCCTGGAGCATACCATTTTCAATGGTTGCAACCCGTGTCTCCTGCGGCGTTACATTGATCAGTAGTTCATCACTCATTACATATAGCCTGAAAATTTAAAAAATAACTGACCCACAGGATGTTTGTTTCCCATATAGCCATTTTATAAGAGGTTAATATTAAACTGTTTCAGCAATTGTGCTGTTTCAAAAACTGGCAGGCCCATAACACCGGAATAACTGCCGTTTATATTTTTTATAAATACCGCACCTTTACCCTGCACGGCATAGGCTCCTGCCTTATCCGAAGGTTCTCCGGTACGCCAGTAATTTTCACATATTCCTCTCTCAAGTTCTGAGAAAGTAACCTCACTAATGGAAACTGCGCTTAGAGTCTGCTGCTGATTAACCAGTACCACCCCCGTCATAACCTGGTGAGTTCGTCCGGATAACTGCATTAACATTTCAATAGCATGCTGATGATTTTGGGGCTTACCCAGAATAGTATTATCAATCACCACCGCCGTATCTGAGCCCAGCACAGGAATATTATTATCTGTTTGTCGCAAACCATACTGTGCTTTTTCCAGGGCAAGCCGTATAACAAAATTCTCCGGTGATTCATCTGCCCGGCTGACTTCATCCACATTCTGAGTCACTACCTGAAATAAGACTCCCATCTGCAGCAACAGTTCCTGCCGCCGAGGCGAACTGGAAGCCAGATAAATCTGCGGCACATCCGTCATAATATAATCAACAACCTTCAGCTAAAAACCGATCGGAACCTTTTGTGCTTATTATTCCATTAACACTTAACACTAGCGATGATAAGGATGATTCTTTAAAATACTATACGCCCGATATAACTGCTCACTTAACAACACCCGCACCAGAGGATGCGGCAGGGTCAGCGGTGATAACGACCACTTAATATCAGCCCGTCTGACACAGTCCTCACTTAAACCTTCCGGACCGCCAATCAATAGTGCCACATCCTGCCCGCCATGCAGCCAGCCGTCCATTTGCTGCGCCAGCTGTTCGGTACTCCAGGCTTTGCCGTTGACTTCCATGGCAATAACCAGAGCAGCTTTGGGAATGGCCTGCAGCAGCTTTTCACCCTCATTCTGTTTAATACGCGCCAGATCGGCATTTTTACCCCGTTTGCCCGGCGCAATTTCCACCAGTTTCAGTCGGCAGTCTGCTGTCAGACGTTTGGCATATTCCTGGTATCCCTGTTCCACCCAGCCGGGCATTTTATTGCCTACGGCCAGCAGATAAATATTCACCTACCCCTGATCCAGAGACTGGTCCGCATCATCATCCACTTCCCAGATCCGTTCAATACCGTAATAATCCCTGACCTGGGGCAGCATCACATGCACTACCACATCACCCAGATCAACCAGCACCCAGTCACCGGTATTCAGGCCTTCCACACCCAAAGGTGCCACACCAGCTTTTTTAGCTTCCTGTACCACATTATTGGCAATGGATTTAACCTGCCGGTCAGAGCGACCGCTGGCAAAGATCAATACATCGGTGATACTGCTGCGCCCGGTCACATCAAGTATATTGACATCAAAGGCTTTCAGGTCTTCCACGGCATTTATTGCCAGTGCTTTTAATTCATCAAGCTCCATTAAATTATTTTTACCTTATTTAATTTTAAAAAATTTAAAGATGATCAAGTATATAAGTGATGATATTCTATCAGATTAATGACATTATCCGGCATTAAATAACGCACGGATTGGTGGTTTTTTAAGCGATTACGGATATCTGTGGCAGAAATGGCCAGTTGAGTAACCGGCTGCAGGCTGACCACGCCCTGTAAACGGCTCTGAACCTGCTCTTTATCGCCCTTATTGTGCTGGTAAAAGTCTGCAATCTCCTGCGGCCAGTGCTGCGGCTGTTCAAATCCGCTGTCCGGTCGCTGGCTGACAATAATATGCGCATAATCCAGTAATTCCTGCCAGTGATACCAGGAGTTAATACCCAGAAAGGCATCCATACCCAGTAGTAAACACAGGGGATTATCCGGAAAGTCAGCACGCAGGCTTTTAAGGGTATCCACCATATAGGAGGAGCCGCCGCGCCGCAGTTCCCGTTCATCAAGTATAAAACGCGGTTCCGAGGCAATGGCCAGAGCCACCATTTCCCTGCGCAATTGGGCAGAGCTGCAAGGAGCATCCCGATGAGGAGGTATAAAAGCCGGAATAAAACGAACTTCCTGCATATCAAAGTATTCGCAGAGTTCCAGATTGGGTCTTAAATGCCCATAGTGTATGGGGTCGAACGTCCCACCATACACACCAATGGGCTTTAAGAGCTGAGATAATGGAGACGGGTCAGAAACTTGTGTCATTACTGACGGATATGCCCGTCACCCAGTACAATATATTTCTGTGAAGTCAGTCCTTCCAGTCCAACCGGACCACGGGCATGGATCTTATCGGTACTGATGCCGATTTCCGCCCCAAGACCGTATTCAAAGCCGTCAGCAAAACGGGTCGAAGCATTAACCATGACTGAGCTGGAGTCCACTTCCGCCAGAAAACGACGGGCAAGAGTAAAACTTTCAGTAATAATCGATTCAGTATGACCGGAACTGTGCTGGAAAATATGCTCTATAGCCGCATCAATACCATCTACTACCCGGATGGACAGAATGGGTGCCAGGTATTCGCTATCCCAGTCTTCTTCCGTGGCCGGTACGGTTTCCGCCAGACCGTTTAACACTGCTGCACTGCGTTCACAGCAGCGCAGTTCCACACCTTCCTGCTGGTATTTCTTCGCCAGTTCAGGCAATACAGCATCCACAATAGCGGCATCTACCAGGAGTGTTTCCATGGCATTACACACACCATAACGATGAGTTTTAGCATTATAGGCCACATCAATGGCTTTTTTATGATCCGCCTTACCGTCAATATAAACATGGCAGATACCATTAAGATGTTTGATTACCGGTACCCGGGCATTGCCGCTGATGCGTTCAATCAGCCCCTTACCACCGCGGGGCACGATGACATCAACATATTTCTGCATGGTGATCAGCTCACCAACGGCCTCCCGGTCAGTGGTTTCCACCACCTGTACCACTTCTTCAGGCAACCCGGCCTGCACCAGCCCCTGTTTAATACACTCTGCAATGGCCTGATTGGAATGCATGGCTTCTGAACCGCCGCGCAAAATGGCGGCATTGCCTGACTTCATACACAACGCAGCTGCATCAGCGGTTACATTGGGGCGGGATTCGTAGATAATACCGATGACCCCCAGTGGTACCCGCATCTTGCCGATCTGCAGGCCGGAAGGCTGATAATGCATATCGGATACTTCACCCACAGGATCCGGCAGCGCCGCAATCTGGCGCAGGCCTTCCGCCATGCCTGCTACCCGTTCCTTATTCAGTGCCAGTCGATCCAGCAGAGCATCATCAAGGCCGCGGGCTTTTCCCGCCTCCAGATCCCTGTTATTTTCTGCTAGCAGAGTATCCATTGAAGTCATCAGCAAATCAGCAATCGCATTTAAGGCCGCATTTTTCTGATTGCTGTTAGCCCTGGCCAGCACCCGGGATGCCTGGCGAGCCTGCTGACCCAGCTGAGTCATATATTGTTTAATATCCATTACCGTTCCATTAAAATTTAAGGTTGCTGATTAATTTAGGTTCAAGAACAGACTGCCCGGCAATTTGTGCCAGAATAAGCTGCAGTTTGTCCCAGGGTTCGCCTGCCATGGCTCCTTTAGCCATTTTATCCAGTTCCAGTAATTCTTCAAGCAGTCCCTGCCAGTATTCCGGCTCTGTGGTTCGAACAGTCTGACTAATCAAAGATTTGCGTTTGGGAAACAGGTAAAACGGCTTCACGGCCGCCTGCAGATCCTGTTTCTGCCTGATAGCCGTCATTCTGGCCAGCATGCGTACTTCTTTGGCAATAAGCGTCATTAACAGGATAATGGAATCACCTTCACTGCGCAGACCGGCCAGTATTTTTAAGGCCCGTTTTAAATCTTTAGACAGGGCACAGTCAAATAAATCAAATACATTATAACGGGCACTGTCAAAAACCGCTTCGACCACCTGTTCGGTACTAAGACTGAGCATCTGATCGGCCGCAGGATAAAGCAGGCTCAGTTTTTCTATTTCCTGATCCGCCGCCAGCAGATTGCCTTCTACACGATCGGCAATTAACTGGATGGCATCAGCCTGCAGAGCCAGACCTTTGGAGCGAAGACGCTGGTTTAACCACTGATTCAGATAAGTTCCGTTAATAGGCCAGACATTAACAATTCCGGCCACCTTATCCAGGGCTTTATACCATTTGCTTTTTTTAGTAGCCGCTTCCACTTTACCGGCCACTATCAACAACAGAACATCCTGGGGCGGATTCTGACAATATTCGATTAAAGCCTCGCCCTTGTCCGAGGGCCGGCCCATAGGCATATGCAGTTCAATCAGGCGCTGAGCGGCAAACAGTGATAATTCACTGGCCGCAGAACTCAGGGTATGCCAGTCAAAGCCGGCTTCAGCCGTATAGACTTCCCGTTCCGTAAAACCGTAATAGTGGGCGGCTTTACGCAGCATATCAACGGATTCACGATGCTGCAATGGCTCATCACCACAGACCATGTAGACAGGCAGCTGCTGGTTTTTTAAATGCGTCCTTAGCTGTTCAGGTTTAATCTGCAAGACAATAAAACTGTTTTAATATTCTGCAATGGCTTTCATACGACGTAAAATCTTGATAACCGCCGCCTGATACATTTCCTTACGGATAATCACTTCTTCATTATCGGAGCCCAGCACATTATTAATGTTATTTCGGTAATTGCGGATCACGCTGACGGTCTGCTGTTCTGCAACCTGCCTGCCTTCATGATCCTGCACCACAAAAGCAACATTCAACTGCAGTTCATATTCACGCACGGAATTACCTGCCACATTAAGCGCCCGACGCTGTACGCCGCTGGTCAGCAAGGTGACTACAGAAGTAGCTGACTCAGCAGTTGGCTCCAGTTTAGTACCCACACTTTCCAGCGCCGCTTTCAGCGGTTTACTGATATCCCGGTTGCCATTGTCCACCAGATAAACCCGCTGATACAGTTCCGGCAGAACCAGATCACCACGTAATTGAAAGCCGCAGCCAGCCAGAAACAGGCTCAGCATTAGAAACAAAATTTGTGGTCTTAACAGAATAAATTGATTCATTATTTTCAAAAGCCTTTTTAAAATTCTCTGTAAAATGCCTGAGCTAGTTAGCCACAATATTGACCAGTTTTCCCGGTACTACAATCACTTTTCGCACCGTTTTACCTTCGGTATTTCGAACGGCTCCGGGTGTTTCCAGGGCCAGTTTTTCAATAGTATGCTTATCGGTGTCTTTGGCCACTTCCAGTTTATCTCTGAGTTTGCCGTTAACCTGAACCACATATTGCACGCTATCTTCCACCAGTGCCGATTCATCCACCTGCGGCCAGGCCTCTTCTACAACCGCCGTAGTATGCCCCAGATCCTGCCATAATTTGTGCGTAATATGCGGCACTATCGGTGACAGCATCAGAATAACATTTTCCAGGACATTTTGTTTTAAGGCCCGCCCGGCTTCAGACTGCTCCAGATGTTCAGTCATTTTCTCCATCATATTAAGCAGTTCCCGTACCTTGGCTATAGCAGTATTAAAGGTATACCGGCGACCAATATCATCGCTTACAGAGCCAATGGTCTGGTGCAGTTTATGGTGCAGCTTTCTGGCTTCTGCTTCCAGTTGGTCCGGGTTAAACTCGCCGGTCAGACCGCCCTCAATATGCTCATGGACAATACGCCACAGACGCCTGAGGAATTTATACTGGCCTTCCACTCCGCTGTCAGACCACTCCAGTGACTGTTCCGGGGGCGCGGCATACATCATAAACAGACGGGCCGTATCGGCACCGTATTTTTCTATAATCCCCTGGGGATCCACGGTATTGCCTTTGGACTTGGACATTTTTGCCCCGTCTTTAAGCACCATACCCTGAGTCAGCAGGTTTTTAAACGGTTCATCACTATTAACCAGCCCCTCATCACGCATCAGCTTGTGATAAAAACGGGAATAGAGCAAATGCAGGATCGCATGTTCAATACCGCCGATATACTGATCCACAGGCGACCAGTAATTGACCCGCTCATCAAGCATGGCCTGATCATTATCCGGGCAGCAATAACGGGCATAATACCAGGATGACTCCATAAAGGTATCGAAGGTATCGGTTTCCCGTTCAGCTTCTCCGCCGCATTGCGGACACCGGCACTGGTAAAATTCCGGCATTTTTTTCAACGGTGAACCGGCACCGGTTATCACCACATCTTCGGGCAGTTTTACCGGCAGCTCATCTTCCGGTACCGGTACTGAGCCGCAGCTCGGACAGTTAATAATTGGAATCGGTGTACCCCAGTAGCGCTGCCGGGATACCCCCCAGTCACGCAGACGGTACTGAATGCGTTTTTTACCTTTGCCTAACTGCTCCAGGGTTTCAGGAATTCTGGCCATAGCCTGTTCTGAAGTGAGTCCATCAAACTCACCAGAATTAACCAGCCGGCCTTTTTCAGTAAAGGCCTTAGTATCCAGATCGACCGCCTGTTTATCTATCGGAGCAATAACCTGTTTAATAGGAAGAGCGTATTTTTGGGCAAATTCATAATCACGCTGATCGTGGGCCGGAACCGACATTACCGCGCCTTCACCATAACCCATCAGTACAAAGTTAGCGGTATAAACGGGAACCGTCTCACCGGTAATGGGATGAATAGCTTTAATGCCGATATCCATGCCCTTCTTTTCCATGGTTTCCATATCGGCTTCAGCAGTAGACATGACTTTGGCTTCTTCAATAAAGGCCTGCAGATCCGGATTATTCTCAGCCGCCTGCAGACACAGAGGATGTTCTGCCGCAACGGCGACATAGGTAACACCCATTAAGGTATCCGGACGGGTAGTAAAGACTTTTATGACTTCATCAGAGCCGTCAATTACAAAACTGATTTCGGCACCCTCAGAACGACCAATCCAGTTTTTCTGCATGGTGCGGACCTGTTCAGGCCAGCCATCAAGCTGATCCAGGTCATTGAGCAGTTCATCCGCATAGTCAGTAATTTTCAGAAACCACTGAGGAATTTCCTTGCGCTCCACCAGCGCATCGGAACGCCAGCCGCGGCCGTCAATAACCTGTTCATTGGCCAGTACAGTCTGATCCACCGGATCCCAGTTAACTACAGCATTTTTCTTATAAACGATGCCTTTTTTAAACAGGCGGGTAAACAGCCATTGCTCCCAGCGGTAATAGTCCGGATCACAGGTTTTAACTTCCCGCTCCCAGTCGTAGCCAAAGCCCAGGCGTTTAAGCTGGCCGCGCATATAGTCAATATTGTGATGGGTCCATTTGCCCGGCGCCACCCTGTTTTTCATGGCGGCATTTTCAGCCGGCAGACCAAAAGCATCCCAGCCCATGGGCTGCAGCACATTTTTACCCTGCATACGCATAAAACGAGACAGCACATCACCAATTGAATAGTTGCGTACATGCCCCATATGCAGTTGTCCGCTGGGATAGGGGAACATGGAAAGGCAATAGTACTTTTCCCGGCTCTCATCTTCAGTAACATTAAAACTCTTGTTGTCTTCCCAGTATTGCTGAGCTTCCAGCTCGATGTGCTCCGGGTTATACGCCTGACTCATTAAATATTATTCCTGACTGTTCTGGTTTTATTTGGGTTGTATGTGAATTTTAGGTTTATGATTTTAATAAACACTTTAAAACCCTGAATTGTACCACTATTTATTATCTAAGTAAGGTGATTTTAAGTTATACTTGAAGCAGAAAGAGCCCCATAACGCCTTTTATTATTTCAGCCAGGAGAAGCCGATGACTCAGGATAGTGACCACAAAATTAACCTTGAACAGGCTGCTGACAAGCTGGTTCAGGGCTACAACACCATGATGGACAAGCTTTCAGAATGGACGGAAAAAGCGGATGAAAATGCCGGCCCCATGATTATTAACGGGGTTAAGGAAGCAGAGGAGTTTTTAACGGACTTAAAAGAATGGACTGCAGAAGAAATCGACCTCATTTCACGTTATGTAAAACGGGATCTGCAGGACACCGCTGAAAAAATGGAAAAGGAAAATAAAACCTTTCTGGAGTGGCTGGAGTTTGACAAGCAGTTAATCGAGGACAAAATTCTATCCGTATTTGCCAGTATGGCGGATCAAACCCGGCTGGAGCTGGATCATCTGAGAGAGACCGCCAATGAGTGGCATACCGGTGAAATTACCGGTATCGGGGTGCTGGTGTGCCAGAAATGCGGCAAGGAACTGCACTTTAACAAGCCTGGACGTATTCCGCCCTGCCCGGTTTGTAAACATACGGTGTTTAAACGTAAGGGTGATTGAAAGCGTTGAGCGTTGAGCGTTGAGCGTTGAGCGTTGAGAAAGAGTTTAGCTGTTTTTTAGGTAATTGCTGATACCCATTAAATAATTCACTCAAAAATAACTGGCAATAAAAAAGCCCTGAACAGACTGCTCTGTCGGGGCTTTTTAAGTGCATAGAGCAGATAGTTATTCTGCTTTTTCAGCGCCTTCTTTTGAAGCAGCAACTGCTTCTTCACACATTTTTTTCAGCTCACCATTCTGGAACATTTCCAGGGTAATATCACAGCCGCCAATCAGTTCATGATTAATGTAAATCTGTGGGAACGTCGGCCAGTCGGCATAACGCGGCAGGTTTTCAAATATTTCCGGATCCTGCAGAACATTAACATAGGCAAATTCAACACCGGTATTCATCAGTGCCTGAGCCGCACGGGATGAAAAGCCGCAGGACGGCATTTGCGGTGTGCCTTTCATAAAGATCACAATCGGGTTATTTTTTACGGCATCATCAATACGCTGCATTACGTCCATAATTCGGGCTCCTGGTTTTAAATCAGATTAATTAAATTAGTTAAAGCTTATATGGGGCATATTATACCGGATTTCAATAAAAACCAAGTATTTTTGTATGTTAATACAATTTTTAGACACAAATCCCTTCTGTTTCCATTAAACCTATTAAATATTTCAAAATTACCATATAAATGTCATATTAATAATCAACCTTACGCCGCTGCACTTTCTGTTGTCCCCGTTTTGACTTGTTATCCATTCTTCTTTGTTTTGCTGCTCTGCCCGGTTTAGTCGGCCTGCGTTTTTTTCTGCTTACCAGGGCTTTGTTTATAATTTCCGTCAGGCGTTGCAATGCATCTTCACGATTTTTTTCCTGGCTGCGAAACGATTGTGCTTTAATAATAATGACACCATTAGAACTGATATGATGGTCATTCAATAACAATAACTTGTCTTTATATATCTGAGGTAAGGATGAAGCCTTAATATCAAAACGCAGGTGTACGGCAGTAGAGACCTTGTTAACATTTTGACCGCCTGAACCCTGAGCACGAATAAAATTAAATTCAATATCTGTAAGGGGTATTGTTAGCTGCCGGGATATTTTTAAATTTGACTGGATATTGTTATTCATATTTTCAGGATGGACTGCAAAGAACTGATTAGCCAGAATAATTACAGGCACTTAGTCCAGATGCGTTTGAAACCACATTTCCAGTAGTGCCATATGCCAGAGTTTGCTGCCTTTAAGGCGGGTCATATTTTCTTTGGCTTCAGGATTTTTTAACAGGCGCTGGATATAGGACTGCTCAAAAACATCCCGTTCTCTACACTTCTGTGAAGTCAGTACATCCGTCATCATATCCAGAAATTCACCGCGTACATACTTGAGGGCGGGCATGGGGAAGTAGCCTTTGGGGCGATCGATAACGGCATCGGGAATACGGCCCCGGGCAATACTTTTAAGCACGTGTTTACCACCCTGCTGGCCAATTTTATAGTGGCCGGGCATCTGTGCTGCCAGTTCCACCAGAGTATGATCCAGAAACGGCACCCTGGCTTCCAGGCCCCAGGCCATGGTCATATTATCGACCCGTTTAACGGGATCATCCACAATCAGGGTAGTGACATCCATACGCAGAACCCTGTCCAGAAATTCATCGGCATAAGGGGCCGTCAACAGGTCATTAACCAGTTCTGAGGTATAATCCCTGCCGTGAAAACGACTGGTAACGGACTGTAAAAATTCATCATGATGACGGTCAAAATAATAAGGAGCAAAGCTGTCCAGTTCGTTATGGCCTTCTTCATAGGCTTTAGCCATTAAGGGATACCAGAAATAACCGGCAAATACTTCATCCGCCCCCTGACCGCTCTGTACCACTTTAACTTCTTTAGAAACCCGTTCAGATAATAAGTAAAAAGCCACGGCATCCTGACCGACCATCGGTTCAGCCATCTGGGTAATGGCTTCAGGCAGTCGATCCAGTACCTCATGGTTGGGGATCATATATTTGTGGTGCAGCGTGTTATAGCGTTCTACCACCTGATCACTGTATTCAAACTCACTGCCCTGTTCATCACCGATATCATTAAAACCGATAGAAAAAGTTCGGATATCCTCGACCCCTGCTTCTGCCAGCAGCGCCACCAGCAGACTGGAATCCAGACCGCCGGACAATAATACACCAACCGGCACATCAGCAATGGTCAGACGTTTTTTTACTGCGGACATTAAGGCATCGTGGATGGCCTCAGTCCATTGTGCTTCGCTCCAGTCAGCCTTAAGCGGATCACGGATGGCTTTCAGATGCCAGTAGCGATGGTATTTCATATTACCGCTGGCATCAATTTTAATGCTGGTTCCGGGGGCCAGTTTTTTCACCCCCTGTAAAATGGTATCAGGGGCAGGGATCACGGCATGCAGGGTAAACTGATGATGCAGACCAACCGGATTAATTTCTTTATTAATGTGACCAGCGGCCAGCAGAGCCTGCATATTGGACGCAAATACAAAACGGTTATCATCCAGGCTGTAATACAGAGGTTTGATGCCCAGGCGATCCCGGGCGACAAACAGACTGTAATCTCGCAGGTCCAGAATGGCAAAAGCAAACATACCGTGCAGTCGCTCGACGCATTGTTCACCCCATTCGACATAGGCTTTAATAATGACTTCTGAATCACCATCCGAAAAAAACTTATAACCTTTTTGAGTCAGCAGTTCTTTTAATTCCGGATAATTGTATATTGTGCCGTTAAACACCAGCGCCATGTGCAGCTGGTTGTCTACCATGGGCTGATTGGACTTTTCGGACAGATCAATAATAGACAGGCGGCGATGGCCAAGCACCACCGGGCCTTCATGGAAAATACCTTCATTATCCGGGCCACGCCGCTCCAGCTTTTTAAGCATGGTCTGAACCACATTCAGATCAGGTTTGGAGCCATCAAATTGAAAATCACCGCAGATTCCGCACATAACCGGCTCTGTCCTTATTAAGTTATTTTGTAATTATTCAGTGTACCTACCGTGACTGTCTACAGGTGCTGAATTTCCAGGGACGCTCAAGTACATCCATGTATCGGTTTAGAACTTTTCAAAACTTGTTTTGTAAAAAGTTCTTATCCTAGTGATTGTGAAAACATCCATGTTTTCAAAACCCTGTAAATCCAGCACCTGTAGACAGTCACTATAAACTACTTCAATTTATAGTGACTAATCACAATGTTTTTTTAGTGAATGCTCTATTCATCAGTCGCTGGCCGCAGCTGAATAACCACCAGTTTTGAAATCACTCTTGAAACGCCCCGGGTACTTTTTGCCAGAGCAATGGCTTTTACAGCGCTTTCTTCTGAATTAACACTACCCATTAAGGTGACCACACCGGCATTAACTTCAATGCCAATATCATCCCTTTTGACCACTGGATCTTCGGAGTATTTTTTGCTGATCATGACATTAATTTTTGCATCGGCTTCTGCCGTACTTGCCGCCACGACAGGTTCATAAACTGCCTTGTCCTTATACGCCTGCTGCTCTTTAAGTCTCTGCTCCCTGGCTTCTTTTTCTTCCTGTGCCCTGATTTCTTCATTGGAATCCACACCGGGTACCCAGTCAGTGGCATCACGTACGGTACTGCAGGCTGACAGCAGTGCAAAACTCAGTACCAGACCCAGAGCAGCACCCAGTTTTATTAAGCGGGTATTCAATACCAAGGTATTTGTCAAAAAGTGTGTATTCATAAAACGCTTTTTCCTTATTGTTATAGCCAATTATCAGGGTTGAATTCAGATTATTCTGTATGTTTCCCCCAGCCGCCTCCGCCAGGGGTTTTTATAGTCAGTTTCTGTCCAGCCCGGGCTGTTAATGATACCTTGCCGGGCAGGGCTTTGTCATCCAGCAGGTTTTCTCCGGCTCTGCCCGCCAGACCACCGGCCAGCCCCCAGGGGCTGTGACGTCGTCTTTCAGTGAGCAAAGTAACCTGGGTTTCCTGTAAAAATTCCAGTTCGCGGATCAGGCCCATCCCGCCCTGATGATAACCCTCACCGCCAGAACCTTCCCGCAGGCTATATTGACTGATCCTCAGGGGGTAGTGATGTTCCAGTGATTCTATGGGGGTATTGAGAGTATTGGTCATATGTGCCTGTACCCCACTCTGACCATTAAATACTTTCCCGGCTCCCAGGCCGCCGCCGATGGTTTCATAGTAATCCCAGTGCTGCTCACTGCTGCGGCTGCCCATGGCGATATTATTCATGGTACCGTAACTGGCTGCCGGTATTCGCGCCTGCAGTTCATCAATCTGGGCCAGTGCCCCAAGGATCACATCGACTACCCGGGTAGAGGTTTCCACATTACCTGCAGTCACGGCAGCAGGATACTGAGCATTAAGCAGGCAGCCCTCTGGTGCAGAAATATCAATCATCCTGAAACTGCCTGCACAGGCCGGCGTCTGCGCCGGCATCAGACAGCGAAACACATAGTATACCGCCGCAGCCGCTACTGATAAGGGGCAGTTAATATTTCCCCTGACCTGTGCAGCCGTGCCGGTAAAATCCACCTTAATTGAATGCTCTCTGGCTTCCAGACTAACCGCTATTTTAATGTTCTGATGGCCGGTACCGTCATCATCAAGATAGTCTTCAAATCGATACACTCCGTCCGGGATCTGCTCCAGGGTGGATTGGGCCAGCCGCTCACCGTAATCATTAAGATGCATCAGGGCTGAACTGAAATTCTGCTCTCCCTGCTGCTTAATTAAATCACCCAGACGTAAAACCCCGGTCTGGTTAGCACTGATCTGAGCCAGAAAATCCCCTTTTGAAGCATCAGGACGGCTCATATTAGCCGTGATATCCGCCATTATATGCTCCTCCACCATCCCGTTCTGTACCAGCAGTAGCGGAGAAATAATCACACCCTCTTCTTCCAGTGAGGTTGACAGGGGCATTGAACCGGGGGTGTCAGCACCAATATCGGCATGATGCGCCCGGTTAACCACAAAGGCCGCCGGCTTCTGACTGTGTTGCTCAGGAAAAACCGGGGCAATCATGGTAACATCCGGTAAATGCGTTCCGCCCAGGTAAGGGTTATTGAGCACCAGCATATCCCCTTCGGACCAGTCCCGGGAATTAACAATATCGGCCATGGCATAAGCCATACTGCCCAGATGAACCGGAATATGGGCCGCCTGGGCACAGAGCTCTCCTCGGGCATCAAATACCGCACAGGAATAATCCAGTCGATCCTTAATGTTTGGAGAAAAGGCACTGCGTCTCAGAACAGCACCCATTTCTTCACAAATGGATTCTATACGGCTGACAAAAATGCTTAGTTCAATGGCGTTCATTAAGAGCAGGTTTCAGGTTTTAGGGGGTTAGATTGATATTTATCGAGGTATTTTACATGATTTAGGCTTAGTGGAGTGCTTATTTTGTGCAAAAAGTTAAATAACCCACTATTTTACTCTGTTATTTCTTTGAAAAAAGAGTTATACTCTGACACACAAACAGATTAGTTAATCATTTCACTGATTGAGTCTGACTTTAGAGAAGCGGTATAAAGACCACTCAATTGGTACAAGCAATATTTAACATTACCTACAAAACGGAGCACAACATGGCTTTTGAATTACCACCATTACCTTATGCAAAAAATGCACTGGAACCCCATATTTCTGAAGAAACTCTGGAATATCACTACGGTAAGCACCACAACACTTATGTAGTTAATCTGAACAACCTGATTGCCGGTACTGACTTTGAAAATCAGTCTCTGGAAGACATTATCAAGAATTCTGATGGTGGCATTTTTAACAATGCAGCTCAGGTCTGGAATCACACATTCTACTGGAACTGCCTGAGCCCTAATGGCGGTGGTGAACCTACAGGTGCTTTAGCTGATGCTATTAATGCCAAATTCGGTTCATTCGAAGAGTTCAGGAAAGATTTCAGCGACGCCTGTGTCACTAACTTCGGATCCGGCTGGACATGGCTGGTTAAAAACGGCTCTGGAGAACTGGAAATTGTTAAAACTTCCAATGCCGGCTGTCCTTTAACTGACGGTCTGACACCTCTGATGACCTGTGATGTATGGGAACATGCTTACTACATTGATTACCGTAATGCCCGCCCAAGTTATGTGGAAGCGTTCTGGAATCTGGTTAACTGGGATTTTGTTGCCAGCAACCTATAAGCTCAAGGCTGTTTTTTAGCCTGAAAATGTGATGGGTTTACTCCCATCACATTTTGCTCAGTGTGCTATAGTTATATCAGGTGTTTCTGTACAGGTATAACTCAGGTATAGCTATGGCAAACTACAATCTTATCTTTCAGGGTGAAATCATTGCAGGCTCCTCCTTAGAGGAAGTCAAAGCCAATGTAGCCCGACTCTTTAAAGCCGATGCAGCCAAAACAGCCGCACTGTTCTCCGGCAAAACCATTATTATCAAACGCAACCTCGATTCAGACTCTGTCAGAAAATATCTGGCCATACTAAAAAAAGCCGGTGCAGTAGTCAAAGCCGTTAAAATTGAAACACAGTTTTCCCCTGATGCTGTCGAGCAGAAAACAGAGCCTGCCCATACACCTGAGCCATCCCGGGAAGCAACACCTGCTCCACCTTCCGAGCAACTGTCTTCTTCTAAACCTTCTACTAAACTCAGCTCCGGACTGGCCTCTTTGATAAGCTACAATCAAACTGTCAGGAACGATGATGCAGAAGACATAACGGAAGAAGAAGGTCTGCAACTGGCGCCATTAGGCTCCTATATACCCAATCTGCACAATGATAATGAAACTATTATTATCCCTGACCTCAGCCATTTAACCATGTCAGAGGCTGAAAGCGGTTCTCTGGAAGAATTCGCTCAAAAAACTGAACCTGCTGCACTGCCGGATATCAGTGAACTGAGTATGAGTGCAGCCAATGAGGGTTCCCTGGAAGAATTTGCCGTCCGACCTGAACCGGTGTCATTACCGGATACCAGTATGCTGGATATTGCGGAACTGGACGATATTCCACTGTCTTCTGAAAGCACAAAAACAGCACCAGTTCCTGTTCCCGATGTCTCACAGTTATCCATGTCTGAAGCACAGAAGGGTTCTCTGGAAGGCCTCGAGCAGAAACCTGAGCCGGCAGAGATACCTGATGTCAGCCATTTAAGTATGGAAGAACCCGAAACAGAAAAGATACAGGGAAAAGCGGTATTTCAGATTGGAGATTAAAAAACACCCAGAGTAGGCATAGTCCTATAATTTAATTTTTTATTAAGCGCTGAATTCAGTATAATCAGTTTTATAAAGATTATAAATTTTAGATTACTGTTCAGCACAAACTGAAGTACATTAGAGTAACTACCTGCAGGCAGTCACGATCAAACATACTGAATAGTGACAATTTAAATTAAAAAATTATTAATAAGAAAAATTTTACCAGAAAAAGGGATATTCCGTGGGATTACTCAGGATACAGCTTGGTACACACGAGTATAAGGACTACAAGCTGGAAAAAGGCACCACCGCTATCGGTCGTCAGGAAGGCAATGATATTGTCATCAATGATCTGGCAGTTTCTAAAAAACATGCCCGCATTAACCGGGAAGCCAGTTATTTTTTAACCGACCTGCGCAGTTCCAACGGCACCTATATCAATGGTAAGAAAATACTGCACAGTAAACTATCCGATGGTGATATTATTTATTTTGCCGGTATTCAGGCGACCTTTTATAGCTGAAGCATTAAGGCTTTTCTTCCACCAGGCCATTGCGCTGCAGTACCTTATAAATTTTTTTACTGGTTCTGGCCATCCGGTTAATATCACCAAAATCAGGTGTCTCTCCGGCTTTCAGGCGATACTCCCAGTCCTGTAGCTCAGTATCCAGATATTCCAGCAGTTTTTGTGAACAGCCATTGCATTGTCCGGAACATAAATTGGCTTCCGGCAGATCAAACGGCATGGCCATTCTTACCTGTGCAATCAATAACCGCATGGCCGTTGGCCTGTCCGGCTTTTTATCAGAATTCATATCGCTATAAATACGTTAACTTAAATAAGGCTTAATTAAAGTCATAAACAGTTCCGGCTGCTCCGCATGCAGCCAGTGTCCGGCATTTTTTATGCTTGAAAAAGAGGCCAGGGGAAACAGCTGCCGGGTTTGGGCATGATAGTCCCGACTCAGGTAATCTGACTGGCCGCCCCCGACAAACAATACCCGTTTTTCAAAGGGTTTAATATTTCCGGTATCGGGAAAACCGGTAATATCCTTAATGTTTTTTTTAATCACCTCAAGATTCAGGCGCCATTGATAATGACCTTTTTTTAATTGCAGATTCTGCAGTAGAAACTGCCGCAAATCCCGCTCTGACAGATACTCTGATAAATACTGATCCGCTTCTCTGCGACTGCTGATCCGCTCCAGCGGTACCGCAGCAAAGGCATCGAGTACTGTTGAAAAATCATGTTGATAGTTTACCGGTGCTATATCCACTACCACCAGTTTCTGTACCCGCTGAGGCTGAGTCAGAGCCAGCCACATAGCCACCTTGCCGCCCATACTATGGGCAATAAAGCGGGCTTCACTAATATGCTTATGCACCATAAATTCAGCAATATCTTCAGCCATGGCCGGATAGGTCATAATATCTGAATGGGAGGATTTACCATGATTGCGCAGATCCAGTGCATAGACAGCGGAGGTTTCAGCCAGCACTCTGGCTATCGGATGCCAGTTGCGACTGCTGCCGAACAGGCCATGCAGTATAATAATCGGGGTGCCATGTTCTTCCCGGACGGCTTCGTAGTGACTGGCGGCAAGCTGCATAATCCGGACTCAAATCACGCTTACTGGATCTGAAAATTACTCTTGCGCTGATCATAAGCCTGAATCACTTCATCCAGGGCTTTCTGCTCATAATCTCTAAGGCCACTGAGCAACATATTTTTGGCACCATGACCCATTTCTTCGCCATTGGCAAGTATACTGAACTCCAGTCTGACTTCTCCTTTCTTACCATTTTTCTCTAAAATGGAATTAGTCAGTTTTAGTTCAATATTGTCACCGGACAGCCTGTCCAGGGTAATTTCCATATTTTTATAAATCACCAGGGGGCGGGCTGGATTAATCATCACCCCTTCCTCCTGCATTAAAGGCACCAGAATATGCGGAAAGGTCTGACCGGAAAACTGTACATATTGTTCTGATAACTGGGCAATAAAATCACTGTCCTGAGTCATATCACCGGAAGTAATAACCTGCATAAAGGCTTTATCACTCTCATCCTGCAGCACATAGTGGTTGGGCTCATTGTTTGAAAAAAACAGACTGTTGGAATCCCCTACCATACCGGAAAATTCAAACTTCATGCTCTGGTAAACACCCTGCTCAGCCAGAAAAACTGAAAATAATAAGTCGCCGGGAACACAGAAACGCTTATTGTCTTCATCATGAATAGGATTAAAATCACCTGCAACCGCTTTGGCAAAAGTGCTGGCCTGAGTGCGGGTAAAACTAATTCGTTTATTATCTGAATTAAAATAATGATTAATATTCATAATGATTGACTGATATTTCCATTGATTATTTAGGCTTAGCTTTTAATTGGCTTTTAATTTTACCACTGATTGGTTTTTAGTGCCTATAACTATTTACACATACCTATTTATACAGACGTTCCTGATAGAGGTGATTCAGGGTAAGAATAAAGGCAAGGGTATCTTTTTCCATGTCGACATCATGCTCCGTGGGCAGCATTTTTTTATCTTTATAAATAAAAGTCAAAGGTTCCTGATCGGGACGTAACACCGACACCTTGTCCCCAATACGCAACGCATAGGTATCATTAAACTGCATTAAGACCAGATCCCGTTTTTTATCACTGAATACCGAATGTCCCATAATGGGATATTCCAGATCCTGTCCAGTCAGATCCAGGGCAGTTGCCAGTACATCGGGCTGACTGGTTAAACGGCTTATATCCTGAGGCTTGATACCTCCGCCCAGGATCATGCCCGGAATATGGTATAGATTAACCGGCAGCATATCACTGCCGCGCACCCGGATATTATGGTCTGCCACAATCACAAACACCGTATCCTTATAATAATCTTCCTGTTTTGCCTGTTCGATAAAACGGCCAATGGCATAATCAGCAAACTTAATCGCATTCAGATCACTTTTTTCCGGCACACCATCTATCAGTTTGATTTTTCCGGCAGGAAAGTCAAAGGGCGAATGATTAGAGGTGCTGAACATGACGGAAACAAAGGATCGGTTTTGTGCATACAGACGTTTAAATTCCTGATGGGCCCGGTTTACCAGGTCTTCATCACTGACTCCCCAGGTACCGACATATTCCGGGTTGATAAATTTGGGCTGATCAATGATCTCATCAAAACCATTACCTAAAAACCAGCCGCGCATATTATCAAAACGGCTTTCACCGCCATAGATAAACTGGGAGTAATAACCTTTCGGTTTAAGCAGTGAAGCCACAGTAAAAAAACCGCTCTGTGACTTGTTACGTTTAATCACCCCTTTACCCGGCACTGCATAATTACCGGATACACTACCGGCAATTCCACGGATACTGCGGGTGCCATTAGAATACAGGTTGGAAAATAAAATGCCTTCCTTGCTCAGACGGTTAAAATTAGGCGTCAGTTTCGGATCACCACCCGTGGCCCCCACAAACTGAGCGCCCAGACTTTCCTGTAAAAATATCACCAGGTTTTTCGGCTTGCTGGTTGGAAAGTGGGTTTTCTCCAGACGGCGAAAGGGTGAGTCACCCTCAGACAAAGGGATATTAAGCCGCTTACTGACCCGCTGCATGGCTTCTGTAATATCCATTTCACCGTATTTAGTGAGTTTTTTATTACCATATTTTTTATCACTGTAAATGGCATAGCCAATACTGTAGATAGAGTTTTTGGTGATCTCATTAATCACCCGATCACTGGAATACATAGCATCGGAAAGGTTAGCCGGGCGGTGGCCAAAAGAAGAACGGATACCCAGAGCGAGAATAAACACCAGCGGGAAAAACAGCAGAAAACGTTTGAAATAATGCATTTCAAATATAGGTGTAAAATCATGCAGTTTTTTAGCCCTGATAAAAGCATAACCGGCTGCCGCCATCATAATAAAGGCAATAAGCAATTCCAGCTTATAAGCCGAAAAAATCATTTTAAACACTTCCTGCGGATAGATCAGGTACTCAACAAACAGGAAGTTGGGTCGCACATCATACTCATCAAAAAAAGGAATCGTGGCATTTTCTATATAGATAAACAACAACAGAGCTACTAAAAAGTAACCAGTTAAAAAACGATTAACAAAATGGCTGAGAGCTTTAGGAAACAGGCTGAGCATAATCAGGGGGATCAGTAAAGTAGCACTGGCCACGATGGTATCCATTCTCAGGCCGTATAAAAAAGTCAGCCAGTAATTAACATCACTCTGGGTAAATCGGTCATAATAAATGGCAAATAATACCGCCCGGCCGGTAAAAAAAATACCGACCATGGCCAGGTAATAATAAAACAGGGTTTTAATGAGTCGCATAGTTTTACCCTGTTCAGGAACCGACTCTGGCAGAACGTCTGGCTTCAAAAAGTGCCTTGTTATATGGATAGGCTACATTCAGCAGAAAGATAATAGAACCGGCAAACTCCAGCATTTCACCTTTTTTGGATGAAACCATAAGCCCCTGTACCAGAACCAGTAAAATGACATAAGCGGCAATCTGGTAATTCTGGGCAATGGGTATAGCCAGATTATCAACCACTTTCCTGACACCGGCTTTTTTCTTATATAAGGGGATGAGTACAAAGAGGTACAAGAGCAGCATAATACCGATACCTCGGCCAAAAATCACTTTATTAATCTTGGTATCATTAACCACCAGGTTATGTAAATTCATTTCACCCTGAGCATTATTTTGTGCAAAGAACTCGGTGCTTTGCACATTAAAAATCCGCTGGCCCCAGGAAATTTCCTCACCGGCACCGAAAAAGAATAACAGAGCTAATAAAAAAGTCATAAACAGAAAGATTTTTGAACGTTCTGCTTTTAATAACCAGAAACGCTTTAGAGTCACTCCCAGACCAATCAGTAGAAAAACCACCGTGGACCACTCGATAAAACCATCCTCAATCACATAAATATTTTTAAAGGAATCATGATCCCAGTAGCTCCAGACAAAGCCAGCCAAGGTAAAAACAGTGGCATAAGCCAGTGCCAGTTTTTCAAAAAGAGACAGGTTTTTCAGCATTAAAATGTTCCGCTATTGGTAATATTGTTTATATTTTATTGAAAGAGTTCAGAGCATGCTCTTAGAGTACTAAACGAAATAAAAGTTCAAACCTGATAAACCACGCCATCCATCAGCTTAATAGCAATTTTATGTAGATGCGCCCCTTTACAGGGACCATGCACACAATGCCCGGTCGGCGGTTCAAACTGGGCACCATGAGTACCACATTGCAGCAGCAGACCATCTGCACTCATAAACTCATGTGCATTCCACTCCAGGGGGACTCCGGCATGAGGGCAGCTGTTAATATAAGCATAAGCCGTATCGCCGTCACGATACACCAGCATGGAATAATTATCATCGTAAGGACAGGTTATGGCCTGATGATCGGGAATATCACTTAATAAGCATATTTTTTTCATAATGGATGACTGTCGGCACAATAAGCTATTGATTGGCCATGGTTATATTATATTAATGGCAGAATTTTAACACAGCACTAATAAAAAGTCCTTTAACGCTTTTTCTGAATAATAGATAAACCACCCCAGGCAATTAAATTAAAAAATTAGAACTGGCATCAGTTTTTAGCCTGCTTTTTTGATATACTAATTCAAATTTTTTCGTACCCGTTCAGGGTGGAAATTACTGAAACGTTACATTTTCTCAAAATTTAAATCCTCGAATAATCAAGCGAGCCGAACCAGTACATATTTATGGATAAACCCTGTTTTGAACTCAAAGGGAGCCTGTTTACCCTGACGGTATTACAGCTTTTTGATAATGACCTTAAACTTCTGGAAACACAATTAACCGAACGGGTAAAAATGGCCCCCGGTTTTTTTAATCAGACCCCGGTAGTTATTGATCTGCATGCCCTGAATGAACAGCAGCAGAATCTGGATTTTTTCGATTTAAGAGAAATTTTACTATCCCTGTCCATTATTCCGGTGGGTGTCAAAGGTGCTCTACCTGCCGTTAAAGCCCCGCTGGAAGCAGCCGGTCTGGCGGTTCTGGCAGAAGCCAGGCATAGCGCGGAAAAAAAACCTGCAGCTACAGCATCATCCTCAGAACCTGAGATTCCGGTACTGGAAAATGAAGTAACAGAAGGGCAGAAACCAGAAACCGGGCAAGCGGCAGATAACCGGGAACCTGAAGCTAATCCCCGGGAAGCAGCCGAAACCTCTGTCCCTCCTGGTACAGCACCTGCCAAAGTGGTTAAACAAACCATTCGCTCAGGCCGCCAGGTTTATGCCCGAGGCGGTGATCTGGTCATTATCGGTTCGGTCAGTGCCGGCGCCGAAGTACTGGCTGATGGTAATATTCACGTTTACGGTACTTTGCGAGGTCGGGCAATGGCTGGGGTCCAGGGTGATCAGTCAGCCGCTATTTTCTGTCACAGTCTGCAAAGTGAACTGGTATCCATAGCCGGCATTTACCTGTTGAGTGAAGATATTCCAGAGGATAAAATTGGCGCACCGGTACAGGTTTATATGAACAATGAACGGCTTGAAATGGCTCACCTGATTGCTTAATACGTTCACATAAATTCAAACGCAACCCTGAACAATTCATCACAGCACAATCAAAAGGAACCGATCAGACAATGTCAAAAAGAGAAAAAAAGGCAAAAATTATTGTAGTGACCTCAGGCAAAGGCGGTGTTGGTAAAACCACCACCAGTGCCGCTTTTGGTACCGGCCTGGCACAGAAAGGCTACAAAACCGTTATTATTGATTTTGATATCGGTCTGCGTAACCTGGATCTGATTATGGGCTGTGAGCGCCGGGTGGTTTTTGACTTTATCAATGTTATCAATGGTGAGTCCAATCTAAATCAGGCGCTGATCAAGGACAAGCGGGTAGATAATCTGCATATTCTGCCGGCCTCCCAGACCCGCGACAAAGATGCCCTGACCCAGGAAGGGGTGGAAAAAGTACTTAATGAGCTGTCTGAAACCTTTGACTATATTATCTGCGATTCCCCGGCCGGGATTGAGTCCGGAGCATTAAAAGCCCTGTATTTTGCCGATGAGGCTTTAATTGTTACCAACCCGGAAGTTTCCTCTGTTCGGGATTCGGATCGTATTCTGGGCATTCTCGACAGTAAAACCAGAAGAGTCATTGAAGGCATGGCTCCGGTTAAAACCCATCTGATTATCACCCGTTATTCACCAAAACGGGTAGAAGAAGGCGAAATGCTCAGTGTTGATGATATTATTGAAATTCTGGCCATTCCCCTGCTGGGCGTGATTCCCGAATCCGAAACCGTCCTTCAGGCCTCCAATACCGGTGCCCCGGTTATTCTGGATACTGAAAGCGTTGCCGGACAGGCTTATGATGACCTGGTGGAACGTTTTCTGGGTAATGATGTTGAACACCGGTTTCTGTCAGTTGAGAAAAAAGGCTTTTTCTCTCGCGTTTTTGGAGGTAAGTAATGGGTATTCTGGACTATTTTCGCAAGGAAAAGAAAAAATCCGCCTCCATGGCAAAAGATCGCCTGCAGATCATTGTCGCTCATCAGCGCGGTAGCCAGCATCGCCATGAAGCCGATTATCTGCCCCAGCTTAAAGAAGACATTATGAAGGTGATCAGCAAATACGTTGATATTGAACCCGATGCCATTCAGGTTCAGCTTGATACCAATGATAATGACTGCCCCATTCTGGAGCTTAATGTCACCCTGCCGGAACACAGTAAACTGGCTCGATAGTTTTTTCTTTCTATCTGAACATTACTAAATAATTATTCTGAAATCACACACATTGTAATTATTTATAATGTTCGCTCTGCCAGGAATGCGTCCCTTTCATAACTTTTTTAAAGTCAGGAATAAATTAAATAAGAAAGACAATAATAAACATGACATATTGGAAAAATTGTGGTCTGATAATATATTAGGAAAAAAAGAATCCAATGTCAGAGCCAATACCCACAAATACACCACAAAATACTCAATATTTTGAGACCGTGATTATTGGTACCGGATTTTCGGGCTTACTGGCGGCCGTCAGTTTGCAGAAAAAGAAGTTTAATGATTTTGTACTTCTGGAAAGAAGTGCGGAAATCGGCGGAACCTGGCAGGCAAATTCCTATCCGGGGGCCGAGGTGGATATCCCTACCGGTCTGTATTCTGTTTCCTTTATTCCTTACCCTTTTAAAAAAACCTATTCACCGCAAAGCGAACTACTGAATTATACCAATTATATTATTGACAGGTTCGGACTTAGACAGCATGCCCGAACCCGGCAGAATGTCACTCAACTGACTTATAATGAGCAGGAACATCTCTGGCATATTGATATTGAATCAGGAGAGCAATATACTGCCCGCTTTGTGATCGACACCAGCGGCGTACTGGCCAATCCGCATATTCCAAAAATAAAAGGTGCAGAATCATTTAAGGGTGTAAAATTTCATACTGCACGCTGGGATCACTCTGTACCCTATGAAGGCAAACGAGTGGCTGTGATTGGGTCGGGCTGTTCCGGCGCCCAGGTGGTACCGGCTATTGCTGACAAGGTAAAACACTTAACTCTGTTTATGGGCAAGGCACAGTGGATTATTCCCCGCTCAGACAGGCAATACGGCCCGGTAGAACGTTATCTGCGTACTCTGCCGGGCATACGGCATATTAACCGCTTTCTGATCTTCAGTTATCATGAAGTGCGCTTTATTGCTTTTCGCCGCTACACCATGACCACAAAAATAAGTCAGCTAATGAAAAGCCTGTATCGACGCACTCTGCAGAAGAACCTGCAAAAATATATTACGGATGAGCAGCTGCGTGCGCATATGATGCCCGATTATGAACTGGGCTGTCGGCGGGTTATTCCCACCAACATTTACCTTCCGGCACTGGCCCGTGACAATGTGGATGTTAATATCAGCGGCATTGACAGCATCACCCCAAACGGAATAAAAACCCGGGACGGCCGGGAAATACCACTGGATATTATTGTTTATGCCACCGGTTTTTATGCCTACTCCAATATTAAAAAAGCCCTGTCATTCCAGGTCTATGGTCTGGACGGCCGACATCTGAATAAGGAATGGGAAAACGGCTTTGTCTCCTACAAGGGTATGACGGTTGCAGGTTATCCTAATTATTTTAAGGTCAATGGTCCCAATACCGGTACCGGTCACAGCTCACAGATGACCTATATGCAGACCATGGTTAAATATATTATTCAGGCCATCAGTTCCGTCAAACAGGATAAAACTATTAAAGCCATTGAGCCAAAGAAAATACTGCAGGATCAATACGTGACTGAGATGAAAAAAGACATGCAGAAAACTGTCTGGCAGACTGGAGACTGCAAAGCTTTTTACCGTAAAAATATGACCGGAGAGGTCACCAGCCTGTCACCGGAATCAGTAGTAAGGTTTATCTTTTCCCGCAAACGGTTTCATTTAAGCGATTATAATTTATTAAGATAGCTTTTATTACGATAGCTCTGATTACTATAATTCTCAATGCCTTCACTATCCCGGGTTTTCCAGTTCGATACCTTTTGAATTAAAGGTCTCTGACCATTATCACTGACCCAGGAATCCACTGCAAAGGTCTTGCCACTGGATAACTCCTTAATACGTGCAGACCAGTGCTGCCCCATCATAAAGGGTGAGCGATAAACCGGCTGGATAAGTTTGTGTTTTTTTAACAGCCTCAGACGAGAAATAAAACGCAGGTAATTGGTGGTATTCACAGCTGAATCAATGCAGTCCATTCGCCCCGAACCTTTATCGTTAAAATTTCTGGCCCGATCATTATGCACCGGTGACTGTTGCCCGGAAATGCTTTCCATATAGGCAATGGCATCCGCAATCGCCTGCCGTTCAGAAATCCGGCCTGCTTCAGACTGGGCAAATATTACCTTTATATGTTCTATATCCTCATTAGTAAACTGAATGGTCTGTCTCTGCTGACAGCCATAGTTAAAACAGATACTGATACGCTGCTCATCTGGCGTAGACAATGATAGCAATTGTGCCACTTTTTCATGGGTAGACAATGGCCGCGCCAGAAAATCTCCGGCTGACCAGCTAATAGCCGGCAACGAACACAGAAAAACAACAATAGCTAAAATTTTTATGTTCATGTTAACGGGTTCCGCATTTTCACCTTTATTTTACTTTTTTATCACTAAATTTGAACCTGCTGCTCTTTATAATGATTCTAATTTATTCTATTAAAGAGATGTACACAAATTGAGCAAATCCGGATACTTAAGCAAAACCGCTTACCTTTTATTTTTTATGCTAATTTTAAGCTCTTCAGCCCATGCTGAAATAAACCACGCAGATATAACCCGCACAGCCATAAAAAGCCACCTGAATAAACTGCAGGGCAAACTGATTAATGTTAATGCCCTGTCTCATCAGGAGTTGAATTATGACTTGCAGCTCATTGATCCGGCATTACTGTCAGAAAAAGTCAGTAACTATCAGCAGGGACTGTTCAAAGAACAGCTTGATGTTTCAGAACGCGAAAAGAAAAAACGCTTCAATACCGGTGATACCTTAATCAGCCTGGTTATTCCCGGTGGTTTTCTTTATGCCAGTTATCGTTTATATGAGCATAAAAATGCCAGTAAACTGCTGAAATCTATAAATAACGACATCAGTGATCTGAGCGCTGATTTATCTTATTTATCCATGCAGATTGATTACAATTCAACACTGCTGGCCTGGTCTGAACAGACCGGCAGTAAACCCGGTAACAGGGTTTCAGGCTTTTAGTAACTCCCTGATTTTCAGCAGGGCATCCTGGCGGTTTTTATAAATACTGCCTTCTTCCAGGGATTGTAAAATCTTTTGCTGCTGCAGCATTTTATAAACAGGCTCACAGGCACCGGTTAAAAATATCCGTCGCCCGCTGCCCTGGGTTTCCCTGATTATATCTTCCAGAGCCAGTGCCACGGTAAAATCAATACTTGGCACTTCACTCAAATCCAGCACCATATAGTCATAATCCACTACGGCTGAATGACGCCTGACCATGGCTTTTGCCGATGAAAAACTGATGGGACCGCTTAAGTGAAACAACAGAATTTTACCCGCTGCCTGCTTCATGATATCGGCTTCCTGATCGGTTAACGGAACCTCACCGCCTGGCGCAGTAATAGGCCGCATATTGGCTATCTGCATATCGGTCATGCGTTTCATAAACAGGAAACTGGCCATAACCATACCCACACCAAAAGCCAGCAGCAGATCCACAAAGACGGTAATAAACAGTACCGTTAACATAATCATCACACCCGCTTTTGGTGCATGCCTGAGCCGTTTAAGATAATCCCAGTCAACAATATCCGTACCGACTTTAATTAATATCCCGGCCAGTACCGCCTTGGGAATATCACTGGCCAGCGAACCCGCGCCCAGTACAATTAATAACAGGATTATACTGTGCAGTGCACCGGATATCGGTGTACGTCCACCGGCGTTGACATTAACCACGGTACGCATGGTCGCACCGGCTCCCGGCAGGCCGCCAAACAGACCGGCAATGGTATTACCAATACCCTGGCCAATAAGTTCCCGATCCGGTTTATGCTGAGTTCGGGTAATATTATCAGCCACCAGCGATGTCAGTAAGGAATCAATCGCCCCCAGACCTGCCAGGGTTAAGCCGGATGCTATCATCTGCATCATTAAAGCAGGTTCTATAACCGGCATATGAAAATCGGGTAACCCGGTAGGTATTTCGCCAATAACGGGCGTACCGCTATCCGGAAAAACAAACAGATATAATAATGTGCCAATAATCAGAGCCAGCAAAGGTGAGGGAACCAGACGAGCCAGGCGCGGCAGAAAAAACGGCACACCATAAACAATCACAAGGGCGGCAATACCCAGCAATAAAGAAGGCATTTCATACTGCTGAATATATTGAGGAAGGGATTCTGCTGCCTGCAGGGGTTTGGAATCCGCTGCATGACCAAACAGGGGGCCAAACTGCAGCAAAATAATAATAACCCCTATCCCGGTCATAAAACCGGACACCACCGGATGAGGTACCAGTTCAATATATTTACCAAACTTTAATAAACCCAGAGCTATCTGAAACAGTCCGCCTAGTGCCACCACGGTAAAAGCCAGTGTAGCGCCCTGCATGGGATCATCCGGATACATGCCGGTATACTGAATAAAAATAGCCGACATTACTACAGTCATGGGACCGGTCGGCCCTGATACCTGAGCCGGAGTCCCCCCCAGAAGCGCCGCAAAAAAGCCGACAAATATAGCGCCGTACATTCCGGCAATCGGCCCTGCCCCTGAAGCCACACCCATGGCCATAGCCAGCGGCAAAGCAACCACAGCCGCCGTCAGGCCGCCGTATATATCACCACGTAAATTATTAAAATGAAGACCGTTAATAAAACTCATATCTATCCTGGCTTATATAAAACATTTCAACAGGCAAAAAAAAACCCCTTATCTTATGGACAAAGAGCCTTATGACTCATTTGACTTCGACTAAGGGGCTTTTTTTGTGAAACAGTTTTTTTACTGTGGTTGCACTTGTGCAGCCTGCAGACCTTTCGGGCCCTTTTCCACTTCATAGGTTACACTCTGACCTTCGTTCAGAGTTTTAAAACCATCACCTAAAATTGCACGAAAATGTACAAAAACATCATCGCTGCCGTCATCAGGGCTGATAAAACCATAACCTTTAGATTCGTTGAACCACTTAACTGTACCAGTACTCATTGTATAAATCCTAAAACTAACTTAAATTACAAAGCAAGTGACTATTCATTCAGGCCAGACAAAAAGCCAGCCGATCTGATAATGACTTACATTATTGGGGTTGTGCAGATGAAACAATGAGGATTTGACTATATCAGGAATTTGCGGATAAAAAGATTTATCTGAAAATTCTTAAAGAAAAAACCGCCTTGAGTCATTGCAGGCCATTCGACTATAACGGATTTCTATAAAAAATCCAACAGTCGAGACAAGGATATGCAAAAAAAACACGACATGCAATAGGGTTTTACCTTATATTTCACACTTTTTTAAGTTTGAATAAAATAATCAAAGCCTGACCACCCGGTTTCTACCCTGCTCTTTAGCCTTGTATAAGGCTTTATCAGCCTTTGAAATAAGTTTTTGAATAGTATTATTTTCTTCATTAAACTGAGCCACCCCAAAACTTGCTGTCAGGTGACCAATAATCTTGAAATTGTGTTTTTCAATCAGCAGCCTTAGTTTTTCTGCCTGTATCATAGCTTTATGAATATCAGTATTAGGTATAATAAGCAAAAATTCTTCACCGCCCCAGCGCCCGAAAATGTCTGTTTTACGGACATGCTTTTTAATTACCTGGGTAAATTCAACCAGCACCACATCACCGGACTGATGTCCATAACGGTCATTAACCTGTTTAAACAGGTCAATATCAATTATCATAATGCTGAAGGGCTGCTTATACCGGTCATACAGATTGGCCTGTTGTTCCAGTTCAGCATCCAGCTTCAGGCGGTTATAAATTTTAGTCAGGTTATCAGTAATACTCAGGCATTTTAACTGTTCATTGTATTTTCTCAGAACATAAAAACGGTATAGAATAAACATTAAAATAACTGCACTCAGAATAAGCCACGGCCATAAATCCCTGTAATTAACAACCCGCTCATAACGGATTGACAGCCACTGGTTTAAAATATCCTGTTTCTGTTTTTCAGAAATATCCGCTATGGCCTTATCAAAAATGGTTTTTAACAGCGGTTCATCTTTACGGGTGGCTACCCCTAATTGCCATTGTTCATCAAATTTACCGGCAATTTTAATTTCTCCCACAAAATTTCTCTGGGATTCGTAACCAATAGTGACCAGAGTGCCGATAAAACCGTAGAGTTCTCCATGGTTTACTTTTGCCAGCCCGTCATAAAGTGAGCCCACGTCAACAATAGTCAGGCCGGGATATTTTTCTCTGAGAATTTCCCCAAAGGCATAGCCTTTCACAACACCCAGTTTCTTTCCCTCAAGTTTAGAAATATCCACCACAAAAAACTTATCCATTTTAGTCGCCAGAACCAGAGGGATAGTCAGATACGGCTGAGTAAAATCCATATAGGTCAGCCGTTCTTCTGTCGGCATAGCCAGCGAAAAAATATCACATTTTCTGGCTTTAGCGTATTCGATAGATTGTGTCCAGGATGCTGTGGGCACCAGTTCAATCGGCACACCGATTTTCTTTTGCAAAATAGCCATATAGTCGGCAGTCATGCCAATGTGTTTGTCCTTTTCAATTTTCTCCAGCGGCATCCAGGCCGGATCGATGCACATGGTGATTTTCTTTTTACTGTGCAGATAGCTGCGTTCCTTATCGGTCAGGCTAATCTGTGCCAGTACCGTTAATGAAAAAGCACCACATAAGAACGCTGTCAGTAATTGTGTTAACAGACGAGTCATTTTTTCAGTAAATACCTGTACTGTTTAATCATTATTTTTATTATTGTCCATTAGTTGTTTTACAAATTCATCCACTGCAACCGGCTTTGAAAAATAGTAGCCCTGAAACAGCTGGCAGTCATTGGCCAGCAGAAAATCCATCTGCTCCTTATTTTCCACCCCTTCAGCAATCACTTCAAGTCCCAGGTTTTTTGCCATCATAATAATGGTTCTGACAATGGCATCATCATTTTTATCAATCCCGATATCACGAATAAAGCTGCGATCAATTTTAAGCATATTAACCGGCAGTAATTTCAGATAAGACAGAGAGGAGTATCCAGTGCCAAAATCATCAATAGAGAAACGAATACCCATTTTCTGCATCTGTTTCATTTTTTCTGCAAACAGAGAAAAGTTTCCCACCAGGGTCTGTTCAGTTATTTCCAGTTCCAGGAAGTGAGCGGATATCTGATATTTATCCAGCAGGTTTTTTACTTCATCAACAAAGTCCTTGCGACTGAATTCCCAGGGACTGACATTAATGGCAACCCGTCTGAAGGTTTCCGGCACTTCTCCGGCTAAAATTTCCTGCAGACGCTCCAGCAACAGGGACATGACTATTTTACCCAATGCATGGATCTGACCCGATTCTTCAGCAACCGGTATAAATTCAGCTGGAGAAATAAAGCCTTTTTCCGGATGCTTCCAGCGCACCAGGGTTTCTGCAGATATGATCTGCCCCTGAGTATTATACTGAGGCTGCAGGTAAATACTCAGCGCCTTGTGTTTTATTGCAGTACGCAGTTCATTCTGTAAATACAGACGGTGTTCCAGAATATTCTGCATATAGTTGGAAAACTGCTTAATGGTATTTTTACCGCTGTTTTTAGCCTGGTACATGGCAATATCAGCATATTTAACCAGGTCATGACTGTCCCGGCTTTCTTCTGGAAACAATACGATACCGATACTGCAGCTGATCTGATGCTGCTGCCCTTCTAAAATATAGGGCTGTCTGAAGATCTCCAGAATTTTACTGGCAGTGGTATTAGCCTGTGCAGAGGCAGCCATCTGATCCGGGCTCAGGTCCGATAATACCACAACAAATTCATCCCCGCCCAGACGACAGGCCAGATCTTCTTTTCTAATCAAACTGTCCAGACGTTTTGCTGCTTCCTGTAATAGTAAATCTCCTACTCTATGACCGCAGGTATCATTAACAGTTTTAAAATCATCCAGATCAATAAACAACAGAGCCCCGGTAATTTTATGACGGTAATTACGGGCAATTTCTTCTTCAAGACGTTCCATTAACAGTCGACGATTAGGCAGATTGGTCAAAGGATCAAATAAGGATAGCTGTTGGGCTTTCATTTCTGCCAGCTTCTGATTATTAATTTTCTCAGCGATAATATCAGTCATGGTATTAAGACCTTTTTTAATCTCTGATATTTCATCCCGGCCGCTAATATTTTTAATACGAGCCGTTAGATTGCCGCTTTTAATTTCGGTGATCTGCTTGAGAATTTCCTGAACCTGAATAACCAGGTATCTGGAAAATAAAAATCCCGCAAACAGGGCCATAAAAACAATAATTATCAGCCCCGCCATAATGGTATCAATGTAGTCATTCAGACGGGAATACATGGCTTTTTTATTAACAACAATAAACAGACCCAGCTTCCATTGAGGTATTTTTTTATAAAAATAAACATATTCACCCTGCTCCCGTATTTTAACCGGATGAATATTCACGGTATTCATATGAATAATACTGGCGCTTTCTCCCTGCAGCTTTTCATTATCCGGACCGATAAACAGAATTTGCCTGCCATTTTTATCCAGCACAATAATGTTTTTAAAATTATCCTTATAATTACCGTTAATTTCCCGTTTTATTCTGCTAATAACCTTCTGATAATAGGCATTTACATTTTCCAGGCCGTGTTTCTGTAAGGCATAATATTCACCTTCAATAAAGGACTGCAGATTATCCATATCTTTTTGAATAAGCTGACTGTTCAGATCATAGATAATTCCACGGATAGTATTAATACTGAAAAAGGTGGTGGTTAATGCCGTCATCAGGACGATGACCAGGGTGAATAAACTAAGACGGGTTAATAGCTTCATTTATCTATTTTCTTCCCATCGAAATGATTTTGCATTACGTAAAAACTCCAGTTCAAATACAATGCCCAGCTTTTCCGCCAGATCCAGATTTACAGAAGCAATAACCTGATGATTGCTCACCAGGGGGATATTTTCCGGTGATTCACCGGCCAGAATTCTCAACGCAGTTTTTGCAGCATAGCTCCCCTGCTCTTCCGGTACCTGTAAAAAACCTACAGCCACATACGGCCGCATATTAATCTGTACTGACCCCGTTGGAATTCGGGTATTATTTAAAATAAAAGGATATATATCCTCCGGTTTCCAGCCTGTGATACTCATACTGTTTTCAATAATAAGTATATCGACTTCATTCTGAAGTTTGATATAGGCCTGTTTCCACTGTTTTATATCAGAAACAAAAATTCTACGATTAAATTTAACTTTAGCCTTATCTTCATAATTCTTTACACTTTTTCGGTCACTGATAACATTACCTGCCAGAATACCGATGGCTTTTCCTTTAGCATAACGCCTTAATTCTGTTACCAGCTCAGCCATCATCGATATTTCTACCATACCTGTAGCATTTTTATATGGATAGCCATAAGCCGAGGCATCCCAGTTTATGCCACAGAAAACAACAGGGATTGAATGGTTTTTATAAAAGGGCTCAATTAAATACTTACTGGCATTATCATCACAGGCAATAATTAAATCTGGTTTATAGCGTTCAATTTCAGCTTTGGCTTTTAATGCTTCGGCTTTAATATAGCCTTCATCAGGATTGCGTTTGGTGTCCATGGAAATCACTTTCATTTCCACCCCGGCCGATTCCAGTATAGAACGGGCACCATTGACTTCTCCCGCAGCCCACTCGTAAACAGGATAGTAATAGGAATCGATAAAAATGACCCGTTTGGTATTCAGCCCGTGCTCTGTGGCTTGCTCTGCCTGTACAACAGACGACAGAAAGAGAAAAAATATAAATGGAAAGTGTATGATATTCTTAGTAAAAAAAGACAAATCCGGATCTCATTAATAACAAAAGACTCTTATAAGATTAGAAGATGAATGCTATTAAATCAATATCTCTGCCTGGCTGGGAGCATGGCATCCTGCCCAGGGAAATATGCGGTATTTACTGATTATTCAGGAGGCGGGCAGAATGCCCGCACTTCCAGGACAGAACGAATTTTTCAGAACGGTTATTTAACGGCTATTTTTTCTTTGGCAGATAAATATCCGTACAGGTACCTTCAGCTACTTCCGTGGCAAAGTTCAGCGTTTCTGACAGAGTGGGATGAGGGTGAATGGTCAGGGCTACATCTTCTATTTCTGCACCCATTTCAACGGCCAGAGCCGCTTCGGCAATCAGCTCACCGGCGTTCTTACCTAAAATACCGGCACCCAGCATCTGGTGGGTGTTTTTATCATATAACACCTTGGTCATACCCACATCGGCTCCAACCGATAAAGCTCGTCCACTGGCAGCCCAGGGGAATACGCCTTTTTCGTAGTCAATACCTTCAGCCTTAAGCTGCTCTTCAGTCTGACCGCACCAGGCCACTTCCGGATCGGTATAGGCGACTGATGGAATGGTACGGGCATCAAAATGCCGCGGTTGTCCGTCAATGACCTCAGCAGCCACTTTGGCTTCATGGGTCGCCTTATGCGCCAGCATGGGCTGACCCACCACATCGCCAATGGCAAAAATATGCTCAACATTAGTGCGCTGCTGAGAATCCACTGGAATAAAACCGTACTCATTAACCTGCACACCGGCCTTATCAGCATCAATCAGCTTGCCGTTCGGGGAACGGCCGATGGCCACCAGGACATTATCAAAGGTATCCTGTTCCGGTGCTTTTTTGCCTTCAAACTTACACACAATACCTTCATCAGTGGGGGTCAGTTCGGTTACCCGGGTATTAACAAAGATATTTTCATAACGTTTTTTTACAGTACGTTCAAAAGGCTTGAGCAGATCACGATCAGCTCCGGGGATCAGACCCGGACCCAGTTCCACCACAGTGACCTTTGCCCCCAGGGCATGATAAACCGTGGCCATTTCCAGGCCGATAATCCCGCCGCCGACTACCAGCAGTCGTTCAGGTATATTGTTGACTTCCAGGGCATCGGTTGAGTCCCAGACCCGCTCATCATCCCATGGAATAAAGGGCAGTTTGGTAACCGAGGAACCGGCCGCAATAATACAATGCTCAAAGCCCACCACCTGCACCGAACCGTCTGCCGCCTCAACGGCAATGGTATGAGCGGAAGTAAATTTACCGTAGCCGTTAACAATCTGTACCTTGCGCTGTTTAGCCAGCTGTTTCAGACCGCCGGTTAAACGCCCCACCACTTTGTTTTTATGCTCACGCAGTTTATTAATATCAATTTCCGGCTCCTGCCAGGTCACCCCCAGGTCAGAAAACTCCCGGGCTTCACTGACCACTTCGGCCACGTGCAGCAGTGCCTTGGAAGGGATACAGCCGACATTCAGACAGACACCGCCCAGAAAATCATCCTTCTCAATCAGTACCACCTGTTTACCCAGATCCGCAGCACGGAAGGCCGCAGTATAACCGCCGGGGCCGGAACCCAGCACTACCACCTGGGCCTGAATATCCGCATCACCGCTGAAGCTGGCGGCAGCAGGTGCCGCAGGTTCTGCTTCGGCACTGGCCTGAGCAGGAGTATCCTGTTCTGATGCCGGCTCTGCAGTTTCCGCTTCAGACGGTACGGTTTCCGCCTGTGCTGTTTCAGTGGCTTCCAGTTCTGCAATAACCGAACCTTCGGATACCTTGTCACCCAGTTTAACCTTAATGGCTTTAACCACACCGGCAGCCGAGGAGGGTATTTCCATACTGGCCTTATCCGACTCCACCGTGATCAGCGGATCTTCTTCATTAATGGTATCGCCCTCGGACACCAGCACTTCAATAATTTCTACTTCATCAAAATCGCCGATATCGGGGACTTTTAATTCCATGATCTGACTCATTATTATCTCTCCCGGTTACATCAGCAAATAGCGAACATCAGACAGCACCCGGCTCAGGAAAGTACTGAAGGCTGCACCTTCCGCACCGTCAATAACCCGGTGATCATAAGACAGAGACAATGGGCACATCAGACGCGGTTCAAATTCCGAACCGTTCCAGACCGGCTGCATTCTGGAGCGGGAAACGCCCAGAATAGCCACTTCCGGAGCATTAACAATCGGCGTAAAGCTGGTGCCGCCGATTCCGCCGAGACTGGAAATGGTAAAACAGCCGCCCTGCATTTCAGAAGGCTTGAGTTTTTTATCCCTGGCTTTCCCGGAAACTTCTCTAAGTTCGGTAGCCAGTTCCGTCAGGCTCTTCTTATCTACATCCCGAATAACAGGCACCACCAGACCGTCCGGCGTCGCCACAGCAATGCCGATATGGTAGTATTTTTTCAGGATCAGGGCTTCCCCGGAAGCATCCAGTGAGGAGTTAAAACGCGGAAATTCTTTCAGCGCAGCAACTACGGCTTTCATCAGGAAGGACACCATGGTGAATTTAACCCCCTTATCCGCGTATTCCTGATTACTCTTTTTACGGAAGGCTTCCAGCTCGGTAATATCCGCCTCGTCAAACTGGGTAACATGGGGAATATTCACCCAGTTACGATGCAGGAATTTGCCGGTCAGAATATTGATCCTGGACATTTTGGTGGTTTCAATATCACCCCACTGGGAGAAATCAATTTCCGGCATGGGTTCCACACCCAGGCTGGCACCGCCGGAAGGGGCTTTTAAGGCCTGTTTCACATAATCCTGCACATTTTCCTTAAGGATACGGCCATTGCGGCCGGTACCGGAAATCTGGCTTAGATCCACACCCAGTTCCCGGGCAAACTTGCGTACCGCCGGAGAAGCATGAGCCCGTTTAAAATTATCGTGATCAATATTAAGGGTTGGCGGCGGGCGCTTAGCTGGAGGTACTGCAGGCTTTTCAGGTACCGCTGCTTTTTCAGGTGCTTGAGCAGCCGGTGCCGCTTTTTGTTCAGGTGCACTGGCTGAAGGAGCTTCAACCGCTTCTTCTTTTGCCGGTTCTGCTGCAGAATCCGCATCCAGTAATAAGACCAGCGAACCTTCTGATACCCGGTCACCCACCTTAACTTTAATTTTGGCTACAGTTCCGCTATGACTGCTGGGGATCTCCATGGTAGCTTTATCCGATTCCACAGTGATCAGGGAATCTTCTTCATTAATATGATCCCCTTCGGCAACCAGGACTTCAATCACTTCAACATCATCAAAGTCACCGATATCCGGTACAAATACTTCTATCATCTTACTCATCAGTGGTTCCCTCCCTATGCCGTAGCCGGATTTGGCTTATTGACATCAATGCCGTATTTCTCAATGGCTTCCTGAACCTTACCGGCCGGGAACTGACCCTCATCGGCCAGAACTTTCAGAGCCGCCACAACAATATAAACCGCATTGACTTCAAAGTGCTTACGTAACTGGGCACGGGTATCAGAACGGCCAAAACCATCAGTACCCAGCACTTCATAACGGGCCGGTACCCACTTTCTGATCTGATCCGAATAACCCTTGATATAGTCGGTGGCCGACAATACCGGACCCCGGCGATCTTTCAGACACTTCTCAATATAGGAAACCTTTGGTTCTTCCAGCGGATGCAGCATATTCCAGCGGTCAACATCCTGTGCTTCACGGCGCAGTTCATTGTAACTGGTCACACTCCAGACATCGGCATCCACCGACCATTCCTTGTCCAGTATTTCTGCAGCATGAATGACTTCACGTAAAATAGTACCGGAACCCATTAGCTGGATCTTCTTACGGCGCTTACCCCCGCCCTGTAATAAATACATACCTTTGAGTATGCCTTTTTCCACGCCTTTAGGCATAACAGGCTGCTGGTAGTTTTCATTCATTACGGTAATGTAGTAGAACACATTTTCCTGTTCTTTATACATACGCCGCATGCCTTCATGAATAATCACCGCCAGTTCATAGGCAAAGGTTGGATCATAGCTAATACAGTTAGGAATGGTAGC
>Ga0256831_1000029_pt1 | contig 66820 bp, 63 predicted proteins | sample 132544metaG_FD_189087 | JGI IMG/M metagenome (GOLD analysis project Ga0256831, IMG submission 189087) | Hydrothermal vent microbial communities from Lau Basin, Pacific Ocean - 132-544 | ecosystem: Environmental > Aquatic > Marine > Hydrothermal vents | place: Pacific Ocean: Lau Basin | collected...
TGTTTCAGAGGCGTGCCTGATAATCTTTATTCCGTCGCGGAGCCACTGGACGGCGGCACCAGTTACGAATATGCTCCCTTCCAGCGCGTAGGTGACCTTCCCCTTCAGTCCCCACGCTATCGTTGTGAGCAGGTTGTTTGAGTAGCGGACTGTCTTTCCAGTGTTTGCCAGTATGAAGCTCCCGGTTCCGTAGGTGGCCTTCACCATTCCCGTTTCAAAGCCCGCCTGACCGAATAGAGCGGCCTGCTGGTCACCGGCGTCTCCACTTACCGGAATTTCCGTACCGAGGAGGTCTCTCCTTGTATAGCCGTAGACCTCGCTCGACTCCCTTACCTCGGGCAGAATGTCCCTGGGAATCCCGAATATCTCGAGGAGCTCGTCGTCCCAGTCAAGCCTCTTGATGTTGAAGAGCATCGTTCTTGAGGCGTTCGAGTAGTCCGTCACGTGCTCCCCGGTCAGGCGGTAGATGAGGAAGGTATCCACCGTTCCGAAGAGAACCTCGCCTTTCTCGGCCTTCTCTCTCAGCCCGGGCACGTTGTCGAGGAGCCACTTGAGCTTGCTCGCGGAGAAGTAGGCATCGGGCACGAGACCGGTCTTCTGCCTTATCATATCGCCGTATTCCCTCTTTATTTCCTCGACCATTTCTGCAGTCCTTCTGCACTGCCACACTATCGCGTTGTAAAGCGATTTCCCGTTTCTGTCCCAGACTATTGTCGTCTCGCGCTGGTTGGTAACTCCGATAGCGGCTATCTGGTTCGGTTCTATTTTGGCCCTCTCAAGGGCGGTCTTTATGGCCCTGAACTGCGCCTCCCAGATTTCCTCGGGATTATGCTCCACCCAGCCGGGCTTGGGATAATGCTGGGGGAACTCATACTGGCCGATTCCAAGGATGTTGCTTTCTCTGTCGAATATTATCGCCCTGGCAGATGTCGTCCCCTCGTCGAGTGAGAGTATGAACTTCTCCATCTTTACTCACCACTTTCTTTCTAAATACCAGCTTGGGTATGGTTCTAAATTCTTATTAACGTTGCCAAAATCAAAAAGAAGAAAAGGTTCATCTTAAACCAAGTGAGCTTAAGTATTCAATCATTCTCTCCACATCGTTTGCAATCACAACTTCGAAGAGGCCCTTCAGCTTTGCAAGGCTGTCGTTGAGGTAGAAGAGTTCGTCGTTTTCCGTCCACAGGACGACTTTTAGTCCGAGGGAGCGGGCCCACTTTATGGCCTGGAGGGTCTTTTCAAGGCCGAGAAGCGGGATAGCCTCCATTGGAATGTTTATCGACCAGAGGTTCAGCTCCTCCTTAAGCTTTGGAATGAGCGGAACAACGTCTTCCCTGTTAATCAGAAGACCCATTCTGGTTTCCCCATCAAACTTCCGATATTCCCTCAGGGCATCAACGTTGAAGGAAGAAATCAGGACTCTCTCGGGGTTGTTTTTCTTGACGATTCTGGCAACTTCCCCGACGGCATCTTTATCCTTGAGCTCGACGTTGATTAGAGCACTTTCCGGGAGGGCTTCAAAGACTTCCTCAAGAGTCGGAATCCTTTCACCCATACCTATGTTGGCTTTTTTGATTTCTTCAAGGGTCATTTCTTTTTGTTTTCCCTTCATGTTGCTCGTTCTGTCTATGGTCTCGTCGTGCATTACAATTACTTTTTCATCTTTTGTTGACCACACATCGAGCTCTACCCCATCAGCACCTGCTTCGATAGCCTTTTTGAAAGCAAGCAAGCTGTTCTCGGGGAATTTACCCATGTATCCTCTATGCCCCAGAACTATAACTTTTTCTCGTTCCCACATGATGGATCGCCTCATTGGTTGTGGGTTCAAGGGATATAAACCTTTTCAGTCTGGCAGGATCGTCTGAGATTATTGCATATGCATATGGAAGTAGTTTTGGAATCCATTCAATTTCGTTCATTTGGTAATTCCAGAGCCAGATCTTGGTTTTCTTTCCATAGAAGCGGAGAAGTGTTCGAAAAACTCTGAACCCTGTGTATTTTATGAGGTCGAGAGGTACATGAAGATAACCCTCTCTAAACTTAAAGCTTCTAAAAAAGGTTCTTGGGGTTGTTATGGAAAGTCCAACTCGGCAGTATGGACACTCTCTGCGAATAATTTTCAACCATCCTAAGCTATCAACGGATATAACTGTTCTATCGAGAAGTCCTGTAGATTCAAGTTTATTCAAAAGGGGATTGAGTGCCTCAATATCTTTAAGATCTGCGTTGATTAGTCTGGGTTTTAAAACTAAAGCGTCCTTTAAAAGGGGAACAAGTTTTCCTTTTGGGTGAAGTCTCGTTAGTTCCCTGTATGTCAGGGCTTTTACTGAATATTCTTGACCATCGCTTTTAAACGTCCCATCATGAAGTAAAACAAGTTTTTTATCGTGAGTTATCCTGACGTCGAACTCTATTCCATCTGCATATTTGAGAGCTCTCTTGAATGCAGGTATCGTGTTTTCAAGTTTACCTCTGAACCCTCTATGGCCCAATATGAAAATTTTATCACTGTCTTTAAATGTCATCTTCATTACCGCCCAAAAATGAACTCAAAATACTTAAAAGTTCCTCGCTATACATCATCGTATCACTATAGTCTATATAGGAACTCGTTAGCGGGAGCTATAAAATGGAGGGGATAGAAATGAAACGGGAATTTAGCTGGGGAACCGTTTTGGGACTGGCCCTCCTGGGTTTTAGCATGAGCACTGGCTGGGCCTTAAACAAAGGACTCTCCTTTAAGTTACTTCAGAATGAGTACACTAATTCTGCCTTTGTAATTGGCGCCGTGCTTTCACTTCAGGGACTAATGGGAATCTTTGTTCCAATTCTGATGGGCTATTACAGTGATAAAAGCCATTTTGGCAGGGGTCGAAGGACACCATTCATTCTTGCTGGAGGTATCTTTGCAGGCTTTGTGACCCTCGGTGTTTACTTCAGCTACATAGCAAAGGTTCCTTTGCTGGCTTTTGCGACGATGCTTGCGCTGTTTTACTTTGCTCTGTACTTCTACGTTGCCCAGTACCGCTCACTGATGCCGGACGTTATTCCAAGTGGCGAGCGCGGAAGGGCAAGCGGTATAATAACACTCTTCGAGTGGGCGGGCAACCTCTTCCTGTTCGGAAGCTTGGCATTTTTAATAATTGAGGCAACTAAGAAAACGGGCATCAAGAACGAAATAAACGCCCTGATACAGGCGGGATATATGTGGATTCCCTTTGCCGTTGTCTCTGGGTTCCTGATGCTCTCGGCACTCATTGTCTATATGAAGGTTAGAGAACCCCCCTTACCTGAAGAAATGCCGGAAGAGAGTCTTACAACGTATCTCCGCTCAATAGTTTCCGACAAAGACTTCTTGAAGTTCTATTCTGCCCAGATACTCTGGTGGATGAGCTTCGAGTTCGTGGCTGTCTTCCTCTTTGGAATCCTTGAGTCGGTCCTTGGAACAAAGGATGTCACCGCCCTCGGAAACGCAATAATGGCTCTCTTTAATGTCCTCGTGCTGGTGGGTGCCGTTATTGGGGGAGTACTCTACGACAGGACGGGCAGGAGGAAGTCCATCGTCCTTGGTGGAATAATATTCCTCATACCCTTCCTCGCGGGCTGGTTTGTTTACACCAAAGTCCAGATAACGGCTTTAATTGGAATAGCAGGAATAGGCTGGGGAATGCTAATGGCCACATCATGGCCCGTCATTGGCGACCTCCTAACCAAGTACGAGCGTGAAGCATTTAACGGCCGTTATTACGGCTTCTTTGAGGCAACAAAATCCTTCCCGATACTGATAGCAGGTCTGGTCGGTGGTGCAATAGTCCAGCTTGCAGGAGGTAATTATAGAGTCCTTTTCCCCGTTGGTGCAATATTTGTCATAATTGCCCTGCCCCTTATCTGGGGAATGAAGAACCTTGACGTTGTCTCTGAAGACAAGCCGGGCATAGAAGACATTGAAGAAACGGAAGTGGGGGTATGACCCGGTGTTGGCTGAAGTTTTGATTTTTCTATTTCTGCTCTTCATAGCTTTTTCTGCCTTCGTCGCCTACAAAATGGTCAAACCACCGCGCTTTATCGGAGATTGGACGCCGAGGGACTTTGGCTATGAATACGAAGACGTTACCATCGAGACAAGGGACGGGCTGAAGCTCAGCGCCTGGTGGATTCCCAATGAGAAGGACTCGACGGTTATTCCTTTGCACGGCTACACGAGGAGCAGGTGGGATGAAGTCTACATGAAACAGACCACTGAGTTCCTCCTTAAGGAAGGCTACAGCGTTCTCGTCTTTGATTTCCGCGCCCACGGGAAGAGCGAGGGCAACTACACCACAGTTGGAGAGAGAGAACTCATTGACGTTGTCTCTGCAGTGGACTGGCTGGAAAAGAACCACCCCGAGAAGGCCAAGAAAATAGGTTTGGTTGGCTTTTCAATGGGTGCTGTGGTCACGATAAGGGCCCTCGCGGAGGACGAGCGAGTTACCTGCGGTGTCGCGGATTCACCTCCGATTTACCTTGACAAAACAGGGGCGCGTGGTTTGAAGTACTTTGCCAACCTCCCGGAGTGGCTCTACGCCTTTGTCAAGCCCTTTACAAAACTCTTCAGCGGTGCGAAGGAACTCAACATGCTCGACTACGCCGAAAAAATCAGAAAACCTCTCCTCCTCATAGCGGGCAAAAAGGATCCCCTCGTGAAGGTTGATGAGGTTAAGGAGTTCTACGAGAGGAACAGGAAGGTGAACCCGAACGTGGAGCTCTGGGTCACAGATTCACCCCACGTCAGAACGCTGAAGTTCCACCCCGAGGAGTGGAAGACAAAGGTCGGTGACTTCCTGAGGAGGCACCTCTAGAAAGGTTTTTACGCCCTTTTCCCATCTTTCCCCGATGAAGAGACTGCTCGTGTTCGCTATATTTCTCCTGGTTTTCCTGTCCTCAAGTTCCCTGTCGAGTCCTGCCTATATTCAACCCTTTGGGCGCTTTGCCATACTCGTCCATGACGTCAGTCCCGCCTATCTTCCTCAGCTATGGAACATAACGGCGGTTATAGACGAGTACGGCCTCCAGAACAGGACTTATCTCTTCGTTATCCCAGACCACGGCGGAATGATGCCGATGTGGAAGTATAAATCTTTTATGGACTTTCTCAAGGAGTTAAAGCGCGAGGGTTACCATATTGAGCTACACGGATACACCCATATCGGGGACGAGTTCAACAGCAACGCAAGTGTCGCCGAGAGGAAGCTCGAACTGGGCTTAAGGGCCCTTTCCTATCTCAACGTCACGCCAAAGTACTTCATAGCCCCGAGATATTCCCTTTCAAGGCCCGCTCTGGAGGTTCTCCTCGAGCACAACATCACCGTCATCGGGGAGGATTTCATCTACTTCTCAAACGGAACTGCCGAGCCCATCTACAACCGCGAATACACCTGGTATATCCCCACATTGCTTCTCCCCTACGAGCTAGAAAGTGCCGAAAGCTCCTATGAGAACATGAACGGGACGTTTTTCCTCTCAATCCACCCCAAGGCCGTTAACAACAAAGCCGGAATGGAGTTTTTGAAGAGGTTTCTGGGATTCGTTTCAAAAAGTGGCCTCGGCTAACCCTCTTTTCATCATCATCAGCGTGGCTAACGCTCGTCATCGGCCGTCTCTTCTTCGTCGGTGGGTTTAAAAAGGCATGGGAAAACTTGAAGGGGGATGACGAGCGTTTACCGGTCTGACTTGTGATGAGACTGGCACTGGCCGACCCGACCGAAAGACGTAAATACTTTCTTTTGCAAGAGTTAAACCGGTGGTGAAAGTGGACTTCGCGCTGTTCATGGAGCGCTATGGATATAAGATTCTTCTAGTTGGTCTCGTTGGTGGGACTTTTGTGTTCATTTTTGGGTATCTTGGATACGCCCTTCACTTTCTGGGGAGATACAGCTGGGGAGAAGTTGGGTTTATTCTTGGTCTCCTCATAGTTGCATCGTTTATAGGGGCTTTTGCTGGGAAGTTTATGAACACAGCTACCTCTCTCTTTTCAAGAATAAGCTACCATTACAAGGCAAAGTTCATGGAAGATGAGAAGAAACTCGAGAAGGAGAGAGAAAAACTAAGGGAGGAAGGAGGGAGGCTCTATTGAGCCTTAATAGGTGCCCCAAAGGCCCTGTCGCCGGCGTCACCTAAGCCGGGGAGTATGTAACCTTTGTCGTTCAGCTCCCTGTCAACCTTTACCACGAATATTTCAACTTCAGGGTGTTTCGTCTTTATCCTCTCTATTCCCTCCGGGGCCGCGAGAACGCCGAGGACAACGAGTCTCTTTGGCTTCCCGTAGCGTTTGACCTCATCGAGAACCTTAATCAGAGTTGAACCGGTCGCTATCATGGGGTCGGCGACGATGACTGTGTCTTCCGGTTTTATCTCTGGGATTTTGACGTAGTTCATCTCAATCTCAAACTTTGGTGCTTTTCCGCGAGATGCGGAGACGATGCCAACGCGCGCGTGCTCGAGGACCTTGATGAGACCCTCCATCAGCGGTATGGCCGCGCGGAGAACCGTTATTATGACGACGTTCCTCCTGTCCTTTACGAGAACTCCCTCCGTTTCTTCAAGGGGCGTCTTCACGGGAACCCTCTCGACTTCCATAGTCTTCGTCAGCTCGTAGGCCATGTAACGGCCGAGCTTTACAAGGCCCTTTCTGAATGCTATCGGCCCCGTTCTCTCGTCCCTCAGCTCGGTCAGTATTTCCATCAAAAAGGGGCTGTCCTCAAAGGAGTAAACTCCCTCCCATCTTTCGGCCTTCATGTTCTCACCGTTGGCCCTTGGACGGGGGGTTTATTAGCCTTCCGAATGTTTAACTCCACCCGGCTTTCCCGGTTCTTTGGACTTCTTCTCGATTATCGCACTCATCCAGCTCCCGCGGAGGAACCAGGCGAGCGCTATCAACGCCCCGAGGAAGTTACTAAGACCCATTCCGAAGAAGACGCCCCTGCTCGTGAAGTCGAAGAGGCTCGCGAGGGGTATCGTCAGCCCGAGAATCGTTACGGCCCCAATGTAGCCGAAGGCGTAGCTCAGCGGGATTCTCAGGCCCCAGAGACGGATTATGCCGAGGGCCATGCTCTTTTTGGTATGCCCTGCCGAGAGAAAGGTCCTGTTGACGACGATGAAGATTCCGTTGAAGAATGGAACCGAGATGAGGAAGTACTCAAGGACAATTTTGCTCTCGGCTATGACCTTGGGGTCGTCGAGGAAGACCTTGAAGATTGGAACGCGGAAGATTCCAATGATTAGAACCGCAAGACTAGCTATGGTGAAGTTGATGAGCATCGTCCTCTCGGCTATTCTTTTGGCTCTCTCGAACTTGCCGGCGCCGACGTTCTGGGCTATCATGGTTCCCATGGCCATGCTTATGCCCCTAGAAATGCTCGTCAGGAAGTTCACCAGCCTCGTGGTTATGACGTAGGCCGCGTATGTGACGTCACCGAAGCCCATTATAATCCTCGTAAGGACTACGAAACCGAAGCTGTTTGCAGATTGGCCGATGCCTGAGGGAAGCCCAACGCGGAAGAGCCTTCTGTAGAACTCGAAGTCCGGTCTGAGGCTTGAGGGAGTGAGTTTTAACGCCACCCTTCCCGAGAACATGAGGTAGAGCCCGATTGCTGAGCCGGTTGCGTTCGCTATAACCGTAGCTACCGCCGCTCCGGCAACGCCGAGCTTTGGGAAGGGGCCGAGGCCGAAGATGAAGAGCGGGTCGAGGACTATGTTGAGGAAAACGGTAATCAGGGTTATCCTCATCGGGGTCTTCGTGTCGCCGGAAGCCCTCATCAGGGCTGAGAAGGCCATGTATGTGAAGGCGAAGGGAACGCCGAGGAAGACTATCGTCGCGTAGGTCTTCGCGTAGGGGTAAAGCGCTGGCGTTACCTTCATGAAGCGGAGCGCGTAGGGGAGGATTAGGACGCTTATGATTGCCGTCACCACTGAGAAGAAGACCATGAGGGAGTAGAGGGCTCCCGCGGAGCGACCGGCCTTTTTAAACTCTCCGGCCCCTATGTACTGCCCCACGAAGGCGAAGCCGGCCGTGGCAAACCCCATTCCCAGCGCCATCAGAGTCCCGATAATCGGCCACGTTACTCCCGGGGCTGAAAGTGCTTCCCTCCCGAGTTTACCGAGCCAGAAAGTGTCGGTTATGTTGTAGACGACCTGGACGAGGTTGTTGACTATCAGCGGGCCCGCTAGCTTGAGGAGTGTTCTCTCTATCGGCCCGTTGATGATTTCTTCACGCATCTCGCTGAGCTTCATGGGCTATCAGATCGCCATCGAAATGTTCCTATTTAAAGCTAATGCCCACACCAAGTAGTTGTTTAAAGAAGAAATCAAGATCACGGAATAAACCATTAAGAAAGGGAAGAAAATCAGAACTCGAGCTCGTCCTTATCCTCGAAGAGTCTCTTTCTGGCAGCTTCAAGCATGAGCTTCTGCTCCTCTTGGGCGACGGTCTTCCTGATGAGCTCGACGGCATCTGGGTTCGCTGAGATACTGTCAATTCCGAGCCTGACGAGGATTCTAGCCATCTTCGGGTCACTACCAGCCTGTCCGCATATGCTGGTTTCTACTCCATACTTCTTACAGACCTTTATGACGTGCTTGATGAGCTTAAGTACTGCCGGGTGCTTCTCATCGTAGAGCTTGAAGACGCGCTCGTTGTCCCTGTCGATGGCAAGGGTATACTGGGTGAGGTCGTTGGTTCCGAAGCTGACGAAGTCAAGGCCTTCTTTGATGAGGTCTTCAATGATGAGAGCTGAAGCTGGAGTCTCGATCATGACACCCCACTCGACGTCTTTGTGGGGTTCGAGGCCAACTGAGCGAGCTATCTCTTTAGCTTTCCTTATCTGCTCAGGGTGGCTGACGAGCGGGAGCATTACTCCAATGTTGTCGTATCCCTCATCAACGAGCCTCTTTATTGCTTTGAACTCGGCCCTGAGAAGCTCTGGCTGGTCGAGACCGCGCCTGATTCCACGCCAGCCAAGCATCGGGTTCCTTTCGATAGGTTCGTCTTCACCGCCTGGAAGCTCACGGAACTCGTTGGTTGGAGCGTCGAGGGTCCTATACCAGACGCGCCTTGGATAGAACGCTTCAACGACTTTTCTTATTCCCTCTACGAGCTTCTCAACAAGCTCTTCTTCTTTACCCTCCTTGATAAACTTGACCGGGTGCTGGCCGATGCTGAGTATCATGTGCTCAGCCCTGAGGAGACCAACGCCATCTGCACCGGTTGCAGCTGCGCGCTCAGCAACTTCAGGCATAGAGACATTGACTTTGATCTCTGTTGCTGTAATGAGGGGAGCTCCAGCTACGACAACTTTGCTCTCGGCTTTTTCCGCTTCTTTCTTCTTTACAAGGCTCTTGACTATGCCCTTGTAAACGACACCTCTGGTTCCGTCGACGGTAACTAGCATGCCGTCCTTGAGCTTCTTGGTTGCTTCTTTGGTTCCAACAACAGTTGGGATTCCGAGTTCTCTACCAACTATTGCGGCATGGCACGTTCTTCCACCTTCATCTGTAACGATGGCGCTAGCTCTCTTCATGGCTGGAACCATGTCGGGGTTAGTCATTGTGGTTACGAGAACGTCTCCCTCTTTGACTTTGTCTATTTCGCTGGCGTCAAAGATTATCACGACCCTACCGGCACCAATTCCAGGTGATGCTCCAAGGCCCTTAAGAATTACTTCCATCTCTTCAGTTTCTTCTACCTCTTCGCTCTCACTCGGTGCCTCCTTGAGGGTGGTTATAGGCCTGGACTGAACTATGTAGAGTTTTCCATCGTCCTTGTCATAGGCCCACTCGATGTCCTGGGGATACTGGTAGTGTTCCTCAATCTTGGCTCCCATCTTGGCAACTTCGATTATCTGCTCGTCTGTAAGAACTTGCTTTTCAACGTATTCTGGCCCGAGGTAGTCGGCAACTTTAACGAGAACGGTACCCTTACCTGTTTCGGGATTGCGGATGTACATGACTTCTTTCTTGGCAATATACTTCTCCTTTATCTTCCAGGTGCCCTTCTCGACGATGTATTCATCTGGAGTAACGGCACCGCTTACGACAGCCTCGCCTAGTCCCCAAGCGGCGTTAATCATTATCTCGTTCCTGTTGTTGGTAACAGGGTTGGCGGTAAACATAACACCGCTGGTCTCGCTGTTGACCATCTTCTGTACAACCGCTGAGAGGTAAACCTTCCTGTGGTCAAATCCCTGCTTGGCCCTGTAGAAGGTAGCTCTGGCAGTCCAAAGTGAGGCCCAACACTTCTTGACCTTGTCTATAACGTCGTCATCACCGTAAACATCTAAGTAGGTTTCCTGTTGGCCGGCAAAACTCGCTTCCGGAAGGTCTTCAGCGGTAGCAGAAGAGCGAACGGCGACGTAAACAGCATCCTTTCCGAATCTCTGGCTAAGTTTGTGGTATGCATCTAGAACTTCGGTTTTTATCTCTTCGGGCATTGGAATGCTTTCTATTAGCTCCCTAATAACGGCAGTGTTGTCAAGGAGTTCTCTGCTGTCGTCAACGTTAGTTCTGCTGACTATGTCCATAATCCAATCCTGAAGTGGTCTCGGTTCATCAGGCGCTTCCGCGAGAACTTCCGCGAGAACACCGCTTTTAGCTTTTTCTCCCATTATCTTTTCGATATCACTTTTGCTGAGCTTAACGTTCTCCACAAAGTACTTGTATGCCTCAGCGGTGACACAGAATCCGGGCGGAACAGGTATTCCTGCCCTTGTGAGCTCACCGAGGTTTGCACCCTTTCCTCCAACAAGGGGGACATCTTCCTTGCTGAGCTCCTCGAACCACCTTATAAACTTGTATTCGCTCATGACGTTTCCCTCCGTTTAATTACTGCGAGTGATATATCGAAAGGTCGCTTTTAAAATTAACTATCCAGACCTGTTCCTCAGTGTATAGGGTTGAAAAAGAAAGGAGATGTGTTCATTTGGAGATAGGGCGCCCTAATTAGTCCCAAGGCTATTCCTTATAAATATTTTGAGCTTTCCATTGCAGAACTCTTTAACAAGTTTGTAATTTTCACTTTCAAGAATATTTGAATATGTAATTGGCTCTTTGCAAATGATTATATCGTAGTATTTCTCCCGGAGTTTCCTTTCAACATTTTTATTTGCCAACATTATCTCGACCCTTGCTCCGGGATAATAGAACCCTGCCATAGTGTAGATGGGTGGTGAAACTAGCAATTTTCTTGCCGAATAGTGCTTACTCGCATACCTCAGCGCATGGGATTCACATTTTCCAGTCATATTCCACCTCTCCTTTAGAACAAACGCGCTTCCACCCACAGGAATGAGGAGGAGAAGAGCGAGACCTATTGTGATGGCCTTTTTCCACGGCTTTATCTGCCTTCCTGCGAGCTCAAGGGCTTTCTCAATCCCGTCCGCGATTAGCGAAACCCCCTCAACGGCCAGTATTCCCATGACCGGCGCCAAGAACGTTATGAAGCGCGTCTCCTTGTGGGTCACCGTCATTATCATGGCGAACCCTATGAGGGCCCAGCTTATCAAAAGCCAGCCCTTTTCGTCCTGCCTCTGCCTTATGAGTCCCAGAACCACCAGCGCGGGGAGGACGTGCCCTATGTCCTTGAAGAGCCACTTCATGAATGTTGAGACCGAGACCGGCCTGTCGGCTGTAACGGCCCTGCTCGCTATCTCAAAGGGTTTCAGGGCTCCGCCGTAGTGTAGATGGCCCAAATAGAGCCATGGACTCAGGGTCAGGAGGAGCAGGGCGAAGCCAATCCAGTATTCCTTCCTTTTGGCCCAGTCCCAGTACTCCGTGAACCAGAGGTAGGCGATGAAAACCGCTATTATAGAGAGCCCGGTGTAGCGCGTTAGTATTGCGAGGCCGGCCGAGACGAAGGCCAGATAAACCCTCGTGGGATTTTTTCTCTTCCTTCCGGTGTGGAGGAGATAGATGGCCAGGGCGTAGAAGAAGGTAAATTCGCTGTGAACAAGTTCCCTCGTCCCCATGGTGAATGCTAGAGCGTTGAAGATGAAGAAGGCCGAGCTGAGGATTCCCTTGACGGGTCTCTCAAAGAGCTCCATAGTCAGGAGATAAACCAAAACCGCCGTCATGGCAAAAAAGACGGCAGAAACAAGTCTCGCAACAGTAAGCTGGCTCAGGGGTTCATGGATGAAGTGGTAAAACATCGAGAGAGTGTACGGGTAGAGGGGTGGGCGGTACATCATGTAGACTCCCTGGTAGGTGAAATTCGCGGGACTAACGGCCAGATTCCTGGCGATGTCAATGTAAAGCGCCCCGTCGTAGCTCAGCGTGTCCCAGGGCGGAAAAGTTATGAGCTCAATTCCCAGAGCGAAGAGGAAGATTATTCCCGGCAGGACTTTCCGGGCTAGTTTTTTCCTGTCCATGTCTTCACCTCCGATAGGTAGGCCATCAGGAGGATTGCAACGAGGAACTGTCCCTCGATTCCAATGTCGAGGGCAAGGACTGCAACGGTTAGCGCGAAGGTCCCCGTGAATGGGTTTGTGGAGGCCTTTCCAAGGGCCAAACCTAGGATTAGTGCCTCAAGGAGTCCAAAAATTCCAAAATCATAGGCCGGCTGTCCGAAGATTGTGTATGTGTATCCGATGTGTTTTCCAAAGAGTCCGCCAACGTAGCCCGTTGGGTCCGGATTGAAGAGAAGTTCCCCCCTTCCAAAGGGCATTCCCAGACTAAAAAGTTTCTCGTATACAGTGTAGGAGGAGGCAGGCCTGTAGAGGATGCTTCCCAAAAAGCCCAGCTTCCACACTGGATATTCCCTCACCGTTACATAGTATCTGGCTAAGAAAACTCCAAGGAGCAGGATTATACCAATCAAAACGACTTTTTTATGGCTTTTTATTTCTTCAAACGTTAGCCTGTTTTCGTAAGCTATCCTGAGGGCGTACGCAACGGCCACGCCAAGGCCAACAGTCCTTGACGCACTTATGATTGCAATCATCTCGCCTATTACGAGGAGTCGAACGTCAGGAAGAACGGCTATTGCCCCTATGACTATGTCCCCTGCAACCAGAAAGGGGACGCTTGCCTCCGTGTATCTGAGTTCCGGCTTTAGAACCGGAAGGCCCCACCTCAGGCAGGCAAACGCCGTTAGGCCTGTGGCCACCAGGAGGGCCGGCAAAACGGCCCTTCTCAGAAGGTTTTTCCTCATTAGGAGATAGAGAATGGAAAAGCTCAACGCTCCACCCACCAGATAGCCCGGTCCAAGGGGAACAAGTAGGAGAAACGCAGAAAGGAATAAACGTCCATTCAAATTTGCCCCCTTCTGTAATCCAACTAGAAGGATGGCCAGAAAAAGAACAGCGTAGATGGCCGGCCCCGTCTCGGGCCCGTTGAAATAGATGGCCTTTCCCAGCCACGCCATCAGTAGGTATGCAACGGCAGTTAACCCGAAGAGTTCATCGGGCTTCACGCTTCCTCATCACCTTCCATCCGCTGTAAACTGTATAGGCCCCAAGGAGGAACAGGGCGTAAACGGGCAGGTCAAGTATTCCGGTTTCTACACCAACTATCCCGTAGGCCAGCGTGGAGTAGTAGAGGGCCCGGGTTAGTGGATGGGTCGCCTTTGAGATTGAACCGTAATAGAACCCGAGGAGAAAGCCCTCCACTATGGCGAATACCCCGAAGTCGAGGTACATTCCGCCTAAGAGGGTCGCGGTTATGGTTGCCCCTGTGTGGACGTAGAGGAACTTCGCTATGAGCCCCCTCGGGGAGTAGCCTCCCCATATGTACGAGGTCACTCCGGTCCACTGGAGGTAGCCTTTGTACGTTCCGCTCCAGTCTCCCCGCCATATTATGGCATCAAGAGCAGAGACCGTGCTCTGAAAGCGAACCCAGAGGCTTGAGAGGCCGTTTCCGCGGAGAAACGTTACCAGAAGGAACAGGATAGCGCCTCCTCCAAGGATTCCGGCGAGTTTTTTGACGTTAAACTTTCCTTCTTTTCTTGAAGTCTCGTAATAGGCCGAGCCTATTGCTATGACCGAAACGAGAACCGGGGTTCTGTATGCATAGAGGGAAACCGCGATTGGGTATAGGAGTGAATATTTCTTTCCCCTGAGGAATAGATAGACACTCGAAGGGACGCCGAGGAAGTAGGTCAACGCCGTCAGCCTTGGGCTGAGGCTCGTTCTTATTGCCGGATGAAGGAGGGGTATTCCTCCAAGTCTTATGATTTGGAGTGCTATTATTCCGATGGCCAACCAGAACGCGTAGACGATATACTCCTCCCTGATTTTAAGGCCGTTATCGTGCCATTCCAACTCCTCTCCCCGTTTAATCCCCAGGACTATTGCCAGTGCAAAGGCCAGACTAACGGCGATGGTCTTTGGCTCGGCAAGTCCTATGGCGACGTAGGCCATGAAGAGAATCGGCACGAGGGCCGGGAACTTCATGGATTTCTCACCTCAAGGAGCTTCAGGGGGAGATTTCTTTCGTTGGAGTTAACGTAGAGAAGGCCGTAGGTATACACAGTGTAGTTGCCAAGGTATTCGATTAGATACTGAACCGGAACCATGTTGGCAGTTATTATGGCCCCATTCGGGCCCAAATGGTTTATGGTTATTGAGCCGTAGGTTCTGTAATCTGCTTGGTACTTCAACTTGCCTATCTCTATAGGAGTTATTCCTCCCTCGATGTAGATTTTTCCGGAGTAGCGAACCGAGTAGTATTGGTTGGGAAGCAATTTTGAGAAGACCTCCGAGCCTTTTCCTTCCATTGGGGCAACTTCGTAGAGGTATACTTTGCCGTAGTATATAACCTTGATTAGTTTTGCCTTTATATCCTCCCTTGTTGCTTCCGGTCCTCCAACGGTGTATGTAGTCCCGTTCACAACTATTGAGATTGTAGACCCCCTGACGCTCAGGAGGGTTCCCTTGATGGTTTCTCCATTAACGGTCTTAATGATAACTGTAACGTTGAAACCTTTAACAAGAAGACCATAAGCTTGATTTGCTGCCTCGTATATCTCTCCTCCTTGATAATGTTGAACGGTGGAATTAAGGACAAGGCCGATAATTGCAATTATAACCATTACAACCACAGTCCTTTTGACGTCCATGTTATCACCACTTGGTTTGATTCTTTACTGGTGATAATAAAAATCTTTGTCTTAATTCCATCTTGGACAAAAGTGTCCATTTTAGCTTCTAATGGGGCCTTGGAATTTCACAAGGTTCCCTGTAGTCGAAATGTTTATATCTGGGGGCTCATTATCTACTAATGCCATATCAAAATCCAAACAAGGAGGTGTCTTAATGAACCGAAAGGCTTTAAGCTTAATAATTGCCGTGGTTATGGTGCTATCCCTGATACCAGTAGTACTTCCGCCGGTGGCAGCAGCGGAGCCAGTAACACAAAACAATCAACCCCACGCCTCGATTTCAATAGAAAAAGTGGGCTCTCAGGGGTCTTCAGAATCCTTTGGAGTCGTTAGCGAGGATCTTAAGGAACTCCTTAAACTGATATTCGAGAAGTATCCAAACCAGGAGATATGGATTCCTGCTAAGGTCGTATCTAGTATTCCAATCGAACTTCATTATCCCGGACTTAAAGTCGTTGGCCGTTCTGAGATAGCAGGAAATTACGTTTACCTTGTAATGATTAAATCCTCGCCACACGCTGTAGGACTAGTGGAAAAAATAGCTCAGATTAATGGAGTCCTTGAAGTTTCCCCTCTTAGCGATGTTAAACCCCTCATTGCAACACTCAGCAAGGAAGGTACCCCAACCCTTGAGGACTACCTTAAGGTTCTGTCGACCTCATTCAAGGGTAAAAAGCTTCCGGGAATGAACTTTGTATACAGGACTGAACTGAAGAAGCCAGAGTTTATTGATGGATTTAAAGTGCTATCCTTTAGGGACCTGGCTCCGGCTCTCACAAAAACAAATCCGGAGGTACTGGCCAGTTATCTTCAGGCAAAGGAGAAGGCTAGAAAGCTAATTGGGGACAACTATCCAATTCTAGAGCCAAAGGATATATTCTCGACGATAAACATTGGAGCACTTGGCGCTTGGAAGACCTATGGAATAACGGGTCAGGGGATAAACGTTGCCGTCATAGACAGCGGAATTGACTTCGGAAACCCTGACCTGAGTGACACCTATGCTGTTGAGAAGAACCCGAATTCTCCGTACTATGGATGGCCTATAGCCTTCGACAGCGCTTCAATGCTCGAGTACCTTCTCTTCGGTGAGGCGTTTCCCAACCTGTTCATGTATCCATTCTTCTGGCCATGGTACTCAAACACCAGCCTGTTCACTGGCGTGCCCTTTCTCTTCAAGTTCCCGTACGTCGTCGGGTATCGCGGAACCAACTTTACGGTAGCCTTTTCGGGAATGAGCCTTGCGAACATACCCAACACAACCGCCAGAGCCGAGCTTATAAACGAGGTTCTCCAGTACCTTTTTAACGGGACACCGACTGGTCAGATACTCCTCGTAGATGACGATAACGGTCCTGACAACAACGGTACGATGTGGTATGATTTCGACTCGTATTACACCTCCGCACTTGACCTACTCGGTTACAACTACACCATCTACCGCGTGGTTGACAACGAGAGGCCCAACTACACTGTTCTCAAGAACTACTCCGCGGTTATATGGTTCACGGGGATGAACAACGAGACCTTTACCACTGAACAGCTTGGGAACATAAGCGAGTATCTCGACAACGGCGGAAAACTATTCTTGATAAGTACCGGCTTCCTTGACACAAACGGTTTCTACGTTCCCGCAAACTACACCTGGCTCCTCAACCAGACCAACGTAACAGCTCCCGCAACGAACAACTTCACCGTCTATCCAGTAACTATAAACACAACCGTTGACAAGTTTGTTGTTAACACGACTGCCTCCAACGGGTCTCTGGACATAGATCTCCTGGTCCTCTACAACGGAAGCATAGTTGGTACTTCGGAGAACTGGGGACCCAACGAAAGTGTCGTTATCAATAACCCGGCCCCGGGTAACTATCTCGTGGTTGTTTACAGCTACGATAACCCAGCCCCAGGAAACCTGACCTACAACATAGTCGCATACACGATAAAGTACGGTGCTCCCCAGCAGAGTGATTTCAACAAGAACTACCTCCACATCTCAAACTCCTCCTATTACCTGCTCAACCTTGGCATACCAAGTGTCGGCATTGACAACGCTGGAACCTTTAGGGTCGAGGCCGTCAACAGGGGAGCTGTTAACGTAACCGAAGGCTACATAGGAATCCCGTATTACTACCTTGACCCATCCACAACTGATTTTGAGGCAGACCCAACGATACCGGGAGCGAACGCCACGATAATAAGTCTCGGTTATATGGCCCTGCCGGTTAACTTCACCTACGGCGTTCTTCCGTTCAGGCTTCCACTCAACCTCAACCTTACGTTACCCTTCAAAGGACAGGTCCACATAGGAATGCACCCAGACCTTGCTCTGGCAATCATAAACACGCCGCCTGACTCATACTACATCAATCCGGCAATGGTTCTTGTTGTGGATTCAAACGGTGATGGAAAATACGACAAGGTCTACGTTGACCTGACAACCGACTGGGGTCAGTTCGTTGACTTCAATGAAGACACTGGTCACACGAAAGACAACCCCGTTGTTGCTTGGGATCTGTTCAAGACCGAGTTCGTCCCAGGAAGGGGTGCTGTAGACGTTCCAGGAAAGGACGGCTACGCCGACATCTCCGGTGGACTGGTATATTTCATAGCCGACGGCAAGACGCCAATACCGTACTCAGATGTCGTCGCCAAGCGCTGGGGACTGCCCCTTAGAATACCAAGCAACGGTGGACTGGTTGCGTTCATGATAGGAAGCGTCTTTGCCGGAGGACTTGAGCACGGAACGCTCTGTGCAGCGGCTATAGCTGCCCAGGGTAGGACAATAGGGCCAGAAGGTCTCGCAGAGCTTACCAACACGACCCCACAGTTCTTCTATCCTGTCGTTGGAGACGCAATCAACGCCAAGATAATAGCCGAGGGCGACCTCTACACGCTTATGTCCAACTGGATTGACCTTATGTACTTCGCAACAGAGGGTTACGATGGTGTTCCCGGAACGGGTGATGAAGCCCAGATAACCAGCAACAGCTACGGGATGAGCTTATTCTACCTCTACGACAGGGGTTACACCTTTGAGGACAGATTCCTCAAGTTCCTAAGCCTTGCAAGACCATTCACGGTGCACTTCTTCGCAGCAGGAAACGAGGGACCGGGCTATGGAACGGACTCAAGCAACGGTGCATCACCGGGAGTCATAACTGTTGGTGCGGCTACCGAATTTGGCTACCGCGTTGCCCTTGGCTGGAATGCTCTGGACGAATACGGTGATGTTGCAGATTTCTCAAGCAGGGGTCCGAACGCCCTCGGACAGGTCAAGCCGGACATCCTGGCAACGGGCGAGTTTGCCCTGGGTAGCACTACGCTCAACATGCAGGCCTGGAGGAGCACCCCAATACTGGGAGGGATCTTCGCCAACGAGATATGGGCAGGAACGAGCCTTGCAACTCCAACGGCAGCCGGAGTCGGAGCGCTGGTTGCAGAGGCATTCTACATTGCCCACGGGAGGTATCCCACCCTCGATGAGATGAGAGACATACTCATGTCGGCCGCAGAGAACACTTACAACGACGTCTTCGAGCAGGGTGCAGGTTATATCAACGCCACCAAGGCAGTTGAGATAGCCCTTGGTATCGGTGGAATAAAAGCTTCTCCAAGCAAGTGGCAGGCCGGTGCGGAGTACGACACGTTTCCGGGCGTCCTTGAGCCGGGTCAAAGCGCTGAGGGTGTCTTCACGCTCACCAACTACTACAACACTACAGTGACAGTGAACATAACTCCGGGCGTAGTTGAGAGCATAGGCAAGGTGGAGATTCCGATATACAACGTAAACTCCAGCGCCACCACCTGGCCATTCATAAACATAACGGGCCTCATACCTGCTGGAACCCAGCTCATGAAGGTAACGGTCTATCCGACGGCTTCCAATGGTAGTGTCGCATTCCTCGCAAGAGTGTACGGTGACTACGGTCTCATACAGCAGGCTGGAGTGGGTGAGACAGTCTGGGCCACGGTAAAAGAGCCCTTGGAGAGGTCACCGGATGTGTATCTGCAGGTAAGACAATACGGCTCTGGAACCGTTAACGGAACCATCGTTCTCCAGTTCTACAGGATAGCCCCATGGAAGTGGGTCAACATTACACCTGAAGTCATTCAGATACCTGCCAAGTCATCCGTTCAGTTCAGGGCTATTGTCAGCGTTCCCGAAAACGCTTCCTATGGAATATACGAGGGGGCAATATACGCGAACTACCCGAACGGCACATTAACAATACCGGTAAGCGTTGTGGTCGGCTCCCCGAAGGCCGAGTTCACATTCGGCGGAGCAAGCAACGCCAGCGGTCTCTATGACAACGCCAACTTCTACAGTGGACAGGGCTCTGGGGACTGGAGGGTGTTCTACTTCAACGTCTCCAGTGAAAACGCCACCAACGGATTCATAGTCAGCAGGGTAACTTGGAACGGAGGGGTTCCAGTATACCAGACAATACTACAGCCCTACGTTGAAGGATTCAGCATGAATCTACCGAGCATATTCGGACCATACACCCTCAGGGCAACTAAGGAGAAAGGAGACATAACGTTCTCAGGAACGGGCCTTGAGAACATACTCGTAGCGAAGGCCATTCCTGGACTGAATGCCCTCTGGGTCTTTACACCCTACGGTGGAGCAAACCCAACGATAAACTTCACAGGTCACGTTGGAATATTGAAGCTCTCTCCACAGCAATGGACCGAAGTAAGGAGCGCCGAGTCCAGCAAGGACTTCACCCTCTACCTGCCTGAATGGCTTGGAGCCCCTGTGGTTCATGCGTACGGGTTCACAGCCCCAATAGAGTACAGTGACCAGTTTGCTCCAAAAACGGGAGACTCGAAATTCTACACTGTGAACGTTCCAAACAACACCTATGCTTTGGAAGTCTCAACCGAGAGCATCTGGGACACCATAGCCGGTCTGGACATTGACCTCTACGTCTACTACAACAACAGTGGAACACTAGAGCTTGTAGGTTCATCAACAAGTCCAACGGCCGATGAAAAAGTTACCCTGTACGATCCACAGCCGGGTCAGTACGTGATTAAAGTTTACTCATGGAGTAACCCCGCCCCAGGAGAGGCAACTTACAACTTGAAAGTACTCACCATAGGTGGGGAAGAGCTTAAAGCTACAGTCGTTTCCCAAGGAGATGGTCACTACAAGATAGTCGCCAGCTATGAACTTAGCGAGAGCCAGCTCAAGGGTACTAAGCCGCTCTACGGTGTTATAACGGTTGGAATTCCAGAGGCACAGGAACTCCTGACGATTCCTGTGAAACTTCTTCCGGCTTCGCCAATACCGATGAAGGCCGATGTAAAAGTCGTTAAGACAACCATAAACGGAACCTTTGACTTGGGCGGTGCTCTGACATTCACCTCCTACGTTGTTGACGATGGACCTTACAATGCCTCGAACGTGAACATAACTCTCTACATCAACGGAATGCCCACGGACGTTAGCGCTCTAATCCCAGTGATGAAGCCCTTCGAAGTCTACAAGATAACAGTTACAGTACCCCTGCTTACCCCGGGACCCAAGAACTTTACTCTGGAAGCCAAGACTCTAGATGACATCAACGTTGAAAACAATAAAGTCACTGTGTTCGCCAAGCCTATAGTACCAGAAAAATTCAACGCCACCTACGATTTGATATCAGGTATTGCCGGTGTTAACATTGAAAAATTCATTGGTCTGAAGGAAAGATACATTGTGACCATTAACGGACCGCACGGTGCGGAGGCAGTTGCAGTATTCAAGCTACCGTCCTCGACCACTCACTACTGGGTGATTCCAGTAACTGATGTGGACATACTCAACGTCTGGTCCAAGAACACCACGGATGGAATACTTGTTTACGTCAAGGTCAGGCTTCACTCTCCAGGAGTGTTCAGGGTAGATTACGTTACTCCCTCGACGCTCTCGACCACGATGATTCTACTTAGCTACATGTACTACCACAACTACATCAGGTACAACCAGACCTTCAACGAGCTCTATGCCAACGCATCAGCAATGGGTATCAGCAACGAGACGCTTGCCCTTGCAAAGGCACTCTATGAGAACGCGACGCTGGAGTTCCGGAAAGTTATGGAAATTACTGGAGGGAACATCTGGGGAAGGCTCGGAGACTTCAGAGTGTTCATATACCTCAGGAAGTCCTACGCAGACCTCAAGAAAGCCATAGCAATTCTCCAGCAGGCCCTTGAGGAACAGGGTAGCTAAACCCTTTTAACTTCTTTTCTTCCTTTTCTCCAGGTGGTGAAATGATATACGTCAAGGTTTATCGCGTTCAGGGAGAGGTTCTTCTCGCGGCATGTGATGAAGAACTGCTCGGAAAGACCTTCCGCGAGGGCGAGCTGAAGCTTGAGGTGAAGGAGCGCTTTTACAAGGGCGAACTCGTTGAGGAGGAAAAGCTCGAAGAACTTCTGGAGGAAGCGACGATAGCCAACCTAACGGGCGAAAGGTGCGTTTCAAAGGCCATCGAGCTTGGCTACGTGAATCCTGAGAGGGTTCTTAGAATTGAGGGCGTCCCCCACGCCCAGATGGCGAAGATGTTCTTCTGAAGATTTTTAAGCTCTCTTCGGGTTCTTTCTCTGGTGAGAGCATGAGCGAGAGGTTCTGTTACAGGTGTGGAATAAGCGAGAGTGAAGGAGGTCCTCTTATCGAGGGGCTCTGTCAGGTCTGCTACCGCAAGGAAAATCCCGTTCTGCTGATTGGTGACGAAATTAACACCGAGCTCTGTCAGAACTGTGGGAGCTACAGGAAGAGAGGCATCTGGGTTGATCCCAAAAGCTACGAACTCGAGGAGCTCATCTTTGAGGTAGCGGAAAACGCCCTGCTGGAAGAGCTTGAGGATTCCTTCAGCGACAAAATACGGGAGTACGAGGTTCTAACTCCAGATGAGCTTGAGGAAATAGACGACCTTCCTGTTGGCAGGGCAGTTGTTTCCTTTGAGCCGGTTGACTTTCACATCGAGCACTTCCCTGCGATAATCGTCTACGAAGTCCGGGTCAAGGCAAGGACCCACGAGCTCCAGAGGGAACTCCACGACGAGAGCAAGCGCGTTACCGTCTACGTCCGTCAGACAGTTTGTCCTCGCTGTCAAAAGTTCCTCGGTGGCTACTTTGAGGCAATTCTCCAGGTCCGCGCTGAGGGCAGGCCCCTGAGCGATGAGGAGAGAAAGGCAATAGGAAAACTCGTGGAGGAGAAGGTTGACGAGATAATGAGGAAGGACAGGATGGGATTCATACAGGACACGATAGAGAAGGAGGAGGGCCTTGACTTCTACATGGGCTCGACCTCAAGTGCCAGGAAGATAGCCCAGGCCATAAAGGAGCGCTTTGGCGGGACGATAAGCGAGGCCTACGAGCTCGTTGGTATGGACAGGCAGACGAGCAGGGAAGTTTACAGGACGAGCGTGAGCGTGAGGATTCCAAAGTTCAGGAAGGGCGACATAGTCTCCGACAGGAAGGGGAACGTCTACGAGGTGGAGAAGGTTGATGGAAAGGGGTTAACGCTTAGGAACCTTGAGAACTGGGAGAACGAGCACCTCGACTGGAAGACAGCTAGGAGGGAGCAGGTTGATACCGTGGAGCACGAGGAGAGCGAGGCGATGGTAACTAGCGTAACCCCCGGCGAGGTTCAGCTCATGGATATGGGTAACTACGAGACATACGAGCTCAACAGACCTCCCTTCGAGGTTAGCGAGGGAGAAGTTTACAGGATGGTCCGCGTCGGAAAGAGGAGGTACTTCAGGAGCAGGAAGTGACGCCTTTGCCCACCAACCTTTTTAACCGAAGGTTTTGAACCCTTCTCGGTGATGGGAATGAAGAGGGTCGTTATCATCGGTGGCGGAGCCGCGGGAATGAGCACTGCCTCGCGCGTCAAGAGGCTCAGGCCCGAGTGGGATGTCAAGGTTTTTGAGGCAACAGAATGGGTCAGCCACGCGCCCTGTGGTATTCCATACGTGGTCGAGGGAATTTCACCGACCGAGAAGCTGATGCACTATCCACCTGAGGTCTTCATAAAGAAGCGCGGTATAGACCTGCACCTAAAGGCCGAGGTCATTGAAGTTGAGCAGGGCCACGTTCGCGTTAGGGAGGAAGATGGCGAGCACACCTACGAGTGGGACTACCTGGTTTTCGCAAACGGAGCTTCTCCAAGGGTTCCAGCGGTTGAGGGAATTGACCTCCCGGGTGTCTTTAAGGCGGACCTTCCTCCAGATGCAGTCGCCATAAAGGAATACATGGAGAAAAACCGCGTTGAGAACGTCGTCATCATAGGCGGTGGCTACATAGGCGTCGAGATGGCCGAAGCTTTCTCAGCTCAGGGAAAGAACGTCACGCTCATCGAGCGCGGTGAGAGAGTGATGAAGAAGGCCTTCGACAAGGAAATCACCGATATTCTAGAGGAGGGGATGAGGAAGAGGATAAACCTCCGCACCGAGGAAATCCTGATGCGCATCGAGGGCAAGGAGAGAGTTGAGAAGGTAATCACAGATGCAGGTGAATACCAAGCCGACCTTGTAATTCTCGCCACTGGAATCAAGCCCAACATCGAGCTGGCCAAGCAGATTGGAGTCAGGATAGGCGAGACTGGAGCGATATGGACGAACGAAAGGATGGAAACGAGCGTGGAGAACGTTTATGCCGCTGGAGACGTTGCCGAAACAAAGCACCTCATAACCGGGAGGCGCGTTTGGATTCCGCTGGCTCCGGCAGGAAACAAGATGGGTTACGTAGCTGGGAGCAACATAGCTGGCAAAGAGCTCCACTTCCCCGGTGTCCTCGGAACGAGCGTGACGAAGTTCTTCGAGGTGGAGATAGGAAAGACTGGCCTTACCGAGGCCGAGGCCATAAAGGAGGGCTACGACGTCAGGACTGCTTTCATAAAGGCAAGCACCAGGCCCCACTATTATCCGGGGGCAAAACCGATATGGCTGAAGGGCGTTGTTGACAACGAGACCAACAGGCTCCTCGGCGTTCAGGCAGTTGGCGCTGAAATCCTTCCGAGGATAGACACCGCCGCGGCAATGCTTACCGCTGGTTTCACAACGAAGGACGCCTTCTTTACGGACTTAGCTTACGCACCGCCCTTCGCTCCCGTCTGGGACCCGCTCATAGTCCTCGCCAGGGTCCTCAAGTTCTGACCTTTCTTTTTTGGGCAAACTTTATACGCTTTTAGGGTAACCTAACTGCGGTGATGTTATGTTAGCCTTTGGGCCTGTTCCATCGAGGAGGCTCGGCAGGAGCCTTGGGGTCAACAACATCCCCGACAAGGTCTGCAGTTACGCCTGCGTTTACTGCCAGATTGGCAGAACCCTGAAAATGGAAATCGAGAGGAGGCCCTTCTATGAGCCCGAGTTTCTCTTTGAAGAGGTCTCCAGGAAAGTCGAGGAAGCGAAAGCGAGGGGCGAGGGAATTGACTACATAACATTCGTTCCGGACGGTGAGCCCACTTTGGATGTAAACCTCGGCCGTGAAGTTGAACTGTTGAGGGAACTGGGAATTCCGCTCGCAATACTGACGAACTCCTCTCTAATCTGGAGGGATGAGGTAAGGGAAGACCTTTTGGCGTTCGATTACGTTTCGCTGAAGCTCGATGCCGTCAGCGAGTCCCTGTGGAAGAGGATTGACCGGCCCCACAAGAGCCTGAGCCTTGAGAAAATCCTCGACGGAATGCTCGCCTTTAGGGATGACTTCGATGGGACGCTCGTTACTGAAACGATGCTTATCAACGTTGACTACGGGAACGAGCTTGAGAGGATAGCCGACTTTCTGGGGGAACTGAAGCCAGATAGGGCATACATAGCGATTCCGACAAGGCCTCCGGCCGAAAAGTGGGTGGAACCAGCCGATGAAGAGACCATAAACCTTGCCTATCAGCTCTTCAACGAGCGCCTCGGTGAAAGGGTCGAATACCTAATCGGCTACGAGGGCAACGCCTTCTCCTCAACTGGGAACGTTGTGGAGGACATACTGTCGATTACTGCAGTTCACCCGATGCGCGAGGACGCTCTGCGGGAGCTCCTGAGGAAGAACAACGCGGACTGGAGTGTTGTCGAGGGGCTTTTGAGGGAAGGCAAACTCATACGCCTCAACTACCGCGGGAAGACGTTTTACATGAGGGCATTGAAGAGCAGAAAACCTTAATAGACTCCCTCTCAAGTGAAAAACGATGTGCGAGTACACCTATGAAAACGGCAAAAAGTGCCGGCTTAAGCCTGTTGAGGGCTCCAAGTACTGTCCCCTCCATATTCCCTACGATGAGGGTGAGGCCTTACTCGGGGATAAAATCAGGGAACTCAAGGCGGAGACATTCCAGCGCCGTTTAAAGATTGGTCAAAGTTACTTTGAGGGTGTTTACCTCTATGACGTGACGATTAAAGATTACCGAAGTGAGAGGATTCTCGTCCTCAAGAATTCCCAGATTAAAAGCCTCGTGATAGAGGATTCCAACTTCAAGGGGCTTATACTCCTCAACTCGAGTGTAGATAGGCTCATCCTGTTTCAGTCCAGGGTTGAGGTTATCCTCGTCAAGGGCTCCACGGTCTTTGGCCTCAACATTCTGCGCGTTGATTTCTCAAGCAACGTCTCGATTAGGGACTCGAGCGTGAAGTACCTCATGATAAACTCAACCCAGTACGTTGGTGAGAGGGAGGAGGAGACCTACGGCGGAAAGAGCGCTAAGGGTCTAATCGAGCTCTCCAACCTCAGAGATATAAGGAGGATTGGAATCAACGCCCGCTATCCCCTGTTGAGGAAGATACTCGAGGAGCATGGGGTTAATGTTTCAGAGGCGGGTAAAAGAGCTGTAAAGGTCCGTTCGCTCGTAATTCGCGACGTATCCTTTGACACCGCCCCGAGGTTCAAGAGACAGGTGAGGCTGTCAATAGCGGGTTTTTCTGGGAACTTAATCCTCGAAAACCTTGACGTCTTCGGCCACGTTGAGGTCAAATGGAGCCACCTGAAGAACCCCGAGTTCGTCCACGTTCTGATTCACAGCAACCTGATTATGAGGAAGTCTCAGATAGTCGTTGACTCCACGTGGACGATGACGGTTCTTCCAAGCCTCCCCTTGGAGATGATACTCAGCGGTTTCATGATAATCGAGGACTGTCGCTTCAATAACCCCTACGCTGAGGAAGTCTTCTACCGCCTTGCCAGAACGAGCTGGGAGCGTAGCGGAGATTTTGAAAGGGCCGACAGCTATTACTACCTTGAGATGGTTGCAAGGCGGAAAGCTAGACTTAAAGCCAGGTATGGAGGAATTAAGAAGCTTTTGAACAGATTTGAGGTCGCCTTTGAGTGGTTGTTTGCTGACCTGACCTGCAAATATGGAACGGACTGGAAAAGGCCCATTCTAATTTGGCTCTTTGCAGTTAACGTGATTTTCCCAGTCATGTTTTTCTTGACTCAAAGCGTTCAGGGCCTCTCCAACCATCTAACGTTCCTCGACTACGAGTACTTCAGCATAGTTACCGCAACAACCCTCGGTTACGGCGACTACCACCCGATAGGCGTCGGAAGGGTCATAGCTTCAATCGAAGCCCTCTTCGGAATGTTCATGTGGGCGGTCTTCCTTACGGTCTTCGCGCGGAAGTACATGAGGTGAGGTTATGATTGGCCTTATAGTCAACCCTATAGCAGGTATGGGCGGTAGAGTGGCCCTCAAGGGCACAGACGGTGTCGTCGATGAGGCAATCAGGCGGGGGGCCAGACCTGTTTCGCCCGAGCTGGTCAGGCTGTTCCTAAGGGAACTTTCCCACTACGGGGAGGCAAAATCGATAACATTCCTCACAGGGCCGGGCCCACTCGGGGAGGACTATCTGAGGGAGTTCGGTTTTAACTTTGAGGTAATTCCCCTGGAGATTCGCTATCGCGATGTTGAGGGCGTTAAAATTCCCGACACAACGGCCGAGCACACGAAAAAACTTGCCCGCGAGATGCTTGGGAGGGTGGAACTCATAGTCTTCGCCGGTGGGGACGGAACGGCTAGGGATTTGTTGGAAATCGTTGATAGGAAGGTTCCAATACTTGGAATCCCGACGGGGGTTAAGATGTACTCAGGGGTTTTTGCAGTATCTCCTGAAAAGGCCGCGGAGGTTCTCGTTAAGTTCCTCCACGGTGAGGCCAAGATTGAGGAGCGGGAGGTAAGGGACATAGACGAGGAATCCTTCAGGCGGGACGAGGTAAGGGCCAGAACCTATGGGCGAGCACTTGTTCCTGTCGTTGAGGGGCTCGTTCAGGGTAATAAGGAGGCCGTTAGAATCGACGAAGCCGAGGAACTTGAGGCTTTGGCTGAAGCAGTTGCTGAAGAAATCCTTGAGAGCGATGGAATTTATTTCCTTGGTTCCGGTTCAACACTCAAGAGGATTAAAGAGAGGCTCGGCATAGAGGGAACGCTCCTTGGAGTTGATATCGTGGAAGTTCAGGATGGAGAGGCAAGGCTCCTCGTGAAGGATGCAACCGAGAGGGATTTGCTGAAGTTCGTAGATAAGAACCCCAGAGTTGTTGTGACGGTTGTTGGAGGTTTGAACTTCCTCTTCGGTAGGGGCAACCAGCAGTTCTCGGCCGAGGTTCTCAGGAGGATTCCCAAGGAGAACATCCTCGTCGTAGCGACCCCCGACAAGATTAAGGGACCTGTTAGAGTCTACACCGGCGATAGGGAAGTTGATGGAAGGTTAAGGGGATACATAAGGGTTCGTGTAAGTCCGTGGATGGAGAAACTTGTGAAGGTAATCTGAGCGGAAGCCGTTTATACCACTCCGCCCTATTCTCTACCGGTGATTTCTATGAGACACAGCAGGATAGCTGTTAAAGTTCTTGAGGGAGAGGAGCCTATATTCTACGACCCAGTTTATCATGGCAGAACTCTGAAGGTTTTTGGAATGGACGACTATCCGGTGCGCTTTCTTTCGTATCTCATGCGCCAGTACAGGGAGATAGGTTACTCCACTGTGGTTTTCGACACAACAGGGGATTTCGAGGGCGAGTTTGATACCGTAATCGAGGTTCGCGATGGCTTCAGCCTTGGTCTCGACCCGATAAAGCTCTACAAAGCAGGTTATTTCGACCCCTACACGGCAGTCACGATTGTTCAGACCCTCTACGGCCTCGACAGGTCGCTAACCGACAGGCTGTACGTTGACGTTCTTCTGGGCAAAGTTTCAAGCGTTCCGGAGGCTGTTAAGAGAAACGAAAAATACTCCGAGGTTATCTTGGAGAGCTACACTCCCCTTGATGAGGCTTTTTACACCGGTGAACCTCCGAAGCTTGAAGGCAGTATCCTGGTGGACATGGGGGAAACGCACAGCATAACCCTGGTTGGTATGGCATTCCTCATCCTTGCGGCGGTATTTGAGAAAAGACGAAACACCGCTATAGGCCTCGTTGACGGTGCCGTCCTTGGCTATACAACCGCAGGAGGTGCTTCCATACCCCTCCTCACGAGGCCCCTGAAACACAGGGTTACTGCCATTGCCAGCCAGTACGCTTTGGATTCCCTCCTGAACATAGCCGGTCCGACGCTTCTCCTATATCATGACCCCGACGTTCAGTCCCTTGTTTATGAGGCGAACGGTGTTCCACCGGGGCCGACAAGGAAGTTCGTCGGCAAAAGGGCTGGAACCCTGATAGTAAGAAGTCCCGAGAGCGTTGACGTCCATCACGGGGAGTTACCAGAGGGGGTTCTTTGATAGCAACCCTTCTTCAAAACATTTTTAATTTCTATGAGTACTTTTACTGGTGAGTAAAAATGGTGTACTACGAGCATACGACAACACCAGTCATTTTTGGATTCTTCTTCGTACTCTACTACCTTGCCATACCCTCCGCGCTTGTTCTGTGGTACGCCAGGAGTTACAACTACATCCGTAAGCGCAACTTTATGCTAAAGAGACTCTCCACATACCTCTTGGTTGCCTTCTTCATCACCTCTCTCTCAGCTTACAAACTCACCTCTATCTACCTCTACCTTCATTCTCCTTCTCCGGGAGCTCTCTGCTTGACCTCCTCATGTGTGGTCTCTTCTGACCCCGTTGTGAGATATAACCTAAGCATTAATGACCTTGAGCGGGCTGGGGTTCCCTCTATTGGCCCTATGACGGTCTACAGAATTTACGACACTGCGAGTAGCAAGGAACTTGGTTTGCCAACTAGGATGAACTATTTAGTGGTAGTAAGAGCCCTTCTGGTTGTTCCTGCCGTCGAAGTCATCTCGTATAACGTCTCTGGTACCAGAGTTGTTGGGAAGAAGAGCTTTTACGTTGTATGGCCCTTTTCTCCGGGCAAGGTTCTTGAAGACAACTTTGGAGTTAGATTTACTGTTCTGGTGTTCTCTGGAAGGGGAGGAGTTGGGGCTTAGCCCCTGAGTTCCTTTACCAAATTCTCAAGAACCCCGAGGAAAGTCTCGACCTCCTCAACGCTGTTGTAGACGTGGAAGGAAGCCCTGACGGTGCCGTTTATTCCGAGCTTCTTCATCACCGGTAGAGCGCAGTGGTGACCGGAGCGAACCATTATGTTGTTCTCGTCGAGTATCGCCGCAACGTCGTGGGGATGGAGGGGCGGAACGTTGAAGCTCACAACTCCCGCGTGCTTCTTCAGGTTCTTCGGCCCGTACCACGGGATTTCAAGTTCATCGAGACCCTCAACGGTTCTTTTCACAAGCTTCTTCTCCTGCCTCTCAATCTTATCGAGGCCTATCCTCTCGATGTATTTTATACCTGCGGCAAGGCCTATTGCCCCGCCTATGTTCGGCGTTCCCGCCTCGAAGCGCTCAGGGGGCTCGGCAAGCCTGTAACCGTCGAGGTCAACGTCTTCAATAGTCCCGCCCCCGATGAGCGGCGGCTCAAAGACGTCGAAGAACTCCTCGTTTATGTAAAGGACCCCTATTCCCGTCGGCCCCATCGGTCCCTTGTGCCCTGAAAAAGCCAAGAAGTCTGCGTGGAGCTTCTTAACGTCAACTTCCATGTGGCCGGCGCTTTGGGCCGCGTCAACGACGAAGATTGCCCCCTCTTCCTTTGCGAGTTTTCCGAGCTCTTCGACCTCGTGAATAACACCAAGGGCGTTGGAGACGTGCTGAACCGCCACCAATTTTGCCCCTCTTATCTTCCTCTCAGCGTCGCTTAAATCGAGGTTGCCCTCGTTGTCCCCTTCAATAAACTCCAGTCTCAGGCCCTTTTTCTTTGCCAGCCTCTGCCATGGGAGCAAATCCGAGTGGTGCTCGTAGGGGGTGGTGACTATCTTGTCCCCGGGCCTGAAGATGTTCTCCAGCCCGAGGGCCACGAGGTTTAAGCTCTCACTGGTGTTCTTGGTGAAAACTATCTCCTCAAACTTCGCGTTGATGAAGTCAGCAACAACCTTCCTGCTCTCCTCGTATTTGTGCGTCGCCATCTGTGAGAGCCTGTGAACTCCCCTGTGGACGTTTGCGCGGTATCTGAGGTAATACTCGTCCATGGCCTCGACGACAGGTTTCGGCGTTAGAGAAGTCGCGGTGTTGTCAAAATAGATAACCTCATTCGTCAGGGGTATGTCCTTCCTTATATCATCGGGCACTTTCATGATACCACCTCCAGAACTCCGGCGCAGTCGTAAACGACCCTCGCCATCTCCTCGCCCCTTTTTGCGTCAGTTAGGAGCTTTATAATTATCTTTCCGCTCGGATAAACGCTAACCTCATAGCCCTCCATATCAACGATTAGCATCATTCCCGGGATAAGCTTTTTTACGGTGTAACCCCTCTCCTCCAGACACTCGGCCGTTTTCCTCAGGTCGAGCTTTACCGGCTTTTCCCATGAATAAGCCCCTATAACGATGCCCTTCATCGTAACACAGGGCTTTGAGATAATCACGCTTCACCACCGTTTTTATCTCCGCAAGGGCGTTTATACGGCTTTTTTGAACCGATGGTTGAAAACGATGGATGAACCAAATTCCTTATAAATCGTGTTACTTTTCTGCAAGTCGGTGATACAGATGAAGGTCCTCGTGAGCGGTAAGGGTGGCTGTGGAAAGAGCACAATAAGCGCGATGCTCGGAAAGTATCTGGCGGGAAAGGGCTACCGCGTTTTAATCATCGATGCGGACGAGTCAAACCCCGGTCTTTACAGGATGCTTGGCCTGCCGAGGGTTAAGACGCTGGCGGAGCATCTGGGAGGAAAGAAGAGGGCAAAGATACTCATGGCGGCAGAAGGCCAGGGGGAGCTCGATGAGGAGCTCTTCGACTGGACACTCGACGATATTCCAGAGGAGATTCTCGCGAAGAAGGGCAACCTCGCGGTTCTCACAATCGGAAAGATTGAGGAGGCCGAGGAAGGCTGTGCCTGTCCCTATGGCTTCCTAGCCAGAAAGCTCCTCGAAGGAATAAAGCTCCGGGACAACGAGGTCATCATCGTTGACACCGAGGCAGGAATAGAGCACTTTGGCAGGGGCGTTGACAAGTACGTTGACGTTGTAATTGACGTTGCGGAGCCTTCTGCTGAATCAATCGAGCTGTCAAGGAAGATAGCCTCGCTGAGCGAGAGCCTTGGCCTGAAGCACGTCCTCGTTCTCAACAAGGCCCTGCCCGGTGTCGAGGATAAACTCCCTGTGAAGCCCGACGTTGTGATTCCTTTCGACAAGAACTTTATCCTGGACAGTTTGAATGGAAGGGAAGTTGAGCCTATAGAACAGATTGAAGAGCTCTGGAAGATAATCAACAGGTGAATTCATTTGGAGGGGCCTGACAATCTGACATCGGCTCCCTTGGATTTCCACATATTTTTGTAAATTTTGTTCAAATCTTTTCGGGTTTTATACCTGTTTTTGTGCTCCCCCGGGTTCTCCTTCCGGTATTTCGACGAACGGCTATTCTGCTTTCGTCTTTTAGCTAATTAGCCCTCCCTAACCTTTTTTCGACTTTTGCCGATTATCACTTTGACAATAAGCGAAAGAATTTTAAGGGAACCTAACCCTTATCCAGAAAAACGGGTGGTTGCCATGCAGATTGGCGAAGGATTCCTGAAGGAAAGATACGTCCCCATGCAGGCCTTCCGGGAGGAACACAGGAAGTCCATTGAAAACATTGAGGAGTTCTGGACCGAGCAGGCCAAGGTTCTCGACTGGTTCAAGACGTGGGAGAAAGTTCTCGACGATTCAAATGCTCCCTTCTTCCGCTGGTTCGTTGGAGGCGAGCTGAACGCCAGCTATAACGCGCTGGACAGGCACATAAAAGAGGGAAAGAGGAACAGGGCCGCGATAATCTGGGAGAGCGAGAGGGGTGAAACGAGGACCCTAACTTATTACGAGCTTTACCGCGAGGTGAACCGCTTTGCCTCCGCGCTAAAGAACCTGGGCGTCGAGAAGGGCGACAGGGTTGTAATCTATATGCCCCTTGTCCCTGAGGTTGTTATAGCGATGCTGGCCAGTGCAAGAATCGGTGCAATCCACAGCGTCGTCTTCTCCGGTTTCTCCGCTGAGGCTTTGGCAACGAGGATAAACGACGCGAAGGCGAAGGTCGTCATTACGGCGGACTACCTCTACAGGCGCGGAAAGAAGCTGAACCTAAAGGAGATAGTTGACAAGGCCCTGCTCGAGACGCCCAGCGTTGAGAGCGTCGTCATTCTGAAGAGGGAGGAGAATGGCATCAACATGGTTGAGGGCAGGGACTACGACTGGGACGAGCTTCTCGAAGGGGCTGAAAAGTACGTCGAGCCTGTTCCGGTGGAGAGCAACCACCCGCTGTTCATACTCTACACGAGCGGAACCACAGGGAAGCCCAAGGGTATAATTCACTCCACCGGCGGTTACCTCGTGTACGTTGCCAAAACTATGGAGTGGGCCTGGGGGATAACCGAGAGCGACCTCTTCTGGAACACCGCCGATGTCGGCTGGATTACTGGACACAGCTATCTCGTTTACGGGCCTTTAACGCTCGGCTTAACGGTGATGATGTATGAAGGAGCGCTCAACTATCCAAGGCCAGACAGGCCCTGGGAGCTAATCGAGAAGCACGGCGTTACGATATTCTACACGGCTCCAACAGCGATAAGGATGCTCATGCGCTATGGAGATGAGTGGGTGAAGAAGCACGACCTCTCGAGTCTTCGCCTTCTCGGTTCGGTTGGAGAGCCCATTAACCCGAGGGCGTGGAAGTGGTATTACGAGGTTGTTGGCGGTGGAAGGTGCCCGATAATAGACACCTGGTGGCAGACGGAAACCGGGGGCTACATGATTTATCCCTCGGCTGGAATACAGTTGCCCCCGCTCAAGCCCGGCTCGGCCACCTTCCCGGGTCTCGGCGTTGATGCCGACGTTTTCAAAGCCGATGGAACACCGGCGGAGCCTAACGAGCGTGGCTACCTCGTGATAAAGAAGCCCTGGCCCGGAATGCTCCTTGGCATCTGGGGCAACGACGAGCGCTACATCAGAACCTACTGGCAGAGGTTCAGCAAACCTGATGAAGGGGTCTGGATTTACTATCCTGCCGACTACGCTATGAAGGACGACGAAGGCTACTTCTGGATATTCGGCAGGGCAGATGAGGTTCTCAACGTCTCCGGCCACAGGATTGGGACAGCTGAGATAGAACACGCTTTAGTCCTCCACCCTGCCGTGGCAGAGGCGGCAGTGATAGGCAGGCCCGACGAGATAAAGGGTGAAGTGCCTGTTGCCTTCGTAATCCTCAAGGAGGGCTATGCTCCAACAGAGAGATTAAAGAAAGAACTCATTGACTACGTTCGGGAAACCCTTGGACCGATATCAACTCCGGCTGAGGTGTTCTTCGTTAACAAACTGCCCAAAACGAGGAGCGGGAAGATAATGCGTCGCGTTTTAAAGGCCCTCGCCAGCGGAAAGGGGCTCGGTGACCTCTCAACGCTGGAAGACGAGGCGAGTGTGGAAGAAGTGAAAAAGGCACTGGAAGGCTTCGAGATGCGCTGAAGGGCTTTTTTATCTCTCCCAATTTGTCAAGAGAAAAAAAGAAATCAGCATATCCTCGGAACCGGGTCGCCGGTGGGGGGCTCCATGAAGCGCTTTCCGCCGATTCCGGTTTCGAGAAGAACCTTTCCCCTGTATTCTTCTATTACCTCACCGATTATTGCGGCGTTTTTTCCCTTCTCGGTTTTCTTCATGGCCTTCAGGGCGTCTTCCGCGTAGTCCCTCGCTACCACCATGACGACTTTCCCCTCGTTGGCCACGTCGTAGGGACTTATGCCGAGCATCTCGCTCGCGGCCCTTACCTCGGGCTTTACGGGTATGTTCTCTTCTCTCACAAGGATTCCAACGTTGCTCTTACGGGCAATCTCGTTGAGGGCGTTGCTTAGACCTGCCCTTGTCGGGTCCTTCATGGCATGGATGTTCTCCCAGCCTATCTCGTCGGCAACTGCTTTAACGACCTCCCATACAGGCGCGACATCGCTCTTCAGCTCGGTCTCAAAGGCTATGCCCTCGCGGTGGCTCATCAGCGCTATCCCGTGGTCGCCTATCGTCCCGCTGACAAGGACGATGTCCCCAACCTTGGCTCCTGCATCGCTTATCGGCTTTTCTGCTATGCCTATTCCCGCTGTAATCACAAACATCTCTATGGGCTCTTCAACGACCTTTGTGTCCCCCGTCACTATCGGAACTGGGACTTCTTTCGATGTCTCGTCCATCGAGCGGAGAACCCTCTCAAGGACTTCCATATCGAGGCCTTCTCCAATTATCATCGAGTTCGCCAGAGCCACTGGCTCCGCTCCCATAACGGCAAGGTCGTTCACTGTTCCGCTGACGGCCAAACGGCCGATGTCACCGCCCGGGAAGAAGAGCGGTTTAACGGTGTGGCCGTCTATGGTGAGGACTATGTGCTTGTCGCCAAATGGTATCGTCGCACCGTCGTCCAAAGCGTCAAGTCCAATTCCACCGGCGCTCTTGAGGGTCAGGGTTTTGAGAATCACGTCCCTCAAGAGTTCTTCCATTATTTCTCCACCGGCTCCGTGTTCGAGCTTTATCTTTTCTCCCATCTTTACCCCTCCAGAAGGCCTTTTTTGCGAAGGTAATCCACGGTAAACCTGAGGAACTCCTCAGCACGTCTAATCTGCTCAACGACTGTCTCAGGAGGAATATCATCCTGAACGGAGTAGTCACCAATCTGTCTAATCTCAAAGGCAACAGTTAGATAGGTGAAAAACTTGTAGGGCACCTCTCCAGTCTTAACGAACTCCCTGCCGAGGAGTGCTATCGTGGCGGAGTGCTTTGAAGTTCTTATTCCCCTCGTTAGGAGAAGTGCCTCGGCGCAGTAGAACATGGCGTAGTAAGCCCTAGAAGCCGCGAACCCGTACATCCCGGCATCGTGGAGCACCATCGCAGCCTCTATGCTCCTCTTGGCCTTTTCAATGAGGCGCGGAATTTCCCTCATATCTCCACACCTTCAGCCTCCACGTTCCATATCAGGGGGTCGCTTTCCATAGATGGCGTTTCGACGTATGGCAGGAGTGAGAACAACACGCCATATTTCAGGGTCAGCTCTGCCGAGAGGTCGCCGATTCTGTCGAGTTCCTCCATTGACGGCCATCTCTTGACCACGACGAGCACGTCAACGTCGCTCCCCTCCCTGGCCTCGCCCCGCGCATAGGAACCGAAGAGGATGACCTCAACTAAGTCGTCACCAAGTATCTCCTTCAGCTTTCTCTTCACTTCCCTCAGGATTTTGAGGAGTTCTTCCCTGGGAATGACGCGCATCTTTCTTCCTCCGGTATCACTTAGATGTGTCTCCCAACTTAAACCTTACAGCATCAAATCCTCCCTACTGAGGTAACCCTCAAGGTAAAGCCCTCCAAGGAAGGCCTGGCCGACGTTTATCCCGTTGTCCCCGCGCGGGACTTCCGTCGTCGCGTGGAACCTGAGCCCTGAACCTTCCACGGCCTTTCTAATCGTCTTCACGATGAGCTCGTTGTAGGACACTCCACCGCTTATGGCGACGTCTTTAACGCCGAACTCCCTCGCTTTCTCTATGGCAACTCCTGCGAAGGCCCTCGCCAGTGCCAGGTGGGCTGAATACGCTATGTCCGCCGGAGAAGCCCTGTCCAGAATATCAAGAACCTGGACGAAGAGTTCCTCCGCCTTTATAAGCCCGTCCTCGACGGGTATTTCAAACTTGAGGTCGTTCTTGCCCTTCATGGCAAAGCTCTCCAGCTTCATAGCAGGCTCGCCCTCGTAGTGCCTCCTGTATGCGATGTTCAAAAGGACGGCCAGCGAGTCGAGAACCCTTCCGGTGGAGGAAGCGTAGGAGAGGTTTATCCCCTTGGCGAGCTGGTTGAGGATAACTCCGAACTCGACTTCCCCGTATTTGAGGCTTTCAACGGCCTTTGGACAGCACTTCCTTATCACTCCCTCAAGTTCCTCGACGGGGTAGACCCTGCTGAGAATTCCCATAAGTGCCCTCAGCGGGTAATAGCTCGCCAAATCACCACCCGGGAGCGGGTAGTAGTCTATATGGGCTAACCTCTCAACGTCCTCGTAGCTTAGGTAGAGCACCTCACCGCCCCATACGTTCCCATCGGTTCCGTAGCCGACTCCGTCGAGTGCTATTCCAACTGCGGATTCGAGGTTTTTCTCCGCCAAAACGCTCGCTATGTGGGCGTAGTGGTGCTGGACCTGGAGAAGCTCAACGCTCATCTCGTTGGCGAGCTCCATCGCCAATTTCGTCGTGTTGTAAGCTGGATGAAGGTCGGCCACGATTAAATCGAACTCATTAACCCGGAGAATTCTCTTGAAGTGCTCTATGGCCTTCCTCATGAACTCCAGAACCTCGACCTTTCCGGTGTTGCCGATGTACTGGCTCGGGTAAACCTTGCCGTTCTTAGCTATACTGAAGGCGTTCATCAGCTCGGCTCCAACCGCCAAACCCCTGTACTCAAAGGGAATCTCTATTGGCAAGGGCACGAAACCCCTGCTTCTTCTTATCACGGCCCTCTTCCCGTCCACGAAACGAATTACACTGTCGTCCGCCCGGTTGAGTATCTTCCTGTTGTGCAGGAGGAGGTAGTCCGCTATGTCCTTCAGCTCCTCAAACGCTTTCTCGTTGTCCTTAACCATCGGCATTCCCGGATAATTGGCCGAGGTCATGACATAGACTTTCGTCTTGCTCCAGTGGAAGAGGATGTAGTGAGTCCCGGCGTAGGGGAGCATGACACCGATGGTGTGAAGCCCCGGCGCGAGGTTTTCCGGCAGGGGGAACGGTTCCTTTTTGCGGAGCGTTATTATGGGCCTCCTGTAGCTGGTTAGTTCCTCTTCCTCCTCCTTACTCACGTAGGCGAAGCTTTTAACCGTCTCAAGGGAGTCAGCCATTATGGCGAAGGGCTTCTGTGGCCTGAATGTCCGTTTCCTCAGCTCGGCAACGACTTCCTCGTTGGTCGCGTCGCACGCTAAATGAATTCCACCGATGCCCTTGATGGCCACTATGTAACCCTTGTCTATCAGCTCCGCCGCCTTCCGGAGGGGGTCTCCGGTTATCTCCTTTCCATCGCTGGTGTATAGCCTGTAACTCGGCCCGCAGACGGGACAGCAGACGGGTTCAGCGTGGTAACGTCTGTTAAGGGGGTCTTTGTACTCGCTCTCGCAGAAGTCGCACATGGGAAATTCACGCATCGTGGTGTTTTCGCGGTCGTAGGGCAGGTCCTCGATTATGGTAAACCTCGGGCCACAGTTGGTGCAGACAATGAAAGGATACATGTAGCGCTTGTTGGTCGGGTCGAAGAGCTCCCTCAGGCAGTCCTCACAGATGGCTATGTCCGGCGGGATTATCGAGTCACCACCGCTTCCCCCCTTTGAGCTCTTCTCAATGTAGAATTCCGGAAAGCCTTGAGGAGGGATTTCCTTCTTCTCCAGCCGGTCGACCCTCGCTAGCGGGGGCTTCTTGCGGTAGATGTCCCCTATAAACGCCTCGATGTCCTCTTCCCGGCCTTCAACGACTATCTCAACTCCCGCATCGCCGAGGTTCTTGACGTATCCTCGGAGGTTGTGCTCGTGGGCTATCCTGTATATGAAGGGCCTGAACCCAACGGCCTGAACGATACCCTGAACGTGAATCTTGTACGCTTTCATACCCTCCACCGCTTTTCCTCGGTGTTTGGAGCCTTTATAGGTTTCCAAAACCAAAAGTTGAAAACGAGAGGGGAGTTTTGAACCTTTGGTGTTAGAACAATGCCCCGTACTTGTAGAAGATGTTGCAGGTTCCCTCGTAGGACACCATACACGGTCCTATGGGATGTCTCGGCGTGCATGTCTTTCCGAAGTGCGGGCAGTCGGTTGGCATCGCCAGTCCCCTCAAAACGGCTCCGCAGAGACAGCCCTTTTCGAGGTCCGGAAGGTTCTTCGGCACCTCAACTTTATAGATGTTCTTTATGTCGAGTTCCTTCCACTCGTCCCTCAGTTCAAGGCCAGTTCCAGGGAAGACTCCAAGAGCGCGCCACTTGGCATCGACGACCTCGAAGTACTTATCGATGAGCCTCTGCGCGACGACGTTTCCCTCATACCTAACGGCCCTCTTGTACTCGTTTACCACTCGCGCGTCGCCTTCCTTGTACATTCTGATGAGGAGGAGAATCGCCATGAGGACATCATTTGGCTCGAAGCCCGCTATGACCTGCGGAATCCCATAGCGTTCGCTCAGGAACTCCCAGCCCTTAACGCCTATAATCGTCGAGACGTGGCCGGCATCTATGAGGGCGTCAATCCTGCTCTTCTGCTTTATGAGAACCTCTATTCCCTGTGGGGTTAGCCGATGAACGGAGTAAATCTTGAAGTTCTCAAGGCCCTCGTTGACAACGGCGTTTATCATTCCCGCCGTTGGTGCCGTTGTCGTTTCGAAGCCCGGGCTGAAGTGGACGACGGTTTTGTCGGGGTTTTCCTTCGCAATCCTGTAAGTGTCGAAGATGGAGTAAACGATACGGACGTCAAAACCCTCGCTCTTCAAATCGGCGAAGCTCCCCATTGGAGTTGGAATCTTGTACATGTCCCCGAAGGTAGTCAGGATTATCTCTTCCCCTTCTTCCCTGGCCTTCTTCACAATGAGTTGCATTGCCACGATGTCCTCAACTGGCGTAATGCAGACGGGACAGCCCGGTCCGCTCACGACCTTGACGTTTTCTGGTAAGAGCGAGCGGATTCCGGAGCGGGTTATGGTGTCTTCGTGCGTTCCGCAGACGTGCATTATCCTGATTTCGCCGTCTAAAGTTTTGGCCTCCTCTTTGATTTTCTCAACGAGCTTTTGGGCTATTCTCCTGTCGCGGTAGGGCTGAACGACTTCCTCGATTGTCATATTAATCACCCGGATAGTAGTAGCCCCCTATAGCCTTGTCCTCAAGCTTGAACACTTCATCCCACGCGTTAAGTATCTCCTTCGCAGTTTCTTCATCAACGCGCTCGATTATGAAACCCGTGTGTATGAGGACGTATTCCCCAGGCTTTACGTCTGGCATGAGGTCTATGCGCGCTTCTCGTTTCACGCCTCCGAAGTCCACCCATGCGGTTCCCTTCTTCTTATCCACTTCCAAAACCTTCGCAATAGTTGCAAGACACATGTTTTTCACCCGCTTTTGGTTGTCAGGGGGATTATTTAGTCTTTCTAAAACCTACGGTTTGAAACCGTAAAGGACAGCGTGAGCTTTTTAGAGCGGTGATACGAGCACCTCGCAAGGGTTTCCTCCGCCTCGTCTTTGCTGACCTTCTCAAGAATAATACCGTAGTAAATCGTCACGTAGTCACCGGGCTTGACGTCTTTTACAAAGTCAAGCTTTGCCTCTCTGAGCTCACCGTCAACATCAACAACTGCTTTGTTCCCCCTAACCTCAACGACCCTTCCAGCGAGCATCAGGGCCATGGTTATCAACCAAAGGTGAAAGAAAACGATTTATAGACCTTTTCCTGACCAGTCAGTCAGGTGATGGCCATGGAGGAAATTATGAAGCAGATAGTGAAAGGCGTCAAAAGCAAGTATGGGTTTGAGGAGACTGTTGAGAGACTAAAGAAAAAGACGGAGGAACTCGGTTGGACAGTCATAGGAGAGTATGACTTCAGGGAAAAAGTTGGAATTCCTTTTGCTATTATAGAAGTTTGTAACAAAGAGTTTGCTACAAAGGCCATTAGCAAACCTGAGAATAGGTGGATTTCAGCAATGATGCCTTGTAAGTTCTCTATTATAGAAATGCCTGATGGGATATATGTATTTGGTATGAACATGGGACTATTTGCTAAAATGATTTCCGGCGAGCTGGGAGAACTTCTTTCGGAAGTCTCAGAGATTGATGAGAAAATAATTTCGACTGTTCTCTGATTTTTGTTTAATCCTTTGTTTGATTTTATTTTCACGTATACGGTTTTCTAAATCGAAAGAAAGCTTTAAATTCCAAATTTCTTATAATTGTCCATAATGGTCAATGACTGAGTGGTCAGAAGTGATGGGCATGGCAACAAAGTCGCCCGGTAAAACTAGGGAAAAACTTGTTAGGTCTGCGATGGAACTCTTCGCCAAGAAAGGATTCGATAAGACCACGGTAGATGAGATTGTAGCCCGGGCAGGCGTTGCCAAGGGGACATTTTACCTCTACTTCAAGAGCAAGGACGACCTCATAAAGGAGCTCGCCTTCGAAGTTATGCCCATAATGGCCATGCCCTCCCTTAACGACCCCTATATAACCGTTTCTTTTCCCACCCTGGAGAGCTACCTCCTCCAGCTCGGGAGGGAGTTTTTGGATTTCTACTCCGAGAGCTACCGTGCTGAGATTTTCTTTCACATGCTGTCAGTCAGGGAGAGGATGAAAAGTGTAAATGAAATCTACAGGCAGGCGTGCTCCGAGCTATTGAGAGAAGGGGCAAGAAGGGTTACGGCCTACGTTAAGGTGGGCTTTGAGGACGCCCTGATAGCATTTCAGGTCTTCATAGCGTCTCTCATGCACTACCTCCATGCTAGGGAGTGTATAGGTCTTTCCGGTGAGCAATACCTGAGGAGGGCCGTTAGGGTTGTTCTGAACCATCTTCGCCTTTCAGTTAGTGTATAGTTTTGTTTAACATTTCCTATTTTGTAAAACTCTTTTGCTCTGTCTTTTCAGAAAACTATTTAAGGTTTTTTACGGAGGAACCAAAATGACTAGTCAGTCATTAAAAGGGTGATAGCCATGGCCGAGAAACTTGTGCCGGTAGTATGCCCCTGGTGTTCCGTCGGCTGTCGCTTTTACGCGGTCAGCGTGAACGGCTACATAAGGAGGATAGAATTCGACTACGACCACCCAACGATTGCAAACAGAGGAAAGCTCTGTCCCAAGGGAGTTGCCTCCTACCAGTTCATTAACAGCCCTAAGAGGCTCAAGAAGCCACTCAAGCGCGTCGGTGAGAAAGGCGAGGGGAAGTTCGAAGAAATAAGCTGGGAAGAGGCCTACAGGATAATCGCGGAGAAGATAAAGGAGATAAAGGAAACCTACGGACCGGAGGCAATAGCTTTTCTGGGAAGTGAGAAGATAACCCTCGAGGAGAACTACCTCGTCCACAAGCTCTCCAAGGCCATAGGAACCAACCACCTCGACTTCCCGGGAAGGTACTGTCAGTACTCCAACAGCCCTGCAAGAACTGCCGTCTTCGGAAGTGCCGCGGCAACGAACCCCTTTGAGGACGTCGCCAAGGCCGAGCTGATTGTCATCTGGGGCCACAATCCTGCTGAAACCGCCCCGGTTTTCTTCGGTCAGTACGTTGAGAAGGCCATCCTTGACAACGGTGCCGAGATGGTTGTGATTGACCCGCGCTCAACGAGGGGACACAAGTATGCCTCGCTCCACCTGAGACCATACCCGGGAACAGACCTTGCGATAGCCCTGGCGATGCTCAACGTCGTAATCAGCGAGGAGCTCTACGACAAGGAGTTCGTTCAGGAGAGAACCGTTGGCTTCGAAGAGCTGAAGGAGGCCGTCAAGGACTACACCCCCGAGTGGGCCGAGAAGATAAGCGGCGTCCCGGCTGAGGACATAAAGAAGGTCGCCAGACTAATAGCGAGCAAGAGGACGGCCTTCCTCGTAAACGAGGGTATCAATCAGCACGTTAACGGATTTGAGCTTGCCTTGGCTATAGCCAACCTCATAGCGATAACAGGCAACATCGGCAAGGAGGGCGTCTGGAGCGGTGTCTTCCCGGGAGCACAGTGTGGCTTCTGTGCCGCTATGAGTGGAATAGCTCCTAACAAGCTCCCGACAGGAAAGCTCGTTACCGACGAAGCCGCTAGGACCGAGCTTGAGAGACTCTGGGGCTTCAAGATACCCGACTGGGTCGGTCTCGATCTGACCAACATGGTTAGGGAAATCGGGAAGAAGATTAGGATGATGTACATTGTCGGTGGCAACATAGCAAAGTCAATGCCCAACAGCTCGTGGGTAAGGGAACAGCTCAAGAAGCTCGACTTCCTTGTTGTGCAGGACATATTCCTCACCGAGACGGCCAAGTATGCTGACATCGTCCTCCCGGCCGCGGCATGGTTTGAAAAGACCGGGACGGCAATAAGCGCCGAGAGGCGCGTCCAGAGGAGCTACAAGGCCGCCGAAGCCCCCGGTGAGGCAAAGCCCGACTGGCTGATTATAGTTGAGCTCGCCAAGGAGCTCGGTCTCGGTGAGTACTTCAAGTACGAGCACCCGGACGAGATTCTGAGAGAGATAAACAGCGTTATTCCTGTGTTCAAGGGTGCAACGCCGGAGTACCTCGCAGAACACCCCGAGGGATGCTTCTTCCCGTGCAGTGAGCCGGGTGAGGGAACGAAAGTTCTCTTCAAGAAGGGCTTCAAGACACCTGACGGAAAGGCCCACCTCCAGCCAGTCAAATGGCGTGAGCCACCGGAGATGCCTGACGAGGAATACCCGCTCTGGCTTACCAACTTCAGGCTCGTCGGCCACTGGCACACCCTGACTATGAGCGGTGAGAGCCCGAGCCTTGAGAAACGCTGGCCAGAGGAGTACGTCATGATTAACCCGAAGGACGCCGAGAAGTACGGCATAAAGAACGGTGACCTCGTCAAGGTCGAGACGAGGCGCGGAAGCGTTCTCGTTCGGGCAGAGGTTACCGAGCACGTCAGGGAGGGCGTTATAGCGATGCCCTGGCACTGGCAAGCCAACTTCCTGACTCTTGATGAGATACACGAGAAGACCAAGATGGCCGAGCTGAAGGCTGTTGCGGCCAGGATTAGGAAGGTGGAGGAGTGAGGTGGTTGGAATGAGCAAGAAGATTTTCCTTGACTATAAGCGCTGTATCGGATGTAAGGCCTGTGAAGTGGCCTGTGAAATGACCCACGGTGAGGCAAGAATAAAGGTCTTCGAGTTCCCCGACCTCTTCACTGTCCCCTTCAACTGCCGCCACTGTGAGAAGGCACCGTGTATGAACGTCTGTCCGACCGGAGCTCTCTTCAGGGACGAGGATGGAGCCGTTGCCTTCGACCCGCTCAAGTGTATCGGCTGTCTCATGTGTGCCGTTGCTTGTCCCTTTGGAATTCCGAAGCTCGACGAGGAGAACAAGATTATGGACAAGTGTGATCTCTGTGCCGACAGGAGAGCTGAGGGCCTTCTCCCGGCGTGTGTATCAGCATGCCCAACCGAGGCCCTTAAGTTCGGCGAGATAAACGAAATCCTCTGGAACAGAGAAGGGAAGATAGTCGCCAACCTGAAGAGCTCTGCCGAGAAGGGAGAGGGCGAGAAGGCCTACATCGTCCTCTGACCTTATTTTTTGCGAAGGAAACCGAGGGTTAAAAACCAAGGGGTGATGGTGATGATTGAACTGGTGTTGATTTCAGCGCTCCTCCCGTTCCTGCTCCTGGCACTCTGGAAGCTCGAGGGAAAGACTGCTGACATCATATCGGGCTCAATACTCGGTATCTCACTTATCCTCAATGGAATCGCTGTCTACGATTTCTTCTCAAACGGTTCTGAAAAGGTCTATCACACGACCTACGTTGTAACGACCAACCTTGGGGAGGTCTTTGGGGTAACCTTTGATACGGCCTCGGCACTTATGGGAATAGTTTCAATACTCATAGCGTTTCTCATGGTGATTTACGCAAGCAGGTTCCTTGAGTCAAACAGGGGGAAGTTCTACGCACTCTTTGGCCTCCTGACTGGTGCGAGCATGGTCTTTATCTATTCAATCAACCTCGTCCAGTTTGCCATAGCCCTCGAGCTGATGGCCATTGCGATGCTCTGCCTCGTCGAGCTGGGCGGTGCAAAGATGGATGCCCTCAAGGCCTTTCTCGTTCTTAACGTTGGTGTTTTCCTCATACTCGGTGCAGTTCTTGTTCTCGGGAACGGTCAGGACCTCACGAAGACCACTTATGACAGCACAGCATTTCTCCTGCTGATTTTCGCGGCATTCATGATGAGCTCCCAGTTCCCGTTCTATTCATGGCTTCCCGACTCAACCGCTTCCCCGATTCCAGCGAGTGCCTACGTCCATTCGGCTTCGGTAGTTCCGCTCGGTGCTTATATGCTCTTTAGGGTTATCCAGTACATGAAACCGAACGACCAGTACTTCTGGCTCCTTGGGAGTCTGACCGTTGCCCTGATAATCCTAATGATGATTTACTACCCGCTCCAGCGCGATGCCAAGAGATTGATAGCTTATTCAACCATAGCACAGACGGGCGTTGCCTACATAACCCTTGCTTACGCCCTACTCGGCCACGTTGCTGGGATACAGATAGCCCTCTACCAGGTCGTCAACCACGCCGTTGTTAAAGCGCTCGCCTTCGCCTCCGTTGGAGGTCTTGCGATTGCATACGGTACAACTGACCTCAAGCTCATCAAAGGAATGAGAAAAAGCGTCCCGTGGACGAGCATAGCCTGGTTCATGAGCTTCCTCGGTTTGGCTGGCGTTCTTCCGCTCGGTCTGTTCTTCAGCAAGGCCTTCACCATAATGAGCACCAGACATGCAAAGGGCATAGCTTCGTGGCTCTTCCCGGGCGTTGTCCTCATTGACGCGGCCATATTCCTCATAGTGGTTCTCCTGTGGTTCAAGGAGACTTTCTTCGGAGAGGGAGAGGCCAAGAGTGAACCAAAGGTCCTCGTTGCAGTCTTCATAGCTCTCATAATCGTCGGCATAATAATGCCATGGGTGAGCCTCGACGTTGTGATGAAGATAAGCTTCGCGGGGTGATGGGAAATGATACTTGAATACGCGATTGGAGCTTTCATCCTCGGTGGCCTCGTCGGTCTGATTAGGGACTACAAGGCTACCGTTAAGGCCTCAAGCTTCATGGCTTTCCTCGGTTCGCTGGCACTCCTCTGGCAGGTTTACTACGTCTACACAAACGGTCCAGTTACTGGAAGCCTCTTTGGAATCCCCGTCAGGATTGACAATCTCTCGATAGTCTTCCTGCTCATAATAGGCCTTGTCGGTGTTGCATCATCCCTCTTTGCAATCAACTACATGGAGATGTTTGAAAACGTCGGCAAGGGCTGGGTCTATGCCGTCGCATACAACACCTTCTTGGCGAGTATGGCCCTTGTTGTTACCGTTGACAGCATGGAGTACTTCGTGATGAGCTGGGAACTCATGACACTCAGCTCCTTCATACTCGTCTTCTTCAGCGAAAAGCTCAGGGACGTTGATGCGAGCGTTAAGTACTACATCACCATGCACTTCCTCGACACAATACCGCTCTTCCTCGCCCTTGGAACAGCCTATTCGCTCGTCGGAAGCTTCGATAAGCTGACCTTTGAGAACATAGCGAACGCGATGGCAAACGCTCCCTTCCACACCAAGGCGGTTTTCGGTGGCCTGCTCATGATAGCCTTCATGACGAAGTCAGGCATGATACCCTTCCAGTTCTGGGTTGCCGAGACCTACCGCGCGGCACCAACCAGCGTTTCCGCGGTCATGGCCGGAGCAATGGAGAAGGTTGCCCTCTACGGCCTCATAGCCCTAATCTGGAGAATCGTTGGAACGAGCTACTCACTCGGGCTCTTCGTTGCCGTGATAGGTGCTATAACCCTCACCGTTGGAACCCTCTATGCCCTCCGCGAGACGAACGCCAAGAGGCTACTCGCCTACCACTCGATAGGTCAGATGGGCTATATCTGGCTCGGCATCGGAATAGGCATGGCCCTCATTCCAAAGGGAGGATTCCTCGCTGCGGTTGGAGCCCTCGGTGCCTTTGCGGGACTCTTCCACGCCCTCAACCACGCGATTTTCAAGGCCTCACTCTTCCTCTCGGCTGGAGCCGTCGAGTACAGGACGGGAACGGTGGACCTTGACGAACTCGGTGGCCTTGGTAAGACCATGAAGGTAACGGCCCTCGCGGCGCTCTTCGCTTCCCTCGCGATAAGCGGTGTCCCGCCTTTCAACGGATTCCTGAGCAAGTGGCTTATCTACGTTTCCGGTTACTACTCCCACAGCTACGTCCTTGCCCTTGGAGCCGTCTTGGCCGCTTTCATAAGCGCGGCGACGCTCGCTTCCTTCGTCAAGTTCTATGGAACTCAGTTCGGCGGTAAGATGAAGCGCTACGATGTTGAGGAGGCCCCAGCCGGAATGCTCGCCGGCCAGTGGATTCTCGCCGGTTTAACGCTCCTCATAGGTGTCTTCCCGGGAACCGTGACCGGAATACTCAACGTCTTCAACGCCCCGATAGATACGAACCTCTACAAGATTGGCTTTAAGTCGGTGTTCTTCTCCCCGGTGCTCTTCGTGATAGTGCTCGGAATCCTGACCTTTGGGCTCTACCTCGTCTTCAAGCCGGAGTACAAGGAAGCCAAGCCATGGGACTGCGGTTCGACCCAGATAGACGAGGACGAGTACAGGATAAACGCCGAGGGTTACTACATCAAGTACGAGGAGAAGATTGGCTCGTTCTACCGCCTCGGTGACTGGTTCTACAGCGTTGGCGCTGGAATAATACACTACATTGTCAGGGCATACCTCTGGATGGCCAGCTACTTCACGAAGATAGTGGACACACCGTACACAAAGGTTGAGAGCCTCGACGACCTCCGCGAAAGGGAAATCATGCACATCGACGAGGAGGTCTTCAAGCCACTCATAAGGTTCCTCAACATAGCCAGGGACGTTCTGCCGGGGATAAGGCTCGGAACCTTCATAGTCATAGCCCTGATTGTTGTCGGGGCCATCGTGGGACTGCTGATAGCCATGTGAGGTGATGAAAATGGAGACGACGGCCAAGCTTGCCTTCAGCTTTATCGGAGTGCTCCTGACTTTCCTCCTGCCCCCTTACCTTGATGGAATAGCCAGAAGGGTAAAGGCGAGGCTCCAGTACAGGCGCGGGCCACCGCTTATGCAGACGTGGTACGACCTCAACAAGCTCTTCAACCTTCCATCGGTCAAGCCGACAAAGAGCGCCCTCTTCACATGGGCGCCTTTCCTGGCCCTGGCCTCTGCAGTAATCGGAGCCCTACTCCTTCCCTACGGTAACGTCGTGCCGATAAACGTGGGATTCAACCTAGTCGTGTTCTTCTACGTAATCCTGATGGTCAGCGTATTCCTGATGCTCGCGGGACTGAGCGTCCAGAACGCATTCAGCCACCTCGGTTCGGCAAGAGAGATGCAGATAATCCTCACTGTTGAGCCACTCATTGCGATACTCTACGGAGTCTTGGCCTACAACGCCGGTTCCCTCAACATAGCGGACATCATAGCCAACCTCCACCTGACGCCTTCACTCGTGATGACCTACGTCCTCCTGGCTTACGCCCTCTACGTCGAGAGCGGCTTCGTGCCCTTCGACATAGCCGAGGCGGAGCAGGAGGTTATCGGCGGTCCCCTCAGCGAGTACAGCGGAAGGCTCCTCGGAGTCTTCTACTACGCCATCTACATCAAGCGCTTCGCACTGCTGTGGTTCTTCGTCAGCCTGCTCGTCCTCCCGTGGGTGGGCCCGATAAACACAACTCTCAAAGCGGCCGAGGTGCTCGCGGTACAGTTCCTGCTGACGATAGCTTTATACCCTGTTATAGCCTCACTTGAAGCCACGAACGCAAGGCTCAGAATTGACCACGTGGTTAAGATGAACACGAGGGCGTTCTTCGCCGGTGTGATTATACTCGCAATGGCATTCATGGGGTGGTGAATATGGTAACGACAAAGGATTTGGAGGCTCACTTCGAGTTTGAGTGCAGGGCCTGTGAAAAGGGCCAGTGCAGGAAGGCGGACGTTAACGTCATACTCTCTGAGAGAAAGGGTCTGAAGGAGTTTTATGAGGCCTTTAAGGAACACATAAGGGAATGCAAGAGAATGACCTATGGTCAGTACCAGTTCGTCATAGACAGGGAGGTTCTTCCGGAGGCAGTACTCTGGTGGCACAACCACCCAGAGTTCAAGGAGACTCACCTCTCCACTGCTGTGGGAACCGATGAGAGGCCACTCAACGGACAGTTCGTCTACATGCCGTTCCTTAACGTTCAGGTCGAGTTTGCCAACGAGCCCGAGAACTACTATGTGTTCCTCAGGGCATACCTCCCGGCGGACGACCCGAGCTTCCCGAGTGTGGCTCAGAAACTCCCGGCGGCGCTCTGGATAGAGAGGGAGGTCAAGGACTTACTCGGCTTCAACCCTGTTGGTCACCCTGACCCGAGGAGACTGATTCTCCCCGAGGACTGGCCCGAGGGCCTTTACCCCCTCAGAAAGGACATGGACTACAGGCACTCACCGATGGCCGAGCCGAAGGTTGAGTTCAAGGAGAAACCCGAGGGAACAACCCTCGTCCCTATGGGACCGGCTCATATGGGTATCGAGGAGCCGGCCCACTTCAGGCTATTCGTGAAGGGTGAGACCATAGTTGACGTTGACTACCGCGGTTTCTACTCCCACCGTGGAATAGAAAAGACGGGAGAGGGCAGGCTAACCTACAACCAGGTGCTCTTCCTGGCTGAGAGAATATGTGGAATCTGTGGCTACCAGCACTCCGTCAGCTACGCCATGGCCGTTGAGAGGTTAGCCGATGTGGAAATCCCCGACAGGGCGCGCTACATAAGAACACTGCTCCTCGAGCTTGAGAGGATTCACAACCACCTCCTCTGGGTGGGAATAGCCGCGCACCTCGTCGGCTACGATACCGGTTTCATGCACGCGTGGCGTATCAGGGAGCCGGTCATGTGGCTTGTCGAAAGGCTGACCGGAAACAGGAAGCAGTACGGTATGAACATCGTTGGTGGAGTTAGGAGGGACATCCTCGACTACAGAAAAGAGGAGATACTGAAGGTCGTCAAGCAGATACGTGAAGAGACCAAGAAGTTCCTCGACATAGCGCTCAACACCAACACATTCATCAAGCGTGCAGAGGGAGTCGGTATACTGCCCTACAAGGTTGCGAAGGCCTACTCCGTCCTTGGACCGACTGCTCGCGCCAGCGGAAGAAGAATTGACACGAGAAAGGACCAGGCAGTCAAAACCGCCACAGCCTACAACGAGGTCGACTTCAAGGTTCCTGTTTACAAGGAGGGTGACGTTTTAGCTAGAGTCCTCGTAAGAATGGACGAGCTCTTTGAGAGCCTCTGGATAGTGGAGCAACTAATAGACCAGATGCCCGGCGGAGACATAATGGTTCCAATAGGTGATTTACCCGAGTATGAAGAAGCTTTAGGCTTCACAGAGGCCCACCGCGGTGAGGTTGTTCACTACGTCATGACGGGCGAGAAGAACAAGGTCTACCGCTGGAAGGTTCGTGCTCCGACCTACAACAACTTACCGGCAGTTCCAGAGATGCTCAAGGGCTACCACGTTGCCGATGCACCGCTCATCATAGCGAGCATAGACCCGTGCTACTCTTGTACCGAGAGGGTTCAGTTCGTTGACATCGAAACAGGTAAGGTGAAGGTTCTTACCGAGGCGGAGTTCAACGAGCTGTCAATCAAGTATAAGGGGGTGTTCTGATGGCCGAGAGCCTCTCATACACCGAAAAGCTCAAGAAGTGGAACCGCTTCGAGGCCGAAAAGTTCAGCAAGAAGGCCCCTGTTACCACCCCCTATCCCTTTATTGATATCGAGAAGCCACCCGAGTACAGGGGAATACCCCACATCAACCCCGAGAAGTGCATAGGCTGTGGGGCCTGCGTCAATGCCTGCCCGCCCGATGCACTCATAATGGAGTGGGACAAGGAGCACGGCGTGAAAAGGCTCACCTACAACGCCGCAAGATGTATCAGGTGTGCCCGCTGTATAGAGGTCTGCCCGACGGGAGCAATGGAGCCCACAACAAGGTTCGAGATAGCAACTGACAACAAAGAGGATTTGGTCGAGGTCGTCGAGCACAAGTTAGCTTACTGCGAGGAGTGTGGTGAATACCTTGACTTCACCGAGAGGCAGATAGAGTACGTAAGGAACATCCTCCCGAAGGAAATATTCGACATGTACGCCCTTGAGGATAGAATAAAGCTCACGCAGGAGGAGAAGATGCGCAGAACGGTCGTTAAGCTCAGGGAAACTGAGGGCAACGTGTATCCGGCCTTTGTTCTCGTGGAGAAGCCCAGGAAATCCCCCAAGAAGAAAGGGGGTGAGGAGTGATGGGGAAGCAGAGGCTTAAGTCCGTCTGGGTCTATCACGTTGATGCCGGTTCATGTAACGGCTGTGACATCGAGGTTCTCGACGTGCTCAGTCCCTACTATGACCTCGAGAGGTTGGGTATTAAAGTCGTTCCAAATCCAAGGCACGCAGATGTCCTCTTCATAACTGGGCCCCTAACGAGACAGACGAGGATAATGATTAGAAAGGCCTATGAGGCCATGCCTCCAAAGCCGAGGATAGTGGTTGCCATAGGAACCTGCGCCTCAAGCGGTGGAATCTTTTACAACAGCTACGCCCTTTACAATACCTCACCCCAGCGCGGAAGGGACAGGCTCAGGAGCGGTGGGCCGGAGATGATAGTCCCGATAGACATGTACATCCCCGGCTGTCCTCCCAGCCCGGAGGAGATACTCTACGGTGTAGCTCAGCTTTTGGGAATAAAGGAGAAGAAAATGAAGGGTGAGTATTGGATAGCCCTTCCGCCCGGAGAGAAACCAGCTAAGGAGAACGAGGTGGAGTTCAAGATTCCGGACAGGCCGATACCTCTCCGCTACTGGCTCACACTCCGTGAAGAACTTAGAAGGGTTGTGGGCTACTACGACAGGGATGCTGTCCTTGAGGACTTCATTGAGCTCGTTGGAAAGGCCTTTGAAAGCGAGAACCCAAGGGAGAAGCTCCACGATCTCGTCACAGGATACTTCCTCAAGGAAAAGGACTCCCGGATAAAGGTGGCCATGCGCTTCCTCGAAAACGAGTTCTGGCGCTTATACAACGAATACCGCTCCCTAGGAGAGAACATCAGGAAGAAATATCCGGTTACCGCGGGTGTCTGAAGTGCCCTGGAAGCTGTATCGCTTTAAATACGAGGATTACCCGGAGTACTCCGCGAGGATTACCGGACACTACGCCGGCGACCTGCTAATCATTGAGGAGGAAGGGGAGCTCAGCGAGGAGGCAGTGAAGCTTATAAAGAAAGCCTTGGGTATCGACGAAAAGGCTAGGGCCTTTGACATAGATGTCAGGGACGTGCTGAAGCTTCCAATCAAAGAACTGCCCGAGGAGGACAAAAAAGTCCTGCTGTCTGCCTCGGAAAAGCTGGACTCCGAAAGCAAACTCCACGTGGAGTACCGCTACCAGCCGACCTTCGATTGATTTTTATTTTCCTCAAAAACTTTTCTGGGGGGGTGAAGGAATGGACGCCGAGACCTTGAGAAGGGCCAAGGAGGAGCTGGTTCAAAGGATAAAGGACTTCTACGGTGACAACCTGCTCTCGATAATCTTCTACGGGAGGCACCTTAAGGACCCGGGCTTTCCTGAGATAGACGTGGTCGTTGTAATCGACAAACCCTACGACCCGGTTAAGATGAACCGCGTGGCTGACTTCGTTGAGAACATAAGGGACCCGATAGAGGAGAAGTACGGCTACCACGTCTCCTTTGAGCTCTACACAAGGGAAGAGGCAGAAAACTTCCACTCCGGCTACCTTGATGTTGTTGTTAACTACGAGGTGGCCTACGACAAGGATAACTACTTCCAGAACCTCCTCAGGGACATGCTGAATCCGGAAAAGGCAATGGACTACGTTAAATACATCAGCACGATTGAATACATCCCCGTCGAGGAAGAGGAGAGGGACGAGGAATGATAGGGGCCGTTTTGGCCGGCGGAAGGGGAAGGCGCTTCGGAGGAGATAAGCTACTCTTCAAAATTTCTGGGAAACCGCTGATTCTTTACACCATCGAGAGGCTGGAGAAAGCAAAAGAAATAGACGAAATAGTTCTGGTTGCTTCCAGAGAAAACGCGGAAAAGCTTGAAAGGCTCGGTTACAGGGTAGTTATTGATGAACTCCTCGTGGGCCCGATGGGAGGTATTTACACCGCCCTCTCCCTTGGCGACGCCTTCGTGGTTGCTGGCGACATGCCCCTTCTCGTTCCACAGTTTATCGACTTCATAATAGGGCGCTTTTATATAGAAAAAAAGCCGGTCTGCGTTCCGCGGTGGAGCAACGGCTACCTTGAACCCCTCCATGCCGCTTATTCAAGAGAGTTCAGGCCCTTTCTGGAAGAAAAAATCAAGAGTAAGAAGTACGCCATAAACCAGGCGATAAGGGAAAGCGAAGCTTGCTACATCGAAATCGAAAGCCTCCCCGAGGAGTGGAGGGAGAGCTTCTTCAACGTGAACACGCGGGAGGATTTGGGGAGGATTAATAAAAAATCCAGGACTTAATCATTTTTCTGAATTTCTGGAACTAAGAATCCCTGCTAGCAGTTCCGCCAGCCTTTCTGCACGTTTCTTTATCAGCTCGCTCGGCTCCTGGAATAACCCCGTCGAGCCGGGCTGACAGCCTATAAGCACGAACTCCGCCTTGACCATCGTCTTCATGAACTGGGTCACAAACTTTAGCGGAAGTCCGTGGGTCGAGACCCCCTCGCCTATCGTCCCCTCCGGGTCGGCTATTATGTACTCTCCCACTTCACCGCCAAAGTCAACGGCATCAACGAAAACCACTAGGTCCGGCTTGAAATCCTTTATCTTCCCCGTGTAGTTCTCTGGAACCTCACCGCAGTTTATCACGAGGACGTTTGGATTGTCAAGGAGTCCCTTCAGCCTCTCCGCAACGAGCACGCCAAAGGCATCGTCTCCCCTCATGTCGTTTCCTATACCGCAGATTACGATTCGCTCTTTCCCTTCAAAGATTTCTTCGAGGACGTTCATTTTAGGGCTCTCCTCCCGGTCTTACGTTAATTGTGCCATAATTTTAGAAAAGAACAAAATCAAAAATCAAATCTTCTCGGCTATCTCCCTTATCTTCCCTGCGAACTCGGTCTTCATGAGCTCCTCAACGTTCCCAATCTTGGCGTCTAGCTCCGGATAAAACGGTATTCCCCCCAGGTAGGGAATTCCGAACTCCTTCGCCAAAGCCTCGACGTCTTTCTCATCGTCGAGTTTCATGTTCTCCACGATTCCGAGAACTTTGTGCTTCTCCTCGAGGAGGAGCTGAACGAGCTTTCTAACAACGTTGAGTGCTAACTTTGATGGTGTCGCCACAACCAAAAACTCACCTCTCTTAAGGAAGCGGAGCACGTCGAGAAGCTGGTCTCCCAGACCCGGTGGCATGTCTATGATAAGGTAGTCAAGCTCGTCCCACCTCGTTATGGTGAGGAGTTCTATCAAAGCATCGCTTATCTCCTTCCCGCGGAGTGGCGTCGGTCTGTCCTCGGTGTAGTAAGCTATGGTCATGAACTTGATTCCGTGGACCGTGTGGGGAACGACTCCTTTGTCCTCCTCGGGGAACTCCTTCGGTTCGAAGCCGAGAATTACGTGGTCGCTTGCCCCGTGAAAGTCAAGGTCCAGCAATCCGACCTTGTAGCCCTTCTCAGCGAGAGCCAAAGCCAGGGTTGTGGAGATGAGGGATTTTCCAACTCCCCCTTTACCGCTGACGACGGGGATTATTCTCTTAACCTTCTCAAGCCTCGCGTTAATGGCTATCTCACGCGGGTCTATCATGCCTCTCCCTCCTTCTCAATCATTATCCCGGCGACGTAAACACCCCTACCCTGAATGACTTCAAAGTCGTGGCTTCCACACTTCGGACACGCTAAAAACGCGTGCACAACCTCGGGAATGAAGTGTATATCCTCCTTAATGCGCTCGTCGAATTTGTCCTTCACTTCCTTGAGCTTCCAGGTGTGTCCACAGTTACGGCACTTGAATATGGCCTCTTCCTCCTCGAAGATTATCTCCGCTCCCTCTGCAATGGTTCCCGCGAACATCTGCTCCATAGCGAACTTGACGATGTCCTCTGCAACGTCCTGCAGTTCTCCGAGAACGACCTTAACTGCTTTAACGCGCTTCGCTCCCTCTTTCCGGGCGTAATCGAGAACAGTTCTAACGATTGCATCAGCCAGCGCCCACTCGTGCATGGTATCACCGACGGAAATTGGAGTGCTACTTTAAAAAGGGTTGGGTTCAAGAGTGAGCAAAGATTATTAGATTGTTGGCCGATTGTTTCCCGGTGGTAAAGTGAAACATAAGGGCGAGTTAAGGCGGAAGCTTGTGTTCTCCGTTGTGCTGAACATTACCATAACAATTGCCGAGATCATCGGAGGAATACTCTCTGGGAGTTTAGCACTCTTGAGTGACTCATTCCATAACTTCAGCGATTCGATGAGTTTGCTTGGAAGCTACATCGCTTTAAAAATCTCCGAGAGAAAGCCTAACGAGAAGTACACCTTCGGCTACAAGAGGGCTGAAATCCTCGTTGCGTTTGTAAATTCAGCAGTTCTGGTCGGTATTTCGTTTTTCCTACTCGTTGAGGCATACAGACGCTTTAAGAACCCCCAGCCGATTGATACGGCCATAATGCTTCCCATTGCTGTTGTTGGTCTGGTTGCGAACCTTCTCTCGGTCCTGCTTCTTCATGATCATGCTCACGGGCTAAACATCCGCTCGGCTTATCTCCACTTGCTGAGCGATACTCTCTCCTCTGTGGCCGTTATCATAGGGGGTTTGTTAATCAGGTTCTACGGTGTTGGCTGGGTTGACCCGCTCGTCACAGTCTTTATATCCCTCTATATTCTCCGTGAAGCATATGTGGTTCTCAGGGAGAGCGTCGAGGTTCTAATGGAAGCCTCTCCTGAACTGGACTTTGAGGCAATAAAAGCCGAGCTTGAGTCCATTCCCGGCGTTAAGAACGCCCACCACTTCCACGCCTGGCGCGTTGGAGAGAACGAAATCCATTTTGAATGCCACCTTTCGGTTGAGGACATGCTCCTTAGCGAGGCTCAGAGAATTATAGACGAAGCTGAAAAAAGACTCAAAAAGTTTGGGATAACCCACGTTACGGTTCAACTCGAGGTTGATAGGTGTGCTGGTAAGGGCGTAGTCTGCGAAAAAGAATGAAAAAGAATCATGCCTTTACAGTTTCAGGAACGCTTACCTTTTCAAGCAACTTCTTCGTTGTTACTTCCACGGCGCTGTAGTAACTCGGCACGTAGAGGGTTGGTCCGCGCAGGATAACGCTTTCATCTACCCAGTTGACCTCCGTTATTCCTTTTGGTTTTCCGTGCTTCACTATGCTCTCCCAGAGGCGTTTGTTGATTATGCACCCGGGGTCATCACCGAGAACGTCCAGCGTGTAGTGGTAGGCCCTCGCGCGACAGCCACCACAGATGTTCCTGTATGGGCAGTTCCTGCACTGTCCTGTGAAGTTGTCCCTGTCGCGGAGGAGGTTGAATATCCTACTGTTTTCCCATATCTCCTTGAACGGCCTAACCCTGACGTTACCAACGGGTAACGGGAGGAATACACAGGGAACAACTGTCCCATCGGGCTCTATGCCTGCATAAATCCTTCCGGCTCCACAACCTCCGATGAACTCGGCGAGAGTTTTTACCGCGTTGTTCTCTCCGATGTAGAAGTGCGCAGGCGTTACGTTCTTGCCCTGGCTTTCTAAGAGGGTAACCCTCGCGTACTGTGGGGCCGTTGTGAGTATCTCAAGTTTCCGTTTCTTCATCTGTCTGTAAACTTCTTTCATGAACTCCTCGCGTTCCTCAGGTGATAAGTCCACCTTTACCATGTCCTCTGCCCTTCCCGTTGGAACCAAATTGAAGAATATGACGCGCTTAACCCCTATGTTTTCGGCCAAATCAAGTATGTCGTCTATTTCATGGTAGGTTTCTTTGTCCATGACCACGGCCATTCCGTGGCTTACTCCAAGTTCTACAGCGTTTTCAAGGGCTTTCACAGCGTGCTCCCATGCACCGGGGATTCCTCTGAACTTATCATGTTTCTCGGGCTTTGCTGAGTCAACGCTTACTTCAACGTACTTTATACCTGCCTCAACAGCTTTCTTGAGGTTTTCCATGTTGGCGAAGGTCCAACCGTTTGTGGCAACCGATGTGTGGATTCCCCTGCTTGACAGTTCTTTTACGATTCTGAGGAAGTGCGGGTGTATCGTCGGTTCGCCACCGCTTATTGCCACGGCCGCCACGCCTGCCTTGTCGAGCTGGTCAACGAGGTTGAGTTTCTCCTCTAAGGAAAGCTCGCTCGGGAGCGGTTTGTCGGCCCTCTGGTAGCAGTGCTTGCAGCGGAAGTTACACATGTTGGTAAAGTTCCAGACTATTAGGAAAGGTCCCGCCAAACGCTGTGGTACCGTAACTCCGTACTTGGCTATTCCCTCCAGAACGACCCATATTCCGCGCCTTATGTGTGGATCCTTCAGCAGGGCCTCTTTGACGGCTTCTTCATCTCCCTTCGCGAGCTTTATGCCCAGTTTGAGGAGAAGCTTGAGCGTCTCGGCCTGAAAGCGTATCATCATAGGAGCGTTCAGGCTTTCTCCAGCATAAACACTGAGGGCCCAGTACAGAGCGGGTAGCTCTCTCCCGTTTATTTCATAGCGTTTCAGCATGGGTCTCAGAAGTGCCCTTGAAAGTGGATTCCCCAAGATGAGCTTGAAGGCAGTTAGGGCGGTTGAAAGCTGATTTCCACCCTTTTTGTCTGGTTTTTCCACTATTCCCGGGCCGTTCATCGCCTTTGGAAAAGGTTCTTCAATAACTCCAGTGATTGTATCAATACTCTCATTTTCTCTCATGTCTGCCACCTCCAATATTAGTTAAGATAATAGATGCGTATAAGCTTTTCGATATATCATTTATGTCATTTTTGTTTGATATATCAAAAATAACCGAAAAGTTTAAATAATATGATGAGAATCTCCAATTGAAAACCCGGAGGTGATGAAAAATGGCCTCGGCCAAAACTGGAATGTGGACTGCTATATGTGGGGCTTGTTTGATATTGCTCGATGGTATCCTCGTTCTGGCCAACAAGAGCTTCTACGGATGGCACTACGGAAGTGCAAGCGTCGTTGGCTGGACTGAGATAATTTTAAGCCTTCTCATAATGGTCCTTGCTCCCTACTACAAGAAGAGCAAAGGCGCTATCGGCTGGACGATTGCCCTGCTGGCGTTAATAACGATGCCCTTTGATGGTGGCTTCTGGACTCTCGGTGCTTGGATTGCACTGATAGGTGGGGCCATAATAGCGACTGGGTCCTGATGTTTTTGCTTGTTTTTTTCGAAATTTTTATTATCAAATCTGTTGAATATTTTTATTGGTGATGACAATGAAAAAAGAAAAACATCAAAACAAGAGATTCATTGAGCTCGTGGAAAGGCTACTTGAGAGGTGGGGATATAATAGGACGGAAGGGAAAATTTACGCCGTCCTGCTTATGAATGGCAAACCCATGACGATTTCAGAGCTCGCAAAAAGCACTGGTCTCAGTAGGTCTTCGGTCTCAATAGCGCTTTCCAACTTGAGTAGGGAGTATTTAGTTACTTACAGAAAGGAAGGTAAAACCAAGTATTTCTCGGCCGTTCCAGTTTTTCTGGAGAAGTTTCTCAAGCAACCCCAGGAGATGCTAGAGCGGGAGGTTTTACCCCTTAAGAAGGTTGTGGAATCCCTGTTGGAATCGGCTGAGAGCGATGAAAAAAGAGCAACTTACGAGGCTATACTCTCAGACCTTTCGACCCTTGAGTGTGTTCTCAAAAGATTGATAGAGTTCGAAGAAAGGGACGAGCTCTGTTTTAAGAAGGGGTCCTCCTGAGCCCCATCATCTTTATTGCTGTGACCAACCACAGTCCGAGAAGTGGCCATAACAAAATGAATCCGAAAACGTTCAGGAGGTTTAAATGGAATGCTTCTCCTAAGTCTAGTGTTGAGTTAGTGAAGGCTCCTATCGGGAAAATGAACGCCCACCACGAGGTGCTGTAGGGCAGATGGAGGTTCCTAACGTAATGGATGGTTAACGCCGTTGCCATGACCAGCCACCAGAAGCCCAGACCCCAGAGGAAGAACGCGAAGACCATGAAAGGTTCCCTTGGGATTGGTATCGTTGAGTTCTTTACGAGGGCGAAGAGCGCTGTTATGCTTGCCCCTATCGGTCCGAGGTTCATCCAGATGAGCGGGGCCATTTGTGGTGGCATGAGCTCGTGTCTTATGAAGCGGAACGTGACTACAGCGTAGAGCACTAGATATAGGAAGAACCCGGCGCCCCAGCCGAGGTAATTTACCGTAACGACCATCTGGTTGGTGTATCCACTAGTTGTTCTCATGAACACGGCTCCGAACGGGATTATTACAAGGGCCACCGGGGGAATATACCAGGCAGGCGAAAGGTGCTTTAAGTCAACTTCTCCGGCTATGAAAATCTCATACGACATCCAGAAGGCAAATATGAATGTTAGAACCAGTCCCCAGAGCCAGAGGTACCACGCCAGCTTAAGGTTGTGGAGCACAACTATAAACTGCGCCGCAAGGACTATGGTAGCCGCCCCACTCGTTCCGTAGAAGTGTCCCATCGCGGGATGCCTGAGGTCGTCGAGGGCGTTTTTCATGTAAAGTATCCACCTGAGCAACCATGGAACGAGCAGAAGGACATAAAGCACGGCGTTAAGATAGGTTAAGGCGATTCCCACATCTTTCAAGGGTTCCCAGTATTGTGAGTACCTGTAACTTGCTATGCTAACAGCTCCAGTTCCCATGACGCTGGCAAAGAGGGCCGGGTTGAACTTTTTTACGAAATTCATGAAAAAAATCCCTCCTTCGATTTTTGTTTCACATGACTTTGGTCTCACTTATAAATTTTGCCCAGCAAAACGTCATAAGACGAGTGAAAAACCTTTTAAGTGACCTAACGTTCATCCGGCCGGTGAGGCTAATGAACTATCCTGAGCTTGCACTCATAGCATTTATCCTCAGCGTTGTCTTCTCCATAGGTGGCGTTGGCAGTGCGATAGCAATAGTCCCCACGATGACGTGGCTAGGCGTCCCTCTGATGACGGCGAAGCCAACTGGCCTCTTCATAAATACCCTCTCAATGCTCTCGGCGACGCTCAAGAACCTGAAACACGGTAAGCTAGACCACCGCTTCGGCCTTCCAATACTGCTAGTCGCTACTGCCATGGCTCCGGTTGGTGCCTACGCCGGAAAGATAATACCTAAAGTCTACGTCCTCTGGGTCTTCATAGCGTTTCTCCTCTACTCCGGAACGATGATGATTTTCTTCAGGCCGAAGAGAAGGCCAAAGGAGGGAAACCACATCGTGGAGGGTTCAATAATCGGCGGAATAGCCGGTTTCCTCGGTGGTCTCCTTGGGGTGGGTGGCGGTGGGATAATAAGCCCTGCTTTGATAATGCTTGGCTATGAACCCAAAAAGGTGGCAGCTACAACAGCTCTTGTGGTGTTCTTCTCCTCGCTGAGTGGTTTTCTAACTTACTGGGGTATGGGAACACTTGACTGGAGGCTTTTGCTCTGGGTCTCCGTTCCGGCTATAGCCGGCGGCTGGCTTGGGACGCATTTGATGCACTTCAAAATGAGCTCTGGGCAGGTAAAAAAAGTGATAGGAATAATCATGTATATTATGGCCATCAAGATTTTTCTTGTTGTTATGGGTTAAAGACACTTTCAGTTTCTTGGGGGTTTTCTTTATTGTTTTCTGCTTTTTCTGTTAGAGGTTTCGTTATTTCAAAGGCTTTTCTGATAATTCCGTTTTCTATGATTAGCTTTTTAACGTACTCTTTTGGAGGGAACTCAATGGCATTGCATGGACAAAGTGTTGCACAAGTAGAACAACCGACCATACAGTTGTAGGGCCTTGCTACGACGGGCTTTCCTCTCTCTCTGTCCCAGTCGAAGACTCTTCTTCCACAAGTTATAAAGCATATACCACATCCGGCACAGAGATCATAGTTTATTTTTGGGTACCATTCTATTTTCTTTCTGTCGATTCCCCACCATGGAATAATGCTCAGATCCTTAACGGGTCTTCCAAGGGCATCTTTTCCTATGATGGGCGCCTCAACGTTTGACATTTTTCATCACCTGTAGGAATCTTAACATATTATATTTAAAATTTTTTTCATATGTTATTGTTCTCAACCATAGGTTCTGGACAGTTTTGACCCAAAAGATTAAAATAAAATTCATGTGAAAAATTGCTGATAAAAATGCTCTGCCTGAGAAACGTTGAGTATGAAAAAAACGGTCGGAAAATCCTTCACGGTGTTAACATGACCTTCAGGGAGGGCATGAGCTACTCGATACTCGGACCTAATGGTGCAGGGAAATCAACGATAGCAAGAATCCTGATGGGTGAACTAAAGCCAACTTCCGGTGAGGTTCTCTTCGATGGAAGGGACATCACAGGGCTTAACGTTACTGAGAGAGCCAGACTGGGAATAAGCATGGCTTGGCAGGAGCCGGCGCGCTACGAGGGGATAAGAATCAGAGAGTACCTCACCCTCGGCGGGAAGCTGAAGGTTGGGAAAGACGAGATAAAGGAGGCACTTGAGCTTGTCGGTCTCTCTTATAAACTCTACGCGGGAAGGATGATAGACAAAACCCTCAGCGGCGGCGAGAGAAAGAGGATTGAATTAGCTTCGCTCCTCCTCCTGAAACCAAGGTATGCTATCCTAGACGAGCCCGACTCCGGCCTCGACATAACTGCGGGTGAGCTTATTGAGGGGCTCCTTAACTGCTTTAAAAAGACAGGAACGACAATTATTCTAATCACTCACCACGAAGAAATAGCCAGAAAAACTGATTTTGCGTACTTTCTCTGCGCCGGCAGGCTCGTCAAGAAGGGCTTCTCGCGGGAGGTCGTTGAGTACTACAGAAAAACCTGCGGAAAGTGCCTCTTCGTGGAGGGGTCGCCATGACGATAAAGATTGACCGCGTGAAGGAGTATGAGGCCCTGCTCGATATCTACGAGCATGAGGGGCTTGATAAGTCGCTCTTCGGGGACAGGATAGCCGCGATAATTATAAGCGGGGACAGGATAATCGGCCTCAACAACGTTCCGGGAGTTGAAATAAAGGGCGAGGAGATAGAAAACGGCGTGAGGGCTGACATTAAGATAGCCAATGGGGTGGAGCTTCCCTTCCCAATTCACCTCTGCACTGGCTACCTCAAGGGCGAGGGCTACCAGAGGGTTGAGTTCAACATAACCACTGGAAAGAACTCAAAGGTGAAATTCACGTCCCACTGCATCTTTCCCTACGCGGAAGACTTCACTCACGAAGCAATATCGAGAATAACCGTTGGCGAGAACTCAAGCGTTCTATATGAGGATGAGCACATACACGGCCGAGGTGTCAAGATGATTAGTAGGACCGAGATTGATGTTGAGACCTGTGGTCGCTACATTGGCAGGTTTAGTCTCACAAAGCACCGCGCGAGGGAGCTTAAGCTTGAGATGACCGCGAAGCTCGCTGAGGGGGCCGTTGCCGAGCTGACGTCGAAGGTTAAAGCTGTAAAAGACGACTCGGTCGAGATAAGGGAAGTCCTCCTGCTGGATGGTTCTCACTCAAGGGGCAATCTGAAGAGCACGGTTGTAGCTTTTGATAACTCAAGGGTCAACGTCGTGAACGAGGCCTACGGCCTTGGGGACTACGCGAAGGGCCACGTCGAGTGCCATGAAATAGTTAAGGGGAATGCTGATGTCCAAACTATTCCCCTGCTAAGGGTAAAGAACGACAAGGCGGAACTCACGCACGAGGCCTCGATAGGGAGGATAAACGAGGCCCAGCTGATCCAGCTCATGGCGAAGGGACTAACCGAGGATGAGGCGGCGGAGCTGATTATAAAGGGACTTTTAGGGGAGTAACTATTCTTGCTTTTCACAGTTTCCTTTGTGCCCATTCTCCCGCTCTATCTTCTCCTTCCAGTTGCGGTCAACCTCAAGAACCTGCTCAATGAAAGCCTTAACAACGTCCTTAATCGGGCCATAGGCACCGGTAACGACCGTTATTCCGAGTTCATTGAAGTAGCTCACAGCCTTCCTTCCCATGCCATAAGCTAAAACAACCTCTCCACCGTGCTCCTTCACAAATCTCGGCAGGTCTCCAGGCCTGTGCTCCTCGAAGGGAACCTCAACCACTTCATAACCTTTAATCTCGTTGTCCTCGATATCAACAAAAACAAAGTATTTGGCCCTTCCAAAGTGACCACTGACGTTACTTTCCAGTCCTCTATCATTCTCGGCGGGAATTGCGATTCTCATCTTGGCCACCTTACTAGTGAATATTTTTTCAAGCTATAAATGTTGCGATATATGAAAATAATCACATCTGTTCAGCAAACTTTAAAAACCATTAGGTTCCCCTAATCCATGAAAATAATATAAAATGAAAAATTTAACAGGTGATGTAAAATGTTCAGAAAGGTGCTCTTCCCGACGGATTTCAGCGAAGGCTCGGAGAGGGCCGCGAAACGGTTTGAAAAAACGAACGAGGTTCCAGTAGGTGAGGTTATTCTCCTCCACGTCATCGACGAGGGAACCCTTGAAGACCTCATGAACGGCTACTCGCTCCTATACGAGGACGAGGAGCTTGAGCTTGAGGAGGTGAAGAGGAAGCTTGAGGACAAGATTATGAAGAAGCTCCAAGCAAAGGTAGAGGACGTGAAGAAGGCCTTCAAGGCCGAGAGGGTCAAGCCCCTCGTCCGCTTCGGCTTTCCGTGGGAGGAGATAGTTAAGGTGGCCGAAGAGGAGGATGTCTCCCTCATAATACTCCCGACCCATGGGAAGCTCGGCTTTTCCAAGGAACTCATCGGTTCAACAGCGATGCGCGTGCTAAAGAAGACTTACCGCCCTGTTCTGCTTATAAAACCAAAGTGCAGGTGTGGTGATGAAGAATGAACTGGTTAAAGCTTAAGAACCACCTCGATAAATACCTCCCGGTTTACGTTACGCTTGCGATGGTAGCGGGCTTCTACGTCGGAACGCACGCAAACCTCAAGCCCTACCACGAAACGCTCAAGACCCTCAACATGCTCGTCGTCATTAGCATGATATACCCCATGATGATAAATCTCCGCCTCGGCGAGCTCAAGAACAGCGCCAAGCTCGGGAAACAGTTAGCTATAGCTCTCACGATGGGTCTCGTGATTTCCCCGCTCATCATGTATGGCGCGATATGGCTTACCGAGCTGTTCCACCCGGTTGACCATATGCTCGCTCTCGGGCTTCTCTTGGCGGTCGTCGTCCCCTGCTCCTCAATGAGCATAGCCTACACCGGCTTCACAAAGGGCAACATCGAGCTCGCGACCATCGTCGTAGCTTTGAGCTTCACCTTGGCTATTGTCACCGTCCCGGCGTGGCTCAAGGTCTTTGCATCAAGCTACCACGTAGCAATCTCGGTCTGGCTCCTCGTCAAGACCATAATAATCGTCGTCATAACGCCAATGATACTCGGCGTCCTCACGAGGGCTTACCTTATGGGCAAGCTCGGCCCGGAGGGCTTCCTCAGGATTAAGCCGGCCTTCCCAGCAATCTCACTCCTCGGCATGTACACCATCGTTTTCCTCATATTCATGGAGAAGGCGAAACTCATAGCCAGCAAGCCTGGCGTTGTTGGATTGGCCTTAATCCCGCTGGTCATCTACTACACCACCGCACTGCTCTTCATGACCTTCGTGGACAAAGCCGTGGGGATACCCTACAAGGACCACATGGCAATAACCTTCACCTCAGTTGGAAAGAACGAGGGAACTGCAATGGCAATAGCTTTAGCGGCAGGAACGGGCCTTATGGCAATCGCTCCCGCAGTAACCCCAATAGTCCAGATACCGTTTTTGGTCGGCTACGTCAAGGCTTGGAGGAAAATTGCCTTACTCTGGAACTGCAGAATAACAGAGGAGGAAATCAAAATTTCGGCTTAATCCAAACTTTTTACCCTTTTCCAAAACCCTATAACCTGACGTCTGGGATGATGGGATTGAGGATTCTCCTCGTGATGCCTCCGACTGAGAGCGCAATAAAGCGGGTTGTCGGCGCCACAGGGCCCCCGTTGGGACTGGCTTACCTCGCCTCAATGATACGCGAGGAGCACGACGTCAGGATAATCGACGGCATAGCCGAGGACTTAACCTTTGAAGACGTTATGAAAATACTAAAACGCTACGACCCGGACATAGTTGGGATAACCGCCACCACTTCGGCCATGTACGACTCCTACGCCGTTGCAAAGATAGCCAAGAACCTCAACGAGAACGTCTTTGTCGTAATGGGAGGCCCCCACGTTACGTTCACACCCGAGCTGACGATGAGGGAGTGCCCGTGCATAGATGCGGTGGTCAGAGGGGAGGGTGAACTCACCTTCAAGGAACTCGTTGATGCTGTCGACAAGGGCCGTTCGTTGAAGGGTATCCTCGGACTGTCCTATCAGGAAGAAAACGGCAAAATACGGAACGAGCCTCCGAGACCCCTCATACAGAACGTGGATGAGATTCCAATCCCCTCTTATGACCTCCTTCCAATGGGCAAATATGTTGCAGATGGACCCCCTTCGGAACGATAATGACGAGCAGGGGTTGCCCATTCAACTGCGCTTTCTGCTCCTCCTCGCTTCAGTTCGGGAAGAGGTGGCGCGGCCACAGCGTGGACAGGGTCATAGAAGAACTCTCCATACTCCGCTACGATTACGGCAGGAGGGAGATAGAGTTCCTCGATGATACGTTCACACTCAACAAGGTTAGGGCCGTTAAGATAGCCGAGGCCATAAAGAGGGAGGGACTTGACATAACCTGGACGGCATCCTCAAGGGTGAACACGTTCAACGAAAAGGTTGCAAAGGCTATGAAAGCCGGGGGCTGCCACACTGTTTACTTTGGCATAGAGTCAGGCTCCCAGAAAACGCTGGACTTCATAGGGAAGGGTATAACACCAGAACAGTCGCTTGAGGCGGTTAAGACCGCCAAAAAAGCCGGACTTCAGGCGCTCGGCTCTTTTATAATCGGCTTCCCGGAGGAGACGAGGGAGGAAGTCGAGACGACAATAAAGTTCGCCAAGAAGGTTGGAGTTGACTTCGCCCAGTTCACGATAGCGACACCTTATCCGGGAACGAGACTCTGGACCTACGCGATTCAGAACAACCTCCTCCTAACGAGAAACTGGAGAAAGTACACGACCATCGACCCAGTTATGAAGCTGAAGCACTTCACCCCCGAGGGCATCGCAAAGATGCTGAGGAGGGCTTACCTATCTTTCTATCTGAGGCCGAAGGTTCTCCTGAAAGACCTTCTAGAGAGACACGGGTTCATTCTTAAGAGGGCGATCCGCGGCATCCTCAACATTTACTACGGCACGAAAAGAAGTAGAGAAGCCGGCGAGATTCCTCTCAAAACTATGTCCTTTGATTGATTTCCATCTTTTTCCATACCTCCCTCACGAAGGACTTAGTGTCGCTCATCGAGTTTATCTTTATCTCCCTCCTCGTCCTGACGAGGTACTCAATGGCTCCAGCGTACTGGAGAGCGTATTCACCAACGAGCTGTGCCCCGTTTAGTTTACCATTCTCGATGAAGAGCTTTGCTATGTGCGAGCCGTGCCACATCTCCTTCCTCGCCCCGATGAAGGTCCCTATGGACGCGAAGACCCTGTCGAATATTGTTATTATGTTCATGTTTATCGAACCGCGGTAGCGCTTCTCAACTCCGAGCATGTTGTAGCCGGCAACCCTCCCCTGCTCCTTAGCGAGCGGCCAGATGGCGAAGATGCCGTAGCGACCGGTTACTAGGTCGCGCGTCTCGGCGCAGTCCCCCGCTGCGTACACATCTTCCACGTTCGTCCTCATCCTCTCGTCCGTGAGTATGCCACCCCTGTCCCCAAGGGCTATTCTCCCGTCGAGGAAGTTCAGGTTAGGTCTCACGCCGATTGCCGCGACCACGATGTCGCCGTAGATGACACCGCAGGGGGCCTTGACCCCCTCAACCGGGTCGCCCACTAGGTCTATGCTCTTCTCGAAGAGAACCTTGACGCCGTTTAGTATCATCACGTCCCTTATGATGTCCGAGATGTCCTTGTCGAAGAGCCTCCTTAGAATCCTTGAACGGCAGATTATCACGGGATCCGCCCCGCGTTTCTTCAGGGCTATCGCGGTCTCGACCGCCACAGGTCCGGCGCCGATTATTATTGCCCTCCCGCGCACCTTCATGAGCCTCTCAGCGTCTTCCAGGGTTCTGACGCCTATGACGTTCTCCCTCCTGAACTGCGGGATTATGTTGGGCTTTGCACCGCTCGAGATGAGAAGCCTGTCGTAGTCTATCTCCTCCCCGTTGTCGAGGAGCACCTTCTTGGTATCAGTGTCGACCTTAACGACCTCCCTTCCCATGAGGTAGTCTATACCGCTGGAGCGGACGAAGTGCCAGT
>Ga0256831_1000030_pt1 | contig 66108 bp, 74 predicted proteins | sample 132544metaG_FD_189087 | JGI IMG/M metagenome (GOLD analysis project Ga0256831, IMG submission 189087) | Hydrothermal vent microbial communities from Lau Basin, Pacific Ocean - 132-544 | ecosystem: Environmental > Aquatic > Marine > Hydrothermal vents | place: Pacific Ocean: Lau Basin | collected...
AGCTTCCCTTCTCTCCTTCCTTTCCTTTGCTCTTATCAAAACGGGAGCCTTTAGCTATGTAGAACTCCTGCCCTATGATGGGTTTTATTCCCTTCTCTTTGCAGGTTTTGTAGAGCTCGTAAGAGGCATACATGTTTCCGTGGTCTGTTACGGCAACTGCTGGCATTCCGTACTCTACGGCTTTGTCTACAAGGTCTTTTATCTTTATTGCACCGTCTAAGATTGAGTACTGGGAGTGAAGGTGTAGGTGGACAAAATCTCCCGTTTTAACGGCCATTGCGCTCTCCTTTTCAGTTTCTCTGCTTTCCAAGAAAGTTATTCTAACCGTTTTTTCTTAACAATTTCTTAACGGCTTCTTCTGATAAAATTGGCCTGCATAAAGGCTTGGAGTTGGAGTATGGCCAAAAGCCGTGGATTCTGGGCAGACTGGACTTTCGGCAAGGTTGCAGCCCTTTCGGCAGTTCTGGTTATTGTTATACTGATTGCCCTTGCCGTTGTTCTTTACGGTGAGTCTGAGCTGGCCATTAAGACCTTTGGCGTCTGGAAGTTTATAACTTCAACGGTGTGGAACCCTCCGATGAATAAGTTTGGGGGAGCTCCCGCCATCTTCGGAAGCGTTGTCAGCACCATCATCTCCATTCTGATAGCTGTTCCTGTAGCAATTGGTGTTGCCATCTTCCTCACTGAAATTGCTCCTCACTCTCTGAGAACTCCGGTTGGTGTTGCAATAGAGCTCCTTGCGGCCATACCCAGTATCATCTACGGTATGTGGGGTCTCTTCTTCTTTGCTCCCTTCATGAGAGATAAACTCCAGCCGGTTATCCATGCCACTTTGGGGAAACTTCCCTTAATCGGCCAGTGGTTTGAAGGGTACACTCCGGGTATCGGTCTTCTAACGGCTTCAATAGTTCTTTCCATAATGATCCTTCCCTACACAGCCGCCATATCCCGGGACTCTTTCAAAATGGTTCCAGACATTCTGAAAGAGTCTGCCTACGCCCTTGGAGCAACGAAGTGGGACGTTATGAAAGACGTTGTAATTCCCTACGCAAAGCTTGGAGTTGTAGGTGGAATAATCCTCTCTTTGGGAAGGGCTCTGGGCGAAACAATGGCGGTAACGTTTGTTATGGGTAACCAGCCGGTAATTCCCCACTCCCTCTTAGAGCCTGCAACTTCCATCACAGTTACACTTGCCAACGAGTTTACAGAGGCCGATTCAGATATCTACCTCTCAAGCCTCTTCTACCTGGCCTTTATCTTGTTTGTTATGAGCTTTTTTGTGATAGTTATCGGGAAATTCCTGTTCCTTAAAAAGGTGGAGAGGTAAAGCTTGGACGCAATAAAGAGAAGGAAATTTGTAAACAGTCTAATTCTTGTCCTCTCAACCCTTGCAGCCCTCTTTGGCCTTCTGTGGCTTTTCTGGATTTTAGGAACCCTTCTCTACAAAGGCTTGGGTTCTCTTTCCTGGGAAGTCTTTGTTGGAGATCCGCCTGCTCCGGGAGACAACACCGGTGGCCTTAAACACGCAATTGTTGGACAGACCCTCATAGTTCTCATAGCAACGGTTATAGGAATTCCCATTGGAATCCTTGCTGGAACCTACCTTTCAGAGTACGGAAAGGGGAGTAGATGGGCAAACATCGTAAGGGATCTGTCAGACGTTATGATGAGCATTCCCTCAATAGTTGTGGGTACCTTTATCTACGCCATTATGGTTAAGCCCTTCGGACACTTTATGGGAATAGCCGGTTCTGTCTCCCTGGCCATAATGATGATTCCAATAATCCTCAGGACAACAGACGATATGTTGAGGATGGTTCCGCCGGAGCTCCGGGAAGCCGCCTACGCCCTCGGAGCAACAAAGTTCAAAGTCATAAAAGACGTCGTTTACAGGGCTGCAATAACCGGAATAGTTACCGGAGTAATCCTCTCTGTTGCAAGAATTGGCGGAGAGACAGCACCTCTCCTCTTTACTTCCTTCAACAACAACTTCTTCACACTAAACATTTTCCAGCCAATGGCCTCTTTAACCGTTACCATGTACGACTACGCAATGAGCCCTTACAAATACTGGCAGGACCTTGCCTGGGCAGCGGCTATAATCCTCACGTTTGGCGTTCTTGGAGCCAACATCTTGGGTAGAGTTATTGCCCACTACAAGTTTAAGAAGTAGGAGGAGAAATGGCCTTTGTTATAGAGCCTGTAGAGCCTGTGAAGATTGTTGTAGACCACCTAAAGTTCTACTACGGAAGCCACCAGGTTTTGAAAGACATCTCTTTCAAGGTTCCGGAGAAAAAGGTAACAGCCCTCATCGGCCCTTCAGGTTGTGGTAAAACAACTCTCTTAAGATGTTTCAACAGAATGCACGACCTCTACCCTGGAAACAGGTACGAGGGAAGGATCTTACTGGATGGAGAAAACATACTTGATCCCAACTACGACGTCATAAGGCTCAGAATAAGGGTGGGTATGGTTTTCCAGAAACCTACAGCTTTTCCCATGTCAATCTTTGACAACGTTGCTTACGGCTTAAGGCTCCAGGGAATAAAGAATAAAACGGAGCTGGCCGATAGGGTTGAGAAAGCCTTAAAAGACGCAGCTCTCTGGGACGAGGTGAAGGACAAGCTCAACAAACCGGCCACGGCCCTTTCAGGTGGTCAGCAGCAGAGACTCTGTATTGCAAGGGCAATAGCCGTTGAGCCTGAGGTTCTCCTCTTTGACGAACCCACCTCTGCCTTAGACCCTATCTCAACTGCAAAGATTGAAGAGCTTGTAGTCAGTTTCAGGGATAAGCTGACTGTGATAATTGTTACCCACAACATGCAGCAGGCCGCAAGGGTTTCAGACTACACGGCCTTTATGTACATGGGAGAGCTAATAGAGTTCAACAAAACGGAGGAGCTCTTCGTTAAACCCAAGGAGAAACTCACGGAAGACTACATCACCGGCCGATTCGGTTAAGATAAGAATTTCATAATCCTTGACCTTTCCGTCTCTTTTATCTTAAAATAATCTCAATCTCTGCTTTTTACAGATTGTTTACAAAATTTTTACAGTTTGGTAATATTACCCAAAAGGCCAGCGGGAGAAGAGAGATGCTCTACAGCTTTATCGTCTTCATAGTTGTTATGGCCCTTGCAGGTCTTACCCTGTGGGTGATGTCTGTTGCAGTTGCTCCAAAGAATCCTCACCCTGTAAAAGAGGATACCTACGAGTGTGGTCTTCCGGCTCCAGAACCTATCATTTCCAGCGTTAACTTCCAGTACTACTTCTACGCAATCATCTTCATCGCAATGGATATAGCCGGTGTCTTCTTCGTTCTCTACTCCGTTGGTAAAGGCGATCCCAAGTTTGGCTGGGTATTCATTCTCTTCTCGCTCCTTCTGATGATTCCCCTTACCTACGTAATGGTTGGAGGAAACAGACGATGATACTCAAGTTCTTTGACTGGACCCGTGCAAACTCTCCGTGGGGAGTTCACTTCTGTAGCGGTTGCTGTTCCCTTGAAGTTCTTGCCCTTATGGGACCCCGTTTTGACTGGGAAAGGTACGGCTTTATGATGACTCCAAGCCCCCGCCAGGCAGATTTCATAATTGTTACAGGCCTTGTTTCAAGGAAGGTTCTTCCCGTTCTACTGAGAGTTTACCAGCAGATGCCAGAGCCTCGGTACGTTTTCGGTATGGGCGCCTGTGCAGGTGGCGGTGGTCCCTACTGGGATTCAGACTTTGTGGCCGTTGACGTTTCTCAGTACATTCCCTTTGACGTTTTCGTTGCAGGCTGCCCGCCAAACCCTGAGGCAACCCTTGAAGGATTTTTGAGGCTCAAGGAGATAATTCTGAGAGACAGAGAGAACGCTGCTCAGAAACATCCCAACCGTATGGAAGAGTTAGAGTACTAAGGAGTAGCCATGCTTGAGGAGATAAGGGAAAAGGTAAAGTCTGAGTTTGGGCTTGAGTCTGAAGCTTACGATACCAACATGCTCCTTGTTGAATGTAAGAAGGAACAGCTTAGAGACCTGATGAAGTTTTTAAAGAACAACGGTTTTAACTACCCTCATACGGTTTCTGTTGTTGACTACACTCCGAAGGGAGAGGGTTTTCAGGTTAACTACATTTTGGAGAACCTGAACGATAAGAAATTCATTATGGTGAGGGTTAACCTTCCTGAAGACAATCTGGCGATACCAACGGTTTCCGACATTTTTCCACCTCTTCAGCCCCACGAGAGGGAAGCCTGGGAGATGTTTGGAGTTGAGTTTATAGGGAACCCACGGCTTGAGGTGATGCTCCTTCCTGAGTGGGCGGAAGGCTGGTTCCCTCTGAGGAAGTCTTACGACTTTAAGAAACACAGGAAGCCCTCTAAGGAGAAGAAGTAATGGGAAACAGCATCTCTCTTGCAGGATACACCTTCGTTGTTGAGGAGACAAAAGAGGTCTCCGGAGAGGACTTAGGGCTCTTACAGGAGAAACTTCTCCAGCTCAACTGGGGTGTTCAGCACCCTGCTTCCGGCCCGATGAGGCTGAAGGTCTGGGTTGACGGTGATGAGGTTGTAAAGGTTGACCCAGATATCGGTTACGTTTTAAGGCTCCTTGAAAAGTTAGTAGAGTACAGAACCTGGCAGAACGCCATTGTAAACGTTGAGAGGGCCTGCTTTATAGACAACTTTGGAACGATGACAGGATACTCCATTGCAGCTGAAAAGATTGCAGGCATTGAAGTTCCAAAGAAGGCAGACTACGTAAGGACGATACTTTGCGAGGGTGGAAGGATTGTAAGCCACCTTATAGGTCTTGGTGGCTTTGTTGGTGTTATGGGAGTTCATACTCCCATGCAGTGGGCGTTAATTGCCCGTGAGAAGTTTCTTGACGCTTTTGAGGTTTACTCAGGCCAGAGAATTGCTACGGCTTCTATTATTCCCGGCGGTGTGAGGTATGAACCCACCGGAAAGTTTATAGAGAAGATGGTTTCAGCTGTTGATTTCCTTGAGAAAGAGTTTATTCCAAGGTATGCTGAAGTCTTTATTGATAACCCGACGCTGAAGATCCGCTCTCAGGGGATTGGGGTTGTTCCAAAGGAAAAGGCCATTGAACTTGGGCTTGCAGGCCCTGCCCTCAGGGCTTCCGGCGTTGCTTCAGATATTAGAAAAGACTACCCGTATGCTGCTTACGGTGAGCTTGACTTTAGGGTTGTAACGAAAGAGGAGGGAGACTGTTACGCCAGGTATCTGGTTATCTGGGAAGAGCTAATAGAGTCTGCAAAGATTATCAGGCAGGCCATTGAGGGTCTTCCAGAGGGAGAGTGGAGAACGAAGTTCCCTATTAAGGTTCCACCGGGAGAGGCCTACGTCAACGTTGAGTGGGCCCGTGGATGCTTCGGTTTCCACCTTATTAGCAACGGAGGAACCGGGCCTTACAGGTTGAAGATGAGAGCTCCCTCTTTTGCCAACCTCTGGGCAATGCCCGAAATGATGAAGAACGTTAAGCTTGCAGACGTTCCCGTTATCTTTGCATCACTATACATGTGCCACGGTGATATAGACAGGTAGGAGGCTTAGAATGGAAGCCTGGATTAAAGCGATATTCTTTCCCGGTTTTCTCTTCCTTCTGGTTGTTTTCCTTGGGATTTTCTACATGGAGAGGAAGATACTTGCCGACGTTCACCTGAGAACGGGGCCTTACTACGTCGGTAAGTGGGGAATTCTTCAGACAACTGCAGACGTTTTTAAACTCCTTCAAAAGGAGTTTATCATTCAGAGAAGGGCCAATAAGCTTCTCTTCTCTCTCATTCCTTTTGTTGCTTTCCTGATGGTTGCTACCCTGATTGCCTTTATACCCTTCTCTGAGCACAGCTACATAGTGAGCACCAGTTTTGATCTTCTTATTGTTCTGGCCCTTGTTACGGGTATGCCGCCGGTCTTCTTCTACGCAGGCTGGGCTTCAAAGAGTAAGTACTCCTTCATTGGTGGTTTAAGGGTTGTTAACCAGATGATCTCAGGTGAAATTCCACTGTGGCTCTCTGCCCTTGCTGCAGCTGTTTTCTACGGAACGCTCAACCACCTTCAGATAGTTCATGAGAGCTCCTGGTTGGGCTTCTTTATCCTTCTTCCAGCTTTTCTCATCTTTATAACTGCAACCCTCATAGTTACAGACAGACCACCTTTTGATATACCGGAAGCAGAGCAGGAGATTGTCTACGGTTTCCTTACAGAGTTTGGCGGTTTCAACTACGCAATTCTTGCTGTTGCAAAACTTATTGAGCTGTTTGCCCTTTACTCTGTTGCTGTTATTCTGTTCTTGGGAGGCTTTAAGGGGCCAGTTCTTCCGGGAATTGTCTGGTTCTTCATAAAGATTATGGGCCTTTACCTGTTTACCTTTGTTGTAAGGGCTTCAACTCCCCGTATCAGGATGGATCAGCTCTTAAGGTTCTGCTGGAAGGTTTTAACTCCTTTAGCCCTTTTAAACCTTGCGTTCATCATTCTCATCAAAATGTTTGTCTCTTAGGAGGTTAAATGGAAGCTAAAGACGCTCTGAAGATACCTTTTGAAGCGACCAAAAAGGTTCTCAGGGTCACGAAGGCCCTCTTTGCGCCGAAGGCTACTGAGATCTGGTGGGATAAAGGGATAAAGAGGGAGCTCCACTACCGTGGAAAGCACATCATAAATGCGGAGCTCTGCATCGGCTGTTCCATGTGTGCAAGGGCCTGCCCTGTTAACTGTATAGACATGGTTCCAACCGGCGTTAAAAAGCCAAGAGCCGTTCCAAAGGTTAGAGCCAACGAGTGTATCTTCTGTGGACTGTGTGAAGATGCCTGCCCGACAAAGCCCGAAAAGGCCATAAAGCTTACAGACCACTACTCAATGATTTTAGAAGACGTTACCTGGGACAAGTTAACAGAGTACGTTTTTGAACCTGAGAACCTTGAAGAGGCCCTTGAAAAGGCCAAGAAGATGGAGGAGCTGTTAGAGAAGAAAAAGCAGGAGGCCCTGAAGAAGAAACAGCAGGCTCAACAGGCAAAGGCAAAAGCTGAAGCTAAGAAAGAACAGGCCTCTTCAGAAAAAGAAGACAACCCTCAGAAAGGAAGTAAAGGAGAGGAGTAATGGGGAACGTCTACTTCTGGATTATCTATGCTGTTGTTATAGGGAGCGCCATAATAGCCCTTGAGGCGACTTCACTCCTGTGGGCGGCCGTTTCGTTCGTCGTTCTCCTTTCAGAGATAGCCCTTGTCTACTTTGGCCTGAATATGCCCGTTTTGGGTGGCGTTCAGCTTGCCATCTACGCAGGTGGTGTAACGATTCTTGTTCTCTTTGCAATAATGATGATTGGTGAGAGCTACAAAAAGCCGGAAGGGAAAGCCGTTAAGGCTATAGTCCTGAGCTTGCTTCTCCTTATTATAGGAACCTTTTTCTCTTTCTTAAGTGCTATAGATACCTTACCGTTTAAAACCTTTTCAACGGAACTTCTTGGAACCGTTTTTGTTGAGAAGTACTCTTTCTTCACCATAGTTCTGGGCTTTATTGTGTCGGCTCTCCTTTACATGGCAAACGCCATCATTACGAAAAAGAGGGAGGCTAAGTAATGCTTCTTGAAGCAGACGTTCACGCTTACCTGTTTTTATCCTTCTCCCTTCTTGCTGTGGGGGTGTACGGTCTTCTCTCAAGGAGATCAGTTATCAGGATGCTCTTTGCCGTTGAAATGATTATCAACGCTGCAAACCTGAACCTCGCCATCTTTTCGGCACAGAGGAACGTTGACGGTGAAATATTTGCGTTCTTTACCATAGGCCTTGCAGCCCTTGAGGCAGCTGTAGGTCTGGCCATAGTTATCGTCTTCTACAAGCGGTTCGGTGAGGTTATTCCATCAAAAATCAGGAACCTGAGGTGGTAGGATGGAGAAGCTGGTCTGGATAACTTATCTAACAATTGGAATCTTCTTTTTAGGCAGCATTACCGCTTTCCTGATAGGTAAGTTTACAGAGAGGTGGAACTCCTTCTGGGTAGCTGCTCTAACAGGTTTAACAGGCTTTATCCTTACCTGCTATATTGCACTCAACCTCGGAGAACACCCTGTAGTTCATAAGTTCAACTGGTTCACCTTCGGTTCCTTTAAAGTCCCTCTGGGAATTTACGTAGATAGTCTTGCAGTTGTTATGGCTCTAATCGCTACCGGAATCGGTTTCTTAGATATCGTTTTCTCTAAAGGTTATATGGAAGACGATGAGTCTCCACACAGGTACTACTTTGAAAAGCTTTTCTTTATCGGTTCAATGGTAGGTTTGGTTTTTGTAAGTAACTTAGTTGGGCTTTACATCTTCTGGGAAGGCGTTGGTCTCTGCTCATACCTCCTCATCGGTTACTGGTACTGGAAGAAGAGCGCTGCAGAGGCTGCCCTTAAGGCCTTTGTTATGACCCGTTTTGGTGATGTCTTTATGCTTGCCGGAATAATCGTTGCCTGGGTTCTACTTGGAACTATTAACTTTCAGGAACTCAACGCCCTTGCCCTTGCAGGGGCTTTCAGCGTAAAGTTGGGGCTTTTAATCTCTATTCTGATTTTCATTGGAGCTGTTGGAAAGTCTGCCCAGTTTCCTCTCTTCCCGTGGCTCCTTGACGCCATGGAAGGTCCGACTACCGTTTCAGCTCTTATCCACGCCGCTACAATGGTTAACGCAGGTGTCTACTTGGTTGCAAGGATGTTTCCGTTCTTTGACTACTCTCACGCTCTAATAGTTGTTGGATTTGTGGGAGCTCTCTCTGCCTTCATCGCTGCTACGGGAGCTCTCGCCCATACAGAAATCAAGAAAATACTTGCTTTCTCCACGATGGAGCACCTCGCTCTAATGTTTGTTGCCCTCGGAGTTGGTTCTGCAGCTGCGGGAATTTTCCACCTTATGAACCACGCCATCTTTAAGGCCCTCCTCTTCTTGGCTGCAGGTGCCGTTATCCACATGACCCACCAGAAAGATGCCTTTAAACTGGGGGGGCTCTACAAATACATGCCTCAAACGGCACTTCTCTTCCTTGTGGGCATTTTAGCCCTTGCAGGTGTTCCACCCTTTAACGGTTTCTTCAGTAAAGACTGGATAATTGGAGCAACTTACGCTTACGGTAACCCGGTAATTTTTGGCCTTACATTTGTTGCTGCTGTTCTCTGTATAGCTTACGGTTTCAGGCTCTGGTTTGTTGTCTTCACAGGTGAACCTTCCGAGTACTCAAAGCACGCTAAAGAGGCTTATCCCATAATGCTCATTCCACTCTACGTTCTCGCTGTGCTTACGATAGTTATTCCCTTCTTTAAGGAGCAGATTGTCCACTTCCTCTTCGGTGAAGTTCACGAGCCCTTCTTCCTGAACCTGCTGGTTGCAACGTTAACAGTAATGTTCATCCTCTTCGGTATTGTCTTCCTCATCTACTACAAGAGAGTTATCAGTACTGCCAAGTTCCTTGCCCATCCGTTGGGTAAGGGGATAAACGAGTTTCTCTACAACGGGTGGTACGTTGACGCTGCAATAAAGTGGATCTGCCGCCACGTCTTCTACGGCTCAATAGCCAAAGCGATAGAGTGGGTGGATATCCACGTTGTTGACGGTGCAGTTAACGGAACTGCCAGGCTTTCGCTTGCCTGCTGGGATCGGTGCAGGAAGATTCAAACTGGCGATGTTATAGATTACCTCACTTACTTTGTTGCTGGTGTAATAACCCTTGTTTTGCTCATTCTCTTTGTTTAGGAGGAGTGGATGGTTCTGCTGAGTATGATTCTGCTCCCTGTTCTTGTAGCACCCTTTGCCTGGATAGGTGAGAGGATTAACAGGGACATTCCAAAATACCTTTCTCTATCTGTAGGTGTTTTTCTATCGTTCTGCACGGCTTACTTAATTGCCAAATATCCGGGGAACGGCTTTGCCTTTCATGAGTTCTACCGGATTTATCCTCCTTTTGACTTCAACCTCCACCTTGCTGCCGACGGAATATCTCTCGTTCTCTTGGGAATAGTTGCTTTTCTCTCTATTACGGTTACCCTCTCCTCCTGGCACGTGGAAAGGCCCGGAGCTTACTTCTTCCTTATTCTTATCTTCCTTGGCCCTATGGTTGGAGTTTTTGTCTCTCTGAACCTTCTCTGGTTCTTCATATTCTGGGAGTTTACGCTGGTTCCCATGTTCTTCCACATCGGTATCTGGGGAGCGGAAAACAGGATTTACGCTGCGATGAAGTTCTTTATCTATACCCACCTTGCAAGTATTTTCCTCCTTCTTGGAATTATCGTTCTCTACCTCTCTACCCATACCTTTGAGTTTGAGAAACTCCTGAACGTTCAGCTTGACCCTTCTGTTGCAAAGCTTGTCTGGATACTGATGTTTATCGGCTTCGCCGTTAAGATGCCGGTTGTTCCTTTCCACACCTGGCTTCCAGATGCCCACGTTCAGGCACCTTCTCCAATTTCCGTTTTCCTTGCCGGACTTCTCCTTAAAATGGGCGCTTACGGTCTTTTAAGGTGGGAGATTTTCCTCTTCCCTCAGACCAGTAAGTTCTTCGCTCCTCTTATGGCCTTTATTGCCGTTCTTACGATTTTCTACGCCGGCTTCAGAGCCTTGGCAGAAGACCACATTAAGAGGATGGTTGCCTACTCCAGTATCAACCACATGGGATTTGTCCTTTTAGGCCTTTCTGCCCTTACTGCTGCCGGTATCTCTGCTGCTGTTTATGAGATGGTTGGTCACGCCCTTGTTATCTCACTCCTCTTTATGATTGCCGGTTACATTCACCACAAAACCCATACCTGGTACATCTCTGAGCTCGGCGGTCTTATGAAGAAGATTCCCGGCCTTATGACGATGTTTGTTATAGGGGTTCTGGCTGCCGTTGGACTTCCCGGAACAGCAGGTTTTGTGGGGGAGCTCTCCGTTATGCTTGCCGCCTTTGATTACTACGGCTGGGTAATGGTTATCGTTCCTCTTGCAAGCGCCCTCGGTGCCGGTTTCTTCATGTGGATGCTCCAGAGGGCAGTTTTTGGTCCTTTAAGGGAAGGGTTTGAAAACCTGAAGTCCCTTACGGAGCTCCCTCTAATTGAGAACATTCCTCTTGCCCTTTACATAGGGGCTTTTATACTGGTTGGAGTTATTCCGGCCGTTGTCTTTAACCTCTATAACCCTGTGGTTAACGCTTTTGCACAACTCTTTCAGTAGGGGGTAACAGGTGAACATTAACTACCTTGCAGCAACAATGGTTCTGGCCTTAACGGGGGCGTTTCTTCCCGTTATTAACAGGCTTTTCAGGATATCGGGGATTCAGGGAGCTCTCATCTCTTCTATAGGTTATGTGGTTTCTCTCTTTTTAGTTCTTATATCAGATAAGGGAAGACACGTTTTAAAGGTTTTCTACACTACAGACCCGGTCTCTATTCTGGTGGGAGCTCTCGTTCTAATAGCCTCCTGGATGGTGATGCTGGTTATCTACTGGATTACGGAAAAGGATAAGTTTGTGAACGAGCTGGTCTCCGCCCTCATGATATCTACGGCGGGAGCTCTCCTCCTCATCAGCGCCAACAACTTTGTCTCCCTTGCCATTGCGATGGAACTGATGACGATGCCTACCTACCTTATGGTTCTCTTTGCCTTTGACGATAAGTCTTTTGAAGCCGGTGTTAAGTACTTCTTCAACGGAGCACTTGCAGTAGGTTTTCTCCTCTTTGGAATCTCTCTTCTCTACGGAATAACCGGCAGTTTTGAGTTTTCAGCCCTTGTTAACAACCTGTTTAAAGATCCTCTTGTTGCCCTTGCTGCTATCTTCATATTTGCCGGTTTTGGCTTCAAGATTACAGCCTTTCCGTTCCACTTCTGGGGGCCTGACGTTTACGATGGAACCTGTCCTGGCGTTGCTGCCCTCCTTACCGGTATCTCCAAGAGTGCCGCTTTTATCGGGCTTATGAGGGTTGTCTACGAGGCAATTCCGGTGATTGCCGGCCACTTCACTTTGATTCTCGCCATTATAGCCGCCCTTACAATGACTGTGGGTAACCTCTTAGCCCTTGCTCAGAGAAGGGTTTCAAGGATTCTTGCCTACTCTTCCGTTGCCCATGCAGGCTACACACTTGTAGCCTTTGCAGCCCTTTCTGTTCCATTGAGCATTACAGGTATCATCTACCACTCTGTTGCCTACGTCTTTATGAAAACGGCTGCGTTCCTATGTTTTGCCGTTTTCCTCTTTGTCTGGGGAGCAAGAACTATGGACGACTACAAGGGGCTCGGTAGAAGGGAGCCGCTCCTTGCAGCGCTCTTCCTCATCTTCCTCCTCTCACTTGCCGGTGTTCCTCCTATGGCGGGCTTTATCAGTAAAGTTTTCGTCTTCACCGCTGCGGTTGACGCCGGAATGACCTGGTTAGCCCTTATCGGTCTTCTCAACAGTGCTTTCTCTGTTGCCTATTACATCTGGATTGCCAAGCAGATGTACCTTGAAGAGCCCACACTTGAAAAGCCTGTTAACGACTCTCCCAACAAGAACTGGATTCTTCTGCCTTTAGCGGTTATGGCCATTCTTCTCATAGTTTTCGGTATCTGGGTCAACCCTGTTGTTGACGCTTCTGCAGTTTACGCGGCTAAAGTTGGGTTTTAGCGGGAGCTCCTGCTCCCTTTCCTCTATCGTTTATAATTCCCATACCTATTTTCCCTCAAGGAGACGGTGTGCTTGTCAGGGATATTTACAGTTTGCCGGTGGGAGCTCCCTTTGAAGGCTACTTCGTCATTGAACACGTAGAAATAAGAAAACACAGAACAGGGGAGCCCTTCTTAAGGCTTGTCCTGTCAGATAAAACTGGAACCTTTCAGGCCCTCTGGTGGAAGCCGCCGAAAGATGCAGACCTTACAGTTTTTAAGAAGGGAGACGTTGTATTTGTAAGGGGAAACGTTGAGTACTTTAACGGGAACCTTCAGCCAAAGCTTTCAGAGATAAGGGTTGCAGAAGAAGGGGAGTACGACCCTAAGAAGTTCATCTCCGAAAGCCGTTTCTCAATAGAGAAGCAGTTTACAAAACTCCTTGAGATTATAGAGACTGTAGGGAACGTATACCTGAAAAAACTCCTTGAGAGCTTCTTCTACGACGATGACTTCGTTGAGAAGTTCTTGAGAGCTCCCGGTGGCAAAACCATCCACCACGCCTGCATCGGTGGACTTCTTGAGCACACTCTGGGCGTTACAGAGATATGCGAAACTGTGGCAAAGCGCTACAGAAGCTTAGACAGAGACCTTCTCATCACTGCCGCAATTCTCCACGATATAGGAAAGGTACACGAGTACAGTGTAGAAACCTCAATTGACAGGACAAAAGAGGGAATACTCCTTGGCCACCTCTACATGAGCTGTGAGATGGTTGCCTTCAAAATAGCAGAAATTGACGGGTTTCCCGAAGACCTGAAGACCAAGCTCATCCACTGTATACTGGCCCACCACGGCCAGTACGAACACGGTTCACCTAAAAAACCAAAAACCCTTGAGGCAGTTGCCCTTGCCTACGCCGATGCCCTTGATTCAAAGGTGAAGGGATTTGAGGAGTTCATAGAGAAGGAACTTGGTGGGGGAACAGGCTGGACTAAGCGCCACTTTGCATACGAGGTTCCAATCTACTTTGACGGTAAAATTGACTACGGAGAGGAGGAATGAGAGAGAAGAGGCAACTTACCTACAAAGACTCCGGCGTTGACATAGAGGCGGGAGAGAAGCTTGTAGACAGGATAAAGGCTTTTGCGAAACGGACTTTTGATGAGAATGTTCTGGCCGGAATAGGGGGGTTCGGTGCAGGTTACCTTCTCCCTGAAGGTTACTCCGAGCCTGTTCTGGTCTCTGGAACCGACGGCGTTGGAACGAAGCTAAAAGTTGCCCAGATGGCAAACGTTCACGATACGGTTGGAATAGACCTTGTTGCCATGTGCGTAAACGACATACTGACAGTTGGGGCAAGACCTCTCTTTTTCCTTGACTACTTTGCAACGGGAAAGCTCTCTGTTGACGTTGCTGCAGACGTTGTTAAGGGGATTGCTAAAGGGTGTGAGATTGCAGGCTGTTCCCTCATAGGTGGAGAGACGGCAGAGATGCCAGACTTCTACCCTGAAGGTGAGTACGACCTGGCCGGTTTTGTTGTGGGAATTGTTGACAGGAAGAAGTACATAACCGGCGAGAAGATCAGGCCGGGAGATGTGGTTTTAGGCCTTGCCTCTTCAGGAATTCACAGCAACGGCTACTCCCTTGTAAGAAAGCTCTTCTTTGAAATTCTTGGATTGAAAGTTGACGATTACGTTGAGGAGCTCGGTGGGAAAGTCTACGAGGTTCTCCTTACTCCCACACGGATTTACGTTAAGAGCATCCTTAAGCTCCTTGAGCAGGTTGAAGTGAAGGGGATGGCACACATCACCGGCGGTGGTATTCCCGGAAACCTTGTAAGAGTGCTGCCAAAGAGTGTTAATGCGGTTGTTAAAAAAGGTTCTTGGAAAGTTCCAGAAATATTCAGGTTTATTGAAGAAAAAGGGAACGTTCCTGAGGAGGAGATGTTCCGGACCTTCAACATGGGAATAGGCTACACCGTTGTTGTGGCACCGGAAGATGTGGAAAAGGCCGTTGAAGTTTTAGAATCTTCAGGTGAAAAGGTGTTCAGAATAGGCGAGATTACTGAAGGAGAGGGGAAGGTGGTTATAGAATGAGGGTTGCCGTTCTATCTTCCGGTAGAGGAAGCAACTTTGAAGCCATTGCACGGGCATTTATAGGAGGGAAGATAAAGGGGGAATTGGTTGCCCTGATTGTTAACAAGAGGAACGCTCAGGCCATTAGTAGAGCTGAAAGACTTGGTGTAAACTGGCTCTTTGTTGACCCTTTCTCCTTTCCAGGCCGTGAAGACTACGACAGGCGCCTTGTTGAGATACTGAAGCACCTTAAGGTTGATCTTGTCTGTTTGGCCGGTTACAGGCTTATCGTTTCAGAAGTTTTCGTAGATGCCTTTCCAAACAGAATTCTGAACATCCACCCTTCCCTCCTTCCCTCTTTTCCGGGCTTAAAACCGCACTGGCAGGCGGTTACCTACGGTGTGAAGATTTCGGGGGCTACCGTTCACATCGTTGATAAGGGCGTTGATACGGGGCCTATTGTTGTTCAGGCTGCCGTTCCCGTCTCTCCCGACGATACTCCTGAAAGCCTATCTGAGAAGATTTTAAAGTGGGAGCACAGGATATACCCTCAGGCCGTTAAGTGGTTTGCCGATGGAAGGGTCAGTGTAGAGGGAAGAAAGGTTCTTGTTGAAGGGGCAGATTACAGCCAGCTTCCGGTAGTTCCCGCTTTAGAGGATTTCTGATGGTTGAAGAGGTTATTCTCTCTAACGGCCTTAAGGTTTTGCTTAAAGAGGAGAAGGGATTTGAGATACTTTCGGGAACCCTCTTTATGCCGGGTGGTTCCTCTGTAGACCCTGTTGAGGGAATAACTCTCCTCACCCTCAGAACGGCCTTTAAGCGGAGTTTGAAACGGCCTGCCGGGGAGTTTTACTCACTTCAGGAGCAGATGGGAACGCCTTTTTCTCCAGAAGTTTCAGTTGATTACTCTCAGCTTCGGTTTCAGTCCGTTTCCCGGCTTTCTGCAGACTACACCTCTTTGCTGACCGAGACCGTTTTAAGTCCCGGTTTTATAGAGGAGAGTTTTGAAATTGAAAAGGCTTCACTTCTGGCCTCTATAAGGGCGAAGAGGGAGAGCTCCTTCACACTGGCCTACGAAACCATGATGAGGTTGACCTACGGCGGAGCTCCCTACAGCAAAATGCCCTACGGCAGAGAGGAGAGCGTTTCCTCCCTTACTCTTGACCGGTGCTCCGACTGGTTTGAATCTGCTTTCATACCGGAAGGTTCTGTGGTCTCTCTCTGCGGAGACTTGAGGGGAGTTGACTCCATTTTAAAAGAGCTTGAGGAGATATCCCTTAAGCCGCTGGAGACTGAAAGGTTTGAGTGTCCAATAGCAGAGTTTAGAACAGAGTTCGTTCACAGGAAGGGCTCCGCTCAGAGCTTTATTTTGATTGCTTTGAATGCTCCACCGGTTCAGGATTCCAGTTATCCCGTTTACAAGCTTTTAAATACGGTTTTAGGAGAGGGAATAGGGTCGGTTCTCTTTCAGGAGCTCCGCGAGAAAAGAGGGTTTGCCTACTCAACCGGTTCTCTCTACCCTTCCCGGGTAAATTCAGGGAGACTCCTTATTTACATAGGAACTTCGCCTGAAAAAGAGAGTTTGGTGAGGGAGGAGCTCCGCAGGATTGTCTCCAACCTGCCCGCCTTTCTAACTGAAGACTTAGTGGAAAGGGGAAAGCGCTACTTTAGAGGGACTTACCTCCTTGACCACGAAACGAGAGGGAAAAAAGCCTGGTATTTCGGTTTCTGGGAAGTTTTAGGAAGAGGTTATTCTTACGATACCCTGTTTCTTCAGGAGATAGAAAAGGTCAGGCTGAGGGATATTTTAGACATCGCAGAGAAAGTATCGTGTGAACCGTTCCACGAGGTGGTTGTGAAAGATGAAACGGATAATAGTTAGTGCCTGTCTTTTGGGAATTAACTGCAAGTACAACGGAGGAAACAACAGAGATCCTCTGATCGTTGAGCTCTTTAAGAGAGGAGTTGCCGTACCTCTATGCCCTGAACAGCTTGGAGGGCTTCCGACTCCAAGGCCTCCTGCCAAAATTACAGAGGGAGACGGATTTTCCGTCATTTCTGGAAAAGCGAAAGTCAAAACAGTTGACGGTTCAGACTTAGACGTTACAGAGAACTTTCTGAAGGGAGCCTACGAGACCCTTTTTGTAGCGGAGCTCATCAGAGGCAGCTGTTTAGCCTGTATACTGAAAGAGAAGAGCCCTTCCTGTGGCGTCAGGAGAATCTACCGTTTTGACAGTGACGAACTGAAAGAGGGAATGGGTGTTACTGCTGCACTTTTAAGCTCTAAAGGGTTTAAAATTCTATCTTCAGAAGATAGAGAAAATATAGAAAAGCTAATAGAGGAGATTGATGAGTAGACTTCCTAAACTGAGAATCAAACACCTTGAACCTAAGTATCCCATTATTCAGGGTGGGATGGGAGCAAAAGTTTCACTCCACAGGCTTGCCTCTGCAGTTGCAAATGCCGGTGGAATAGGTGTAATTTCGGCCGTTCTCCTCCACGAGAAAGATAGGTCAAAACCTAAGAAGACAACCTGTAAAGGAATAGACGTAGAGAGCGTTGGCCTGAAACCCTACCACTACGCCCACGAACTTGCAGAGGAGATAAGGAAGGCCAAGGAGCTTGCTCCCAACGGGATAATTGGCGTTAACATAATGTACGCCCTTACCCACTTCTACGAACTCCTTATGACAGCCATAGATGCCGGGGCAGACCTGATAATTCAGGGAGCAGGCTTTGGAAAGGACGTTTTCAAAATCTGCAACACATTTGATATGCCTTTAGTGGAAATTGTCGCAACACCTAAGGGAGCAAAGCTTTCAGAAAGGTTGGGGGCTGCTGCGGTAATAGTTGAGAGCGGCGACGCCGGAGGGCACCTTGGAACAATGGAGAACCTGTGGGATATCCTCCCTTCCATTGTGGAAGCCGTTGATATTCCCGTTATAGCTGCCGGTGGAATTTTTGACGGTAAGGACATGGCAAGGGCTTTTGAGCTCGGGGCAAAAGGGGTCCAGATAGCTACCCGTTTCATAGCCACCTACGAGTGTGACGCGGCTCAGGAGTTTAAAGACTACATAATTCAGGCAAAACCGGAAGATTCTATCTACATAAAGAGCCCGGTCGGAATGCCCGCCCATGCCGTTAGAAATCCCTTTACAGAAAGGCTTGAAAGAGAAGGGAAGATTCCACATAAGTGCCCGTTTAACTGTTTAAAAACCTGTTCCGGCGAGGATTCTATATACTGTATTGCAGATGTACTGTTAAAGTCCGTTTCGGGAGACGTAGAGAGAGGGCTGGTCTTTTCCGGGAGCAACGTTGGAAGGGTTAACAGGATGTACAGTGTTAAGGAACTTATAGATGAGCTTGTTAGGGAGTGTGAGGAAGAACTTGAGAGGAAAAACCTTAATTTCGGGGAGGAGTAGATGAGAAAGTTTCTTGGAATAGCTTTTCTTTCTCTTCTGTCATTCAGCTGTGCAACTGTTAATCAGCAGTCTGGTGGTGAACTCTCTTCACTGAAGGCAGAGATTCAGGCACTGAAGGCAAGGGTTTCCCAGAACGAGAAGAAAACAAGTAGCCTTGAGGCAAGAGTTTCTAAAGTGGAAGACAGAGTTGCCGCCAACGAGCAGAGTATTTACGACCTGAAGAAAGAGGTTGAGCAGCTAAAAGGTGTGGTTTCTCAGGTTACGGTGGGAGCTCCCTCTCAACCACAGAAACAGCAGAAACCTCAGCCTGTTGTTCAGACAGGAGCCAGTGACCTATACCGTCAGGCCTTCAACGCCATGGAAGCGGGAGATTTTGATAAGGCGGAACAGCTATTCCAGCAGTTGGTTCAGCAGTATCCGAACAGCGACCTTGCAGACAACGCCCTCTACTGGATAGGTGAAATCTACTACTCCCACAACGACTACGAAACTGCAGCAAAGTACTTCCAGCAGGTTATAGATAAGTATCCTGACGGAAACAAAGTCCCTGCTGCCATGCTCAAGCTTGCCCTCTGCTACAGGGGGATGGGGGATATGAACAGGGCTAAGCAGATACTTCAGGAAGTTATCCAGAAGTACCCGGGAACCCCTGAGGCCGGTATAGCTAAGGTAAAACTTATGGAACTGGAGCAGTAAAATGGAGATTGATGAGAAAGGGATAAAAGGGCTTGCCTGCAGAGCTGCCGACCTGTGGTTGAACCTTGAGCTCGGAAGGTGTAGGCCCGACAGTAACTACCATCAGGTTGTTGAATTCTTGAAGCAGAGGTTTAAAGCAGAGGAGATAAACCCCTTCCTCCTTACTCTTGGGCTCCTTGAGATGGCCCTAATTGAGGATGTTCTGAAAAACAGGCCTTACCTTTCAGAAGAGGAGAGAGAGAAAGTTATTCAGGATGTAGTAGAATCTCTTGCTGAGAACTTTCCAAAGATAGTTGATGAAATGGTGCCTATACTTGACCTGTTAGAGAGAAAGATCGGAGAGTTTAAGGAGCTCTCCAGAAAGTACCGTTCGGGAGGAGAGTAGATGTCAAAGAAGGTGAAGCTGGCCATTGTGGGAGTAGGAAACTGTGCAAGTTCACTGGTTCAGGGAATTTACTACTACCAGAACAAGAGTGAAGATGAAATCTCCGGCCTTATGCACTACGACATCGGCGGTTATAAGCCCTGGGACATAGAAGTAGTGGCTGCTTTTGACATAGATAAAAGAAAAGTAGGAAAAGATGTAAGTAAGGCAATATTTGAGAAGCCCAACTGTACCAAAGTTTTCTGTCCCGACGTTCCCGAAATGGGCGTTGAAGTCCAGATGGGCCCTGTAATGGACGGCTTTGCAGAACACATGCTTGACTACCCTGAAGACCAGCGTTTCGTTCCTGCCGATAAAGAACCGGTTGATGTGGTTAAAGTTCTGAAAGAGAGCGGAGCTGAGGTTGTTGTTAACTACCTGCCCGTAGGTTCTGAAGAGGCTACCCGCTACTACGCCCAGTGTGCATTAGAGGCGGGCTGTGCCTTTGTCAACTGTATTCCGGTTTTCATAGCTTCAGATGAAGAGTGGGCACAGAAGTTTAAAGAAAAGGGGCTTCCCATAGTTGGTGATGATATCAAGTCTCAAGTTGGAGCTACCATAACCCATAGGGTTCTTGCAACCCTTATGGCAGATAGAGGAGTTCCGATAGACAGAACTTACCAGCTCAACTTCGGTGGAAATACAGACTTCCTCAACATGCTTGAAAGGAAGAGGCTAAAAACCAAAAAGGTTTCAAAGACAGAGGCTGTCCGCTCCCTTATCCCTTACCCGATTGATGACAACAACATTCACATTGGTCCCAGCGACTACGTGCCCTGGCTGAAGGACAACAAAATTGCCTACATAAGGCTTGAGGGAAGGCTCTTTGGTGACGTTCCCATGTACATAGAGCTGAAACTGTCGGTTGAAGACTCTCCAAACAGTGCCGGTTCGGCTATAGATGCCATAAGGTGTGCAAAACTTGCCATGGACAGAGGAATTTCAGGTCCTCTCTACTCAATCTCTTCTTACACGATGAAACACCCGCCGATTCAGTACCCGGACTGGAAGGCAAAAGAGTTGGTTGATAAGTTTATAGCCGGAGAGGTTGAAAGGTAATTTGGGGCTCCGCGCCCCTTTTTAAACTAACAGTCCGCCAGACGTTCTGCTCACCTTAACCGGTCTGTTCTCCTCATCTACAAGAACAACGGTTGGAGAAAAGGTTTTTATCTCCTCTTCTGTTAGTTCGCAGTAGCTAACAATTATTACAACGTCTCCTTTCTGAACTTTCCTTGCTGCTGCTCCGTTGAGGCAGATCTCACCGCTTCCCGGCTCTCCCGGTATCACGTAGGTTGAGAATCTCTCTCCGTTGCTTACGTTGTATATGTCAACCTTCTCGTAGGGGTAGATGTCTGCAAGTTTTAAGAGCTCACTGTCTATGGTTATGCTTCCCTCGTAGTTAAGGTCTGCGCCTGTTACTGTGGCTCTGTGTATCTTTGACTTAAACATTATCCTTCTCATAAACCACTCCTTAATGGGAGTTTGCACCACTAAATATAGTTTGGCAGATTCGGTGGAGGAAGATAACTATATTTAAGAATCGGAAAGACAACGGTTAAAGGAGGGAGAGATGGTAAGGTATCCGGCAGTTGCAGGTCAGTTCTACCCTGGAACGGCTGAGGAGCTCCGCCTCTTCTTAGACTCTTTCTGCAGGAGGGAGCTCCCCAAAGTTAAGGCAAAGGCGGTCGTAGTTCCCCACGCAGGCTACATCTACTCAGGAAAAGTTGCAGGAGAAACTTACAGTAGAGTAGAGATTCCTGCAGACTGCGTTGTTATGGGGCCCAACCATACAGGCCTTGGGAAACCTGCCTCCGTTTTCCCGGAAGGTGTATGGCTTACACCCCTCGGAGAGGTTCCGGTAAACGGTGAAATTGCCTCTGAACTTGTTGAACACTACCCATACGAGCCCGACCCAACCGCCCACATCTACGAGCACTCTTTAGAGGTTCAGGTTCCGTTCCTGCAACACTGCTCCGGCTACAGAGAGGACCTCTCTATCGTTCCGGTAGTTTTCCAGCACCTGACCTACTCAGACTGTGTCGCCGCCGGGGAAGCCCTTGCTGAAGTTCTAAAGGAGAGGGATTCACTCATAGTGATCAGCACAGACTTTTCCCATTACGTTTCCCAGAAAACTGCAGAAGAGCTTGATTCCCTTGCCATAGATGCAATACTGAACCTTGACCCTGAGGAACTCTACAGAAGGGTTCACAGCTACAATATCTCAATGTGCGGCGTTATTCCTGCCACCGTTGGTATTGTTGCAGCAAAGCTCTTAGGGGCAAAGGGAGCAGAGCTAATTATGTACAGAACCTCTGGAGACGTAACCGGTGACTACAGTCAGGTTGTAGGGTATGCAGGAATCATCATATATTAACTATGATACAATTCGCTCAAACTTTAAGAGGAGGCGTTTTGGGGAAGGAGGAACAGCTATCTGAAATTTTCAAGGCACTTGCCCACCCTACGCGGGTTAAGATAGTTGAGTATCTTTCAGACGGCGAAAAGTGTGTAAAAGACATATGGCAGGAGTTGGGAGTTCCTCAGCCTACCGTTTCCCAGCACATCAACATACTTAAAACGGCAGGTATCATCTCCTACAGGAAAGACGGGGTGAAGACCTGTTACAGGATAGAAAAGCCGGTAGTTATTAAAATACTGCAACTTTTAAAAGAGGAGGTAGATAATGGCTCAGGAGATTAGGACAGTAGAGGAGTTTGAAAGGGAAGTTCTCCAGTCCGATATTCCCGTTCTGGTTGACTTCTGGGCACCCTGGTGCGGACCCTGTAGAATGCTTGCTCCTACAATAGAGGAGCTGGCACAGGAGTATGCCGGAAAGGTTAAGGTTGTTAAGGTAAACACAGACGAACTTCCAATGGTTGCAATGCAGTACGGTATCAGAGGAATCCCCACAGTTATGCTCTTTGTCAACGGAGACGTTGCAGACGTTAAGGTTGGCCTTCAGCCAAAAGCCGTTTTTGAGAACATGATTCAGCGTGTTCTTGGGGAGTAATTGATGGTTAGAGATGTATTAATAGTGGGCGCCGGTCCTGCAGGGCTGGCTGCCGCCATTTACGCAGGCCGTTCACAGCTTGATACTCTGGTTTTAGATCAGATGATGCCGGGAGGTCAGCTTCTCATAACAGAAACTATAGAGAACTACCCCGGTTTTTACGAGGGAATTACCGGTTTTGAGCTCTCTGAGAAGTTCCGCCAGCACGCTGAAAAGTTCGGAGCTAAAATAGAAAACGGCAAACCTGTTGAGTCTGTTGATTTAGACGGAGAGATATTCGTTGTTAAGGCAGCTGGAGAGGAGTTCAGAGGAAAGACCCTCATCTGGGCTGCCGGCTCAACTCCGAGGAAACTTAACGTTCCCGGAGAGGCGGAGTTTGTAGGAAGAGGTGTCTCTTACTGTGCCGTCTGTGACGGTGCCTTCTTTAAGGATAGAACCGTTGCGGTTGTTGGCGGGGGAGATTCTGCCTTAGAGGAGGCTCTCTACTTAACAAAGTTTGCAAGTAAGGTCTACCTGATACACAGGCGGGATAAGTTCAGGGCTGTGAAGATAATTCAGGACAGGGTCAAGAGGAACGAAAAGATAGAGCCGGTTCTTAACAAAGTTGTTCTTTCTATTAACGGTAAAGATTTTGTAGAGTCTGTTACTCTGAAGGATACGGTTACCGGGGAAGAGAGCGTTCTTCCGGTAGACGGTGTCTTTATCTTTATCGGCAACGAGCCCAACGTGGCTCCTGTTGCTCATCTTGTTGAGACAACAGAGCAGGGTTTTATAGTTACAGATGAAGAGATGAAGACAAAAACTCCCGGCCTCTTTGCTGCGGGAGATGTAAGGTATAAACCGCTGAAGCAGGTTGTAACTGCAGCTTCCGACGGGGCTGTTGCTGCAATGTCTGCAACCAAATACCTTGAGGAGAAGGAAGGGTAAGATGAGAAAGCTTCTAACCGCCACTCTTGTTCTATCTCTTTTAGCCTTTTCCGGCTGTCAGAAGGAAAATCAGGAGAAGAGTGTTGGTGTAAGTTCTGTAGAGACGAGTTCTGTAAAGCGTGATATTAAACCCAAAGGTGTTCTGGCTTACAATTTTACGTTTAAAGATGTAAACGGTAAGGTTCATCGCCTTTCCGACTTTAGAGGGAAGGTTGTTATTGTTCAGTTCTTTGGAACCTACTGCCCGCCCTGTAGAGCGGAAATGCCCGTTCTTGACAAGATCTACAGGGACTACAAGGGCAAGGTTGTTGTTATAGGGCTCTCTGTTGACTATACGGGAGCTCCCCCCGAAAAGCTCAAACCCTTTGTTGAGAAGATGGGAGTCAGCTACTTAGTTGGGCCGGCTACAGACAAAGCGTGGGATGAGTATGCAGGGAGAATTACAGGCCTTGATTCAATTCCCCAGACCTACATAATAGACAAAAACGGCTACATCCGTTACTACGAGGTAGGGTTTGCTCCCTCTTACGAAGGGCTCTTCAGGAAGGCCGTAGACCAGCTCCTCAAAGAGGGGTAATGAAGATAAGAAAAGTAAAGCTCTACAGAACTGTCTATAAGCCTGAAGACCTTCCTCAAACTCCCTACAACGAGGTGGCTTTTGTTGGCCGTTCAAACGTGGGGAAGTCTTCCCTGTTGAATACTTTAGTTAACAACTTTAAGCTTGCAAAGGTAAGCTCAGAGCCGGGGAAGACCCGTTCTGTCAACTTCTACCTTGTCAACGACCGCTTCTTCCTTGTTGACCTTCCCGGTTACGGCTTTGCAAAAGTTCCCCTTGAAGAGCAAAAGAGGTGGAGGGAACTGATAGAGGGATATCTGAAAGAGAGGGATAGGCTTAAGGGTGTATTTCTCCTTGTTGATTCACGGGTTGGCCCCACGGAAAAAGACGTTCAAATGAAAGAGTGGCTTGATTTTTATGAAATTCCTTACGTTGTTGTTGCCACAAAGGTTGATAAGCTGAAAAAGAGAGAAAGGGCGAAGTTAGAAGAGAGGATACGGGAAGCTTTTAACGACCCTTCTGTTAAGGTTATACCTTTTTCCTCTAAGACCCGGGAAGGCAGAGACGTTCTTCTGAGAGAGATTAGGAACTTCGTAGAGTCCTGACATGCTTGAGGAGCTCCGTCTTCACAGGTTCGGTGCAATTTCAGGAGAGCTTATTCTCTCTGAAGGTTTTAACGTTATTGTTGGTGAAACCGGAACGGGAAAGTCCCTTCTCCTCTCATCAATAAACTTCCTTATCGGCCACCGCCTTCCTTTTATTTCTGATGGAACCTTCGTTGAGGCTGTTTTCCGTTTGAACGGCGAGGAGGTGTGCGTCAGACGGGAAATCTCAGGAAATCGCTCCCGTTACTTTCTCAACGGCATGAGGGTTCCCCAGCAGAGAGTTAAAGAGGTTGTTTCTCCCCTCTTTGTCTTTCAGTCTCAAAGGCAGGGTGTGGCTCTCCTTAAACCCTCTGTTCAGCTCCAGCTCCTTGATACCTTCTCGGAAAACGTGGAGCTCCTGTCAAAGTACAGAGAAATTTACACTGAATACACAGAGGCAATTTCAGAGCTTGAGAAACTCAGGGAAGAGGAGAGGCTGAGGGACAGGGAGATTGACATTCTCAGGTTCCAGATTGAGGAGATAGAGAGGGTTAACCTCCAGCCCGGTGAAGAGGAAGAGCTGCGGCAGCTGAAGGAAAAAGTGGAGAGGGCAGACCAGATAAGGGAGCTCCGCTCAAAATCCCTCTGTCTTCTCTACGAGTGTGAAGGTTCCGTTTTAGACAGGTTGGCTGAGGTTATAAAAGAGTTTGAAAGGAGTTCCCTCTACCCGGAAATCCTTGAAAAGCTTAACTCTGTTTACTTTGAAGTAGAGGGCATTGTTTCTGAAATTGAGAGAGAAGTTGAACCACCTGAAACAGAGCTCTCTTTAGAAGAGATAGAGAACAGACTCTACCAGATAGAGCGTTTAAAGAGAAAGTACGGTTCAGGTTATGAGGAGATTAACGCTTTCCTGAAAAACGTTAAAGAAAAACTTGAAAAGCTTGAAAATATAACCTTTGAACTTGAACAGGTAGAGAAGAGGGTAAAGGAGCTTGAGGAAGAGCTCTACAGGTTAGGAAGGGAGCTCTCTAAGAGGAGAAGAGAGGGAGCTGAAAGGCTGAAAAGTTACCTGAAGCGGTCTTTTTCAGAGTTGGGCCTTGAAAGTGCCCGTTTTGAGGTGCTGTTTGAAGAACTTGAGAAACCTTCCCCTTCTGGCCTTGAAAAAGTGACATTTCTCTTTTCCGGAAACCCTAAGCTACCCCTCTCTCCCCTTTCGGAGTCTATTTCGGGTGGAGAGCTCTCCCGGTTTCTCCTTTCAGTTCTCAGTTTCTCCTCTTTTCCAGATGTAACGATGGTCTTTGACGAGATAGATGCCGGAATGTCGGGTAAAATACTACGGAAGGTTGCTAAGAAGCTCAGAGCTGTATCGGAGAACCAGCAGGTTCTTGCCGTTAGCCACTCTCCTCAAGTTGCTGCTGCGGCAGACAGGGTTTTTAAGTTAGAAAAGGACTCTGACGGAAACGTGAACATCAGAGCCCTTGAAGGTGAAGAGGTGGTTAGGGAGCTCTCTGTAATGCTCTCGGGTGAAGTTACAGAGAGTGGTATAAAAACTGCTCAAGACCTACTAAAGAGCTGGGAGGAGTGATGGAGCACGGAAGCGAAGCTACAAAGACGGTAGGGGGACTTTTAGAGGCTTTCCACGTTCACCTAACCAGAACAGAGCTGGCGGAGCTCTCAGTTCTTCTCTTCATCCTGACCTACGCGATGATACTCCTTGAAAAGTTCTTCCACCGAACAATTGCAGCCCTTATAGGAGCTTCCCTCGTCCTCATCATTGGCGTTATAACTCCTGAAAAGGCATGGGAATCAATAGACCAGAATACCATACTCCTTCTCTTTGGAATGATGAACATCGTTACCGTTATGGGTAAGAGCGGTTTCTTCCACCTTGTTGCAGCAAAGGCCGTTCAGATAACAAAGGGTTCTCCAACAAGAGTTCTCTGGGTTTTCTCACTTCTAACGGCTCTCTTTTCTGCCTTCCTTGATAACGTTACAACCGTTCTCTTTATGGCTCCCGTTATGATAAACATTGCTGAAAGGCTGAAGCTCAACCCCATTCCCTACCTTATAGCTATAGTTCTTGCTTCAAACACCGGCGGTACTGCAACTTTAATTGGTGACCCGCCAAACATCATCATTGGAAGTATTGCCGGAAAAACCTTCAACGATTTCCTTGAGGAAGTTGCTCCTTACGCCATTTTGGCTTTCCTCTTGGGCCTTGCCGTTATGCACTTTATGATGGCTAAGGGCGGATTCTTAAAAGCTCAGGCAACGGCAGAGGAACTTGAAGATATACTTTCCGGAAAGGTTGATGAGAAGCTACTTGACAGGAAGCTGATGAAAAAGTCGGTTGCGATTTTCGTTATAACAATAATTCTCTTTATCGTAGGTCACGATATCGGCCTTGAACCGGGAGTCATCGCTTTAACGATGGCCACAGTTCTTGCCTTTATCAGTAGTCTCTCTCCGGCATGGATATTGGAAAAGGTTGAGTGGACAACTCTCATCTTCTTCATGGGTCTCTTTATGGTTGTTGGTGCTCTTGAGGTCAACGGCGTTTTTGACATAGCTGCAAAGTGGCTGATAGAGGCAATTGGCAACAACATCCACGAGGGGATAATCCTCGTCGGTTTCGTATCTGCCCTTATTTCAGGGTTTGTTGACAACATTCCCTTTACAATGTCTATGGCTTACGTTCTTAAAGGAATGGAGATGCAGATGGGTTCTGTGATGGATCCTTTATGGTGGGCCCTCTCTTTGGGCGCCTGTTTGGGCGGTAACCTTACCCTGATAGGTGCCTCTGCTAATATCGTAACTGCAGACATTGCAGAGAGGAACGGCTACAAGATAGACTTTTTCAGGTTCATGAAGTACGGAACGCCCGTTGCTGCAGTTACAGTTATAACTGCCATACTCCTTTTCTACGTTGAACACGCTGTTTTTGGAGGATTCTAAGTAATGAAAATAGTTGAAAGGTTTTTTGAGAGCTTTCTGTGGCGAACCAGGTGGATGGTTATAATTGCTGTTCTCTTTTCTCTACTTGCCTCTCTCTCCCTTTTTGTCGTTGCCTCTTACGAAATATACAGGCCGATTTCTGACCTTTTTCTCCATGGAGTCCACTCAACGAAGGCTGAGCACGAAGAGCTGGTTGGTGCCATTGTTGGAGCTATTGATCTCTACCTTATTGCAACGGTTCTTATCATTTTCTCTCTGGGGCTCTACGAGCTCTTTATAAGCAAAATAGACGAGGCAGAAAACGACGAGAGCTCAAGTAAGATTCTGGCAATTCACAACCTTGATGACTTAAAAGAGAAGCTTGCAAAAGTTGTTTTAATGGTTCTTATCGTTACGTTCTTTAAGTACGCTATTCACATCAGGTACGAAACTCCTATTCAAACCCTCTATTTAGCTGCCGGTGTTCTGATGCTTGCCTTAGCACTCTACTTCAGCCATAAAAGGGACTGATTGAATTATGGCTCAGAAAGGGGAAGAGAAACACAGAACAGAGAGGATTACGGGAACTCAGAAGGCGGCAATTCTCATTCTTTCTCTGCCCGAAGATGTTGCAATTAACGTGATAAAAAACCTAAGAGAGCACGAGCTTACCCGTATTGCAAAAACAATTCTTTCCCTTGGAACGATAAAGAAGGATATGGTTAAGCTGGTTCTAAAAGAGGCCTACGATGAACTGTCGGAGATAGCTCCTCTTAGAACTGCTCCCGATGAGCTGAGACGTTTACTTGAGAAGGCCCTTCCACCCGATAAACTGCAGGAGCTCCTTGAAGAGACAATGCTCTCTGAGTCTGGCAAGGTGGTATTTGAGGAGCTCAAAAAGATGGACGCCAAGTTTATAGCAAAGCTCATAGAGAAGGAACACCCGCAGATAATTGCCATTATTCTTTCCCAGCTTCCCCCCATGAAGGCCGCTGAGGTTATACAGTACCTCCCTAAGCGGTTAGGTGTTACAAACGTTAGAGAGGAAGTAATAAAGAGGCTTGCCCAGCTTGAGAAGATCTCTATGAAAACGTTAAAGATTGTTACGGAAGCCCTTGAAGAGGAGCTTGCCAGCATAGGTGCCGGTAAAGAACAGACCTTGAGTGGTTTAGATATTGCAGCAGAAATAGTTAACAATCTACCCAAGGAAGTTGCCCAGGAGCTCCTTGACGAGATCAGGAAGGAGAATCCATCTCTTGCAGACTCCATTGAAGAGAGGATGTTTAAGTTTGAAGACATCATTAAGCTTGATAACAGGGCAATTATTGAGATTCTCAAGGCTGTTGATAAGAACGACTTGCTTCTGGCCCTTAAGGGAGCTCCCCAGGAGATCCTTGATAAATTCCTTTCCAACATGTCTAAACGTGCTGCTCAGATGTTCCTTGAAGACCTTGAGGCCTTAGGACCTGTTAAGAAGTCCGACGTTGAAAGGGCCCGTAAGAAGGTCATTGCTATAATCAAGAAACTGGCAGAAGAAGGAAAAATAGAGCTTGGCGGCTCTGAGGAGCTTGTTTAGGAGGCTCTGTGGCAGAAGAGTTCCTCTCTCAGGAAGAGATAGACGCCCTTTTGGGTGGCGGTAAGAAAGAGAAAAAAGAGGAGAAGAAGGTCGCTCCCTTTGACTTTGATCAGGTAGAGCACATAAAGAAAGGGGGCGTTCCGGGTCTTGAGCTCCTCTTTGAACGGTGGGTCAAGGTTTACAGAGAGAGGGTAAGGGGTCTCGTTCCCCAGATAGGAATGGTGACAAAAGATTCCGTTTACATAACCCGTTTTCAGTCCTTTATGGCGAAGATCCCCATGCCTGCAAGTTACAGCATAGTTGCAATGAGGCCTTTTAAGGAGAACTTCCTCTTCGTCCTTGACTCCCGACTGGTCTTTGTCATTATCAGCGTTATGTTCGGAGGCCCTGCAGAGCCTTTTAAAATAGAGGGGCGTGAGTTTACAAAGCTTGAAATGAGGGTTATTCAGGATCTGGTAAAGCTCTCTCTAAGTACGTTTGAACAGGTTTGGCAAGACGTTTACCCTGTTAAACTGGAGCTCCGGGGAATAGAGCTGAACCCGGCCCTTGCCAGGATCGTCTCTGGAAACGAGAAGGTAATAGTTGTAGAGTGCAGTATGGATATTGACGGTTACGAGGCTCCCTTCTTCTTCTGTTTTCCTCAGGGTCTCTTTATGCCGATAAAGGAGCTCATTTTCTCTGAGTCCCTCTTTGCTGAAAGGGATCCGGTCTGGGAAGAGCACCTTAAGAAAAAACTCCTGAAGACAAAACTGAAAGTTTCATTAGAGCTTGTCAGGAAAACGTTTTCAATGAAAGAGGTGCTTTCCTGGAGAGTGGGTGATAGGATAGATTTGGGAGTTGGTAAAGAAGATCTCCTCAAACTCTACGTTGAAGAGAGCCCCAAATTCCTGGCCAGAATGGGTAAGGTTAAGGATAGATACGCAGCCCTTATCTACAATTTTATAAACGGAGATGGTGATGGCAGAGGAGGAGAAGAATCAGGAGGAGCTGGCGAAGGAGTGGGAAGAAGCCCTGAAGCAGCAGGAAGGGGAGAAGAGTCAGGAGGAGCTGGCAAAAGAGTGGGAAGAGGCTCTGAAACAGCAGGAAGAGAGTAAGGAGGGCGAGGGAGCTCAGGAAGAACTGGCAAAAGAGTGGGAAGAGGCTCTGAAGCAGCAGGGAGCTCCCAGCGAAACAGAACCCTCTTCAGCGGAAAAGGGTGAAAACTGCGAGAAAGAGTTTGAGCTTTTAAAAGACATTCCCCTTGAGATAAGCGTTGAGATCGGTTCTACTAAGCTGACCCTTGAAGAGATACTGAGGCTTCATTCAAACAGCGTTGTTGAGCTTGACAGGTTTGTAGATGAGCCGGTAGACATAAAGATAAACGGAAAGTTGGTAGCAAAAGGCAAACTCTATCAGGTTGAAGATAACTACGGCGTTGAGATAGTTCAGATAATAACGCCGGAGGAGAGACTCAAACTTATTGAGGAGTAGTTATGGCGCTTACCGTTCAACCACTTTACGTTCTTGCCGCAGGCAGTGAAAGGGCAAAGGAACAGTTAAACATCGTCACGAACAACATAGCCAACGTCAACACTCCCGGTTTTAAAAGAGTTCTTATGGAGGAGTTCTCCCAGCATATCCCGAAGAACAGGGGAGACAGCTACAACCTTTTAATTTTCCCCAGGTTCAAGCAGACAGACGTTGTGCTGGAACAGGGAGCTCTCAAAAAAACGGGGAACCCGTTAGACGTTGCCCTTAAGGGAAGAGGGTTCTTTGCAGTGAAGACAAAGGCCGGTGAGGTCTACACCAGAAACGGCCACTTCTTTATCGGTCCAGACGGAAAGCTCGTTGATGCAAACGGCAATCCGGTTTTAGACATTTCAGGTGGAGAGATAGTTTTGAGCGGTGAATCAAAAGTAACTATTACAGAAGACGGTGTGGTCTACGACGGAGACAGAAAGGTAGGGGTTCTGAAGATTGTTGATTTTTCCTCTGTTAAACCTTTGGGAAACTCTTACTATCGGGGAATTGGTCGGCCGATGGCTACAGATGCTGCGGTTCTTCAGGGTTATTTAGAGGACTCAAACGTAAACCCTGTAAAGGAGATGGTTAAACTTATAGAGGCCCAGAGGAGATTTGAGATATACGGGAATCTGATAAGGGGCCTTGACCAGCTGAACCTTAAGAGTAACGAGATAGGAAAAGTTTAGAGGAGGGAAGTATGCTTAGGGCTCTCTGGACGTCTGCAACGGGAATGGAAGCTCAGCAGACAAACCTTGATGTTATCTCAAACAACATAGCCAACGTTAACACTGTAGGCTTTAAAAAATCACGGGCCAACTTTGAAGACCTGATTTACCAGGACATCAGAGACCCGGGAGTTATGAGCTCCGACGAGAACAGGGTCCCTTCTGGAATTCAGATAGGCCTTGGTGTAAAGCTTTCAGACGTCAGCAAGATATTTACTCAGGGGAGTTTAATAAAGACGGATAAACCGTTGGACGTTGCCATTCAAGGGCACGGTTTCTTTAAGATAGAGCTCCCCGGCGGAGGAGAGGCCTACACGAGGGCCGGAAACTTTCAGCTTGACGACCAGGGCTACTTCGTTACTCCAGAAGGGTACAGGCTCTCTCCCAACATTCAGATCTCATCTCCGGAAACGGTTGTGAGCATCTCAATTTCACCCAGCGGAAAGGTTTACGTTGTTAGGAACTCCGGTGGTCAGGAAGTAACCGAAGAGGTGGGCCAGATTAAGCTCTATAGGTTTATGAACCCTGCTGGCCTGAAGGCGATAGGTGGGAACCTCTTCGTTCAGACCGATGCTTCCGGAGAACCGATAGAGGGAGACCCGAACACCGACGGTTTTGGGAAACTGACTCAGGGCTTCTTGGAGGCTTCAAACGTAAACATTGTTGAAGAGATGGTCAACCTGATAGTTGCCCAGAGGGCCTACGAAATCAACTCAAAGGGGATAATTGCCGCCGATGAGATGCTCAGAACAGTTGCCAGCCTTAAAAGTTAACTTTTTGGCCCTCTTTTTCTTCTTACTCCTCTCTTCCATCTCCTTTGGAGCTGAAGTTTTCCTGAAAAACCACTGCCGGGTTTCAGGCCGGGAAGTAACCTTGGGAGAGATCTCAGAGATTAAGGGAACTCCTGCAGAGAGGGAGCTCCTCTCTGCCATAAAAGTTGCCGATTCGCCACCACCCTGTAGTGAAAGGAGCATTTCAAAGGAAGATGTTGCAAAGGAGATAGCCGATTACCTGAGAGAGAATGGCATCTCTATAAAGGAGATAGCTGTAAAAGGGCCGGAGAGGATTTTGATAACCTCAATCTGTTCGGTTATTGACGGAGACCATATTAAAAAACTGATAAAGAACTTTTTCAGAAGGAACTACCCTCAGTATGAGGTGATTTCCGTTCCCGATTTAAAGTTAAAACTTCCCTACGGTAAGTATGAAGAGCACCTGTCACTTGATTACTTGGGGCGGAGCTCCGCCCGGTTCGTCTACGAGATAACCGTTAACGGAAAAACGGTTAAGAAGTTCTGGCTCCCGGTTAGAGTTGAGAGAAAAGTGAAAGTAGTTGTTGCCGTAAAGCCCATTCCCCGGGGAAGCGTCATCACTTCCGATGAAGTTTCACTTAAAGAGGTGGTTGAGAGTAGGGCCAGAGGTGGAACTGACAGTATCTCTTCTATCGTTGGAGCTACAGCAAGGAGAGATTTTCTGCCCGGAGACGTTATAACTAAAACCGGAATCATTCCCAACTTTGCAGTGAAGAGGAACCAGCCTGTAAGAGTGGTTTACAGAAGTGGGGCTATAAGGGTGGAGCTCCTTGGAATAGCTCTGCAGGACGGCGTTGTGGGGAATATAATAAAGGTGAAAAACCCATCTACCGGAAAAGTTTTGCTATGCAGAGTTACTGGAAATGGATTGGTGGAGTTTGTATCCCGTTAGTTCTCCTTTCCTCGTGCGGTGAGGGAAAAAGGGAGGTAGTTGTTTTTCCTAAAGAACCAAAACCTATTGCTCAGGAGCGAATAGTGTCTCCTGGTTCACTCTTTACCGGGAGCGGTAATTTGTTTTCCGACCCCAAAGCCCACAACGTTGGAGATGTTGTCACCATTGCCGTATATGAAAACCTATCAGGTGTTGGCTCTGCAAAGACAACTTCCGGGAAGAAAAGCTCTTACAACATAAATCTCAATAAGCCAAAAGTTTTTGGAAAACCTTTTCCAGGTAAGAGTAAAGACCCCCTCTTGGGTTTCTCCACCTCTCCCTCTACAAGCTTTAGCGGTAAGAGTTCCACCAGCAGGAACGCCAGACTTATAGCAACAATATCTGCAAGGGTTGTTAAGGTCTACCCCAACGGAGACCTCTTCGTTGTTGGAGAGAAGACGATAAAAATAAACGACGACGTTCAGGTTCTCAGGATATCGGGAATAGTCCGTCCAAGCGATATAGGACCCGACAACACCGTTCCCTCTTCAAAAGTGGCCGATATGTACGTTGAATACAACGGCAGGGGCTACTTTAACAACTCCCAGAGACCCGGCTGGCTGGCAAGACTCCTTGAGAAAATATGGCCGTTTTAGGGGTTAACATGGCTGTTTTAAGATTCCTACTCCTTTTTTTCCTCTTTACAGCCGTTTCGTTAGGAGCGGAGGTAAAGATAGGAACACTGGTTAATGTTGAAGGAGTTAGGCCCAACTACCTTACCGGTTACGGAATTGTTGTCGGTTTGAACGGTAGCGGAGACGGAACTACCAGCGTTTTTACGCTCCAGAGTATTGCAAATATGCTCAGGAAGATGGGAATTTACATAGACCCTAAGGCCATAAAGACGAAGAACGCTGCTGCCGTTATCGTAACGGCAAAACTTCCTCCTTTTGCAAAGCCGGGAATGACCTTTGACGTTGAAGTAGCCTCTTTAGGAGACGCAAAGAGCATAGCCAACGGAGTTCTTATCAGAACTCCGCTTATGGGGCCCGACGGTAAGATATACGCCTTTGCTCAGGGTCCTGTTTCAACCGGAGGAGGTTACAGCGAGTCAAACAGAGGAGGAAAGGTTCAGAAGAACTTTCCTACGGCGGGTATTATTCCAAACGGAGGTATCGTTGAAAGGCCTCTCCCATTTGAACTTTCACAGCTTAAGAATTTAACCCTTACACTGAACTCTCCCAATTTCTCTATTGCCAGTGAGATAGCCGAGAAGATAAACAGCCACTTCAAGATGAAGATAGCAAAAGCTGTAGACTCTGCAACCGTGAAGGTTAACTATCCACCAGGAGTTGATAAGGTCCAGTTTATCTCTGAAGTTCTAAACCTTAAAGTGGATACAAATCCTGAACCTACAGTTGTTATTTACGAGAAGACGGGAACCGTTATAATGAGTGGCGACGTTAAAATAGATCCTCCTGTTTACGTTTCACACGGAAACATCTACGTTTCTGTTACAAAAACTCCCGTTGTTTCGCAGCCGCCTCCCCTTTCTGGTGGTCAAACTAAAGTTGTTCAAAACGTAAAAACTCAGGTTGTTGAGGAACACGGTAGGATATTTGCCATAAACTCTCCATCGCTTAAGGACCTTGTAAGGGCTTTGAACCAGTTGGGAGTTTCTCCCGGTGATCTTATAGCTATTATCCAGGCTATAAAGGCTGCAGGAAAGCTTCACGCAAAACTGATAATTATGTAAGGTGGGAGATGATAGACGGAGTTGGTAAGGCAGAGGTTTACTGGGACCTTGCCCAAATTGGGGAGATAAAGAGCGGAAAAGAGGCAGTTAAACAGTTTGAGGTTTACCTTGTTAACCAGTTCCTCAAAGAGGCAGAGAAGTCTATGCCGGAAGGGATTTTTTCCCCTAAGAGGGATTTCTCTACAAGGCTCTATTGGGATCTTTTCAATATGGAGCTCTCCCAGAAGATAGGAGAAGAAATTGGAAAGAACCTTGAACCCTTGTTTAGTAGAGTTTTGAAGGCTTACGGGAGAGAGGGAGGTTGATGAAGGATTCGCTAACCCTGTACTACTCGCGGATTTACAAGTATTCAGACCTGATATTCGTAATTCTTATACTGGCCATTCTGGCCAGTATGATACTTCCCATTCCGCCACTCCTTTTAGACATCCTCCTCACTTTTAGCATCTCCTTCTCTTTAGTTATCCTTATGACAACGGTTTACGTGAAGCACCCGTTGGAGCTCTCCTCTTTTCCTTCCCTCCTCCTCCTTGCAACCCTTCTCCGTCTCTCTCTCAACGTGGCCACAACCAGGAGGATTCTTCTCCACGGGAACGAGGGGCCAGATGCAGCCGGTAACGTTATAAAAGCTTTCGGTCAGTTTGTTGTTGGTGGTAACTACGTTGTCGGAATTATCGTCTTTGCCATTTTAGTCATAATAAACTACATCGTTGTTACAAAAGGTACGGAGAGGATTTCAGAAGTTGCCGCACGCTTCGTTTTAGATGCAATGCCCGGTAAACAGATGAGTATAGATGCAGATCTGAACGCCGGTCTCATAGATGAAGAAGAGGCCAGAAGGCGAAGGGAGGAGATAGCCAGAGAGGCCGACTTTTACGGAGCTATGGACGGTGCTTCAAAGTTTATACGTGGAGACGCCATAGCCGGCATCATCATAACCCTTATAAACATCATAGGCGGTTTAATAATAGGTATGGTTCAACACCATATGAGTTTTTCAGATGCCCTTAAAACTTTTACTATTCTTACAGTTGGAGATGGTCTTGTATCTCAGATTCCATCTCTTATCACCTCAACCGCTGCGGGCCTTATGGTTACACGGGCAGCGGCGGAAACAGATCTGGGTCATGAAATATTCAAACAGCTTACCAAGTACCATAAACCCCTTTTTATGGCTGCCCTGATTCTGGCCATCATAGGTATAGTTCCTGGGATGCCTACGCTTCCCTTTTCCCTTCTTGCTGCCCTTGTTGCTGCTGTAGGTTATATGGTCTATAAGTACGAAACAGTTAAAGAGTTTGAAGAGGCCCAGAAAAAGGCCAAAGAGCTCATAGAAAAGGGTAAGGAAGAAAAGCCTGAAGACCTGATAGTTCAACCTGAACCTATAACCCTTGAAATCGGCTACTCTCTCATCCCTTACGTTGATGAGAGCCAGGGCGGAGAGATAGTTGAGAAGATAAAGAACTTAAGAAAACAGCTTGCTAAAGAGTTAGGAATAGTTATTCCACTTGTTCACATAAGGGACAACCTTGAGCTGAAACCCAACGAGTACAGAATACTTTTGAGAGATGTGGAGGTTGCAAGGGGGGAGGTTGAACCCGGCAGGTTCCTTGCAATTGATACTGGAGGCGTAAGGGGAGAGGTAAAGGGGAAACCTACCAAGGAGCCGGCCTTTGGCCTTACGGCATACTGGGTTGATGACTCGGAAAAAGACAGGGCAAAGCTTTTGGGTTATACGGTTGTGGATGTTCCTACTGTTATAGTTACCCATTTGTCTGAGGTTATCAAAAAGCACGCCCACGAGATTGTCAGCAGGGCCGATATTAAAGAGATGGTTACGAAGTTAGCTTCCCGATACCCGGTTGTTAGAGATATGGTTCCAGAGCCGGTCTCTTACGGTATTCTGACAAAAGTTGTTCAGAACCTTCTGAAGGAGGGGATTCCCGTTAAAGACCTATTAACGATCATTGAGTCTGTTGCAGATAACATTGAGAAGACCCAGGATCCCGATGTCCTTACAGAATTTGTAAGACAGTCCTTGTCCCGTCTCATTACAAGCCTTTACGCCAAAAATGGTGTTTTAACAGCCCTTTCTCTCTCTCCGGAAGCTGAAGACTTTATACTGAAAAAGGTTAAGGAAAACGAAGGTTACCTTCCACCTTTAGACCCTGTTTTTGTTCAGAATCTGGTTAAGAGCGTTTCGGAAGGGATTGGTCACTTCCTGAGTCAACAGCTGATTCCTGTTATTCTTACCTCACCGGCTGTCAGGCGGTTTGTTCGGATGATTCTTGAGCCTTACCTTCCCAACGTTGCCGTTCTCTCTTATGCAGAGGTTGAACCTGGGGTTCAGCTGAATATTGTGGGGGTGGTTGACGGAAAATGAGTGTGAAGGTTTATGAAGGAGAGGATTTAGATGCCCTTATAGAGAGGGCTAAGGAAGAGTTGGGTGATGTTGAAATACTCTACTACGAGGTTGAGAAGGTTCCCGGGATAATTCCTTTCCTTAAGAAAAGACGTTATAGGCTCTTTGTTACAAAGAAGGAGAAGAGGGAAGAGAGAGAAAAAGAGGTGGAGAAACTTGAGGAGGAGCTGAAGGAGGTTAAGGAGCTCCTCTTAACCCTCAAAGAAAACGTTTCCAAACTGCCTTCTCAACAGCCTGTACCGGTTCCATCTGTTCCGGAACACCTTGAGGATAAGGCCCCCTGTTCCATTCCGCAGATTGATGAGTTTACCGGAGATGCAGTTGAGCTTATCAACATTCTTGTTAAAAAGGGAGTAGAACCCGACATAGCCGTTGATTTGGTTAAGGTCTCCTGCGGTCTGGACATAGAGACTGAAAAACTTGACCTTAACACCAACACTTTTAAAGAGGCCCTGATAAACGCTTTTAAAGAGAAACTCTCCTTTACCGGTGAACTGAAAGTAGAGAAGGGAAACCAGAGGATTTTTGCCTTCATAGGTCCTACAGGGGTTGGAAAGACCACAAACCTGTTTAAGCTTGCCAGCAAGTTCGTTATAGAGCAGGAGTTAAAAGTTGGCGTTATCTCTACAGATACTTTTAAAGTTGGAGGAACTCAACAGGCGCGTATTTACGCCTCAATACTTAACGTTCCTTTCTACGTTGCCACAGATCAGAAGAAACTGAAAGAGATAGTGGAGAACCTGAAAGACTTAGATGTTATCCTGATAGATACGGTAGGCAGGAGCCACTACGACTACTTCAGATTGGGAGAGATAAAGGCCACCCTTTCTATTTTAGGGGCTTCTATAGAGTACGTTCTGCTAATCTCCTGCAACTACGATACTAAAGAGGCCATGGAAGTTGTAAACCGGTACAGAAGCTTTTTTCCTGTAGATTTCCTCTTATTCACGAAGATTGATGAATCTTCAAAACCCGGGGTTATGGTTAACGTAGGCGTTAAGTCGGGCCTTCCCCTTTCGTACGTAAGTACAGGTCAGAGGGTTCCTGAGGATATTAAACTCCTGACACCTACGGTAATAGCTGATATTTTGCTGGGAGGCTGATGGAGAAGCAGGCAGAAAAGCTGATAGAGCTTGTAAGGGAGAGAAACAGAGGTAGCAGGTGTAAGGTCCTCTCTTTTGTCAGCGGTAAAGGAGGGGTTGGGAAGACAACTGTATCAACATCCTTTGCCTATACACTTGCCAACGTCTTTGGTAAAAAGGTTCTCCTTCTTGACTGCGATATAGGTCTTGGGAATGTTCACCTTTTACTGGGTCTTGACCCTTCAAAGAACTTGAAGGCGGTTTTGAGGGGGAGCTCCCTCAAAGAGGTTGTTCAACGGGCCTACAACTTTGACGTTGTTCTGGGATTTTCCGGTATAGACTCCTTAGAGGAGTTGGAATCTTACGAAGCTGCAAACCTGTTAATCCAGTTAGACAGGGTTATAGACAACTACGACTTCATCATTTTGGACAACTCGGCCGGCATCTCCCGGTTTACAGTTAACTTTTCAAGGGCAGCCTCAGAAACCTACGTCATAACTACTCCAGAGCCTACTGCCCTTACCGACGCCTATGCATTCATAAAGAGCGTTTACAGGGTTTACGGCTATTCTTCGTTCAAGGTTATAGTCAACTCTGCTTCATCAAAGAGTGAAGGGTTTGAGACTTTTGAGAGGCTCAGAACCTCTGTTGAAAGGTTCTTAGGGTTTCGTTTAAAGCTTGCAGGTATTCTTCCCCACTCTCCGAGGTTGAAAGAGGCCCTGAAGGAGGCTAAACCCGTAGTTCACCTCTACCCTTCGGATCCCTTTTCTTCAGAGCTTAGAAAGATAGTTCAGTTGGAAACGGGAGAGGTCATTCCCGAACAGAAAGAGAGTTTTATAAGCAGGCTAATTAGGTTCTTCAGGGAAGGTGTTTGATGTATACGAAGTCAAGGAAAGACCTTGTTATGGAGCATCTTCCTCTTGTCAGGAAGGTTGCCAGTAAAATTTTCAGGAGGCTTCCTGAAGGCGTTGTTGATTTTGATGAACTGGTTAATACGGGAGTTATAGGTCTTATTAAAGCTATAGAAAAGTACGACTCAAACAGAGCAAAGTTTTCCACCTATGCTTACATAAAAATAAGAGGGGAAATCTTAGATTACCTGAGGAAACTGGACTTTCTTCCGAGAAATGTAAGGGAGAAGATAAAGAATGGGGAAGCGTCGGAAGTAAGGGAAGAGATAGCCACACTTATCTCAATTGAGGAAAAGCTCTTTGGTAATTCTGAGAGATACTGTATAAAGGATACCTTAGCTTCAGACCTCCCTGACCCGGAAGATCAGGTTTTGAGAGAGGAAGCAAAAAGGGTTCTCTCTTCTGCAATATCTCAGCTTTCGGAAAAAGAGCAGTTAGTTCTTCAGCTCATATTTGTTGAGGAGCTTGACCTCAAATCTATAGGGGAGATACTGGGAGTTTCCGTTTCAAGAGTTTCACAGATAAAAACGGGAGCTTTAAAGAAATTAAAGAAAACACTGGAACACCAATTATAAGTTATAATTGAAAATGCCAATTTTCAAAGAGGGAGAGATGAAAATTCTTCATGCCCTGCTGTTTGCTCCAAAGCTTAGCTCAAAAGGAGAAAGCGGAGCTGGTACTTTAAAAGGGCATAATAGTGAGAGTCTTTTTGTGAATGTTTTACTGAATTTCTTAAAGGAGAAAGGAAAAACAGACAATGCCTGTCATAACTTACCCTTAAAGGAGCATTTGTACCTCCCTCTTCCCTCTTTGCAAGATTATAAATCCGACTTAGCAGACCTTTATGCTGGGAAACCCCACACTATTAGTGTAAGTTTTCCTGAAAAGCTTGTCAAAAAAGAGAAAGAGGTTACCTTAGATAAAAATTATAAGTTGGGAATTCCACTTAAGGAAAAGAGTATTTTTGTGAAGTATAAATTGACACGTTGGTTTTCTAACGGAAAAAGCAGGGTTTTTCCGGTTCTGAAAGTAAAACTGAAAAAGGGAGTACTTTCACTTTCTGCAGTCAGAAAGGTAAGAGGAGTTCCTGTTTTTGCTTATAGACCTTTAAAGAAACTTTCACCGGCTAAACCTCAATTAAAATTCTTTAAAAAAAGAAGTGAACAGCCGTTCAAACCGGGTAAAGACCAAGCGAGACTTGAGGGAGCTCCCTCAAATTTGGGTCACTTTTTTGGCGTAGCTCCTGCGCAAATAGTGAATCATCGTTTAGTTGTTACGGTTAAAAGCTCAGAAGGAAAAACGTTTGTGACAAAAGGTCAAACGGAGAATATCCATTTTAAGACTCTAACTTCTGAAAAGCGCAGTACTTTAGAGCTCATAAAAACTTTAAATAAATTTAAAAATGAAGATTTAGAAAAAGATGATTTTCCTTTAAAAAATAAACATTTGGTAAAGAAATCAGAATATAAATTGTCAACTGACAAGATTCATTTCTCTACTCACCAAAAAAATTCAGCTGATGAAAGGAAAATCCCTGCCAATGAGCAACTCTTAGATAAGAATTCTCCATTGCTTGCTTTTAAGAATGAAGTTAGAGTTGAGAAATTACCTAACTTAGAGAAAAGTTTTCTTCTTAAATTGCCCCCTTCTTCTCTTAAAGGGAAACAGAATGAGTTTTTCACTCCTGTTAATGTTTCTAAGTTTCACGCTAATCCTGAAAACAGAGACTTATCTCTTCAGTTTAGAAAGAAGGCAGTATTTATGAAAGTAAAATATAGAGCTGGAGTTAGCAAATTTTCTTTTAAATCTGATAGAAAATTTAGGATAATAGGAGATACTAAATCATCCTTTCCCCCCGGCAAGTACCCCGCTCTGAAGAGGGCGGTAGTGGACAGGAGTTTCCCCTCTCCTGTCCACCTTTTTTCTGTTAATTTTGAGAACCCCCAACCTCTATTATCGGATAATAGCTCTCAGTTTCAACACCGCTTCCATTCAGGCGGAAGTAGTACCTTGTACGACACTTCTCTTTCTACCGTTTCCTTCTCCTATTTGCCTGAGCACTCTTCAGACGGTAGATCCGATTCCAACTCCGGTTTTTCAGATGGATTGGACCAATCCCCTCACTTCCAGGATTTTAGGAAGGATACAGACTTTCATATTTCTTATGTTGATAGGAATTTAAAGTTACTTGCTACTGTTAGGGGTAAGGTTTTAAGCTTAAATCTCAACCTTTTAGGTAATGTGCAACTTGACCCTTCAACTTTAAGAGACATTACTGCTGTTATTGAAAACTCCGGCTTTATTCCGGGTAAAATTACTCTTAAGCAGAGGAAGGGGCGCTATACGCTGTCTCCTGAAGAAGCTTCTAAAAAGCTGGAGCTGAAGGTTTGAGGTGGTTTATTCTTTTCTGCTTTTTTCTTCTCTTTACCTTCCAAAGTGCAGAGGCTATTACTGTAGATAGGGATGCCGTTCTGTATAAAAGGGGCGTTCAGCAGTTTAAGATAGGTTCTTACTCCACAGCTCTTGACTACTTTCTGAAACTTCTCAAGCCCGGCTCTAAGTACTACTCTAAAAGTCTTCTCATGCTTGCAAAAACCTATTACGCTATAGGCAGAAAAACGGGAAATAAAAAGTTTTTCTGGCAGGCCCTTAACTACCTCCAGCTCTACTTCATATCTGTGGGGAACAGGGAGCTCCCCTGGGATTACTACTACACCAAGGCAAAGATATACGAGGCTCTCTCTTTCTACGAGCAGGCCCTTGCCGTTTACAGAGTTGCGTTCTTGGCAGCCAGAACCCCTCAACAGAAGATAGATACAACGATAGGAATTGTCAGAACCGCTGTTTGGAGTAGAAGGAACGACATTGTGGATGAGTACTTTATTCTGGTTTCCACCTCAAAGCTCAACCCTCAGGAAGAGAAAGAGGTAGAGTTCTTAAAGGGACTTATTCTCTTTTCGCAGGGTAAGTATAGAGATGCCCTTCCGTACTTTTTTAAGCTCTACAAGGAGTTTGAAGACTTCCTGATAGACAACCCTGAATACTACCTGTTAGTTGCTGAAGATATATACAGAACCGGAAATTTAACCCTTGCGGAACAGGTTTTTAGAAGGATAGCTTCGCTTACAAAAGATCCTGCCGTTGTCAGGAAAGCTGTTCTCCGCTTGGGGGACATAGAGCTGAAGAGGGGGAATAAAAAGTTAGCATTTGTGTACTACTACTCGGTTATCCGCGATTACCCAAATTCTACAGAGAGTTTCGTTGCAAGGCTCAAAATCATTCCCATGATGAAAGACCCGGACATAAAGTACAGAGCTCTCCTCACCGGCGATAAGGCGTTTAAGGACCCCATAAACTATATAGTAAACCTTTTGGTTAACTACAGAACAACGTACGTGGGCATATATGCGCTTGCAGATTTGGGATACCTGATTTTTGATATAGGAGCTCCCCCCAACGTTTTCCGCCGGCTCCTCTGGGAGGTTTCTCTGGTCTTTCCACAACAGGTAAAGTACGAGCAGAGAGAGTTCCTGAGGTATCTCTGGAAGCCTTACCTTCTCAAGCTTCCTCCCAAGAAAGGATGTGAGCTCTATAGAGCAAACCCTCAATTCTTTCAGGAGATATTTGGAAAGGAAGTCCTCTTGAAATTTGCCTCAGACCTGAAGGTGTGCAACCAGCGGAGGTTGAGGTTGGAGCTCCTTTCCTACATGGTCAACCGCTGGAGAGACGATGAGAGCCGGCTTCTTATGGCAGAAGCCCTCTTTGACGATAAGGATTTTTCAGAGGCTTTGAAGGTTCTACAAAAAGTGAAGAACAAAAACTCCTGCCGCTATAAGCTCCTCTACTCAGAGATTCAGCTTGTTGCCGGTAGAACGCCCCTTCCTCCCGAAGAGCTTATAAACGTATGTGGGGAGAAAAAGAGGGTAAAATTATTGGCGGTAGTTTTGGCTGGTTACTCTAAGCGGGGAAATGTTGACTCTGCGTTCAGGGTTTACATAGAAAACAGGGACGGCCTTCTGAAGGGTTACGGTAATGACCCTGTGGTTAGAGCAGCTTTAGATGACCTTCTTCAAACGGCTCTCTTGAAAGAGAATTACGGTATTGCCCTTCAGTTGGCCCAAGCCCTTGATAAGGCCGGCTATAGGAACTGTTTGATTGATAGCTATTTAACTATTGCAGCCGTGAGGTTGGGAAAGCTGAACGAGGCAAAGAGAGGTTATACAGAGATAAAGGGCTGTGTTGATAGCCTATCTCTACTTGCCAGGACTGCTTACGAAGATGCCCTTTTAAGGGAGGAGAGCCTTGGGACTTTTCAAACCGTTAAGTGACCTTGAGGTAGGAGCTTCTTATTTCTTCCGGCGCTCTGAAGTGATACAGGGGAACATTGCTAACGTTGATACTCCCAACTACAGACCAAAAGACCTGAGCTTTGAAAGAGAGCTTGGAAGGGAGCTCCACCTGAAGAAGACAGACCCCCGCCACATGGACCCTCAGCAGCCCCGTTCTCGGTTTAAGGTGATTGACTCTCCCGACTACTCAGGCTACGACAACAACAAGGTCAACCTTGATAAAGAGCTGGCAAAACTTGCAGAGTCCAACCTGATGATAAGGTTGATAAACGAGGCCCTCAGGAAGGAGATAGGGAAACTTAAACTGGCTATTCAGGGGAGGTAGAGGTGATATTCAAAGGGCTTGAGGTTTCCCTTACGGGAATGCTGGTTCAACGGGTGAGAATGGACATAGCTTCAAGTAACCTTGCAAATGCCAACTCTGTAGATGAAAATGGAAGACCTTACAGGAGAAAAGTTCCCATATTTGAAGCCGTTTTAGACAGTTCAGGGGATGTGCCCGTTTACAGAGTGAGGGTAAAAAAAGTTGTTGAAGACCCTTCACCCTTCCGTCTCAAGTATGATCCTTCAAGTCCTCTATCCGATAAGAACGGTTATGTGAAGCTTCCCAACGTTGATCCCATTAAAGAGATGGTGGATATGATATCTGCAATGAGAAGCTACGAGGCCAACCTGACGGCGTTTAATACCTACAAGAACAGCATCCTTAATGCCGTTGAAATACTCAGGGCTTAGGGGGTGTTATGAAGGTAGAGCTTAACGCTAATTTTCCAGATTTAATTCCATTGGAGAATAAGAAGAAGGATGATAGCGGCTCTTTTTCCCGTATTTTGGAAGATTTCCTTAAAGAAGTTAATTCTCAGCAGCTTTCTGCAAGAGAAGTTGAGAGAGCTCTCTCTGAGGGAAGAGTAAAGAACGTAGAAGAAGCGATGTTCATAATAGAAAAAGCTGACCTTTCCCTGCGCCTTTTAACCGAGATAAGGAACAAAGCCCTTGAGAGCTATCAGGAAATAATGAGAATGCAGGTCTAACGGAGAGAGGGTTCCTTGAAGTTTGACGAGATAAGAGGAAAAGCAGAATCTTTTTTAAGGGAAAAGGCTAACCTGAAGAACATTGCCCTCGTTTTGGGAGTTCTGACTCTACTTTCCTTTTTAACCTTTATTGTTGCGAGCAGACACTCCTCTCAAGACTATGCCGTTCTCTACACCCACCTGAGTCCCGATGACGCTGGCGAGATACTTTCAGTTCTCCAGCAGGAGCACATTCCTTATAAAGTTGTGGGAGACGGCTCCATAATCCTCGTTCCAAAGGATAAGGTTTACGACATCCGGCTTAAGCTTGCTGCAAAGGGGATTCCACACGGTAAGGTTGTTGGTTTTGAGATATTTGATCAGACAAAGTTAGGAATAACCCAGTTTCAACAGAACGTTGAATACCTGAGGGCTTTAGAGGGAGAGCTTGAGAGGACTATAAGGCGTATAGACGCAGTAAAGGACGTTAAGGTAAACATAGCCCTTCCTAAAGATTCCATCTTTGTGAGGCCTTCTCAGGAGCCTAAAGCCTCTGTTCTTGTGGAGCTCTGGCCCGGCAGAGACTTGACTCCTGAGCAGGTTAAAGCCATTGTTTTTTTGGTTTCTCACGCAGTTCCCGGTTTAAAGCCGGAAAACGTTACCGTTGTTGACGACAGAGGGAGGGTCCTGACCGATCTCCTCTCTGAGAGTGAGGATGAAACCGGTGCAAGTAAGGAGCTCCAGATAAAGCAGAAGCTTGAAAGGGAGATTGAAAGAAAAGTTCAGTCTATGCTCTCTCAGGTTCTCGGTGGAAGCAAAGTGGTAGTTAGGGCCTCTGTAGAGGTTGAAACCGGTAAGGTGCAGACTAAGAAAGAGATCTACGATCCGGATATGACCGCAGTTGTAAGCCAGAGGAAGATTCAGGAGAAGGAGACGGGTATAAGGAAGGAGCCACAGGGAGCTCCCGGTACAACAACCAACGTTCCACCTGTAGTGAACTTGGGAGCCAATCAACAGCTTGTTAAGAGGGAAAAGAAAGATGTAACTACAAACTACGATGTTTCAAAAACAGTTGAAGAGTCGTTTACTCCCGTTTTCAAGATAAAGAGGATAACTGTAGGAGTTCTGGTTGATGGGAAGTACGAAAAGGTTAAGACGAAAGATGGAACTATTGAGTACAAATTTGTTCCCAGGTCCCCACAGGAGATAAGAACTTACGAAGAGATAGTTAAGAGCGCCATAGGTTACGATCCGAAGAGGGGAGACGTTGTAACCGTTGCGAGTGTCCCCTTTGAGGCAAAGCTCCTCATGGGCCATTCTAAGGGTAAAGAGGAGACGAAGTGGCTCTACTACGCCCTTGCCGGTGGTGTTTTAGGACTACTGATTTTGGGAGCTCTGGCCTTTAAACTCCTGAAAGGGAAAGCTAAAGAGGAGATTCCGGCTGAAACCCAGCTCCCCGAAGCCCTTATGGCAGAAATGGAGGCCCGTAAGAAACACGAGGAAGAGCTTGAGGAGATCAGGCTGGAGCAGGATCCCATCTACCTCAAGATTGTTGAGATCGGGAAAGATTACCCGGAGCTCCTCACAAACGTTATAAGCAAGTGGCTTAAAGAGGAGGGGCTCAGATGATTGATCTTGAGGACTTCTCCCCCTTTTTAGAAGTTAACAGGAAGTCGGAAGAGGAAGAGGGAGAAAGAGGAGAAAAGGAGAAGAGCCTTGAAGATCTGGAAGCTTTATACAGGGAGGAGCTCCTCAAACTTCAGAAACACTACAGAGAGGAGATGGAAAGGGTAAAAGAGGAAGCCTATAAGAAAGGTTTTCAGGAAGGGTTAGAAAAGGCCCGTTTAGAGCTTGAAAGCCAGATGAGGTCTTCTCTGGAAGAGATGGAGAAGGCATACAACGAAAAACTTTCTGTTCTAAAGAAAAACCTTGACCTTTTAGTTTCTCAGATTGAAGAGAGAGGAAATAGGGTTATATCGGAATTCCTCAGGTCGGTTTCCGATTCGCTGGTAGAGATCTTGGAGTTCCTCTACATCTCTCCCGAAAATGTTTCCTTTGTTAAGAAGAGCTTAGAGGAGCTCCTTTCAACCTTCTCTACCGAGGAGCTCCTTTCCGTTGAAGTGGGCAAAGAACTTGGGAAACTGCTTACCGGCGAGTACGTAAAGATAAACGAAGAACTGGGAGAAAACGATTTCCGTTTGACCTTTAAAGAGTTTACACTTGAGTCAAAGCTGAAAGAGAAGCTAAACCTTCTGAGGGAAGAGCTTGAGAGAGAGGTTAAGAAACTTACCTAAGTATAGGGTAAAGGGAAAGGTCTTGGGCGTTAAAGGTGCCGTTATAGAGGCGAAGCTTCCAAAAGTTCGTATAGGGGATTTCTGCACTGTTAACGGCTCCTTAGAGGCAGAGGTCGTTGGCTTTAAAGAGGGGAAAACACTTCTTATGGCCTACGACGACCCCAGCGGTGTTACACTGGGCTCAGAGGTTGAGGCTAAGCTTTCAGGTTTAAAGTTTCCCGTTGGAAATTCCCTCTTAGGAGCCGTTGTTGACCCGTTTGGCAACGTTCTCAACGGAAAGGAGTTTATCCCAACAGACTTCGTTCCACTTAAACCCGTTCCCGTCAATCCGTTAGAGAGGGAGAGAATAAAAGAACCCCTTGACCTGGGAATCAGAGTAATAAACTCCCTCTTAACGGTGGGTAAAGGGCAGAGGTTGGGGATATTTGCTGGAGCCGGGGTTGGGAAAAGTACCCTCCTTGGAATGGTTGCCCGCTACACCTCTGCAGATGTTAACGTTGTGGCTCTCATAGGTGAAAGGGGAAGGGAAGTAAAAGAATTTCTGGAAGACTGTTTGGGAAGTGAAGGGCTTGCCCGTTCGGTGGTTGTTGTTGCCACGTCTGATATGCCACCCCTTGCCAAGATACGGGCTGCCCACACTGCACTTGCCATTGCCGAGTACTTCTCATCGCAGGGTAAAGACGTTCTTCTTCTCCTTGACTCACTTACAAGGTTTGCCATGGCCCAGAGGGAGATAGGCCTTTCCGTTGGAGAGCCTCCTACTTCAAAAGGCTACACTCCTTCTGTATTTTCTAACCTCGCAAGGCTTATAGAGAGGGCGGGGAACTTCTCTAAAGGTGGGAGCATAACCGGGATCTTTACGGTTTTAGTTGAAGGTGACGATATCTCCCTTGACCCTGTGGCAGATGCCTCTGTTGGTCTTTTAGACGGACACATAGTCCTCTCACGGGAAATGGCAAACAGGAGGCTCTTTCCTGCCGTTGATATCTTAAAGAGCGTAAGCCGTTTAACCCCTCAGCTTCTACCTGAGGAAGTTCTTAAAGAGCAAGCGGTTATCTTTAAGTTGGAGAGTATCTACAGGGAGAACAGGGAGCTCATTCAATTAGGCCTTTACAAGGAAGGGTCATCCCCTTTAATAGACCTCTCCATTTCTGCCCACAGGAAACTGGAAAACTTTGTAAGACAGGGAATAGATGAGAAAGTTCCTTTCAACGAGTCCCTTCTTCAGCTCCGGAATTTGGTAGACTCTATACTCAAGGAGGGAGAGCTCCATGGCTGTGGACGGCATCTTCTTGAATAATGAATCACAGGTAAAGGTTGTGGGTCCCAACTACGACAACTCAAAAATGACAAAGGAGCAGTTTTTGAAAGTTCTCCTTGCTACGATAGAGTGGCAGGACCCGTTGCAGGCAGAGAACATCTCCGACTTCATCAACAACTCTGTTAAGCTGAGAGAGATGGAGGTTTTAAACTCCTTTGAAAACAGCGTAGATGACCTTAAAAACTCTCTGAAATCTACAGAGCTCTTCTACGCAACCTCGTTTATAGGTAAAGAAGTCCTCTACCAGGGTGATAAGACCTACGTTAAGGATGGAAAAGGAAAGTTCTATATTGAGCTCAAAAAACCGGCCTCTTACGTTGAAGTCGTTGTTAAAGACTCTAAAGGAAACGTTGTTGATAGAAAAGAGTTTACAGACCTTTCCGCGGGAAGTTACCCTGTGGAGATAGATAATCCTTCCCTCCAGAGCGGTTACTATACGGTTTCTGTTCTGGCAAAAGATAGCGGTGGTAATCCCGTTGACGTTGATGTTGAGAGTTTTGCCCTGGTGAACGGTGTTAGAAAAGAGGAAAATGGCGTTTACCTTACCACCTCTGTTGAGGAAATACCTCTTGAAAACGTAATTGGTATAGGAGGTTGAGATGTTACAGTCTTTCTACACTGCGTTTACAGGTCTCTCTGCTGATAAAAAGTGGCTCTCTGTTATCTCAGACAACATTGCCAACGTTAACACTGTGGGTTATAAGGCGGAAAACGCAGTTTTTGAGGACCTTCTTGCAAGGAGCTTGACCACTTTTAAAAACGGAGCTCCCGTCAACCAGGAAATAGGTGGTGGAACGTTCATAAGTGCAACGGTTAAAGATTTCAGTCAGGGAACATTTAAAAATACAAACAACCCCCTTGACCTTGCATTAGACGGTGAAGGTTTCTTTATGGTTAAAGACCAGGCCGGGGCTACCTACTACACGAGAAACGGCCAGTTCAGACTTGACGCCAACGGTGACATAATAAACATGCTTGGAATGAAGGTTCAGGGGTGGATGCTTGACGAGAACGGCAACGTGGCAGGGGCTGTCGGTAACATAAACGTTCCCATGAGTATGGACCCGAAAGCTACAACCTACGTTGCCTTTAAAGACCCGAGCAACCTTGATTCAAGGGCTCAGTTTATAGTAGACAATCCAAACACTGCAGATGTTGACGAGTCAATCTTCAACCCTGCAAACTCAGACACCTACAACTACGTTAACGCTGTTACTATCTACGACTCTTTAGGAAATCCCCACGAACTTGACTACTACTTCATTCACAAAAACGATAACGGAGAAGCGTACTGGCTTATCTTTGCAATGGTTGACGGGAAACCTGTGGAGATCCCGAAGGATAATCAGAACTATGCCTTTTTAAAGGTTAAGTTCAAAACAGATGGAACTATAGACGATACTGCAATAAAGGGCTACGGTGCTGTGACAAACCAGGGAACGGAAACCGATACAGAAGATGCCAACGACAATGGAACTTTTACCCTTTCAAACACTCCTGTTGTTCCCGGTAGTATCGGTGAGATAACCTATACCGTAGGTAACATTACCAGAACTTTAATAGACAACGGTAAAGGAAAGCTTATAGATAAGGAAACGGGAGATATCAGGGGAACTGTAGACTACTCAAACGGTAAGATTTATATCTCTGAACTCGCCCACAACGGAAGTAGCGATTCAATTACCGTTTCAGGTTATCAGACTTACGATACTTCTGAGTCAACCAATGCCTTAGATCCCAAGAGAATAGCTACAACACCGGTGGACCTGAAAAACGGCGCTGCTCCCATTTCGCTCTCTTTCAACATTCTTAACCTGAAGCAGCTTGCTTCCGACTTTATGTTCTACGCAGAGCAGGACGGAAACAGTAAGGGAGACCTGATGTCCGTTTCTGTAAGTGAGGATGGGATTATTAAAGCTTCTTATACAAACGGAAGAGTTAGAAATATTGCAAGGCTTGCTGTTGCAAACTTTAAAGACAAAGAGATGCTCGTCAGAAAAGGCAGCTGGCTGTACGTTCCCAACGTCCAAACCTATACGCCCGTTATTATGCCCGGAGGGGTTGTTTCAAAGATAAGGAGTGGAATGCTTGAGATGTCTAACGTTGATATAGCCAACGAGTTTATAAAGCTCATCACTGCCCAGCGTTCTTACCAGGCAAACGCCAGAGTGATTACAACAGATGACCAGATACTTCAGGAGACTATGAACATCAAGAGGTAGTAGATGGCTGAGGAAGAAAAGGTAAATCAGGAGCAGGAAGAGAAGGGTGGTGGTAAGAAGAAGCTAATCTTCCTGCTCTTGCTTGTTCTTCTCGTAGCTGCCGGTGGTGGTGCTGCCTATAAGTTTTTAGTCCTTGATAAGAAGAAAGCGGCTGAAACTAAGGAGAAACAGGCCGAGAAGATAATTGAGGAGATAAAGGCCACAGAGAACGTCGGTGTGATGTTTGACCTGGGTACTTTTGTCGTTAACCTGGCAGACCCGGACATAGAGAGGTACTTGAAAGTTTCTATAGTTTTAGAGCTAAAAGATCAGAAGGTTCAACAGGAAGCCCAGAAGAGGCTTCCGGAGATAAAGGATGCTATAACAACGCTTCTCCTTACAAAGAGGAGCTCCGATATAAGAACTCCAGAGGGTATTGAATTCTTGAAAGAGGAGATAGCAAAGAGGGTTAATGCGATTCTTCCCCTTGGTGGAGTGAAGAATGTCTACTTCACAGAGTTCATCATCCAGACGGGATAGTGTAGAGGAAATTGAGAAGTTTGGAGACATAAAGCTTAAGGTTTCCCTTGTTCTGGGAAATAAGGAGCTCCCCCTCTCAAAGGTTCTAAAACTGAAGGAGGGGGACCTTATCGTTTTTGACAAAAAGCTTGAAGACTACCTTGACGTTAAACTCAACGATCAGGACTTTGGAATAGGGGAGATAATAGTTATAAACGATAAAATAAGCTTGAGGTTGGTTGACCTTGTCTGACGAGGCCTTGAAGTTTCTCCTTAATTCACTGTTTGTTATCCTGGGCCTCTTGGCGGTTTACTTTCTCGTTGTGAGGTTTAATCCAAACTTAAGGAGGGGTAACCGGAGGGAGATTGAGGTTCTGGACAGATACCCGATAGACAGGGAGAGCTCCCTCATTCTCTTTAAGGTGAGGGGAACCACTTTCCTCTGCTGCCATAGTAGAGGGGATGTTAAAGTTCTGAGAGAGTGGAAAGATGGGGAAAACTCTAAAATTTCTTCCGATTCTTCTTCTTCTTCCGGTTAACTCTTACGGCCAAACTGCCTCTGAAATCGCCAATTCTTTAGGCCACGTTGATATAACCCTTAAAATCCTTTTCCTTATAACCGTTCTTGCCCTTGCTCCCTCAATACTCATAACGGTTACCAGCTTTACAAGAATAGTCATAATACTGTCTCTTCTCCGCCACGCCCTGGGAACTCCTCAGACTCCCCCCAACCAGGTAATCATTGCCCTTTCGCTCTTTCTCACGCTTTTCACAATGGCTCCCACCTTTAAGAAAATAGATGAGGTTGCTCTTCAGCCCTACCTGAAGGGGGAGCTCTCCGACGTTGCAGCCGTTGAGAAGGCAACTGTACCCCTCAAAGAGTTCATGCTGAGGAATACGCGGAAAGAGGATTTAAAGCTCTTTTTAGACATAAGAGGAGAAAAGCCTTCATCTCCTCAGGAAGTTTCAATGGTAACTCTAATCCCGGCGTTTATGGTAAGTGAGATAAAAACGGCCTTTGAGTTCGTATTTGTGATTTACCTTCCCTTTATAGTTATAGATCTTCTGGTTGCCAGCATTTTGATGTCTATGGGAATGATGATGATTCCACCTATGATGCTCTCTCTTCCTTTTAAGCTTATACTCTTTGTCGTTTCTGGCGGGTGGGAACTTCTCGTTAAATCCATTATACTGAGCTACAGATGACGGTTGACCAGGTTATCTTTTTAGGGCAGAAGATGATGGAGGTGGCTCTCGTTGTGGGAGCTCCCGTCCTTATAATCACCTTTATTGTTGGAGTTCTTATCAGCGTTTTCCAGGCAGCAACCCAGATCCACGAAATGACCCTGACCTTCATTCCCAAGATTTTAGCTGCTCTCATATCTGTCTTTATCTTCGGCGGCTGGATGTTTATGAAGTTGGTTGAGTACACGAAAGAGAACTTTCAGTACCTTCTTCAGATGGTGAAATGAGTGAGCTTGTTGGCTACCTTTCTGCCCACTTCGGTCTTTTCCTTTTAGTTCTCGTAAGGCTATCTTCCCTCTTTATCTCTTTTCCCTTCTTTTCAACTCCTTTTATTCCACCAAACGTAAAAATCCTCCTGATCCTTGCCCTCTCCTTTTTTATACTTCCCTACGTTAACGGTTCTGTTGACCTTACACAGCTCTCACTCTTAGAGCTGGCTCTTTTGGTTTTAAAGGAAGCTCTCGTTGGTATTTTCCTCTCCTTTGTTGCTTTTGTCTTTTACAGTATAACCATATACGCCGCTGAGCTTATCTCTTACATGATGGGCCTTACTGTAGCCAATATGTTTGATCCAACTTTTGGTATGGTCTCCGTTCTGGGTCGGTTCTTCGTTCTTCTCTTCTACGCAGTTTTCTTCACCACCGGTGCCTACAGGGTATTTATCGGAGCTCTCTTTGAGAGTTTTAAAGTTGTTCCGGTAGGCTCTTTCAGTCTCTCTGAGCCTCTGTACCGATTTTTTCTGAAGGAGGGAGCTCTCCTCTTTTTCCTTTCTTTCAAAATGGCCTTTCCGTTTCTGTTAGCGCTCTTTATAACAAACCTTGCACTTGCCCTGATAAACAGGCTTATTCCGCAGATAAACGTTTTTATTGTAGGTCTTCCTGTTCAACTCTTTGTGGGACTGTTTCTCCTTACTGTCGGTTTTTCTGCTCTAATATACTTCACCAGAGGGTTGGTTGAGAGGTTCATTGAGGAATTTCTGACAGTTTTTAAAATTTTAGGAGGATAGGTGGCAAAAGACCCTTCAAAGACCGAAAAGGCGACCCCACGGCGGCGTCAGAAGGCCCGGGAAGAAGGTCAGGTTCTAAAGAGTCAGGATGTTCCTATAGCTTTATCTCTAATTGCTGTTTCCATTATTCTTATTTTTTACATACCTTTTGCATTTGAAAAGCTTAAGGATTACGTTTACTACGTGTTTTCTCAGTCAGCTTACTTAGATCTTTCCCCTCTACTGTTAACATCTGTGTATGTTTTCTTCTTTTTGATCCTTCCCGTCTTTACAATTCTTCTCATAGTTGGTGTTTTTGGGAATGTTGTTCAGTTTGGATTCATTTTCACGTTTAAACCTTTAATCCCTAAACTATCTAACGTTAACCCTGTTACGGGGATTCAGAGGGTTTTCTCTTTTAAGACCCTGTTTGAAACGTTAAAGAGCTCTCTTAAACTAACAGTTGCCGTTGCTCTGGGATACTACACAGTGGTTCATACCCTCTCTGGCTTTAGCTCACTCTCCTTTATCTCTTTTAGGGATGAGATCTACTTCCTTGTAAGGGATTCTATTCTCCTCTTCTTCGCCTTCGGTCTTCTCTCCATTCCGATCGCTGGAGTGGATTACCTTTTCAGGCGTTGGGAGTACGAAGAGAACCTGAAGATGAGTAAGCAGGAGGTTAAAGAGGAGAGAAAGCAGCAGGAGGGACATCCTCTTGTCAAGTCTGCCATAAGGCGTCGCCAGAGAGAGATAGCCATGAAACGGATGATGGCGGAGGTTCCAAAGGCAGACGTTGTTATTACGAACCCAACCCACTACGCCGTTGCTCTGAAGTATGAAAGGGGAAAGATGCACGCTCCAAAGGTTGTTGCTAAGGGAGCCGATTCTGTAGCTCTTAGAATAAAGGAAATTGCTATTGAGAACGGTGTTCCGATAGAGGAGAACCCGGAACTTGCCAGAACTCTTTACGAAACGTGTGATGTGGGAGATTACATACCGGAGGAGCTCTACAGGGCCGTTGCCCGAATTTTGGCTAAGATTTACCGTCGGAAGGGGATGAGGCCTTAAGGTTCGTCAGTATCTTAACTATCTGATCAACCATTTTGGGGTCTACGTAGTTGAGTATCTCTCCCGCTACCCTGCTCTTCATGTTGTAGAGTATGTAGGCTGCCTCTTTCGGGTCTGTCATTGCAGATATCTTCTGGCCTGCCATCTCCGGGTCCATCTTTGAGAACATCTGTGCAAGTTTTCTGTACCTTTCAGACTGAACTTCCTGAATCTCTTTCTGGAACTCTTCTCTTTCCTGTTTTAAAGCTTTCCTCTCCTGTTCTATCTTCTGTAAGAGCTTCTGGTTCTTCTCTATCAGTGATTCAACTTCCCTTTTCAAGGATAAGAGTTTCTCTATTTCTTTCTGTGTTTCTCTTTTCTCTACCTGTCCCTGACCTAAAGCGTTGGAAAACAGCAGGCTAACCAGTATAACGGCTACTAAGAACCTCATGGATAAACCTCTCTAAGAGGAGCTCCTCTTTCCTTTCTTTCTCCCTTTCCCTCTTCTCAATAAATTTCTCTACCGCTTTAACCTCTCCCCTTTTAACTGCTACTTTCTCTCTCTGCCTGTCTATCTCCTCTCTTAGGAATTCTAACTCTTCTCTGACTTTCTTCAGCTCTTTCAGAAGAACCTTTCCGGTCTCATTCCAGAAACCCAACTCAACGGAGCTTTTTACAGAGATTTTTTTGAGGGAGTTGAGTTTTTCCTGGAGCCCTTTTTCCTTTAACTTTGCCTCTTCGGCCTTTGAGAGGAGCTCCTTGAGTTTCCTCTCTTCTTTGGAGAGCTCCCTCTCTTTTAACCTTAAAACGGTTTCAATTCCTTTCATCCTCTGTTCTTCACCATTAACTGTGCCAGTTTCTGCTGTTCTTTCTTAACAAAGTCGTGTATAAACTTCTGTTCTTCCGGCTTTATCTTTTCAAATTTTACGCCGTAGCAGGTGGCATGTCTTCTGGGGTAAACGTTAACAACAGTAGCTTTAAGGTTTAGCTGTTTGCCCGATAGGATAAAACTTAAAATTAGATCAGTTGTTGGTTGTATTTCAGACTGGTACTCGCTTAGAGGAACACAAACTTTGGCTCCACCGGCAGATATGTCAACGATTTCTCCTTTAATCCATTTAACTTCTTCGCCGATTCTGATTCCAATTCTAACGGGAATTTCAACTTCCACTCTTGTGTACTCTCTTCTCTGATACCGGGTAAGTTCAAAGGTGTGTGGAATTTTGAGAATAGTTTTTCCGTTCTCTGTAAACATATCCTCAACAACACCTTCAAACTTGTAGATACCATCTCCCCGTCTGACGAACGAAATGGTTACACTCTGACCTACTAAGTTTGGAATGCTCTTTTTATCAATAACTGCCCAGTACATATACTTCTCATCTTTGTCAAAAAGGGCAACTTCAAAACCTTCCTTGGTTTGGGTGTAGAGCTTTGCAGGTTGGAAGAGCTCTATATCCTTTGTTGAAACGAGAGGAACAAAGTAGGGGACGTAATCAAATCCTAATTTTGATCTCATATCCTGAATCAGCTTTTCGTCTGCATTTGGGTCCGTCTTCAGGTATAGGTCAACCACTTTTTCAAAAGGGGCTTTGAACTCCAGTGCCAGGAAAGGGTCTCTCCCTAACTTCAGTGAGTACTCCCAGATTATCTGAGCCTCTTTTTCAGACAAACCTCTTTCGTATGCCTCATTGAAAAAGTACTCCTTTAGTTTCTTTTCCCTTAAGTATTCCCTTATTAAGCCTATTAAAATCAAGCTCAGAATAAGGACGGCGAGAATGAGAATGAAGGTAATAACGGTGTCTACACCGGCTTGAGGTAGCTTCAGAAAACTCAGATTCCGCATGTGTCTATTCCTCTGGGAGTTTAGACTCCGTTATTGTAGCATAAGAGCTTTTAATCTTTTCAATAACTCTACAGATATCCTTTACTTTTTGTGGAGGTAAATTTTTCACTCTAATGTAGCTTTTTCTATTAAGTTTAATCTTTGCGCTTCTGATTGATATGTAGCCTTTTTCAAAATAAATTTTCTTGATGAAAACAGGAAATTTATTACAGATTATGCCAGAGAAGTTAATGATGTTTATTCTGCCGGTGAAAATGATTACGGCCCGTTTTGCTTTACCCTTTAATGTTAACTTTCTTGATACTATGTTCACTTTTGGATTTTCTATATATGGAAAAATTTTTTCTTTAAGCTGTCCTTCAAGTATCAGTGTGCTTTCAGGAAAGGAGAAAACAATCTTGTTTGAGCTAAATTCTGAACTTTTTTGTTCTTTTGGGCAGTTATTTTCTCTTTTTGTGAAGATAGAATTGTTGTAAAAGTAGAAAAAGAGAAGAAGAGCGGCAGAGAGGAGAATTCCCCCCGCCGCCGTAAAGTACTTCCTCATTGTTTCGGATAGAGAATTGTTATATCAAACGCTTCAGGGTGTTCTGAAACTGTGTAGTAGACTGTGTTGTTGAGATTACGTTCCTTGAGTTTCTGAGCAAGCTCCGGAGAAATGCCATTTATATAGTTGTAGAGGTAGGAGTCGCTTGTAAAGAGGATCTCTTCTTCATCGTCAATACAGTAACACTCTTCACTGTTCGTTTCATCGTTGTAGTAGCAGATATCTGCTAAGCAGGCATTTACATCAACCGTTTTGCCGCTGTCTACGTCCTGTTTAATGGTAGCTGGATCTAAAGGATTTGTGAACAGCTGACCCAAGTTCAGAGTAACAGTCTTTCCGTCTGATGTTGTGAGTGAGACTTTTCCGTTTAGGGACTGGATGGCTTTGTCCAAATAGTTGATGGCTGAGTTTATGTCGTCTTTGGTGGGGAGCTCCCCTTCGTCATCAACAAGCAACAGGCTAACAGCGCTCTTTTCAAGGGTTGTTTGATCCATCTGTTTAACTTCCTGAAGAGCCTCTTTGATGTTCTCCAGCCCCTTTTTAACATCGTCTTTTGCGTTCTGGAAGGTGTTTGACTGGCTTTTGAGAGAGATGTTGACTAAAGCTTCAAGGAGAGGCATATCATCAAGGTTTTCCATCTGTAAGAGCTGGCTTGCATCGTAACCGAGGGCATATTCAAGGAGAGCCTTCTTAAGGTAGAGCAGTCCTATTAGTGTTTTAACAGTAGGCTCGTCAACGTAAATCGTTTTCTCACCGTAAACGAAAGAGGGAACTTTTATGCTGAGCTGTCCGTTAATTTTCTGAAGCTCGTTGATGCTTTCCTGGATATCACTGACAACATCTTCTGCCATTTTCGTGTAATCCTGGTAGGAGAGACTATCTACCTTCTGTTTATCAGGGTCGGTAACTTTAAATACTTCACCATCACCTTTTACAATTCTGGATCCTATTTGAGAGAGGACGTCCTGATCAATCTTCTTTCCAAGAAGAGAAAGTGCAAACAGAAGCTTCTCCTCATCCGTTTTGTTCTGCTTGTCTTTAAGTGCATTGTAAACCGTATCAAAATTGCCTTCAAAAACGTCTGCTATGCTTACGCTTCTTGAGGTTCCCGTATTTTGCTGTGTGGAGTTCTGGTTAGAAGTTTGGCTTGAGCTAACAGGCTTAAGGTAACCGTGTATGATTTCTCCATTTTCGTTTTCGTACATGTAGTAAATGTACTTTTTCTCCTTATCTACCTTTGTTATTATGGATTCTTCTCCATCTTCGTCTACTGCTACAACTTTTCCATCTTTTATAGAGAGGTTTTCCCAGTCTGTATCGTTGTTATCAGGGTCATCACAGTCAACGAATTTAAACTGAGATGGGTTGCTTTGGTTAACAATTAAGGTACATGTGCTACCGTTAGACTCTTTGTCCTGGAACGCTACTCTTTTACCGTTAAGTTCCTTAAGAACTTCTATAGTTTCTTTGTAGAGGGTTTGAGCTGAAGATTGTTGATTTTGAGACTGCTGGTTTTGCTGCTGGCCGGTTGTTCCACTACCGGGCATCATGTAGCCGGTTACCGTATTGCCATCATCGTCGGTGTATGTGTAGGAAATCGTTAGTTTGTCGGGGTTAACTTCCGTTATATATGTGATCTCTTCCCCATCTTTGTCAATAAAGAGGGCTTTATCAAGAGAGTAAACTAAATAACCTACTTCATTCATATCGGGATCTGAACAGTCGCTGAGCTTGAGCTGAACAAGTTTCTCTTTGCCAATCTTAATCTCAGAAACGTTGAGTTTACAGGTTTCCTGTTCTCCGTTTTCGTTAAAGAGGACCGTTTTTCCAGAGAGTTTTTCAAGAACGTTAAGGGCTTCGTTGTAGATTGAGGGAGCTTTTATAGGCTGGAAGTAACCTGCGTATACGTTTCCATCTTCTTCATCTTTGTAAACGTAGAAAACCTTGTTTTGTTTGATGTCTATGTTGAGTATCTGTGCTTTACCTCCTTCTTTATCAACAGCAAGTACTTTGCCGTCCTGCAGTGTGAGTTTCTCCCAGGAGTCGTCGTTGTTTTCGGGGTTGTCGCAGTAAACAAGTTTAAACTGCTGTGGGTTGTTTGAATTTACTATCAGTGTACATGTGTCTCCGTAGTTTTTAGGATCAAAGAAAGCGATACGCTTTCCGTTGAGGTGCTTAAGAACTGCTATGGTTTCTGTATAAAGGTCTTTTGAAAACTGGTCTGCAACTAACAGGCAATGCCCTGTTGAGCATATTCCGTCCTTTTCAACGTCTGTTACCAGTTCGTCCTGTTCTAAACCGGTACCTGAAACGTAGAGAAGACCCTTATCTGCGTAGATGTTGAAGCTAAGTTCTCCGTTGTTTTTGCAGTTGAGCGTTACATTTATTCCGCTGGAAGTTTCTTTAACGTCTTTAATCTGACAGGAGTCGGTATCTGTTATTTTCCCTGAAGAGTCTTTCGTCTGGAGGAGGAGCTCCTTCCCTGTCATGTTATTCAGTGTCTCTTTTGCGTGTTTTAGCAGTACGCTGTTGAGGTGCTGATGGATTTCATCGGGATTAACACTAAGTGTTCCAACAAGCTCGTTTGCAAGCTCGTTTGGGTTGTTTACATTTTCCAAGTCATTTGTTTTAAGGGTTTGAGCTTCCTGCAGAGCTTTTTTTGTATCAACCTTCCACTTTCCGTTCTCTTTCTGGGAAACGCTGTAGAGGAAGGCCGTTATCAGTTCTACTTTTTCCTTGACTTCTTGTGGGTTTGTTGTGTTGTCTGCAACAAGATCAACGGGGGTTACAGTAGACTGTCCGGGAGCATCTCCTATTACTACTTCTTTGCTTGGTTTCTGGCAGTTATCAGCTATGTAAAAGGTTACAACGTCTCCAGGGTTATACCTGAACTCTCCGTTTTCGTCTGTTTGACCTGTGATTCCTGAGGAAGTTCTATAACAGACCCCAGCTACTGGGTCGTCTGTAAACACTCCCGTTCTTGTTTCTTCGGTTGGCTGGTTATTGCTACTTCCTCCGCCTCCTCCACAGCTTGCCAGAATGAAAACGGTTGTTGCCAGCCCTAAAAGGGTTCTTATTTTTTCTTTCATTCCCTTTCCCTCCTAAGTTGTTTTTAAATATCTCAGGTAGATTAATCAATTTTATGAAAACAGTCAAGAGAGAAGGGACAGTTTGTACAGTCAGGTCTTTTTCTACATTTTGTTTTTGAGTGTTCAACTATGAGGGCGTGGAGCTCCCTGTAAACCTCAAGGTTTCCCTCAACTGGCGGAATTTCAGCTTCTACAAGTTTTTTAACGGTCTCGTAGCTTTCCTTTTCAGTTTCAATTACCCCTAACCTGAAAAACAGCCTTTTCGTGTAGGCATCTACAACAAAGGAGGGTTTATTAAGGGTGTAGAGGAGTATACTGTCTGCCGTTTCTTTTCCTATGCCTTTTACCTTAAGGAGCTCCCTCCTCAGCTCTTCCTTTTTTCTCTTTTTCAGCTCATCAATTCCGCCGTTTTTTAGTATAAAGTAGCTGAGGTTTTTAAGGTATTCGGCCTTCTGTCTGAAAAAGCCGGCAGGTTTTATGAGTTCCTGAAGTTTCTCATTGGGACAGGATAAGATGGCCTCGGGAGTTAACAGTTTCTCCCTTTTGAGGTTTCCTATGGCCTTTTCTACGTTTCTCCAGTTTGTGTTCTGTGTTAAAACGGCTCCAACGCATACTTCAAAAGGAGTCTCTGCAGGCCACCAGTTCTGTTCTCCGTAGGTTTTCAGTAGAACTTCATAAATCTCCGTTATACTTTTCATAGTTCAGAAATCTATTTCGGGAGTTTGTGGAATGATAGATCTTCATACACATACGTTCTTCAGCGACGGGGAGCTCCTTCCCAGCGAGCTGGTTCGCAGGGCAGAGGCCATTGGCTACAGGGCAATTGCCATAACAGACCACGCAGACTTCTCAAACTACAAATTTCTCTTAGAGAGGCTCTACGAAACGTTAGAGGTTCTCAACGAGAACACTTCGGTTGTGGTTCTTCCCGGTGTTGAGATTACGCACGTTCCACCTGCAAAAATCCCGGAACTTATAGAGAAGTGCAGGGAGGCTGGAGCTAAAATCGTTGTTGTTCACGGGGAAACGGTTGTTGAGCCTGTTGCTCCCGGAACCAACAGGGCTGCAATTGAGGGAAGAGCCGACATCCTTGCCCATCCCGGTCTTATTACACGGGAAGAGGTGGAGCTTGCAAAAGAGAACGGCGTTTTCCTTGAGATTACAACCAGAAGGGGCCACAGCATAACAAACGGCCACGTTGCAAAACTTGCTACAGAGGTGGGAGCTCCCCTCGTAATAAACACAGATGCCCACTCCCCGGGGGATTTGGTTACGAGGAGCTTTGCAATAACTGTTGGAGTAGGTGCCGGCCTTACGGTTCAGCAGGTTGAAGAGTGCTTCGGAAACAGCGAAAGTCTGGTTAAGAGGTTGACGGGAAAGGTTCTCCGCTAAAAATTTACACCTCTGGAGGCGGACGGGGGCTGGTGTCCCCCCCGGACTTCAAATCCGGTGGCCCCGCTAAGAGCGGGGTGGTGGGTTCGATTCCCATCCGCCTCCGCCACTAAACAAGGATTTTTTCCGGAATCTCGGAAATGTGCTTTATGCCTTTTGCAACTTCAAAACCGTTCTTCTTAGCCTCTTTTTCCCTCAGCTCCTCAAGCCTTACCCTTCTCACCTCTCCCGTTAAACCTATCTCTCCAAACAGTGCAACTTCCGGTTTAACAGGTCTATCAAAGTAGCTTGAGATAATTGCTGCAGCTACAGGAAGGTCTACGGCAGGCTCGTCAACCTTCACTCCGCCAACAACATTTACAAAAACGTCAAAGTTCCTCAGCGGTATTCCTAATTCCTTTTCAATAGTTGCAACGATTATTGAAAGCCTGTTCGCATTTATTCCCTTTGCCCTTCTCTGTGGAGTTGTAAAAACAGCTCTCGTTACAAGTGCCTGAACCTCCAAAAGAATGGGCCTGCTTCCCTCTATACCTGCAAAAACAACAGAACCTGCTTTCTCTTTAGGCCTCTCCTCTAAAAAGAACTGAGAAGGGTTTGGAACCTCTTTCAGACCCGTTTCCGTCATCTCAAAAACGGCCAGTTCACCTGTTGAGCCGAACCGGTTTTTAATACTCCTGAATATCCTGAAGTTGTAGCCCCTGTCTCCCTCAAACTGAAAAACGGCGTCAACTATATGTTCTAAAACCTTTGGCCCGGCAATTGTTCCCTCTTTCGTAACGTGTCCTACTATGAAGCTAATTATTCCTTTCTTCTTTGAAAGGTTTGTTATGAAGGCTGTGCACTCTCTGACCTGTGAAACAGAGCCTGCCGCAGACTCTATGTATGGAAGATAAAGAGTCTGGATAGAATCATATATGGTTAAAACAGGGTTCACTTTTTCAACCTGCCTGGCTATCTCTTCTAAGTTGTTCTCTGAGTAGATAAAGAGGTTTTCCTTTTCCGCCTTTAGTCTTTTTGCCCTCAGTGCTATCTGCTCCGGAGACTCCTCTGCCGTTACGTAGAGAACCTTTCCTTTACTCGCAAAAAGGCTTGCAACCTGAAGGAGAAAGGTTGACTTTCCTATTCCCGGCTCTCCAGAAATCAGAGAGACGGAACCCTTTACAACTCCTCCACCTAAAACCCTGTCAAACTCGGGTATTCCGGTCTTCTCTCTCTGCTCCCGGGAGCTCCCAACCTCTGTTATAGGAATAGGAGAAGAAGTTGATGGGCTTACCCACGAGGAGCGGTGTTTGGGCTCTGTTCTTTCAACTTCCTCAACTAAACTTCCCCACTCTCCACACTCGGGGCACCTTCCTGCCCATTTGGGAGTTCTGTACCCACACTTTTGACAGACGTAAACGGTTTTTCTCTTTGCCAAACTTCACCCAAAATTCAGTTTAAAAGAGAACCTTTGCTACGTGGTACGTGATAAAGGCCAAAATCCAGGCTGTTGTTAAATCTATTGCAATTACTCCTAAAGTGAACTTCCAGCTGTTGCTCTCCTGCCTTATTGCGGCCATCGTTGCAGCACACGGCGTGTAGAGAAGTGTAAACACCAGAAACGATAGAGCACTTTCTGGAGTGAAAACGTTTCTGAGAACTTCAACAAGCCCTGACTCTCCCGTCCCGTAAAGGGTTCCAAGGGTTCCAACAACAACCTCTTTCGCCAGAGCTCCCAGTATCAGCCCAACAACCGGTTTCCAATCGTAAATTCCTATGGGGTGAAAGAGTGGCGTTAAAGCTTTCCCTACATGGCCTATTAAGCTGTTTTCACCGGCGTACTCTGCACCTATCGGAAGCGAGGCAAGCGCCCAGACGAGGACTGAAACGGCGAAGATTATCGTTCCAGCCCTGTAGAGGAAGTCTTTTACCTCTATCCAGGTTTCGTTGAGTACAACGTTCCAGGAAGGGAGCTTGTACGAGGGGAGCTCTATAAAGAACTCGTCCTCTTCCTGCTTGTAGACAAACCTTGACATAAAGAGAGATAGGAGAAGGGCCAGAGCAATTCCTAATAGGTAGAGCCCTAAAATTACCGTAGCTTGGTGTTCTTTAAAAAAGGCAGCAACAAATACGGTATAAACCGTTAATCTTGCACTACACGACATCCAGGGAATTGCGGCCATTGTGATTAATTTCTGAAAAGGAGACCTCATTGCCCTTGTTGCGTAAACGGCTGGAACGTTGCACCCAAAGCCCAGAATCATTGGTATAACGGAAGCTCCGCTAAGACCGAAAATTTTTACAAAGTTGTCCCACAGAGCAGCAGCCCTTGCCATGTAGCCCGAGTCTTCAAGAATTGACATCAGAAAGTAGAGGATTCCAAGTATTGGAAGAAAGACAACAACGGCTCCCACTCCTCCTAAAATTCCATCGTTTATAAGGGAGAGCACTGGCCTGGGTAGAAAGCTTAGATACGTTTTAACAAGTTCCGGTAGCCAGCTACTGAAGATTCTGTCTATCAGCTCTGTGAATGGCTGGCTGAATGTGAAAGTCAGTTTAAAAACTAACCACATTATGAAGAAGAAGATGGGAATTCCCGTTATTGGGTTTGTTATTACCCTGTCAATCTTGTCGCTCAGTGTTTCAGATTCGGCAGGGTGGGAGCTCCCCACAACCTCTTTGGCAATTTTAGAGGCCAACAAAAACCGCTCTTTTGAGACAAAAGTTGGAAGATCCAGACCGAACCGCTCTTTTACCTCTTTCTCTATCTGTTCCACTTCTTCAAAAATAGTTTTGCTATCTTTTAAATATTTCTCGGCGAGCTTTATAATTTCCGGGTCTTTCTCAAGAAGCTTTATTGCAAACCACCGTAAATTGTAAGGGAAATTTGAGCTAACCTGACTTTCTATTTTAATTTTCAGTAGATCTATAGCCTCTTCTAAAAATTCAGAATATATGGGAGTGAAACCTTCAGGCTTTAGGTCTCCCGTTGCCATCTGCAGAAAGATCTCTGAAAGGTCGTTAAAACCTTCTCTTTTAGCAGCAGAAACTCCAACAACCGGAAGTTTCAGTATTTTTGAAAGCTTCTTTTTGTCTATTGAGAATTTCAGTTTTTCAACTTCATCAATTTTGTTCAGAACAATTACAGGTTTAATTCCCATATCCAACAGCTCAAGCGTCAGGTACAGGTTTCTTCCAAGGAGAGTTGCGTCAATAACGTTTGCAACAACGTCGTAGTCGCTGCTCAGCAGAAAGTTCCTCGTAACTCTCTCTTCAAGGGAGTAAGAAGTTAGGCTGTATATACCGGGAAGGTCTATTAGTTCAATATCAAAGCCCCGAAAGTGGTATTTTCCAGTCTTCTTCTGAACAGTCACTCCCGGCCAGTTTCCAACCATCTCGTTTGTTCCGGCCAGGGCGTTCATAATGGCCGTTTTTCCAACGTTCGGATTACCTACCAGAGCTACCCGTATCTCCCTCTTCATACCTCTTTAACCTCAATCTTTGCTGCCATTCCCTTTCCAAGGGCAATTCTACTTCCAGCTACCTCAACAATAAGGGGTCCTGGAGGGGACTTGACGACTTTGATGGGAGCTCCCGGGTAAAGCCCAATAGCAGCCAGTCTATTTCTCACTCCCATTCCACCTTCTATGTCAACAACCTGAACCGTTTTCCCTTCAGGAACATCTATAAGCTTCATGCTCCATCCTCCTGTGAGTTAGATAGTATTAACTTTATTTGTATCTGTCAACTCTGCTTAGAGTTATAATTTGGAAAAACTTCAGGAGGAAAGCAATGGACGTAAAGAAAATACCGCCGGGAAAGAACCCGCCGGAAGATATCTACGCAGTTATTGAAATCCCTCAGGGTTCAAACGTTAAGTACGAGGTTGACAAAGAGAGTGGAGCTGTTTTTGTAGACCGTTTTCTCTTTACTCCCATGTTCTATCCTGCCAACTACGGCTTTGTTCCAAACACTTTAGCAGACGATGGAGACCCAATAGACGTTCTGGTTATCTCAAGACAGCCTGTAGTTCCCGGTAGCGTCATAAGGTGCAGACCCATTGGTGTTCTTGTAATGGAGGATGAAAGCGGTAAGGATGAGAAGATAATCGCCGTTCCCGTTGATAAGTTAGACCTTACCTTTAAAAACGTTAAAGAGGTTACAGACCTTCCAGAGGCCACACTTAACGAGATTAAACACTTCTTTGAACACTACAAAGACCTTGAGCCAGGTAAGTGGGTAAAAGTTAAAGAGTTTAAAGGCAGTGATGTTGCTAAAGAGATGGTAATGAAGGCTATTGAGAATTATAGGAATGGTTGATGTTTACTCTCCCGCTGTTTTGGCGGGAGGTTTACTTTAGTAATTTTGCTTGTAGAAATTAAATTTGCTTAAAATGTAAATGAGACTATTAGCTTCTGCCTTATACTCTATTGATTTTTTAGGTATCAGACGGATTATATAGAAAACCATAAAGCCAGCACTTAGTAGTAATATAGTTGCTAAGTAGCCATGAACTTTTACAGTGATTGCTATGCTTGATATGGGTAGTAGAATTCCAATTATGACAGTTAAATAGTTGGGGAGCTTTAAAAGAAAGCTTTTCTCACTAAAGAAGGATTCTTTTTAGAACTTTTTTTGGAAGTACTAGTATAGATATGAAAATAAAAGAACCTTGGTATAACCAGTTAGCTGAGAAGCTTATGTCTATACTTTCTTTCATAGTAATTGCTTGATATGTGCTGTCCAAAAAGATAAATAGTGCTACTAAAATGATAGAAAAATAAATATTCATTAAAAGTTTGCTTCTGTAAAGATTTAAGTAAACTTTTTCTACAATGAAGTTATTGACTTTGTTGAGTTCCTTGGAAGAATAGCTAGGGAAGAGTAGTAGATTTTTGAGTGATAGGTACTTTCCATTTTCAAAAGGAGAAATTAGTTCAATTTTCGTATTAATACTTTGTACTATATTGTTTGTATCTTTTCCTAATTGCGTAAATATCGGCCTTTTATCAAAAGCCGAATCAAGTAAACTTTCGGAGAAAAAAGAAAAAACTTCTCCAATTACGAAAGAGCTCAGTAAAAGTATGAGAATAAAGAGAATATTAGGAACTGAGGAATGCAGTTGCTTTAAATTTTTCAGTATATCTAAATAACTTAGTTTATGGATAAGAATAAAAATAATACACCAAAGAATAATAGACCAGATGCCGGAAAGTATTGAAACTATTAAACTATTAATTTCAAAATCTCTATAAAGTTGCAAAGCGCGTATCCTACATGAATGAAATCGGATTTTGGTGCCCGGGGCGGGACTTGAACCCGCACGCCCGTAAGGGCAAGGGATTTTGAGTCCCTCGCGTCTGCCAGTTCCGCCACCCGGGCAAAGGAAGTTTTCTTCTCCCGTAAACTCCACCTATAA
>Ga0256831_1000031_pt1 | contig 65648 bp, 76 predicted proteins | sample 132544metaG_FD_189087 | JGI IMG/M metagenome (GOLD analysis project Ga0256831, IMG submission 189087) | Hydrothermal vent microbial communities from Lau Basin, Pacific Ocean - 132-544 | ecosystem: Environmental > Aquatic > Marine > Hydrothermal vents | place: Pacific Ocean: Lau Basin | collected...
CGACATCGGCATTCCGGAGGACAAAATACGCTTCCGCCAACAGCTCCCCGAGGAGAGGGCCCACTACTCACGCGACACCTGGGACGCCGAGATACACAGCGAGCGCTTCGGCTGGGTGGAGTGCGTGGGCATAGCCAACCGCGGTGACTACGACTTAAGCAGGCACATGCGCGAGAGCGGGGCTGACTTGACAGTTCTCATCCACTACGACGAGCCGAAGGTTGTGAAGAAGCTCGAGGTTAGCCTCAATCTCAAACGCGTCGGTCCGAAGCTCAGGAAAGATGCCAAGAGGATAAACGAGCTGATAAAGAGCCTGAGCGAGGAGGAGAAGCGCGAGCTGGTTGAGAAACTTGAGAAGGAAGGAAAGGTCACAATCGAGGGCTACGAGCTTGAGAAGGACGACTTCATAATCAAGGAAGTCGAGGAGAAGATAACGGGCGAGAAGATAGTGCCCCACGTTTTGGAGCCGAGTTTCGGTATCGACAGGCCCTTCTATCTGCTCCTTGAGAACAGCCTCGTCATCGAGGAGGACAGGACCTACCTGAAACTTAAAAAGGACATGGCGCCGATAGAGGTCGCGGTTTTACCGCTGGTCGCCAAGGAACCGCTCAAGAGCATAGCCTACGACGTCTTCAGAACCCTCCAGAAGGCGGGCTTTATAGCCGTCTACGACGAGAAAGACACGATTGGAAGACGCTACATGAGATATGACGAGATAGGAACGCCCTACTGCGTGACGATAGACAACCAGACGCCCGAAGATAACACTGTAACGATTCGTGACCGCGACACGAGGGAGCAGGTGAGGGTTAAGATAGAAGAACTGCCTGAGAAGCTAAGGGAGCTGATTTTTGGGAGCTAGCACTCCCTCTCGATGATTTTTTTCGATTTCTTTTTTCAACTCATCAAGCTGGGAACTCACGATGACCCATACTACCGAAAGGTCAACACCGAAGTAGTGATGAACGACAACGTTTCTAAGACCGACGATTCTCCTCCAAGGAACCGAGGGGTATCTCTCCCTCATTCAGGTAAGAACAGGCAGGGATTCCGTTTAGACATAGACCAAGTCCTCCTTGATATGTTCCCACAGTTCTTTTCTGCTCATAACGGCGTTTTTTGTAATAAGATCTACAGGAAGACCGAGAAGCTCCTCCAGATAGTCCCTGAGGTCAATTATCTCCCACCCAATAGGTCCTTCAAACTCAACGAGTATGTCCACGTCGCTCAGCTCGGTCTCCTCACCTCGGGCGTACGAGCCGAATATAGCTATTGACCTAACCCCGAAGCGTTCTCTGAGCTCTTCCTTGTGCTTTCTGAGAATGGCATCGATTTCCTTAAGTTTCTTGGTCATCGTTTCTGGGTAGTTCGTGAAAGTATAAAAGGCTTAGTGTGAACGCTCTCCATGCCGTCCAAAATCCACCTCATCTACAGGAGGATTCCAAACCGCGTTCTTGAGCGGGACGACGAGGTAATAGATGACTTGGGGGACGTTGTGATTGCCAAGTCTCGTTTCGAGGGCATGCTCACTCCTCTCAGGGTGAACGGCGTTGAGGTTATTAAAAACGGCTACACGATGGTCTACTTCGCCTTTGTTGGGAAGAACTACGACATTCTGAAGGTCTACGATACGGAAGGAAACTTTAAGGGCCTTTACATTGACGTTCTGGCATATACCAAGCGCGAAGGGAACGTAATCGAGATGCTGGACCTTTTCCTGGACATCTTCGTTTTCCCAGATGGCAAAGCCTTTCTTCTCGACGAGGATGAGCTTGAGATGGCCCTCAATTACGGCCTGATTGACAGGAGAACCCTCGAGTTTGCTTACTCAGTCGCTAGGGAGATACTCGAAAGGCTTAAACGAGGGGAGTTCCCACCGGAAATCGTCTGGAGGTATGAATGGAGGGAGTGAGATGGAGTTCTTGAGGGAGACAAAAGAGGGAACTATTTTGCTAATCTACGTCCAGCCCAAGGCCAGAAAAAACGAAATCGGGGGAATAAATGAATGGCGCGGTCGGTTGAGGGTCAAAATCAAAGCCCCGCCAGTTGAGGGAAAGGCCAACAGGGAAGTTGTGAAGTTCTTCTCGAAGCTCCTTGGGACGGAGGTCGTGATAGTAAAGGGCGAGACGAGCAGGGAGAAGGATTTGCTGGTGAAGGGAATGAATAAGGAAGAAGTGAAGAAGAGGCTGAAAATATAATCACTTCAAAATCCCTAAACTCTTGTTCGTCTTCCTTATGCTTTCCCACTTCTCTGCCATCTCGAACATCGCTCTTATGGCGTCAATGTTCTCAGGAACGACGTCGCTCTCCTGGTGCACCGCTTGAATGTAGAATAGCCTGTTTCCTCTCACACTTATGCTCTCCTTCCAGACCGCTATTTCGTAGAGGTTGTTCCACTCGCGGTGCAGGTCGCGGGCAAACTCTATAATCTGAGCAGTGCTTTCGAAGCCCTTCTCCTTCTCAAAGAGCAGAACTCTGGTGGTGTTCTCAAAGATATCAAGGACGTCCTTCTCGGTTATCGGCTTCTTAAGTTCAACCATGATGCTGTGAACGTGCATGAGCGTCGTGGGGACAACAAAAGCGGAAGTCTCAATGTTTATCGGGATTACCGTCTGGACATCTGGGCCATGATGAGATGGAACCGTAACGCTCGGCGTTATGGCGTTTATCGGCCCGCGCTTTGTGTCGTTCGGGTCGGCGGCCCTTCTTATCATCACGGCGTAAACGTAATCTATGTACTCCTGAATCGCGCTGAGTGTCCTGGTTAACCCCGTCGTGTTGCACGAAACAACCCTGACGTAGTCCTTACCTAGTGCTTTCTCGTAATTGGCCTGAGCCACGAAGGAAACCTCGGCAACGCTCGCCCTCTCACCGCCCTGAAAAACGGCCTTAACGCCTGCCTTCTCGTAGAGAGGCTTGTTCTTCGCCCCCATTCCGCCGGGAGTTGCATCAATTATCACGTCAACTTTCTCAAGGAGGTCGTTTAGGGTTCCGGCAACCTCAAAGCCCGCCTTCTCAAACCTCGGAAGGAACTCCTCGCTTGCGGCGTAAACCGGAATTCCCAGCTCTCTAGCGCGGTAAGCCCCAAAATCCGGCCTGGTTTTGGTTACACCGATGAGCTTCATATCGTCCTGCCTAGTTACGGCGTAAGCGACGCGCTTTCCTATTGTTCCGTAACCGTTGATTCCCACCTTTACCTTCCCCATGGTAACCACCGAAAATTTTACATCCATAAAATACTTAAGCGTTATTTTCACTCGTGGTGAAAAGGTTCTACGAATCAATCTTTTCATACCCACTAAAACTCTCTCCCGCTGGTGTTATAAGCCCTTTTTTCAAAGAATTACCGGTGGTGAAAATGTTCGCCGAGATACTGACGATAGGCGACGAACTCCTCACGGGAAACACAGTTGACAGCAATTCCGCTTTCATAGCGAAGAAGCTCACGGAAAAAGGCTACTGGGTAAGAAGGAAAACAACGGTGGGGGACGACGTTGAGGAGATTAAAACCGTTATCCAGGAAATCCTGAGCAGAAAACCCGAAGTCCTTGTGATAAGCGGTGGGCTTGGACCAACTCACGACGACGTCACTATGCTTGCCGTCGCCAAAGCCCTTGGAAGGGAGCTCGTCCTCTGCGTGGAGTGCCTTGAGAGGATTAAGAATTTCTACCGCGAGCTTTACGAAAAAGGCCTCATAGATGACCCCCAGCTCAACGAGGCCCGCAAAAAGATGGCCTACCTTCCGGAGGGAGCCCAGCCGCTGGAGAACACCGAAGGGGCCGCTCCCGGAGCTTACATCGAGCACAGGGGTGTTAAAATATTCGTTCTCCCCGGAATGCCAAGGGAGATGAAGGCAATGCTTGAAAAGGAAGTTCTCCCAAGGCTCGGCGAGAGGAAGTTCCTCCAGAGGAAACTTTTGGCGGAGATAACCGATGAAAGCAAGCTCGCCCCGATACTCAACGAAACGCTGAAGCGCTTTAAGGTCAGGATTCACTCCTCTCCGAAGGGCTTCGGGAAGTACATCGGCCTGATAATATTCGGCGAAAGCGAGGAGGAAATAGAGGGGGCGAAAGCCTTCATGGAAAGCCGGGGAATCCGGTTTGAGGAGGGCTGGTAACCTTTAAATTCTTCCTCCCAAGTCAGTCAGGGGTGAGAGGGTGCAGATAATTGAGGAGAAGCCCAAGGAGGGCATCGTCAAGGTAAAGACCGAAACACTGGACGACCTGTGGCACCTCTACCATATTATCGACCCCGGCGATGTCGTCTACGCCAAGACCCTGAGAAAGAAGGCCCAGCGAACTGACTCGCTGAGGGCCGAAAAGGTAGAGGTTGTCCCCGTTTACCTCGGGGTTAAAGCCGAGAAGATAAACTTCCACAAGTTCGCAAATCAGGTTCGCGTAACCGGGCCGATTGTCTACGCCAGCAGGGACGACGTTCCCCTCGGCAAGTACCACACCATAACAATCGAGGAGGGCACAGTTGTAACAATCCAGAAGCCCCGCTGGAAGGAACACCACATCGAGAGGCTTAAGGAGGCTGTGGAGGCCTCCAAGAGGGCCAAAGTGATGATAGTTGTCGTTGACGAAGGTGAGGCTGACATAGCCCTGGTGAGGGAATACGGCGTCGAGATGGTTGCGAGCATAAGGCGGAACCTCGGGGGGAAGCGCTACAACACCGACAGGGAAAGCGAGGAGAAGAGGTTCTTCCACGACCTGGCGAAGAAGATGGAAGAGCTCATCGAGAGGGAAAAGATCGAGAAAGCTATTGTCGCAGGCCCCGGCTTCGTTAAGGAGGACTTCTACAAGTTCCTCAGTGGGAACTATCCTGATTTGGCGAAGAAAGTCGTTGTGGAGGACACCAGCGTAACCGGAAGAACCGGTATCTACGAGGTCATAAAGCGCGGAACCGTGGACAGGGTTTACCACGAGAACCGCGTTGCGAAAGAGGTCCAGCTCGTCGAGAAGGTTCTTGAAAACGTTGCAAAAAACAACGGTCTAGCAACGTACGGTCTCAGGGAAGTGGAGGAGGCCATCAACTACGGTGCCGTTGAGACCCTTCTGGTTCTCGACGAACTTCTCAAAGGCGACCACAGGGAGAAAATCGAGGAACTGATGGACGCGGTCAGGTATTCGAGGGGCGAAGTTGTCGTCGTAAGTTCGGAGCATGAAGGGGGAGAAAAGCTAAAGGCTCTGGGCGGTCTTGCGGCACTCCTAAGGTTCAGGGTGAAATGAGCCCTTTGCTGTACAGCTCCACATAGGGATCGCCCTTAAACGTTGGAAACACCTTTTCTTCTCCGTTTTCAACTAAAACCCTCTTTTTATCTGCCGTAAACTTACCGAGCTCAAATGCAGTAATTCCGTTTTTATGTAATTCTGCAATTGATTGATTAGATTTTTCCGGGGGAGTTATGGCAATCAGCGTTCCCGTTGAGGAGACGCTCCAGGGCTCGAGGCCGTAGAAGTCCAGGACTTTCTCCACAAGGGGGTCAAGCCTCAGCCTCTCAGGGTAAACCACGAAGCCGAGGCCAGAGTTGTCAGCTATCTCATGGAGGGCTGTTAAGCCACCCTCGGTTGCGTCGTGCATGCCCCTGACAAGGGGTTTGGCTATCAGGGCATCTGGCAGAACCGTTTCTAGTCTGTAGAGCGAGCGGAGTTTCGATAGTTCCCCCGGAGTTAGGAAACCCTTAAGCTCATCGGCCCGGAAGTAAGCGGCCGATACCGCGAACTCAAGGGCAACTTTGTCCGTTACTATAATCCTGTCACCGGGCTTCGCCAGCGGTAGTTTGAGCTCTTCCCTTTTGACGAGCCCCATAGCGGTGGTTGTCGCAACCGGCTCCCTCACGGAGGGATAAACACCGGTGTGGCCCCCGATTATCGCGCTTCCAAAGCGCCTGCACTCTCCGTTAAGGTCATTCATTGTTCTCTCCAAAAACTCCCTCACCGTTCCCGGAGGGAGGACAAAATCCACGACGAGCCACCTTGGTTTTGCTCCAAAAACGGCCACGTCGCTCGAAGCGAAGTGGTATGCGAAGAAGCCGAAGGTCTCGGCCGGAACGCCAAGCGTTGGGTCCGTGGCGACGATTAGATAATGCTTCTCATCGTATTCGAGAACCGCCGAGTCGAACCCCTCCTTAGGCCCGTAGATTACCTTTCCGTCCTCAACTCCGAGGTTTGGAAAGATTACCTCCCTCAGGAGCTCGTTCCTCAGCTTCCCGGGGGGTAACTTCTCCATTTATCTCACCTGAACCTCTCTATTATCCGACGAACCTCTAAAAGCGTCTCCTCGTCACAATTCCAGCACATTATCTCGAAGCTCGGAACCCTGACGCTCACGCGAACTTTCCTCCTCCTCGCGATTTTGCTCACCTCGTAGTTAACCCTGTAAGCAAGGTCCATGAGTTCAGGGGTTACTATCTCCTCGCGGTCTATGTACTGGAGCGGACAGCCCTCGCGCCACTGCCTTCGTCGCGCGTGTTCATACATGCGGTAGGGCCTTATTCCGGCCTCCTCTGCGAGGGCCTCGACGTCCTCGGCGGTGTACTTTATCAGGGGCCTGAAGAAGGGAACCCCTATCCTTGGGATGTCGCAGAGCCTTATGTCAGTTTTGCACTGGTCGAGCAGAGCTCCGATGATTTTGTCGTTGGCGTTGTCGCCCTTCGCCAGAACGTCGAAGTCGTTGTTGAGGGCGAACCATTTCGCGTTCCAGAGCATTACCTTCTTACAGTTAATGCACACCGGGCCTTTCCTGCCCGTTGCCTCGCGGAGTAGGCCGTCCGTGACGTCAACGAGGTAGTGTTCAACCCCGAGCCGTTTGGTGAACTTCATCGCCCAGTTGAGCGTTTCCCTCCAGCTCCAGCGGTGGAAGAACGTCAGGGCGGAAACGTCGAGGCCGGCCTCCTTGAGCAGGTAGAGAGCTAGAGAGCTGTCCTTCCCGCCGGAAAAGAGCACAAGGATTTTTTTATTGTCAAGGTTAAACTTCTCGGCGAAACTTTTGAGGTCTTTAATAGCGCTATCAAGCATAAAACGGAAAGAATTTAAAAATTTAAAAAACCTCCGCTGATTGACTGTTCCTTACAAGTGCCCTGTACACCATCGTCAATGATATCGATGTGTATGGCTCAAGGAATATGGAAGCTATGAAATATCCCACTATCGGAATCAATGCTAGTGGAACGGCAATAACTATCATAACTATAAGGAGCACTATGAAGTACGCCAACAAGTCAAAGGCATTTTCCTTAACTAGCTCAATACTACTTTGAATTGCTGAAACAGCGTTCTTTCTCTGTAGGACTATCTCCTGTATCGTGAAGACTACAAGGAACAGCCATACTAGTCCAGGGATTACGAACAATGCAAGACCTATGAGTGTACCGAGGGCTATTATTATCGAAGCCACAAGCAAATCTGGAAATACTTCAAGCGTGTAATTTATAGCCTCGGTGTATCTTATGCTCCTTCCCTCAAGCTCTTCATTAGCCATGTAAACTAGCGCACCACTGACTATTAGTGAAATCACAAAGGCTATCAGTCGTCCTATGAACATGACAATGGACCCCACGTGATAGTTCAATCCCTCAATCAGGGCATTAAATATCGCAGGAACTACTGGGAGGATTAGGAAGTCTATGTTCCTTGATATAATGTCCAAGGGCTCAACCAACACTTCTCCCAGACTGAATTTCATTCAGTATCACCTCCAAGTAACACAATTTTGTTAGCATGTCAATTAAAACTTTTTCTCGAATTACTTCGAACCATCGCATATTTCATTCGAACCTCTGAGTTTTGTTAGGCCCACCAAAGATTTATTAAGGGCCTCGAGAACGCCATATGGAATTAGGAAAACCTAACGGTGATGAACATGATTGTGCCTTTAATCTCACTCCGTCCGGGCGAGAGAGGGATTGTTGTTGACCTGCGAGGTGGCCCAAACTTCAGGAGCAGGCTCTATGCCATGGGCCTAGCACCCGGGGCCATCATCAGGGTCCTTGAGAACTATCCCAGGGGCCCGGTCATAGTCGAGGCCGGCGGGACGAGGCTCGCCCTTGGAAAAGGAATGGCAATGAGGGTCTTTGTAAGAAAGCTCTGAGGTGACGAACATGGCAATGAAGGTCGTTGCCCTGGCCGGGAACCCCAACGTCGGCAAAACAACCATATTCAACGCCCTAACGGGGATGAGACAGCACGTGGGCAACTGGCCGGGCGTTACCGTTGAAAAGAAGGAGGGTGTCTTTGAACACAAAGGCGAGAGGTTTCTGGTCGTTGACTTGCCCGGCACTTACTCTCTCACAGCCCACTCTGTTGATGAGCTCGTCGCGAGAAATTTTCTCCTCAACGGCAATCCCGACGTTGTTGTCAACGTCGTCGATGCAACCTCACTCCTGAGGAACCTCTACCTCACGATGGAAATCTTTGAGATGGGGCTCAAGAACGTAATCATAGCCCTCAACAAGCTCGACCTTGCTGAGAAGAAGGGAATACGGATAGACCCGGTAAAGATGTCGAAGGCTCTGGGCGTTCCCGTCGTCCCGCTGAGCGCCAAGGAAGGAACCGGTATTGAGGAGCTCAAGGATAAAATCTGGGAGATGGCCAAGGGAAAGATAAAAACCAACCCTGTCCTTCCCCGCTACGACCCGGAGGTAGAGAGGGAGATAGAGCACATCTCGAAGTGTCTTTCCAACACGAAGCTCGCCTCAAGGTATCCCCTCCGCTGGCTGGCCATTAAGCTCCTCCAGCGCGACGACGAGGTTATGAAGCTCGTTTTAAGGTACCTCGGCGAGGAGAAGCTGAGGGAGATAATGACCCACATCGGCGAGGCTGAGGAACGCTACGGAAGGGCCATGGATCTGATTATAGCCGGCCAGAAGTACGAGTTCATAGACGGCCTGACCCACGAGTTCATGAGCTACGGCAAACCGCGGGAGACCCTCACAGACCAGCTCGACAGAATCCTCCTCCACCCGGTTTACGGCTTCATCGCAATGGCTTTCGTCTTCTACCTCGTCTTCAAGTTCGTCTTCGCCTTTGGAATGCCCCTTCAGGGGATTCTCAACGAGGCCTTCGCTAAATTTGGGGAGTGGATTGCACCGCATATCGCCAACAAGGCACTCGGAGGGTTAATCGTTGATGGCATCATCGGTGGCGTTGGCTCCGTCCTGAGCTTCTTCCCGCTGGTGTTCTTCCTATTCTTGGCCCTGTCTTTTCTCGAGGATTTGGGTTACATGGCGAGGGTTGCGGTGCTCATGGAGGGAATCCTCAGGAAGTTCGGCCTGCCCGGGAAGGCGATAATACCCCTAATCCTCGGCCTCGGCTGTAACGTTCCGGCGGTAATGGCGACGAGGACTCTCGATGAGGAAAGGGACAGACTGGTCGCGATGTTCGTCAACCCATTCATCCCCTGTTCCGCGCGTTTAAGCGTTATAAGCTTCCTCGTTGGGACTTTCTTCGGGGGAAACGCGCTCGTTGCCGTCGCCATTTACGTCCTGGCCTTCGCTGTTGCTCTACTTTCAGCGAAGCTTGTAAGCCGGTTTGTTTCTGGTGAGGAGAGCCCCTTCGTGATTGAGCTTCCGGAGTTCCTTCTACCGAGCTGGAAAAGTCTGCTCCTCCACTCATGGGAGAGGAGCAAGGAGTTCGTCCAGAAGGCGGGAACTGTTATACTGGCCGGTTCCATAGCAATTTGGTACCTCAGCAACTATCCGTTCCCCATCGGAACCGGAAAAAGCTACGCCGAGAGGCTCGGCCATCTGGTCGCACCCTATCTGCATCTCATGGGCCTCGACTGGAAGGCGGGTGTGAGCTTAACCTTCGGAATAATCGCCAAAGAAAACGTTATCTCAACATACAGCATACTCTATGGCGGTTTGAGCGGGGAAGCGCTCAGAAGGGCTATGATGAGTTCAATGAGTTCACTACAGGGCTTTGTCTTAGCAGTTGTCACGACACTCTACATACCGTGCATATCAACTATAGCAACGATAAGGGCCGAGAGCAACTGGAAGTGGGCGCTCGCGGTGACTGTCTACATGATAGCCGTTGCATCGGTCCTGGGAATCCTCATCTGGCACCTTGGAAGTGCACTGGGGTTGTGAAGATGGGGAAGATGGAGGAAGCCCTGAGACTTATCGGAGAGGGCAAACGCTTTCCCGAGGAGATTGCAAGGGAACTCGGGACGACGAAGGAAGAAGTCGAGGGCATCCTAGAACTCCTGAAGGCCCTCGGATACATAGAGGAAGTCGAGAAGGGGCCGTCCTGCGAAGCCTGCCCCCTGAGGAAAATCTGCCACGGGAAGTGCATCGTTCCGAAGGTCAAAGTGTTGAAACCGAGGTTCGAGCTGGAGAGAAACGGGCAATCATGAACGCTTCTTTCATCCCTTTCTTGGACATTGAATAGTCACCGGCGGTTAAAAGTTTCACCGTGAGTAATATATTTTACAGCCGTAAAACATATAAGAACACCTGTAGTATGCTTAAATGGTGAGTACCATGAAAGCGGTAATTTTAGCGGGAGGATTTGGAACAAGGTTAAGGCCACTCTCATCGACAAGACCAAAACCAATGATTCCAGTCCTCGGAAAACCCAACCTCCAGTACATCCTAGAGGCTCTAGAAAAAGTCCCAGAGATAGACGAAGTCATTCTCTCAGTTCACTATATGAGGGGCGAGATAAGGGAGTTCATAGATGAAAAGATGGCGGACTATCCAAAGGACATCAGGTTCGTCAACGATCCCATGCCCCTTGAGACAGGAGGAGCGCTTAAGAACGTTGAAGAGTACGTTAGCGACGACTTTCTCGTTATCTACGGCGATGTCTTCACGAACTTCGACTACAGGGAGCTGATAAAGGCCCACGAAGAGAAAGGAGGATTGATAACGGTAGCTGTAACGAAGGTCTACGACCCGGAGCGCTTTGGAGTCATCGAGGTCGACGAGAACGGAAAGGTCATTCACTTCGAGGAGAAGCCCAAGAGGCCGAAGAGCAACCTCGTCGACGCTGGAATATACATGGTAAACAAGAAGGTCCTGGAGGAGATTCCAAAGGGTAAAGAAGTTTACTTCGAGCGCGAGATTCTTCCAAGGTTCGTCGAGCGCGGTGAGGTCTTTGCATACAGAATGCCAAAGGGAACGTACTGGGTTGACCTGGGAACGCCCGAGGACTTCTTCTACGCCCACCAGATAGCACTTGACGAAATGGCCAGGGAGAACGGCTACTTCCACATAGCCGAGAGTGCCGAGGTTCCTGAAGATGTGGAAATCCAGGGGCCGGTTTACATTGACGAGGGCGTTAAGGTTGGCCATGGAGTCAAGATAAAGGCATACTCATACATAGGACCAAACACGGTGATAGAGGACAAGGCCTACATCAAGCGCTCAGTCCTCATCGGGAGCGACATAATCAGGGAGAGGGCCGAGTTAAAGGACACGATACTCGGCGAGGGAGTTGTGGTCGGCAGGGACGTCATCATAAAGGAGAACGCCGTCATAGGCGACTACGCCAAAATCTACGACGGACTCGTGATATACGGCGCAAAGGTCCTGCCCTGGAAGAAGGTCGAGGAATACGAGGCCTACATCAAGATTAAGCTCGACCCGACGAAGGTCAGGCCGGGACAGTATCCAGAAAGGTGTCCGCTTGGCCTTCCAGAGTGTATCTACAAGAAGTTCAAGGCAATAGCCGGTGAAAAACCGCCCTGTGACGAGTGTATCGAGAACCAGTGGCTCTTCTGAGTCCTTCGCTTCCTTACTTTTTCCTGCCCGTGACCCATAGGAAACACTCGAAGGGAGCTGTTTCAATTCTCTTAGAGTCTTGTTGCAACATATCAACCCCATAAGGATCGTCGAGTCCACCAAGATCTTTCAATTCTTCTAGAGTCTTATTGCAACTTCCTGAAGCTGTTCAAAAGTCGTTATGCCGGAGTTCACTTTCAATTCTTCTAGAGTCTTATTGCAACAAGCGGCCTCTCTGACGTTCTCGAGGTGCAGAAAGACTTTCAATTCTCTTAGAGTCTTATTGCAACGAAACGAGGAGGTTCTTGGAATCATTTACGAGAAGAACTTTCAATTCTCTTAGAGTCTTATTGCAACCCCCTCCTAAGCTTTTTTCCGTCATGGTCTAGGTCATCTTTCAATTCTCTTAGAGTCTTATTGCAACATGCTTGCGTCGGCTTCGCCAACTTCGTGACTGACGAACCTTTCAATTCTCTTAGAGTCTTATTGCAACAGGGCGGGATTTTCCTTGATTGGGTCTACAAGCGAATAAAAACCCTCGAATCTTATAAGTCTTTCCACAAAGGTGCCTTAAAACTCTCATCAAAAGCCCTGAATTCGAATGTTTTAAGGGGAATAACAACCAACCCAAGCCAGTACAAGCATTTAATTCACCAATGCACAAAACCATACACGAGACTTCCAGAGGCGTAAGCAGGCTTTGAATGGAGTTTTTCGGCCTTACAACACGTTTTCAAACAAAACATCGCATTTTCATAGGATTCAGCTAAATACAGGTGTTGTCATTGCCCCACTGGACATCTCGAAAAAATTTCGTTACAAATTATGCCGTAGAATAAAACGGTTTGTGTCACAATAACAAAACATTACTAAAAACTTCCAGAGTGATACCAGCCTCCAAAACATCGAGCTGAGAGATTTAAAGTGGAAAAACGCCAAAAGAAAGCTCTTCAGCGTGATAATACCCTAAAACCAAGCTCCCTGAGCTTCCAGATTATTTCAATCGGAAAGCCGACGACGTTGTAGTAGTCCCCCCTAATCCATTCGACCAGGAGGCCACCCAACCCCTGTATTCCATAGGCACCGGCCTTGTCCATGGGCTCTCTCGTTTCAACGTATGCCCGGATAAGCTCGTCGTCGAGCTCGCGGAACTTAACTTCGGTTGTTACGGCACCGGTTATCTCCCTTCCCCTATGGACGATACAGTAGCCGGTCGTAACCCTGTGAACCCTACCACTGAGGAGTTTAAGCATCTCATAGGCTTCCAGCTCGTCCTTTGGCTTTCCGAGAATTTTTCCCTCCACGCTCACAACAGTATCTGCACCAATAACGGTCCCGCCAACGCGCGAGTGAACTTCCAGCGCTTTTTTCCTGGCGAGCTCAACAGCACACTCCCCGGGTTTTCCTGAGCATCTCTCCTCAACGTTGCTCGGAACGACTTCAAAGTCCCCGATGAAACGCGAGAGTATTTCCCTCCTCCTGGGCGATGAAGAAGCGAGGACGAGCATTGACGCACCCCCAAACGTTAAAAGGAAAGCGCCCAAGTTGGATGGGCGATGACGACAATTTCGCTAGCTGACGCGTGATGAGTACCCTCGCAACCGAGCCTAGGCAAGGCACTCCTCTATTGCCTCCACTATGCACTCGATGTCCCTCTCGAACTCGAGGACCGAACAGCGGTTTCCGTCTATCGGTGGGCAGTTTTCTGCAATCCTTCTGAGCTTGACGTGGAGAATTCCCTTCCTTCCGTCCTTTTCGATTGTGTATTTCCTGTAAAGAACGTCGCAGTCATCTCCCTCCGGCTCCTCGACGGTTACCGTGAAGTTCGCCCTGAGGACTCTGTCAATCCCGTTCACGATTTCCATGGCTATGTCGTAGCTCCTGTCCTCGATGACGAGGGGCACGCAGATGTGCTCCATGTTGTGCTTGTCGAACTTATAGAAGGTCTCGGGGATTACAACGACGTCGTACTTCATCGACACCACCGGGAAAAGAAGGGAGGAGGAGTTTAAAAGCCTGTCTCAGGGAGATTGAGCCAATCCACCAAGGTTCTTTCGCAGGAAGCTGACAGTTAAATACACAAAGGCGCTTACCCAGAGGAAATCGCCGATCAGAACGGCCGATGAATAGCCACTCATCGCCAGCAGGTACGAGGCCAGACCGCCAAGGAACAGAGACCAGAAGAGCTTGTCCCCCCATAACCTCATGGTCCCATCTCCGAATCTTTATTATCAAAGAAAGTTGGAAGAAGAGGTTAAAAGGCTTATGTAGTCGCCCAAATGGGGATTCCCGCGTCGATAAGTCTCTTGAGTTCCTTGCCTATGGGCGTGCTCTTGCTCACTTTGACGAGGCCCTTCTTGCTCGGCGTGGCGGTAAAGACGTACTGCTCGCCACCGTAGAACTTCAGGGGCTTTTTGGCGTAGTCGGGTGAAACCCTCAGGACTATCGTTTTCTTCTTCTCCTCGACCTCCACCGGGATTTTCTTCTTGGGCTTCTCAGCTTCCCTCTCGGCGAAGCTCTTAACGTCTATGCTTATACCTATCCTCTTTTCCAGTTCGGTAATCCTCTTCCCCTTCTTGCCGATTATAGCTGGAATGTCGAACTCATCGGCGTATATCACGGCTTTGTGCGGGCTGACTATCTCGACCTCGGTGTAAACGTCGGGCAGGAACTTTTTGATTTCCTGCTTGAGCCTCTTCTCGGCGAGCCTTAAAGCAGGAGCTTTTTCCTCCCTCTTTACCGGAACGACGCTTATCTCCTCGCCGTAGGTGTAAATCTCGTACTCTAGTTCACCCGTCTCGAAGTCCCTCACCTCTATGACGGGTCTCGCAAGGTCTTCCTCCTTCATTCCGCTCGGGACCTTGACGAGGTACTCAAGCGTCAGAACCTTGGCAACGTTTCCTGCCTTGATGAAAAGGACGGTGTCAACTATCTGCGGTATCATTCCAAGCTCAACCCTGCCGATGAAACGCTGTATCGCGTCTATTGGTTTAGTCGCGTGAACAACTCCGACCATTCCAACGCCCGCGAGCCTCAGGTCGGAGTAAATCTTGAAGTCGCTTGTCTTCCTCATCTCATCGAATATCGTGTAGTCAGGTCTCACAAGGAGGAGTATGTCTCCGGTCAGCTCCATTCTACCGTTTAGAGCGGTGTACTGGGTTATTTCTTCACTAACCTGCAAATCCCTCGGCTTTTCCATGGTCTTGACAATCTTGCCCATCGAAGCGTACCACTCCGCCAAGGCCTGCGCGAAGGTCGTCTTCCCCTCACCGGGGGCGCCGGCTATGAGAATGCCCTGGGCCTTGTCCTTGAGCCTTTCAAGTAGCTTCTCGCTCAGCTCGTAGTCCTCTATGCTCAGCTTTTTAACGGGCCTGACCGCTGTAATCTCTATTCTGTCCGCAAAGGGTGGTTTGGCTATGACGATACGGTAGTTCCTCAGCTGAACCACAGTTGCTCCGGGTTCGTCCAGCTCTATGAAGCTGTCCGGTTCTCTCTTTGCCCTCTCAACGATGTCATCTGCTATCTCGTGAAGTTCCTCATCGCTCAGCGGTTCATCACGAATGGGAACGAGCTTCCACGCTCCGGGTTTGCCTTTCTTCGCCAGTGGCCTTACGCCGGCCTTGAGGTGCACGCTCATTGTTGTTTCGTCGAAGAAGTCCTCGAGCCTGTGGCGGACTTCCCTTTTGGCGGTCAGGTAGATTACGTCTATGCCCTTCGCTATGGCTATGTCCCTCTGGACCTGATCGCCGGTTATCAGGGTGGCGTTAAGGGTTTTTGCAGTCTCACGAACCATGTGGTCTATCTCGCCGGCTTTGGCCCTTCTAATTTGCCACAGCTCCGGTCTGTCGCCATGAAACTCGAGGAGTATCTTACCCTTATCTGCCATGTCGCGGAGCTTCTTGAGTTCCTCAAGGCCTGTATGACCTATCGCCTTGCCTTCGTTGGCCTGGTGCTCTATTTCCGCTACGACGGCCTCTGGAACGACGACCTTTACCTTCTCGTCGAGTGTTGAGAGGAACTGGGTTAGCCTTCCATCAACTATCACGCTCGTGTCCGGAACAAACACCCTCATTTTCTCACCCAAATGAGCCTCGGCTAAAGGTTCATAAAGGTTTAGGAGAAAACCAGACGGGTGGGATGATGGGCAGACTGATTTCCATCGCCAGCGGAAAGGGCGGAACCGGGAAAACGACCACCACCGCGAACCTTTCGATAGCCCTCGGCAAGATGGGATACAAGGTTCTGGCAATTGACGCCGACCTGACGATGGCAAACCTCAGCCTTGTCATGGGAATAGACGACGCCGAGACTACAATCCACGACGTTCTCGCCGGTTCGGCCGATATAAAGGACGCGATTTACGCTACCAGCTATGACAACGTTTATCTGATTCCCGCGGCTGTTGACTGGGAGCACGTTGTTAAGGCCGACCCAAGGAGGCTTCCCGGCACGATAAAACCCCTAAAGCCCCACTTCGATTTCATAATCATAGACTGCCCCGCGGGCCTTCAGATGGATGCTATGAACGCCATGATGAGCGGTGAGGAGGTAATCCTCGTAACCAACCCCGAAATCTCGTGCATAACCGACACGATGAAGGTTGGAATAGTTCTTAAGAAAGCCGGCCTGGCAGTTCTCGGCTTCGTCCTCAACCGCTATGGAAGGAGCGACAACGACATTCCTCCAGATGTTGCGGAAGAAGTTATGGAAGTTCCACTCCTCGTCGTGGTTCCGGAGGATCCGAAGGTGAGGGAGGCAACACTCGAAGGCGTTCCGGTGGTTGAATACGCTCCAGATTCGGACGGTGCGAAGGCCTTTATGGAGCTTGCCGAGACTGTGGTAAGAATAGCGGGCTTCAAGGCGAGGGTGATGGGATGATTCTGACATTCATAGGAACGGCTGGAAGCGGAAAAACGACCCTGACAGCGGAGTTCGGAAAATACCTGGAGGAAAACGGCTACGCGGTCTCGTACGTTAACCTCGATACCGGCGTCAAAAAGCTCCCATATAGACCTGACATTGATGTCCGCGAGGAGATAACGGCGTGGGAACTCATGGAAAAGGGGTTAGGCCCAAACGGGGCCATAGTGAAGAGCTACGACATCCTCGCGCCGAAGGTGAACGAATACGCGGAGAAGATTAGAGAGCTGGAGAAAAAATGCGACTACGTCCTCATAGACACGCCCGGCCAGATGGAGACGTTCCTCTTTCACGAGTTCGGAGTAAAACTTATGGAGGCCTTTCCAGATGCACTCGGCGTTTACCTCTTTTCACCCGAAATCCTTAGAAAGCCGACCGACTTCTGCTTTGCACTCTTCTTCGGGCTGATGATTGACCTCAGGCTCGGCATAACGACTGTCCCTGCTCTGAGCAAGGTCGATACGGTGGAAGACACTGGAAAACTGAGGAAGTTCCTTGACGATGTTGAATACCTCACCGCGAGGCTCAAGCTCGAGCCATCAACACAGGGGTTGCTGGCTTACAGGCTCTGCTCGGCCCTCCCCGAGCTGGCCCCACCGACGAGGGTTCTCTATCTGTCGGCCAAAACGAGAGAGGGCTTCGACGAGCTTGAGACGGTGGCCTATGAGCACTACTGCACCTGCGGTGATTTGACCTGAACGGATGTTCAAAGGGCTCATCAGTAACTGCAAACTCCCCCAAGTGGAAAGGGCTAAGCCTTTTCTTTAACCCTTCAAAATTCCATGGGTGACTCTCATGTGCCTCATCGCCGGAGGAGTTGATGGCGAACTCAGGGAAAAGCTCATAAGGATGGCGCTGGCCGGGAAACACAGGGGACCGGACAGCTTTGGGGTGTGGACCGACGAAGGGACGCTTAAATCGAGCGACTTCGCACGACTAAGCGAGATTCCGGGAGGGAAGATAGGGATTCTCCAGTGCAGGCTGGCCATGACCGGTTCGAAGGAATTTACACAGCCCTTTGTGAACGAGCTGGCCCTGGTTCACAACGGTGAAATTTACAACCACGGCCAAATCCGGATTTATCTTGAAGGGAAAGGTGTCTCCTTCGAGAGCGACGTTGACAGCGAAGTGGTTCTAAGGCTCATCGAGTTCTTAAGGGAAAAGGGCATGAGCTTTCCGCAGGCGGTCAAGGAGGCAATGCGCTGGCTTGAAGGAGATTACTCCGTAGCTTTTTCCGACGGTGAGAGGATTTACCTGTTCAGGGACCCGATTGGAATAAGGCCCCTCTACTTCTCCCCCAGCGGTTTCTTTGCCAGCGAGAAAAAGGTTCTATGGGCAATCGGGGAGGAAGCCATTCCCGTCGAACCCGGCGAGCTGGTAGTCCTCGGGAAGGGAGTGAGGAGGACCCGGCTGTTCTCGCTTGCAGGACTCGGTGGGAGGTATCTAAAGGAGAGAAGCCTTCTCAGGGGACTTGAAAACGTCCTTGATTATTCCGTTTCCCTCAGGGCAGGAGAAAGGACGGGCGTGCTCTTTTCCGGCGGACTGGACAGCACGCTGGTGGCCTTTCTTGCTTCAAAGCACTCCGATGTGGTTCTCTACACTGCCGGAACCGAAGACAGCCCAGACATAGAATGGGCAAGAAAGGTGTCGGAGCACTTCGGCTGGGAGCTGAGGGAAAGGATTTTCACGCTTGATGATGTAGAAGAAGCTCTCAGAAATGTAATTTTTGCAATCGAAGAGCCCAACCCAATGAACTTGGCCATTGGAATCCCCCTCTACTTCGCCACCGAACTGGCCGGAAAAGACAACGTTAAAGTTCTTTTAAGCGGACAGGGGGCAGATGAGCTCTTTGGTGGCTACGCCAAGTACCTCGAAAGGCCCGAACTGATGTGGGAGGACATTCTAAGTATCTCGGAGCGGAACCTTGCCAGGGACGATAAAATAGCCATGCTCAACGGTGTTGAGGGGCGCTTTCCGTTCCTGTCGCTCCCGGTTGTAGCCCTTGCCCTTAGAACACCCCCCGAACTCAAGATTTCCGGCAACGAGCGGAAAGTAATCCTCCGGAAGCTCGCGCTCAGAGTGGGAATCCCGGAGTGGATAGCGGGGAGGGAAAAGAAAGCAACCCAGTACGGAAGCAGGGCCCAGAGGCTTCTTGAAAAGCTCGCCAAGAGGGAGGGGCTCTCGCTGAGGGGCTTCACGGAGAAGCTTTTCCACGAGGTCTTTCGGAACGCTTTTTAACTTAATCTCCAACTTTGGGCCATGAGAATCCTCATGGTCGGCCACTATCCACCCCACGGCGGGGGAGTCGCGAGGCACCTCGACAACCTAGTGAGGGAACTGAGGAGAAACCACGAGGTTCACGTCCTCACATACGGGCCCGTTAAGGTCAGGGAGTTTGAGAAAGACCTCGTTCATCAGGTTAAAGTCCCCCCGATTTACGGCCTCAGGGGAACGAGCTTCGCGTTTCTCGGTGCGAAAAAGATAGCCAAACTCCACAGGAAGTTCAAATTCGACGTAATCCACGCCCACTTCGTCGGGACGACGAGCTACGCCGGTGTCCTCGCGAAAAGACGGCTGAAGCTCCCTCTCGTCGTTACCGCCCATGGAAGCGATTTGGAGCATACCGCAAAGCTGACCATCGGCAGGTTATACGTGGGGGAGAGCCTGAAAGAGGCCGACAGGGTAGTGGCGGTCAGCCATCATCTGGCAAAGCTCGCTCTAGCTCTGGGTGCCCCCAAAGTTAGGGTCATTCCCAACGGGGTTGAAAAGCTGGAAGAGGTTGAATCGGGGAGGAAGTTTATCACGTTTATCGGGGCGTTGCGGGAATATAAGTCCCCAGAAACCTTCATCGAGCTTGCAAGATACTTTCCCAACGAAGAATTTCTTGTCGTTGGGGATGGCCCCCTAAGGGAGAAACTTGAAAAGAACGCCCCCCCAAACGTCCGCTTCCTCGGTTACAGGAAAGATGTTGGGAGAATCCTTTCCCAGAGCAAACTCCTCGTTCTCCCTTCCAGAAGGGAGGGGTTTGGCCTCGTAATCCTGGAGGCTAACTCCTTAGGAGTTCCGGTCGTTGGGAGAAGAACCGGTGGGATTCCCGAACTGATACGGGAGGGGAAGAACGGGCTTACCTTTGAAACCTTTGATGAGCTCCTCAACGGGGTTAGAAAACTCCTTGAGCCAAAAACCAACAGGAAGGCCGGAAGAATCGGGAGGGGCGTGGCAAAGCGCTATTCCTGGAAAGATGTTGCCCGCGAGATTGAAGACCTTTACAAGTCTTTACTGGAATAGCTTTTTAACCGGCCCTGCAAGGTTTTTTGCGGGTGAGAGCATGACGGTAGTAATAAACATGCGAGACGGTCTGGACGAGCGAAAGATTAAAGTTGCCGGAAGGTTCATCCTGGAGGGAAAGCTAGTCGCGTTTCCGACGGAGACGGTTTACGGCCTCGGGGCCGATGCACTCAACGAAAAAGCCGTGAGGAGGATTTTCGAGGCCAAGGGCAGGCCGGCCGATAACCCGCTCATAGTCCACATAGCCGATTTCAACGACCTGAAAAAGCTCGCGAGGGAAATCCCAAGGGAGGCGAAGCTTTTGGCCGAGAGGTTCTGGCCGGGGCCTTTAACACTCGTCCTGCCCAAGAGGGAGGAAGTCCCGCTCGTCACCACGGGTGGACTCGACACGGTTGCTGTTAGAATGCCGGCCCACGAGATAGCACTGGCTTTGATACGGGCGAGCAAACCGGTCGCGGCGCCTTCTGCCAACATAAGCGGAAAACCGAGCCCCACCTTGGCGGAACACGTCATAGACGATTTCTATGGCAGGATAGAGGCGATAGTGGACGGGGGAGAAACAAGGGTTGGGGTCGAATCAACGGTCATAGACCTGAGTTCAGAGAGACCGACCCTTTTAAGGCCCGGAGGATTGCCCCTTGAGGAGATTGAAAGGGTCATCGGTCCCGTCGAGATTCACCCTGCCGTGAAGGGAAAGGCCGTTGACCTGGCGAGGGCTCCGGGAATGAAGTACAAGCACTATTCCCCAAACGCCCAGGTTCTGGTAGTTGAAGGCCCAAAAGAGAGGGTCAGGGAAAAGATTAAGGAACTCGTTGAGGAGTACCGCTCGAAGGGCTACCGCGTTGGCGTCATGGCCACCGAAAAGCTCGAGGCCGATGAATTCTTCCATCTCGGAAAGACCGTTGAGGACGTTGCGAAAAACCTCTTTAAGGCCTTACGAGAGCTCGACAGGCGTGGTGTGGACGTTATAATAGCCGAGGGAGTAGAAGAGAGGGGCCTTGGCCTTGCAGTCATGAACAGGCTCAGAAAGGCTTCGGGTTACCGAATAATAAGGGCTTAAGCAACGCTTAAATATTGCTTTCGATTAAATCTACCCGATTTGAGTGAGTGGGGTGAGGACTTTGATTTCACCTGGTATTGATGCTTCACCTGAAGAGCTTGAAGAGCTCGGGTTCAAATACATAGACGATGGTAAAGTCAAAGATGGACTCAAGCTAATCCTCAGAGCGGCCAAAGGGTATGAAGAGAAGGGGGATAAAGAGAACGCCGCAAGACTCTATCACTACTTCGGATACTTTTTAGCAAGAAGGATTGGGATAGAAAAGGGTAGGCCTTCACTTCTCAAAAGTGCCTATCTGTATATTGACCTGATTGAAGAGGAAATATCCAAACCCGAGGTTGATATAGATCTCCTCGATGAATACTGCTTTACGGTTCTTGAAATCTTTGCTACGCTCAAGGATACCCGTCTTTTAAGAAAGTATGCCCTTGAATTTGCGGGAATTTATGAAGATCTTGGAAACTCTTACGAGGAAACTGGGGATATAGGATTGGCAATAAGGGCGTATGAATCGGCTTTCAGATATTATACCCTTTCCAGATCCCCGGATGATGCAAAGAGAATTGCAGAGAAGCTCATAACCCTCTACGGACAGGTCGCGGAAAAGAAGGTTAATGAAGGCGATGCTGGAGGTGCCGCTGATGCATTCTACGAATTGGCAAGGTATACTAGGGTAATATTCGGCTACGATGCTCATTTCATAGAAATGATGGACACCGCAGCAAAGAATTATGAAAAGGCCAGCAAGCTTGCTTACTCAGAAGGCGACCTCGATAAAACAACCACATACTTAGTTAAAGCTCAATATGCCTATCTGTTGGCAGGAAACAACGGAAGGGCCAAGCTTATAGGGATCAACACCATCAGAATGCTCAATCAAGTAATCAGTACCTATCGAACTGCTGGAGATGACAAGAACGTTTCCAGGAAACTCTTGGAAGCAGCTGAGGCCCTGATTGGGATAGGAAAGATTGACGAGGCTATGGTTGCCTACAAGAATGCTCTCGAAATACTTAGTGATTTGGGAGTAAAGACAAGAATAAGACTGGCAGTTGCCAAGGTCTATGCATCGCAGAAAACTTCAACCGAAGTTATGGACGAGATTGACATTGCAGAGTTCTACCTTAAAAAGAACAATCTTGAAAAGGCATTTGAGGTCGCTGACAAGATACTGGAAAAGAGGGACGAGCTTGCCGAGATAAGGAGAAAGATACAGGAGGCAGAGGGCATCACTGAGTTCTGAGTTCCGCCCTTGGAATCGGGACGTGGTATGGAAGGCGCATCTCCTTGGCTATTACAATCAGCATCGGAGTGAGCTCGACGGAGAGGAAGTTGACAACCTCAACGAGCAGAACCGAGTCAAGCTTCTTTTCATCTTCCCATGCCGTTAGAATCGCATCAATCTTGTCCTTCTGAGGAGGCATGTACAGGATTGCTCCCTTCACGGAGGCCCTCGCAATCTGGGGGTTGTACTCGACCTGGAAGTCAAAGAGAACCTCGATACCGTTTATCTTTCCTGTGGGAGTCCTTATTTCACCGAGGCGGAGCTCCTCTATCTTTGGAGATAACTTGACCTGTATTTCTCCCGGGGGGATGTTGGACGTCAGTTTCTCCATTTCGACCTTCGTTATGTTGTATCCCAGCACCGGCATTTTCTTCACCACCCGTGAGTTATCGGTTACGTATAAAACGCTATCGGTAGGTCTTTAAAACTTCCCGCAAAATTCCCACCGATGCCAAGGGAAAAGGTCGTTCGAATCTGGGACGAGCGCGAGGTAATTTACACCCCCAAGAGGTGGCGCTACCTGTGGGAGAAGCGTGAAAAAGCCCTAAAAATCATGGAGCGCCTGGCCCAGTTTGACCCCCTCCTCTACGGTAGCGTGGCTAGAGGAGACGTCCGAAGGGACAGCGACGTGGACATATTCATACCCATTAAGGTTCCGAGCTACCTGATTGAGCTGGCCCTCGAAGGCCTCGTTAGGAGAAGGAAAATAGTCATGGCAACCCCGTGGCACCTCATCAAAGGCGTAATCGAGATTGATGAGGAAACCACCGTAACCTTTCCCCTCATAGAGCCAACGGATAGAGAGCTCGACTTCTACCGCTGGGGTGGGGCTATAGACCTCTGGGGTCTCAAAACAAAGGAGCGCGTTCCGGGAGTGAACAAGAAGCTAATCCTCATAGTCCCAACGGAGAAGGGCCACATAGAGCGGGAAGTCGTCGGTAGGGAGAGCGAGGTCGCGAAAACCCTTGGAGTGAGCGTTGATACCGTCATCGAGCGCGTCCACGTCCTCACGAGGAGGGACGCGATTGGGAGAACCGGGATTTACCTCAACGAAGAGGTTCCCGACTGGATGACCTTTGAGGAAGCCCTGAAAATCATAGCCGACCGCGACCCCAACGTGAGGAGAAAGGTTAGGGAGCGGGGAGGGGTTTAGAAATCGTTAAAATATTTGAGAACGAGAAAGGAATGGTGTGAAAGATGGAGGTCACCAAAATTGAAGTTCCATCTGAATTTGTGGATGATGTTCAGAAGTATGTGGAAAGACTAAAACGGAAAAAGCGTATCCTTCAGAAAACCTTCGGAATACTCAGGGGAGAAGAGAAGAGCGCCACCGAGCTGAAGGTGGAGATTTATGAAGAGCTTTATGGTTGATTCCAGCGTCATAATAGAGCATCTAAAAGGTAACCCCAAGGCGATGGCAATTCTTGAACTCCTTGTGGAGTACGATGCGAGGGGATGCATAAACGATGTGGTGGCCTCAGAAGTCATTTTCGTCTATCTGAAACGCATCACTGGAAGGAGCTACCTAACACTCAAGAAAGAGAAGGAGCTTGTGAAAAGAGCCGAGAAGATTCCCCTGTATGAACTGCTGGAGGAGTTCAGGTTTCTGGATGTAAACGAGTTCGTGTTTGAGGAGGCAAAGAGAATAATGGACGAACATGGCCTCCTGCCAAACGACGCCATTATACTCGCTACTGCAAAGTTTTATAGGTGTTCTGCACTCATAACGCTCGATTCAGATTTCATTGATGCATGCGAGAAGGAGGGCGTCAAACCGATAACCTCTCTTGAGACCCTTAAAAATGAACTAAAAGAAGGAAAAGAAGGGGAATAAACTCAGCTCTGACAGCACTTCTCTTTCATACTTGCTGGTAAAATCTCCTTGAAGCCCGTGTACTTCCAGAGGACCTTCGGGAGCTTTACGATGCCTTCCTCCGTCTGGTGGTTCTCGAGGATAGCTACGATGGCCCTCGAGGTGGCTATGGCAGTCGAGTTCAGCGTGTGGACGAAGCGTGGCTTCTCGTGGGTTTTGTCCCTGAAGCGGATGTTTAAGCGTCTCGCCTGCCAGTCGGTACAGTTGCTCGCTGAAACTACCTCGCGGAACTTACCCTGACCGGCCATCCACGCCTCGATGTCGTATTTTTTAGCTGCCACATAGCCCAAATCACCGGTGCAGATGTTCACCACGCGGTATGGAATCTCAAGCTCCTGGAATATTTCTTCGGCGTTGGCTATGATTTTCTCGTGCCAATCCCAGCTCTCCTCTGGGCGAGAATAGACGAACTGCTCGACCTTGTGGAACTGGTGAACGCGGAAGATTCCCTTCGTGTCCTTTCCAGCTGTGCCGGCTTCCTTCCTGAAGCAGGGGCTAACTCCTACGTAGAGGAGCGGTAAATCCTTTCCGTCAAGGATTTCGTTGGCGTGCATCCCAGCCAGGGGGTGCTCGGCCGTTGGGATGAGGTAGAGGTCCTCGCCCTCGACTTTGTATATCACGTCCTCGAAGTCCTCAAAGGTAGTGGCACCTTCCTCGACGAAGCGCCTGACCATGTAGGGTGGAATAACCGGGGTGAATCCCTTCTCGATGAGCTTGTCCAGTGCGAAGCGGATTAAAGCTAAATCGAGAATTACCAGTTCATTCAGGAGGTAGTAGAAGCGCGAACCACTCACCTTCGCGGCCCTCTCTAGGTCGGCTCCCCTCAAAAGCTCAAGCATGTCAACGTGAAGCCTCGGCCTCCAGCTCAAAACCTCGTATTCCATCTTGCCAAGGCTTTGCTCCTTAAAGCTTTCAAGGAACCCTTCCCAGACCTTGGCTTTGCCCCAGAACCTTATCGGCACGTTGTCCTCGTCGCTCTCTCCAACCGGAACGCTCTCGTGGGTGATGTTTGGGAGTCTCCAGAGGTAGTAGTCTATCTTCTTCCTCAGCTCCTCGACTTCCTTTTCGAGCTCCTCAATCTGCTTGACTATCTCGTTGCTCCTCGCGAGCAAATCGTCTATTGGTTCACCAGCCTTCTTGCGCTTGCCTATCTGTATAGCAAGCTGGTTGCGCTCCTTTCTGAGCTGGTTTATCTTCTTCAGGTTCTCGCGCCACTTCCTGTCGAGTTCGAGAATTTCGTCAATCCATTTGACCTTCTCGGTTTCGCCCCTTTTGATGAGGTCCTTCTTCACCAGCTCGGGGTTTTCTCGGATGAGCTTTATGTCGAGCATAGCCAACACCTGAGGGAAGAACGGCACCGCGTTTAAAAAAGGTTTCCTAACCTACACGAGCACCTACACAAAAGCGCTATAAGAAGGCTAACCCAAACCCTTTGAGGGGCCGGCGCGATGAGAGTGGCTTATTCCTCCCTTCTGAGCAGGTATGAAAGCCTCTACGAGAGGGCCCTTGAGGAAGGCAATGCCGGAAAGGCGCGTTTCTTTGCCCTCCAGTGCGCCGGCCTTTTGAGAAGATTGGCCTCTGAGGAGTTGCAGTTCTCCCACTACTACCTCAAGCTGGCTGAGGAGTGGGAGAGAAAGGCCGAAAACGTTGAAATTGATGTTAAAAAGCGCTCCAACGGCCTTGAAAGGCTAATCACGAGCTCAAACGTAACATGGAACGACGTTGGTGGATTGAGAGAAGCGAAGAGGCTTCTGGCTCAGGCCGTTGGGATGCTCATGGCCAAGGTTCCCGGTGGAATCAAGCCCTGGAGGGGAATCCTGCTCTTCGGTCCGCCGGGAACGGGAAAAACCCTCCTAGCAAAGGCCCTGGCAGGGAGCATGAAGGCCACGTTCATCGGGGTGAAGATAAGCGACGTGCTGAGCAAATACTTCGGCGAGTCGAGCAGGATAGCGTCTTCCATTTACTCTCTGGCCAGAGAAAAGGCTCCGAGCGTTGTTTTTATTGACGAGTTCGACGCGCTGGGAATGAAGCGCTCCTCGATGGAAGACGCCGGCAGGAGGCTTTTGGGGACGATACTGGCTGAGATGGACGGATTCCACGACTCAAAGGGCGTAATAACGCTGGCCTCAACGAACGCCCCCTGGGACCTCGATGAGGCAATTCTTTCCCGTTTTCCCCTGAGGATTTACGTCCCCCTGCCCGATGAGGAGAGCGCCAGGGAGATATTTGCAATCCACCTGAGGGGGCTCCCGCTTAGGATTAGGCTTGAGTCCCTAGCCAAAGTGGCCGTTAAGAGATTCTACTCAGGGAGGGAAATAGCGAACGCCTGCACCTTCGCCTTTCTCCACATGCTGGAGGAGATGAACCCGGAACTGAGCGACCCGCTCAAGGTCGGCTCTATAGCAGGGAAAGAACTTACAATTAGACCCCTTGAGGCGAAGGACTTCAGATACGCCTTCCAGAAAGTCAAGAGTCCGATAAAGAGGGAAACGCTTAGAAAATACGAGAAGTGGGCGAGGGAATACGGTCTTTAGCCGAAGAATGTAACCTCAACCTCCTCCCCTGCCTCAAGGATTTCCACGTTCTCCGGAACCTCAATGAAGCCGTCGGCATCGACAAAGCTCGTAACGGCGCCGCTTCCCTTGAGAATAGGAATGGCTTTCTCGCCTTCTATCCTGACGGGAAGGAACTGCCTTCTGCCTTTGACAGAGAAGACCTTGTGGACGAGCCTTTTCTTTACCTTCCTGACCTCGCTTTCCCGTCCTATGAGCCTCCTGAGGAGCGGTGCGACGAGCAGGGTGAAGTTCGTGAGACAGCTCGTTGGATAGCCGGGCAGGCCGAAGACGGGCTTTCCGTTTATCAGGCCTATTATCGTCGGCTTTCCGGGCTGAATGGCTATGCCGTGTATCTTAACCTCGCCGAGTTCCTCTATGATGGAGCTCGTCAGGTCCCTTATACCACCGCTCGCGCCACCGCTGAGGATTATGATGTCACAGCACTCAACTCCCTTCTCTATAAGGGCCTTCAGGCTTTCGCGGTTGTCCCTGGCTATGCCAAGGAATACTGCCTCACCGCCGAGTTCCCTGACCGCGTCTGCTATCGCCCTTCCGTTGATGTCGTAAATCTGGCCGGGTTTCAGCTCCTCTCCCGGAAGGACGAGCTCGTTGCCGGTGCTTATCACGGCAACCTTCGGTTTCCTGAAAACCGGCACTTCAGCGATTCCAACGGCCGAGAGGAGCGCTGTTTCCTTGAAGCCGAGCCTCGTGCCCCTCTTGAGGAGGGGTTTGCCCTTAGGGATGTCGGTTCCAGCTTTCATGACGCCCAGACCCGGATAGGCGGGCTTGTAGATTATTACTTCTTCCCCTTCTCTGTCCACGTCCTCGAACTGTATCACGGCATCGGCACCCTTCGGCAGGGGGGCACCTGTGGAGATGTAGACGCTCTCGCCGGGTTTTAGCTCGAAGTCAGGGAAGTCTCCGGCGTTTACCTCACCGACGACCTTCAGTTTCACCGGCTCGCTCTCACTGGCCATGAAGGTGTCCTCGGCCCTAATGGCATAGCCGTCAACGGTCGCCCTATCAAAAGGCGGGACGTCTATTGGGGAAACCACGTCCTCCGCCAGAACCCTTCCGAGGGCACTCTCCAGTGGAACTCTCTCGACTCCCGGCTCAAGCGGGAAGGATTCAATAACCTCGAGGGCTTTCTCGAGTGGAACGACCCTAAGGAACGCCATTCTATCACCGGAAGAAAAGAAAAACGCTGACGTATAAATGGGTTGCGTAAGCGGAAGTGTTTTACTCTACATTCCATCTGAGAAACCCTTAAAAGTTTATCCCAACAAAGATTATCTTAGGGAGGATAATGTTTGTGAACCGAAAAGATGAGCTAGCGCTACTTGAGAAGTTGTATGGCTCGGGAAAGAAGGAGATCCTAATCATCTACGGGCGAAGGAGGGTGGGGAAGACTGAGCTCGTGAAGAGGTTCATTGGGAATAAACCGGCCATATATTTTCTCGCCGATAGGGACGGCCTGAAGGCCAACGCGAGGAGGTTCTACCTTGAGACCGCGGAAAAACTCGGCCTGCCTGCGGTGGAGGTGGACGACTTCAGAAAGGCCTTCGAGCTGATAAAACTCAAGGCCCCGGAAAGGCTCGTTGTGGTAATTGACGAGTTTTCCTACCTCATGCTGTCCGATAAAAACACACCGGCCGTTTTCCAGCACGTCGCTGACGAAATCCTTGACGACAGATTTTTCCTTATACTCACTGGTTCCCTCATTGGCCTGATGGAAAGCCTAATGGGCTACAACAACCCCCTCTACGGCAGGAGAACCGCACAACTTAAGCTGAAGCCCCTTAACTTTTTCCATGTGGCGGAATACTTCAGGAATCGGCCACTGGAGACTGTGGTCAAGATTTACTCCGTAACGGGGGGAGTTCCAATGTACTTCCGCCTCTTCAGGGGCGAGAACTTCGAGAGAGAGCTCATGGAAACAGTGTTTTCGCCAATTTCAATACTATACGAGGAGCCCGAGTTCATTTTAAGGGAAGAACTCGGCGATGTTCACCGCTATTACCTGATTCTTGAGGCCCTCGCCAACGGAAGGCACAGGGTCAGCGAGATTGCCAACTTTGCGGGAATCGAGACAAAGGACATGCCCAAGTATCTGAGAACTCTGATTTCCCTGGAACTCGTGAGGCGGGAGGTGCCCGTAACGGAAAATGAGAGGAGCAAAAAGGCGCGCTATTACATTAACGACAACTTCTTCAACTTCTGGTTCCGCTTCGTGAAGCCCAACAAAGGGAGGATAGAGATTGGCACGTTTGAGATGGACTGGGAGGCTTTCAACACCTATGTTGGGAAGGCTTTTGAAGGGATAGCGAGGCAGTTCTTGGTGGAGCTGAACAAAGCCGGAAAGTTACCCTTTGCACTTACAAAGATCGGAAGATGGTGGCATAAGAGGGAGGAGATTGACCTTGTTGCCTTGAATGAGCGGGAGAAAAAAGCCCTTTTCGTCGAGGTGAAGTGGAAAAGCCTTAGTGAAAGGGAAGCGAGGGGAATCTTGAAGGATTTGGAGAGGAAGGCTGAGCTTGTCGGACTTGAGGACTGGGAGGAGGACCATGGGCTGATTGCGAAAAAGGTTGAAGGAAAGGAAAGACTTAGGAAAGAGGGCTTTTTAGTCTGGGATTTGAGGGACTTCGAAGGGTGTGTAAAAAGACTATAACTTCAAAAGCCCCCCGCGTAAACCGTTTCCGAAATCGTTAAAAATGATAATTTCTATTATAATAATGGTGATTATCATATGTTCCCATTCATTGACAGGAGAGAGGAACTTAAGGCACTCAGAGAGCGCTTAACGGGTAAAAGCTTTGAGCTCATAATAGTCTATGGGCGGAGGAGAGTGGGAAAGACCCGTCTCGTTCTCGAAGCCGTTAAAGATTTGCCCCACGTTTATTACCTTGCAGTCGAAGGCGATAACCTAAGACACTTTCGAGAAACCGCGGAGCGGGTGTTTCCCGAGGTTAGATACTCCAGGGAAGACTGGGAAGGAACCCTCCACGCTTTGAAGGGAAAGGTTATCGTCATTGACGAGTTCCCGAACCTGATAAAGGAAAACCCCCAAATTCTTTCGCTATTTCAGAGGGTCATTGACCTCGACTTATTGAATTCTAGCACCAAGCTCGTTCTCCTCGGTTCCTCTGTGAGCATGATGACGGAAAAGGTGCTGAGCTACAAGAGTCCCCTCTACGGGAGAAGGACGGGCTCAATGAAACTAAGACCAATGGGCTTCTTTTCCCTTAGGGAGTTTTTTCCGAAGGCAGGCTGGAAGGAGCTCGTTGAGGTTTATGGCATGACCGATGGGATTCCTTTCTACATAACGCAGGTTAAGCTTCCCTTCTGGGAGTGGCTGGAGAAAGAGCTGTCCAGTCCGGTGAGCTTCTTCAGGGACGAGGTGGACTTCCTACTCAAGTACGAGTTCAGCGAGGTTAGCACCTACAAGAGAATCCTTGAGGCGATAGCCCTTGGAAAGACAACTCCAAAGGAGATAAGGGACTTTACCGGTCTGAGGCATTCCGACATCAGCCCCTACCTAAGGAACCTCATCGAGACCGGGCTGATAGTAAGAGAGGTGCCGGTTACAGAAAAGAGGACCTCAAAGCGGGGACGCTACTACGTGGCCGACAACTTTCTAGCTTTCTGGTTCCGCTTTATCTTCCCGAATCTCTCGCGCATAGAGGAGGGCACATTCAGCGCCGAGGAGATTAGGGAAACCTACGACCACTACCTGGGTTTTGTTTTTGAAAAGGTGGCGAGACAGTTTTTAATAGAGCTTAACAAAGCCTATAAACTCCCCTTCAGGTTCACTAAAATAGGAAGATGGTGGCACAAAAAAGAGGAGATTGATTTGCTCGCTTTGAACGAGGGGGAGAAGAAAGCACTCTTCGTCGAGGTTAAGTGGAAAAGCCTTAGTGAAAGGGAAGCGAGGGGAATCTTGAAGGACCTGGAGAGGAAAGCTGAATTGGTTGGATTGGAGGAGTGGGAGAAGTTTTACGGGCTTGTGGCGAGAAGTATTGAGGATAAAGCGCGGTTGAGGGAGGAGGGCTTCTTGGTATGGAACCTTGAGGACTTTGAACTCATAAAAAACAACCGCTGGGAGAATATAAAGAAACTTCAAGAGCTCTGAGGCTCACCACTCGTCCTCATCTTCCCAGTCCTCTTCCTCCCACTCCTCTTCCCAGTCCTCGTCGTCCCACTCCTCGAGCTCGAACTCCTCATCTAAAAACTCCTCTTCCTCATCGACGACCTTCTTTTTCTTGGGTGGCTCCATACCCTCCCCTCGTCCGGAGTTTGAACTGAAGGCCTATAAACTTTATTCCAAAAATTTAAAAGGCCAAGTCCTTCGGGCGAGGCCTCGGAAAAGGTTTATATCCCAAGGTGAGAAGTGAAAACCATGAGGGTAGCGATTGTAACGAGCAACGCCCGGGTCTACTACACGGCCACGAAGGTGCTGAAGGAGTATAAAATCCCGTTCCTGAGCTTACGCGTCGGCGAGAGGGTTCCCTACGACGTTGAGGTCGTCCTGACAGGCGAGAAGGATAAGGTTGACTTCCCGGTCAAGGTCGTAGTTCATGACGAAAACTTCATAGACGAGCTCCTCGCGAAGCTCGAAGGCAGGGAGAGGTTTAAGAACGTCTTCATAGCGATAGACCCCGGTGCGAGGCCGGGCTTGAGCGTCGTGGCCGACGGGAGGGTTATAGAGGTTCACAGGCTTAAGAATCCAAGGGACGTTGGAATCATCGTCGATTTGCTTGAGAAGTATCCTAGAGCTAAGATAAAAATCGGGCACGGCGCGAAGAGGCACAGGACGATGACGCTGAAGGCCCTTGGAGAATTGCTAGGCTACGATTACCCCATCATAGTCGTGAACGAGTTCAGGACAACGCCCAAGGTCGGGGGAATTGAGAGCTCATCGGTGGTTGACATCGTGGCTTCAATCAACATAGGCCTTAGGGCCGGGCAGGAGACGACCATTGGGGAACTGCTCGACGTGAGGGAGCCTACCAAGAGGGAAATCGAGGATATAAAGCGGAGGAGCCGGGAACTCAGCGGGAACATAACGATTCCATCCTACCTCGCAAGGGAGGTTGCCCTCGGAAACCTGACCCTTGAGGAGGCTATTGAAATTCACAGGGGGCGTTCAAGATGATATTCGGAGGTAAGGAGGAGAAGGTTGACGAGATAAAGCTTCGCGTTGCCGAGGCCTTAAAGAGGGACGTCGGCAGGGGAATAGTGAGGTTCGACAGGAAATACCAGAGACAGCTCGGCGTTGAGCCCGGGGACATAGTTGAACTCGTTGGAGAAAGGACGACGGCCGCGATAGTTGCAAACCCGCATCCCGACGACAGGGGACTGGACATCATCAGGATGGACGGCTACATAAGGAGGAACGCTGGGGTAAGCATAGGAGACTACGTAACGGTTAGAAGAGCGGAAGTTCAGGAGGCCAAGAAGGTAGTCCTTGCACCGGCCCAGAAGGGAGTCTTCATCCAGATTCCGGGCGATTTGGTCAAGCAGAACCTCCTTGGAAGGCCCGTCGTTAAGGGCGACCTCCTGGTTGCGAGCAACAGGAACGAGACATACTACGGTGGTTCTCCCTTCGACGACCTTCTCAGGGGTCTCTTCGAGGCGATGCCACTCGGCTTCGGCGAGCTCAAGTTCGTGGTCGTCAACACCGTCCCAAAGGGAATAGTCCAGATAACCTACAACACCGAGGTTGAGGTTCTGCCTCAGGCCGTTGAAGTCCGCGAGGAGAGCATTCCGGAGGTTACATACGAGGACATAGGCGGTCTAAGCGATGCAATTCAGAAGATTCGCGAGATGGTTGAACTTCCCCTTAAGCATCCAGAGCTCTTCGAGAGGCTCGGCATCGAGCCACCTAAGGGTGTTCTCCTCTACGGCCCGCCGGGAACTGGTAAGACTCTCCTCGCTAAGGCCGTGGCAAACGAAGCTAATGCACACTTCATAGCCATCAACGGCCCGGAGATAATGAGCAAGTACTACGGTGAGAGTGAGGAGAGGCTGAGGGAGATTTTTAAAGAAGCCGAGGAAAACGCGCCGAGTATCATCTTCATAGACGAGATTGATGCAATAGCCCCGAAGAGAGAGGAAGTCGTTGGAGAAGTTGAGAAGAGGGTTGTGAGCCAGCTACTCACGTTAATGGACGGTCTGAAGAGCAGGGGTAAAGTGATAGTAATCGCGGCAACCAACAGGCCTGATGCCATTGACCCGGCTTTGAGGAGGCCGGGAAGGTTTGACAGGGAAATCGAGGTCGGCGTTCCCGACAAACAGGGCAGGAAGGAAATACTCCAGATACACACCAGAGGAATGCCCCTTGAACCGGACTACGACAAGGCGACCGTTCTGAGGATTCTCAGGGAGATGAAGTCCAAGGGCACCTTCGATGCAAAGAAGCTCGACGCTTTGATTGAGCGGGTTGAAAAGGCCAAGGACGAGGAAGAGGTAAAGAAAGCCCTGAAGAGCGAGGGTGAAATCTATGCAGAGGTAAGGAACCGGCTTATAGACAAGATGCTCGAGGAGATTGCAGATAAGACGCACGGATTCGTTGGTGCTGACCTTGCCGCTCTAGCGAGAGAAGCCGCTATGGTCGTTCTAAGGAGGCTCATCAATGAGGGCAAGATAAGTCCGGAACAGGAGAAGATACCTCCGGAGGTCCTCCAGGAGCTCCGCGTGAGAAAGGAGGACTTCTATGAGGCTCTCAAGATGGTCGAGCCTTCAGCGTTGAGAGAAGTCCTCCTCGAGGTTCCAAACGTCCGCTGGGAAGACATAGGAGGCCTCGAAGATGTTAAACAAGAACTCAGAGAAGCAGTCGAATGGCCACTCAAATACCCGAAGGCTTTCGAGAGGCTCGGCATAGAACCGCCGAGGGGAATTCTCCTCTACGGTCCGCCTGGAACGGGTAAGACTTTGCTCGCTAAGGCCGTAGCAAACGAGAGTGAGGCCAACTTTATCGGAATCCGCGGGCCGGAGGTTCTGAGCAAGTGGGTCGGTGAGAGCGAGAAGAGGATAAGGGAGATATTCCGCAAAGCGAGGCAAGCCGCTCCGACGGTGATATTCATCGACGAGATTGACGCCATAGCGCCGGCGAGGGGTGTTGAAGGTAATCGCGTTACGGACAGGCTCATCAACCAGCTCCTCACCGAGATGGACGGTATTGAGAGGAACAGTGGCGTTGTTGTTATAGGTGCCACCAACAGGCCGGATATCATTGATCCGGCACTGCTGAGGCCAGGACGCTTTGACAGGCTCGTCCTAGTTCCAGCACCGGACGAGAAGGCCAGACTGGAGATACTCAAAGTCCACACGAGGCGCGTTCCCCTTGCGAAGGATGTCAACCTTGAGGAGCTTGCAAAGAGGACGGAAGGCTATTCTGGAGCCGACTTGGAGGCCCTTGTCAGGGAGGCGGCACTGATAGCGATGCGCAGGGTTATGAGGGAACTTCCGAGGGAGCTCGTCGAGAGCGAGAGCGAGGAGTTCCTTGAGAGGCTCAAGGTCTCGAGGAGAGACTTCGAGGAGGCCCTTAAGAAAGTAAAACCAAGCATAACCCCGTACATGATGGAGTACTACAAGAACTTCGAGGAGGGCAGGAAGAAGCGCGAAAAAGAGCGCGGAGGTGTTGATTACTACACCTTCTAAGTCCAAGATTTTTTTACTTTTTGTCTCGACCGCTAAGGATTTAACCACTTCTTCAGAGTTAGGCTAAGATGAATGGACTGAAAAGGATAGTCTCAGCGATTTCAATCACAGTGATAGTTGTATTACTTATTTTTGGGTTAGCTGTTCCGAGGTTAAACATTAAAGTCCAAGAGCTTGGGGTTGGTGAATGTTCACTGAACAAGTTTTTGGATACGGCAAACGTGACAATAGGATGGGAAACTACACCTTACATTTTTGGAACTTCAATATACACGCTGAAGAACATAACCATGACGTTTTCAAACAATGTTTCATCAGCAAACTTGAGCGTTTTAGTTGTAATATACGGGTATAATGTCAACACTGGATCTTATCAAGAGGATGTGTTCCAATACAACGCAAGCAATATCTCGATAAAAGCTGGAGTTCCATACGTTATCAACAATACCAACACCTCGTACTCCTACTATGGTGGGGGGATAATATCAAAACCAGAGATCAAGAATTTTACAGTAATCGTAACTACTACCCCGTATCCATGCAACAATACTCCGATAATGGTTGGTGCCCAGGGGATTGAGATAGCATCCCTAAGCTATTCCCCTCCAAGCTCTGGTGTTCTCAACATAACTATTCAAGAACAAAGTGGGTCCAACCTCTCATACTATGTCATCAATTTCACTCTTCCCGGAAACTGGTCAAAGTTATATCCTTACATAACATACCCCAACGGAACCAGACTCTATTACTGGTATGAATACGTTCCCTCTGCCCAAAAGACATGGTTCTGGACACGTGTTAATCTGTCACCGTATCAAACATTGACACTTCAGCTTCACTATGGCAATTACACCCAGTACAATTCAACGTACGTTAATATGTCCAATGTTTTTTGGATGTTTAGTGTATCTCCATTCTCCATTTCTTCAGGCAGTTCTGTCTCGGTAGGGACGACTCTGTTTTCGCAATTTTTAAGTGCTCTCTCCTATTTTGGCTACGATGGTTATACAGTGGATATGAATGCCAATTTAAGTGCACCTTCTACTTCTGAGTATGGGCCCTATTATCTCTTCTACAACGTCACCGGCTATTTTGGGTTAACGTATCCCACAGGTATAGGAATAATTCTCTACTCGTCCCCGTTATATCGTGTTGACTGGGTTCTTTCATTTTTTGGTAGCTTGGTCGTATACCGGGTAATATCATACCCAACGTTGCCCGTCGGAACCATAGCCCAGTATGAACTTACTATAACGTCATCAGGAAATGTAACGCTTACTGCAAATCTAAACGAGGTTGCTAACGATAGACTTTCACAGGCATCGTACCGCAACGACTTTGTGATTGGTCAAGGTATAGGCACTAGCTATTACGAATGGATTGGATTTAGACCCTACAAGAGTCCTCCTCCTAATGTGACCATAACTAGCATTCAAACCGGCGAGTACTCATTCACTGTTTACTTCCGTCCCTGATACCACTCCACAGTCTTCTTTAGCCCCTCTTCCAGCGAGAACGCGGGCTCGAAGCCAAGCTTTTTAATTTCACTTATGTCTGCTACGCTTCTCCTTATATCCCCCGGCCTGGGCTTGTCAAAGACTATAGAGCTCGTCGTTCCGGTTATTTCAATGATCTTCATGGCAAGTTCCAGAATCGTTGTTTCCCTTCCCGTTGCGACGTTGAAGACCTTCCCGTTGGCACGTTTGCTCTCCGCAACGAGGAGGTTGGCCCTAACGACGTCCTTCACGTAGATGAAATCCCTTGTCTGCTTGCCGTCCCCAAAAATCACGAGGGGCTCTCCCGCCAATGCTCTGTTAATGAAGATGCTTATCACTCCCGCGTACTGGTTGAAGCTCTGCCTCGGGCCGAACACGTTGAAGTAGCGGAGCGAGACAACGGGTAAACCGTAGAGTTCGTGGTAGACCCTCAGGTATTCCTCTGCGATAGCTTTTGTTACCCCGTAGGGCGAGAGAGGTCTCGGCCTCTCGGTTTCCTTGAGCGGAAGGTTTGGATTATCCCCGTACACGGCGGCAGAAGAAGCGAATATCAGCTTTCCGTGTCCCTCAAGGAGGGCCTTGAGAACGTTGAGCGTTCCCAAGACGTTTACCTCCTCCGTAAAAACCGGGTCTCGGATGCTTTCAACGACACTAACCTGGGCCGCCTCGTGAAAGATGTAGTCGGCGTTGCTTATCAGCTCCGCTATCGCGCTGTAGTCCCGGATATCGGCCTTTATCAGCTTCGCCCCGGGCGGGACGTTTTCCTCCTTTCCAGTGTAGAGGTTGTCTATCACGATAACCTCGTTGTCCTTGACGAGCTCCCAGGCTATATGAGAGCCTATGAATCCCGCTCCACCGGTAACGACGATAAGCTTGTTCCTCATGGTCAACCCCTGGGGAGTAGTGACACGCCCTTTAAGTCTCTTTCTCCAGATTAACTCCTCCTTAATTTCACAGCCCTCATTAGGTCCTCCTTCGTTAGGGATTTTTCGTAAAGACCTGAGTATGCGTTGAGAATGTCTTCTATTATCAAAAACAGCTTTTCAAGTGTATCTTTGCTTCTGTTCCACGGTATAGCATATCGGAATTCCATTATTTCTGCGAGCTCATCGAGTGTTATCTCAACTAAGATTTTTCCTTCGGGAAATTCTACTAGGAGCAGTTTCTCCTTTCCAAGAACAACCTTAACATCAGAAGTTATCATGGGCATCACAATACGGAGTTCGTCATTGATGTACTTTAAAGTTGTGCTTCATACGGTTTTAAATTTTTGAACGTTCCTCGAGATTATTCACATGTATATGCCTACTTAGAAACAGTTAAAAACATCTTCTTAACTTAAACATTGGTAAGGGGACATGCCGAGCTACATCGTTGTTGGCGGTCAATGGGGAGACGAGGGGAAGGGTGCAATCATAGCCTATCTTGCCCTGAGAGATGAACCTGAGGTAATAGCTCGTGGCGGTGTCGGGACGAACGCCGGACACAGCGTTTTTATCAACGGAAAGAGATACGCGGTCAGACAGCTCCCGACGGGTTTTATGCAGACCAAGGCGAGGCTTCTCGTCGGAGCCGGCGTCCTCGTTGACCCCGAAGTGTTCTTCCACGAGCTCGAACATCTCAGGGACTTCGACGTCGCTCAAAGAGTTGGTATAGACTATCGCTGTGCGATAATCGAGGAGAAGCACAAACAACTCGATCGCTCCAGCAGTCACCTCCACGATAAAATAGGCACCACCGGAAGCGGTTGCGGGCCGGCCAACGCGGACAGGGTCATGAGAAGGGCCAAGCTCGCGAGGGACATTAAGGAACTCGAGCCCTATCTTACGGACGTTGCAGCTGAGGTCAACGACGCTTTGGACGAGGGCAAGCTCGTTCTTATCGAGGGAACGCAGGGCTTTGGACTGAGCCTCTACTACGGGACGTACCCCTACGTTACCTCAAAGGACACCACGGCCTCCGCCATAGCAAGCGACGTTGGAATAGGTCCAACGAGGGTTGACGACGTCATAGTCGTCTTCAAGAGTTTCCCGACGCGCGTTGGAGCCGGACCGTTCCCAACTGAGATGAGTCAGGAAGAGGCTGAAAAGCTCGGACTCGTTGAGTACGGAACCGTGACTGGGAGAAGGAGAAGAGTGGGCTGGTTCGACTTCGATTTCGCGCGCTACTCTGCTAAGCTAAACGGGGCAACGATGCTGGCTTTGACGATGCTCGACAAATACGACAGAGACGCCTTCGGCATAACCGATTATGAGGAGTTGCCAAGAAAGGCGAAGGAGTTCGTGGAGGAAATAGAGGAGAGGGTTGGAGTGCCCGTTGCCCTCATAAAGACCGGGCCGGAGCTGGAGCACATAATAGACAGGAGGGAAAACATCTAACCAGAGTGCTCCAGCAACCACTCAACAACCGTTCTGTGAAAATCATCTCCCCACTCCGGGTCCTCGAATATCTCGTGGTAAGCCCCCGGAAACTCCTTCAGCGTCTTGTCCTTGACCTTTAGCCTATCAAAGAGCCTTTTAGCTCCTTCTGGCGGGGTTATCACATCGCCTGTCCCCACAAGAAGGAGAACCGGGACTTTTATCCTGTCGGCTTCCAAGTGGGCCAGTTCCATGTTGACGAATATGCTCCTGCCGAGCTTTGCCGAAATCCTATCGTGGACCAGAGGGTCCTCCACGTACCTCCTCACGGCGTCCCTGTTTCTGGAGAGGAGTTCCGGCCTTATGCCGTTGGACAGCGTTATTCCCGGTGCAATCTTCCCGAGGAACTTTGCCAAGGCGACCATAAAGCCCGGCGTTTCGGGGCTCTTCGCGAGGGCAGGTGATGAAGCGACTATGCCCTTTATCCTATTGCTCCTCGTCTCTGCGTAGCGGATAACTGTTAGACCGCCGAGGCTGTGGCCAAAGATGAAGGGCTCCTCCCCTATTTCCTCGATTATGGAGTCGATTATCTCCAGTGTTTCCTCAATGCTCGCGTGCCCCCTTTTGCCGGGGCTCTTCCCGTGTCCCGGCCAGTCGAAGGTGTAAACGGCAAAACCAGCCTCGTTCAGCATTCCTATCAGCTTTCCGTAGCGACCGCTGTGCTCGCCGAGGCCGTGCACCAAAACGACCCAGCCCCTGTCGGGCGTTCCGAATTTGGCCCGGTAAACATCCATTTTCAACCCTCCAGCCAGAGCCTCTTGAGGGGGAGCCCGTCAAAGTCCTCATTCTCACTCACTATCGCCTGAAGGCCGTTGTTCTGGATTACGGCGATGTGGAGGGCATCGGAAGGGCGGAGTTTGTATTTGAGAATGATTTCCCTGGCTGTGAGGTAGTCGAAAACTGTCAGGGGCAACACCTCCACATAGGGCAGAATCTTCTCGTCTATGAACTCTATTGAAGTCCTGTAAGGAACTCTGTACTTCCTCTTTGCAACGTGGATTGTCTCGTCAAGAACCAGCGGGCTCGTGTAGAGGGAGTGATTTTCCACGAGTTCCGCGTAGAATTCTACAATTTTTCTATCTTCTCCGGGGGTTTTGGTAAGCAGGTAAACGAAGAGATTGGCGTCAAGGAACAGCTTCATCCCCAATCCCCCAGACTTCGTCGAATTCATCTTCAAGGCTTACGTTCTTCAGTTCCCCTAGTTTGGCTGGTTTTCCCGTCGCGTTCTTTCTTTTCCATTCAAGAAGCTCCCTTATGAGGTCCTCTTTGCTTTTCTTCGGCAGTATGATGAGTCCTTTCTCCGTCGGCTCGACGATAACCTCACCGCCCTCCTTTATGCCGTACGCTTCTCTAAAGACCTTGGGGATGACTATCTGGCCCTTCGGCCCGACCTTCAGGCGGATACTAACCACTGGTATCACCAAGTATAACTGGTAGTTCAACCGATAAAAAGGTTATGAAGAAAGGGAATCAGGAAGAAAATGGGCTCTCCTTTATCTCCCTGTTGGTGAACTCGACTATCTTCCTCACGCTCTCCTCTATTGTCTCAGGCTCTGGCTTCATGAGGACGTAGAAGACGTTGGTCTTTGGTGTCAAAGCCACGTGCTTGACGTTATGTGACTTCGGAAGGCTTTCCAGAAGGGATTTAAGCTTATCCAGATCCCTTCTCTTCTCGAAGAGGGCTTCGTACTTTTTGCCCGCTATCTCCACTTCCTCCCTTTGGAGGAGCGGCTCGTTCTCTATCTTGGGCTTAAGCCTGTAGTAGCCCTTCTGGATGAGATGGGCCTCGCGCTTTATCTGGGCAAAGGGCCTTACGACAATGTAGAGCTTATCGTGCCTGCTTGTCAGGAGAGCAATAGGAAAGTAGAGAAGGCTGTGCCTGGGGAGAAGCGTGAGTGTGTACTCAAATCTCCTCACGTTGTCCCTGTTTATCTTGTAGTTTGCCCTGAAGCCTATGTAGCCCCCAAGCCAAACGTAGTCCTTGTCCTCTGGTTTCACTATCTCCTCTATCTTTTTCAGATAGAATTCCATCAGCTGGAGGTTAAGCTTTCTGCCCTTGTAGAACTGTATCGAAGTTAGCGCGGCTATAACCATTATCGCCAGCAACAGACCTGAAGTCAGCTCCATTATTAGACCTCCTCCTCAATCGGATAATACCTCTGGAGAGAGGTATCGTCGATTATTTCAAAGTACCCGAGCTTATCCTCTAAAACCTTTGCCATGTCCTTGATTATCCTAGCCTGAACCGCCCAGTTGACGGCCATTGCAAAGGGATGGGCCGGGGTATACCTTAGGAACGCAACGTATATTCTCACTGTCCTATCTTCCTCGTCTATCTCAACCTTGCTGACAAGCCCTTCACTGACTATGTCCATGTTGGTTATAGGATTTTTCACTTTTTTGAGCAGTTCAAGTATCTCCTCCTCCCTCAAGTATCAAACCCCCGATCTTCCTGAGCCACTCGATTCCCCTAGGCTCCTCCGAAAACATTGGTACTTTTATGACCCTAACTCCCGGAAACTCCTTTTCGATCTCTTTGAGAACTTTGTGCTGGGCCTCAAGCTTTACTTTGATCTCTGGTATTTCCCTCTCTACAGTTATCACCTTGTTGACAACTATGAGGTTGAAGGGAACCTTGAACTTCTTCAGGCTCTCGTAGGCTCTTTTAGTCTCGTAGAGCGGAAGCATTTCAGGGTTCATAATTGCAACGACGCTCGTTTTGTCTGGATCTGTGATGACCTTTTCAACGAACTCAATTTCCTCTTTGTAGGCTTTAAGCTCCTTCATAACGGGATCTTCTTCCTCGTCCTTTGGAAGGGTGAACTCCTGCCCTTCAAGGACGAACTTCTGATCGCCTTTTATTTTGGCTATCATCCTCCTCCTTTCGAGTATCTTCCGCCTGATTTCCATAAGTTTCTCGGTCCATATCAAGGAGATCTTCGGCAAGGCCAGAACACGGAGGGTCAAACCGGTTGGGGGAGTATCAAAGACTATAACGTCCCACTCCTTTCCCTTGAGAAGGATGTTCCTTATCGCTTCAAGCGTCGCGTACTCCTCGATTCCCGGCGAATAGCTGAGGACTTCGAAATACTTCTCAAGGTTTATAACGGTGAGATAGCGGTACATGTTCTTCAGGTTGTCCTCAAGGTGCTTGAGGTAGCTTTTTATAAGCTTCTCCATGTCGAGTTCACTCGCGTAGAGGTTTTCGCCGAGCTGTTTGGGAATATCGCTGAGCTTCTCCATGAAGACATCGCCAAGGTTGTGGGCGGGATCTAGAGACACTATGAGAGTTTTGTAGCCTCTCTCAGCCAAGGCTGTTGCGAGGGAGGCACTTGTTGTCGTTTTTCCAACGCCGCCTTTTCCTATGACGAATATCACCCTAAAATCCTTCTTGGGCGTCAAAAACTCGTCCATCACCACCACCTCAGTCTATGTCGAACATTCCGGCTATTTCACCAAAGATGTCGTCCATATCAACAGCCCTCTGCTGCATAACGTACATCTCCCTAACCATGTGGAGCATCAGGCGAACGACAAGGGTAGTGGGAGGGCTTGGAATACCGATAAAGGACCCCATGAGAATTAAAGCGAAGACGTTTTCGAGTTCTCTCTCTTCGAACTCAATATACTCAGTTGATTGGTCCTTGAAGGATTCTCCAAAACCCTTCAGGAAGGCCTTTATACCTTCAATGATTTTTTTCATCTCTCACACCCCGATCCATCCCGTTTTAAACGTCACTTCCTTATCGGCCTTTTCCTGCATCACGTAAAGCTCCCTGACAACATATGGAAGCAGTCGAAAGCTTATTTCCGTGGGCGGATTTGGAAGGCCGATGTAGTCCCCAAACAGGATGAGCGCGAAAATATTTTCGAGTTCTTCCTCCTCCCATTTGATCCCCTGAAGATAGTACAGCTCAAATCCCTTATGAAACTCCCAGAGGAATGTCAGCGGGAGTTTTAGCTTTGAAAAAACTTCCTTGAGCAGTTCCCTCATACCATCGCCCCTAAAAAATGATAAATGGAAAGGAGTTCAGGCCTTCGCTGCCTCGTACTCCTCTGCTGGTCTCTTCCATGCGTTCCAGAAGTCGATGACCAGCAGGAAGTTCAGGAGCAGGCCGACGAGGGTTATGAACCCTACCGCGTATCTGGTACCAACTGCTCCGATTCCTGGGACAACCACCACGAGGAACCAGAGCAGTGCCAGAGTAACTGTAATCCACAGGAAGAGCGCTGGAATTAGCACCGCCCAGCTCCACTTTCCTGCCTGCTGTACCTTGGTAACCCATAGGGCCGCGGTCATTAAAGCAATGCTCGCCAGCATCTGGTTCATACCGCTGAAGGATGGCCAGAGGATGAGCCACTGGTTGCCCCATGCAAGCCAGACGCCGAGACCTGCTAAGACTATTGAGGCGAGCCACTTGTTAACGAGGGTTTTTCCAAGCCCGCTGCTGGTATCGAGGAGCATTCCAACGACTTCCTGCCATGCAAACCTTCCAAGCCTGGTAGCGGTGTCGAGTGTGGTCAGGGCAAAGGCTGAAACCCACAGGCTTGCGAAGACAGCACCGGTTTTGACCGGTATTCCAAAGGCATCGTTCAGACCGTAGGCGTAGCTCTTGGCGAAGATGCCGACCTTGAGACCGTGCTTGACGACCTGTATTGCGTACTGAGCACCCCAGTTGTCAACGGTAACTGGCACGTTGAGGGCCTGGAAGACCTTGAGACCATAAACTGCTATCGAAGCTATGACTATCGTTGAGAGGAAGCCCTCGGTAAACATTCCACCGTAGCCGACGAGCAGGCCGTGAAGCTCGTTGTCAAGCTGTTTGGATGAAGTTCCAGAACCGACGATGGAGTGGAATCCGCTCAGCGAACCACAGGCGATGACGAGCGGTATGGTCGGCCAGAAGGGTGAGGGCTTTCCACCGACAACGTTGGCGCTCCATGTGGTGTAAGCTGGAGCGGTAAACGTTCCCTTGCCGCCGATGAGTATAAAGGCCAGACCGCCGAGGATCAGGCCAAACCACAGGATGTAGGCGTTGAGGTAATCCCTAGGCTGTAGCAGGATCCAAACTGGAATCGATGCCGCTATGATTATATACACGAACAGGAAGAGCACCCAGCTGTGGTAGCTTGCGTGGATCGGGTACTTGAAGCCAAGCCACACTGATAGCGCAACAAGGAGCAGGCCGATTATCGTTGCCCCTGCGAAGTGCAGGCTGGTCTTGTACATGAGGTAGCCGACTATTACTGCCGAGATCAGGAACATTATCGAAGCGGTTGCTGCCTCTGGGGTCTTGTTGAAGATTGTGGCTATAACTGACATGAACGCCGCTAGGACGAGGAGCAGTGCAAACAGTATGTAGAACTCAAAGGCAATTCCCGTCCTTCTGCTCATGAGCTTTCCTGCAATCCACTGGATTGACTTACCATCATAGCGGACAGATGACATCAGTGCCAGATAGTCGTGAACTGCACCGATGAACACGTTTCCGAACCAGACCCATAACAATCCCGGGAGCCAACCCCAAGCCATTGCAACCGCTGGACCCACAATTGGACCCGCGCCAGCTATCGAAGCGAAGTGGTGTCCGTAGAGAACGAGCGGGTGCGCTGGGACGTAGTCAACTCCATCGTAGAGCCTGTGGGCAGGTGTTGGCCTGTTGGGGTCGGCTTTAATGACCTTATTTTGAAGGGCCTTGCCGTATGTAAAGTACATGCCTAAATATATTGCAGCTGCTATCAATATTGTTACAGCGGAGTTCATTGTTGCACCTCCATTTAAGTTTTGCACTATATTGTACAGATCACATACTTAAATGCCTTTCGGCAAAAGTCCGGAAATATTTCGGCTTTTCACGGAAAGACCGAAAAAAGATAATTTCAGAGGGCTGGCTTTAATACTATTCCTCGTCACTCAAGTTCTATTAATGGGTCGCCTGTGTTTACGGTGTCGCCTTCTTTGACGTAGATTTTCTTTACAACCCCATCCTTGGGAGCTGGAATCTCATTCTCCATCTTCATGGCCTCAAGAACAACGAGTCCCTGACCGGTTTTAACTTCCTGACCCTCGCTAACAAGAACCTTAAGTATCTTGCCAGGCATTGGGGCAGTGACTGTATTCGGCGAAGCCTGAACAGGAACAGAACTCGGAGCAGGCGTTGATACAGGAGCACTAACGGGAGCAGACGAAAGAGCACTGAGAGGAACACTCTTTGGTATGGAAACTGTTCCACCTGCCTGTGGTAGGTATCTAAGTGCGCCCAAATCAACACCCTCGATACCGACCTCAAACTCAACGCCGTTGACGTAGATTTTAACCCTCTGAGCCTTCTTAGGCGGTTCCACCCTAACCTTTCCCTCGGCCCTGGCCCTGAAGAACTCAAGCGCAACTTCCGGAAAGAGGCAGTAGGTTAATACGTCCTCCTCCTTGTGGAGGTAACCGAGTTCTTCAAGCTTTTTCCTGCACTCCTCAAGGGCAGGCTTGAGCAGGCTCCCCGGCCTCTCTTTAATCGGCTCCTCGTCTCCGAGGACGAGCTTTTTGAGTTCGGGGTTTATCTCCGCCGGTGGCCTTCCGTAGAGCCCTTTGATGTAGTCCTTTACCTGCTTCGTTATCTGCTTGTATCTCCCGAATAAGACGTTGAAAACGGCCTGGGTTCCAACTATCTGGCTCGTCGGTGTGACGAGCGGAGGCCATCCCAAATCGGCCCTAACATGGGGAATCTCTTCCAGAACCTCATCGAGTTTGTCGAGCGCGTTCATCTCCTTGAGCTGGGCTATGAGGTTCGAGAACATTCCACCGGGAACCTGATACTTAAGAACGTAGGGGTTCACCATGAGAGTTTCCTTGTGAAGCAACCCCCAGTACTTTTCCTCTAGGAGTTTCTTCAAATATCGAGAAACCCTGTGGATTAAATCCCTGTCCAGATGGCTTCCTACCGCTTCTGGAAGGGCATGCCATATCGTTTGTATCCCCGGCTGTGCGGTTCCAAAGGCCAGTGGGCTTATGGCGGTATCAATGAAATCCGCACCCGCTTCGACGGCCTTAAGATACGTTGCCACTGCCATTCCAGTGGTTGAGTGGGTGTGAACGTTGACTGGAACGCCGTAGGTTTCCTTAATCTCACTGACGAGCTCGTAGGCCTTCCAGGGAGTTAAGAGACCCGCCATGTCCTTTATTGTGATTACGTCAACGTCCAAAGTTAGAAGCTCCTCAACCTTTTTCATGTAGTATTCAAGAGTAAACACCTTCCCGGTTGTGTAGGCTATTGCCCCCTGAACCTCCGCTCCAACCTCCTTGGCCTTCCTTATTGCAACTTCCATGTTTCTGACGTCATTGAGGGCGTCGAAAACCCGGAAGATATCGATTCCATTTTTATGCGCCAGCTCGACGAACTTCTCCACGACATCGTCGGGATAGTGCCTGTAGCCGACAACGTTCTGCCCCCTAAGGAGCATCTGGAGTTTAGTCTTCCTTATGTGCTCCCTGAGAAGCCTGAGCCTCTCCCACGGGTCCTCCTTAAGATAGCGTATGCATACGTCGAAGGTCGCTCCTCCCCAGACCTCCATTGAGTAGAAGCCTATTTTGTCCATGGTTTCGGCTATCTTCAGCATGTCCTCCGTCTGGAGGCGCGTTGCGATGAGCGACTGGTGAGCGTCGCGAAATGTAGTGTCTATAATCTCTACCCTGTTCATTACCCATCACCTTTAATGCACACAATAGTACAGAACCTTAAAAACTTTACGACGGAAGAAGAATATTAAATAGACAATTGACGAACTACAGAAGGCCCTCAGCTTTCGCTGCCTCCTCCGGGTCCTCGTTCCTATGAATGACGCGAAGGAGGGCCTTTATGAAGGGCTCAGGGTTCTCGCGCTGGAATATGTTCCTTCCAACGACGGCCCCCGCGCCACCGGCTTCAATGACTTCCCAAACAACTTTCAGGAAATCCACAGGGTTGTCTTTTTTTGCACCTCCACTGAGCAGAACGGGGACTCCCGCCGCTGCATCAACGACCTTTGCAAAGGTCTCCCTCGAGCCGGTCCAGTAGGTCTTTATCATGTCCGCTCCGCTCTCGGCCGCGGCCCTCGCGCCGTACATGACGACGCGGTAGTCCTCTTTTTTGCCGTACTTCTCTGTGATGTACGGACCACGCGGATAGGCAAACTGCACAACAGGGAACCCTAGGTCGTGGGCGTAGCTCGCTATCTCCGCGAACTGACGCATCATAACATCCTCAGCTGGACTGCCCCAGTAGACGGTGGCCGCTATGGCATCGGCCCCGAGTTTTACCGCATCCTCGACGAAGGCCAGCTGGCTCTGAAGGAGTTGCTCCTCCTTCGGGCGGAGGTTGGTCTTGCTCGTGAGCTTTATCATCAGGCCAACGTTCGGCTTGACCTCGTCGCCGGCAATCCTCGCGATTCCGGGGAGCATCATGACACCGTCTATCCCCGCTCTGATGACCTTCCTGATGATAACCCTGGGATTCACATGCTCCCAGACAGGCTCAAAATCCGTTGGTCCATGCTCAAAGCCATGGTCCATCGCGAAAATCAGCGCCCTTCCATCCCTGCGGAAGAACCTCCTAAGCCTTCTTCTTATCCCAACGCTCTGGTAGGCGTCCATTTACATCACCCAGAGTGATATATCTTTTTATGTGGATTTAAGGTTTTCCCCGCATGTTACTACCACTTAGAGTTTTCCGCAATCGTTTAAACGCCTTTCGTCAAACAATGAAGTGGTGTTCAAATATGCATTGGAAGGTAATCCGGTTTACTGAGGTGAGCTCCACCAACGATTACGCAAGGGAGATAGCGAAGGAAGTGCCCGAGGGAACGGTTGTGGTGGCAAAAAGGCAGACCTCAGGAAGGGGAAGAAAGGGTCGGAAGTGGGCTTCTCCCGAAGGTGGTCTGTGGATGACGGCTATATTAAAACCCAGATCAAGCCCAGAGCATATTACAAAGCTTGTTTTTGTAGGGGCGCTTGCCGTAGTTGACACCCTTGCCCGATACGGAATTCCTGCGGAGATTAAGTGGCCCAACGACGTCCTTGTTGGTGGAAAGAAAATAGCTGGAATTCTCACCGAGTGCAAGCTTAATTCATTTGCTCTCTTAGGGATAGGTCTAAACGTCAACAACGAAATTCCGGAGGAACTCAAAGAGCAAGCAATCTCAATGGCCGAACTCGTTGGAAAGGTCAGTATTGAAGAAGTCCTCCAAGCACTCCTTAGATCCATTTCATACTGGTACAGCCTATTTAAGAACGGTATGCACGAAAAAATTCTCCAAGCCGTTCGTCTCAAAAGTTCAGTTATTGGGAGGAATGTTGTGATTATAGAGGACGGTGAAGTCGTGCTTGAGGGGAAAGCTATTGGAATAGATGAATCTGGATCCCTCCTAATTGATAGAAGTGGTCATATTGAGAGAGTAGTATACGGCGATGTTTCACTTCGTTTTGCAGATCAGTGAATTTCTTGCCATGTTTTATCATTTTGTCAAATATTCTGCGAAAAAGTTAAAATTCTTAAATCGTTATTATTGATCTTGCCAATTATTGTTTGGTATCTTGCTCTAATTGCAGGAGGTGCAGGTATGGGGCTGCTGAGAAAGTACCTTGAATATCCCGTCCTTTGGAAGATACTCTATGGTTTAATTTTTGGTGCGATCTTCGGGTTGATAGCAGGACACTTCGGCTGGACGGGTTTCGTGGAAACCTACATCAAGCCCTTTGGAGACCTCTTCGTCAGACTGCTGAAGATGCTCGTGATGCCGATTGTTCTGGCATCTCTCGTCGTCGGTGCGGCGAGTATAAGTCCTGCTCGTCTCGGTCGCGTCGGTGTTAAGATAATATTCTACTACCTTGCCACTTCTGCGATGGCAGTTTTCTTCGGCCTCATAGTCGGCAGGCTCTTCAACGTTGGTTCCGGTGTCAACCTCGGCTCTGGAACGGGTAAGGCAATCGAAGCCAAGAGCCCCTCGCTGGTTCAAACGCTCCTCAACGTTGTGCCAACCAACCCCTTCGCATCGCTGACAAACGGAGCGGTTCTGCAGGTCATATTCTTCGCCATAATCCTGGGTATTGCAATCACCTACCTCATGAACAGGGAAGAGGAGAGGGTCAGGAAGTCGGCCGAGACACTGCTCAGGTTCTTTGACGGTCTCGCCGAGGCGATGTACCTAATCGTCGGCGGTGTCATGCAGTACGCTCCCATAGGCGTGTTTGCGCTTATAGCCTACGTCATGGCCAAGGAAGGCCTTAAAGTCGTCGGACCTCTGGCAAAAGTCGTCGGCGCGGTTTACCTCGGCCTGTTCCTGCAGATTGTCATAACGTACTTTATACTCCTGAAAATCTTTGGCATTGACCCCATCAAGTTCATCAGAAAGGCAAAGGATGCCATGCTTACCGCCTTCGTTACGAGGAGCTCAAGCGGAACCCTGCCCGTTACGATGCGCGTGGCTGAGGAGATGGGCGTTGACAAGGGTATATACTCCTTTACCCTGCCACTCGGCGCGACGATAAACATGGACGGAACGGCACTCTATCAGGGTGTTACAGTCCTCTTCGTTGCAAACGCAATCGGCCACCCACTCACGCTGAGCCAGCAACTTGTGGTTGTTCTTACTGCAGTCCTTGCTTCAATCGGAACTGCCGGCGTTCCCGGGGCTGGAGCCATAATGCTCGCAATGGTTCTTCAAAGCGTTGGCCTTGACCTAACCCCCGGAAGTCCAGTGGCTTTAGCCTATGCGATGATACTTGGAATTGACGCGATACTCGACATGGGCAGAACCATGGTCAACGTTACCGGCGACCTTACCGGAACTACGATTGTTGCAAAGACCGAGGGTGAGCTAGACCTCTCCAAGTGGGCCGACTGACTTTTTCTTCCCTCTCTTTTGGGCAAACTTAATATACCCTCATCAATCCTTAACCTTCAAGGCATGTGGAGGTAAAGTTTCATGAGGAAGTTTGGATTTATGGTGATAGCTCTCCTGTTCTTTGGAGTCCTTTCGGGAGGAGTACTGGCCTCTGACGACTACAAAGAAGTACAAAAGAACGAGTACTGGGTTTCATGGAACGGAAGTGCTAACGTTACTCTCATTACTACCGTTTACAGTCCAGAAAGCCTCCTCAACAAGACCAGGGAGAGCATAGCTCAGATGGGACTTGAAAACGCTACTAAAGCCTTTGTGACTCAGATGGCTCAGAGGTTATCTCAAGAGGGTTATTATCTAAAAAATGCAACTGGAGAAATAATAGGATATAACTCAACAGGGCCCCTAACAACGATAATTAGAGGGGAGATACCGAACTTTGCGAAGTATTACTCCTACGGAGACGTCTGGGAAATCACCCTTGATATTCTTCGAGTTGCGGATTTGGCACAGATTGATCCTACCAAAATGAACGGGAGCATGACATTGGAAAACTACTTTATTGTTCACCTTCCCAAAGGGGCAAAAATAACGGAAATTCCTAACAACTATTCGGCACAGTCAAACGGGAGTTACATAAAAATCCAGGTCAGTACAAACGGCACCACAGTTTACGTTCATTCAATAATACACTTTGCAAAGGGCGTGACTTACTCCGATATTCAGGCAATTTACGGCCAGCCACGGGCTTTTGTAATACAATATAAGGGAAAAGCAGGAGTTGAGAACTACACAACCTGGGAGATGAGGATACACAACAACATAACAGTTCAAGAGAACCAGACGGTTTTTGACAGCGTTGAGGAATATATCAAGCCTGAATCCTACATCAACTATCTTAAGTTCCAGATAACTTATCAAGGAGTTCAGCAGGCTGAGCAGAGCCTGTATCAAAAATACGCTCAAAGCTTTCAGGTTCAGGGTGTTGGAGTTAAAAGTGGATCTGTCAAGATACTTAATTTGAACTCAACGGGTCCGCTTATTGTAAAATACCACTTCATCCTCACGAACTTTACTCACAGGATAAACGGAACATACGTTTATGCCTATGACCCTAAGCTTGAACTCGGAAACATGCAATTCCTGAATAGGCTTGACGCAGCAATAAATGAGACAAAAATTACAAAGTTTATCCTTCCAGAGGGTGCAAAGTTCACGGAGCTCCCGAATGATATAAACATTGAACTCAATGGGAGTTTCGTCAAAATGACTGTGAAAAAAGTTAATGACAGAGAAGTTATAGTCACGAGCAACGTATACCTACGCTATGGAACTCCTGTAAATGCCTACCAAACCCTAATGGCCAAAGTGCCGAATAGAGTCGAATTCAAATACACCCTAAGTGAAAAAGAATCCTCCAACGGAATCTGCGGTCCGGCCCTTCTGGTTGGGCTTGCACTACTGCCCCTCCTCTACAGGAGGAGGCGCTGACCTCTTTTCTTCCCTTTACGAAAAAGCTTAAAAACGCATCCCCAAAGCATCAACAGGCATTGTAAGGGGGTGTGACCATGTCAAGGTACAAGCCACTTGCCAAGAAGCTCAGGCTCGCGAAGGCTTACAAACAGAACAGACGCATTCCGGTCTGGGTTATAGTCAAGACGAACAGAAAAGTTCTCACCCACCCGAAGAGGAGACACTGGAGGAGGACCAAGCTCAAGGAGTGAGGTGGTCTAAATGATTAAGCCCGGTGAGGAAGTCATATTCGTCGTTCCCATCAGGAAGATAAAGAAGCGCGTTCCGCGCTGGAAGAGAGCACCAAGAGCGGCCCGCTTCGTCCGCGAGTGGATAGCGAGGCACGCCAAGGCCGAGGAGGTCAAGCTCGACCCCGCCGTTAACGAGAAGCTCTGGGAGCGCGGAGCGGAGAAGCCACCCAACAAGCTCCGCGTTAAGGTCGTCGTGGAGGAAGTTGACGGCAAGAGGGTCGCGAAGGTTTCCCTCGCCTGATTTTAACCACTTTTTAGAGGTGACGAGATGCACATCGAGAGGCTCGATTTTGAGAACTCCCCCTACCTTGGAGTTTACGGTTTCGCCACTGACAGGGTAGCCATCGTTAGGGAGGGCCTTGGCGAGAAGAAGCTGGATGTCCTCAGGGATGTTTTGAAGGTTCCGCTCATCGAGACGAGCATCATGAAGTCGCGCATAGTGGGTATATTCACAGCAGGGAACTCCAACGCGCTAATCGTTCCATGGTACATCTGGGATGCCGAGCTCGACACCATAAACGCCCGGCTCAAGGAAGAAGGAATCGACATGGAAGTTGTCCCCTTTAAGAGCAGGCTCACCGCCTTTGGAAACCTCATTCTGGCCAATGACAAGGGTGCACTGGTCAGCAAGGAGTTTACAAGGGAGGAAGCAAGGAAAATAGAGGACATTCTCGGCGTTCCCGTCGAGAGGGGAGTCATAGCAGATTACACCGCCGTTGGGAGTGTCGGTGTTGTTACGAACAGGGGTGGCCTTGTCCATCCTGAGGCAACCGACGAGGAACTCGAGTGGCTTAGCGACCTATTCAAGGTTGAGGTCTACGTCGGAACAGCCAACATGGGAGTTCCCTTTGTCGGCTCGTGTATGATAGCCAACTCCCATGGCGTCGTTGTGGGACACCTCACGACCGGTCCCGAAATTGTGAAGATTGAAGAGGCCTTGGGCTTCCTCGGATAAAGCTTAAAAGGGTCTTTTCAAAGCTCAGCCGGAGGGAGGGATGAAAATGGAGGTCAAGGTTTACCGCGTAAAGGGAATCTTCCAGAGGGGTAAGCTCAAGCAGCCCTTCACCAAGGAGTACAGGGCTCTAAAGCCGGAGCACGTGGAGGAGCTCGTTTACTCCGAGATTGGGAGCAAGCACCGCGTTCCAAGAACCAAGATATGGATTGAGAGCATCGAGGAAATAAGCCCGGAAGAGGCTGAAAATCCCGTGGTTAGAAGGCTCAGCCTTGAGCTCTGATTTCTTTTCTCCACCATAGAACCCTCGACTGGTAGTGTCTCTTTGGGAATATCTCCAGGGGGTCTATTCCCCTCTTCCTGATGAGGTGCCGTAGCTCGACCTCGTAGTCCGCTTTTTCGAGCTCCTCGCTCTCCCGGATTTCGACGACGAAAAGCCTCTCGGTCAGCTCGCGTATCGTCTTGTAGCCGAGGCCGAGGAGGGGTCTTATGTAAGCTACGCTAAAGCGGTCCTCCAAGGACCTCGCCTTGGGCAAATCCAGATATGGAACCCTGTCGTCTCTCCTAGTGCCGTCGCTTATCCTCTCGACTTCCGGCATTGAGGCGAGTGTTTCCAGAGCCCTCTCGTGGATGAACTGGATGGCGTTGTTGGGGTGGCCGTCCTTTATAGCTATCTCACAGGCATTCTCAAGGATTTCTTCGGGAAGGTAGACGACCCTGTGCCTGAAGCCCAGCCTCTCGGCCGTTTCCCTCGCGTACTTCCAGTTATCGAGGATGCCAAAGCTCACCGTTACGAGTTCCACATCGTAGCCAAGTCTATCTAAAATCCACGCACCCAAACTGGAGTCCTTTCCGCCGGAGTAAAGGTGGTAAACCCTCATGGCGACCCCTCAGTATGCTCTACCGGGGGTTTATTAAGGTGGCCCAAGGCAATGATAGTCTTAAAAGGCCAACCTTTTTAAGGTCATCTCCAGCGAGAGGTTAGTGGTGAGAGAGATGGAAAAACGCTTACCCGGTAAGGTGAGGAGAGCCCTGCGCGCGAGATACTACGACATAGAACCGCGAGCGTGGATAGGTAAACGCGGTCTTGAAGCGAGCGTAATCGAGGAAATCAACACCCAGCTTGAAAAGGACGGCGTGCTCAAGGTGGAGATCAGGAAGGGTGCGCTCATCTCGACTGGAATGGACAGGAAGGCCATAGCTGAGAGGGTTGCTGAATTAACCGACAGCGAGCTCATCGATGTCAGGGGCAAAAGGTTTATATTGTTCAAACCGAGGGAAGGCTGGGAAAGGTATTTAAGGCGCCTTGAAAGAAAGGGAAGAGCCAAGAGGCGGGAGGAACCCGTCCGTAAAGTCAGGCTCGATATCGCTAACTTCAGGAAGAAGTTTAAGAAGGGGAGGGATTGAAGGATGGCGACTGTCTATGACGTTCCCGGTGACCTGCTCGTTGAGAGGGTCGCTGAAAAGCTCAAGGAGATTGAGGAGATAAAGCCCCCGGAGTGGGCCAAGTTCGTCAAGACCGGAAGGCACAAGGAAAGACTCCCTGAGCAGGACGACTGGTGGTACTACCGCGTTGCAAGCATACTCAGGAAGGTCTACATAGACGGCCCCGTCGGAATCGAGAGGCTTCGCACCTGGTACGGTGGCAGGAAGAACCGCGGACACGCCCCCGAGCACTTCTACAAGGCCGGAGGAAGCATCATCAGGAAGGCACTCCAGCAGCTTGAACAGGCCGGTTTCGTCCAGAAGGTTCCGGGAGAGGGAAGGGTTATAACTCCCAAGGGCCAGAGCTTCCTCGACAAGATAGCCACCGAGCTCAAGAAGGAGCTTGAGGAACAGATTCCGGAGCTCAAGAAATACTGAGCTCCCTTTTCTCATACTCTACCCAATACCTTTTTAACTTCCACTTCTGAGCCTGAATCAGGAGGTGAGAAAATGGCGGAGGACATAGAGGAGATTAGAAAGCGCAAGCTCATGGAGCTCCAGAAGAAGTACCTTGAACAGCAGAAGGCCCAAGAAGAAGCTATAAAGCAGGAGATGGAACTCCAGGCCCAGATTGATGCGATAATGAGGAAAATCCTAACTCCGGAAGCGAGGGAGAGACTCGGAAGGGTGAAGCTTGTGAAACCCGAACTCGCGAGACAGGTTGAACTCGTCCTCGTTCAGCTCTATCAGGCCGGCCAGATTAGGGAGCCAATAGACGACGCCAAGCTGAAGAGAATTCTGGCTCAAATAGATGCGAGGACCAGAAGGGAGTTCAGGATTAAGTGGTAGCGGACGGTGAATTGATGGACGCCAGGGAAATAGTGAGAATCCTCGACGAAAAGGGAGAGGTCAGTCTCGACACTTGGAGGCTCGTATCCGTTAGAAAAAACGACGACGGAACCGCGGACATCCTGTACAGGAACAGACACGTTGGGAGTGACGAAAACCCCGTTTTCCTCTGGATTTATGCAAACATCGTTGAAGAGGACTGGGATGTTCGGGTTTTGGAGAGGATAACCTTTCAGAAGGAAGACCTGCTCTGGCTGTTGAAGTTCGTGTTTCCAAAAGTTAAGGTTTATAAGGGGCTCGCCAAATAGCCCGCCGGCCGGGGGTGTTTGAGTGAGCGGGAAGAGAGTATGTCCCGTGTGCGGCTCAACTGAATTCATTTACGACCCCAGCAGGGGTGAAATAGTCTGTAAGGTTTGCGGTTATGTAATCGAGGAGAACGTGGTCGACGAGGGGCCGGAGTGGAGGGCCTTCGACCCCAGCCAGAGGGAGAAGAGGGCCCGCGTTGGGGCTCCTGAAAGCATACTGCTTCACGACAAGGGTCTTTCAACGGACATAGGAATAGACCGCTCCCTCACTGGTTTAATGAGGGAGAAGATGTACAGGCTTAGAAAGTGGCAGTCTCGCTTGAGGGTCAGCGACGCCGCCGAGAGGAACCTTGCCTTTGCCCTGAGCGAGCTCGACAGGATAGCGAGCCAGCTGAAACTTCCAAGGCACGTTGAAGAGGAAGCGGCAAGGCTCTATAGAGAGGCGGTGAGAAAGGGCCTCATAAGGGGTCGCTCGATTGAAGCCGTTATAGCGGCCTGTGTCTACGCCGCGTGCAGGCTTTTGAAGGTTCCGAGAACCCTCGATGAGATTGCCGACATTTCCCGTGTTGACAAGAAGGAAATCGGCAGGAGTTTCCGCTTCATAGCCAGACACCTGAACCTGACTCCAAAGAAGCTCTTCGTGAAGCCTACCGATTATGTCAACAAGTTCGCAGACGAGCTCGGCCTGAGCGAAAAAGTGAGGAGAAGGGCAATAGAGATACTTGAGGAGGCCTACAAGCGGGGTCTCACGAGCGGAAAGAGTCCCGCCGGTCTCGTAGCCGCGGCGCTCTACATAGCTGGTCTCCTAGAGGGGGAGAAAAGAACCCAGAGGGAAGTTGCAGAGGTTGCCCGCGTCACTGAGGTCACCGTAAGAAACAGATATAAAGAACTCGTGGAAAAGCTCAACCTCAAGATACCGCTTTAGCGGAACCAGCTCTCCAGGGTTCTCTGCTTTCCGGCTTTTACGGCCTTTTTCAGTCTTTCAAGGCCATTCTTCACCCTTTCCTCGCTGAAGTCGTGTTCATCGCAGAGGAACTTAAGGATTCCCTCCTCATCGGGCTCGCGCCATTTCAGAGAGTACTCGTCAGTCACAGGAGGATTCAGGAAGAACTCCTTTATCGCGTAGAGGTCAACGTCACTCTCCTTCTGGTATTTTTTGAGCGGGTTTTTGGAGCGTTTAACTATCGTTAAAGCCTTCTTCGGGCCGATACCCTTAATTCCTCCCGGGTTGTAGTCGGTTCCAACGAGAATAGCTAGTTCAATTAACTTCTCCCTGTCTATGCCGAGCTCTTTGAGGACCTCATCGAGAACTATTAACTCGGGCTTGACCTCGACGTATACGTTCTTCCCCGGAAGTTTTCTCCTTCCCGTTATGGTCAGATTCCTGACGAGCCTCGGCGTTCCAAAAAGCAGGGAATCGTAGTCCTGACTCGCTGAGGCATAGACGTCCCCTTTCTGCGCCATATACGCAGCTTGAGCTTCCCCTTCACTCGGGGCTTGCACAACCGGGACGCCCATGAGCTGGAGAAGTTTCTTGGCGTCCTCTATGAGGGTCTGGTTGAGCCTCGTTGCCCTCATGGCGTACTTCTTGGCCTCCTCTATGTCGCCCCTCTCGAGGGCCTCGTGCCACTTTTCCTCGGCCTCTTCCCTCGCCTCGCGCCTCTTTTCGAGCTCCCTTTTCTTGAAGGCCGGCGGTTCGCCGTCGAAGACGTAAGCTGGCTTTATACCTGCCTCCATCAGGTTAATCGTTCTGTAGAAGAATCCGCTCAGGTGAGAGGTTATCCTTCCCTTTGAATCCATTAGAGGTGTCCCGTCTCGCTGTCTTATCGTTGACAGGAACTGGTACATGGCGTTGAAAGCGTCAATGGCGACCTTTTTTCCGTAGAGGCTCTCCAGTTCTATCTCCTTTCTCGGAATGAGCTCGCCTATTTGAACACCCATTTACACCACCAGAGAAAGTAGGAAAAAGGGTTTTTAGGATTTGCCTCCGCCTACCGGGTTGCTCATCACTACTCAGAGAGGGGAAGGGTCTTCATCGGCGATATAGGCCCTTCTCGATAAGGAACTCTTCGTGCTTCGTTCTCCTCTGCCTCTCCTGCACATAAATCCAGCCCATGACAAAGATAAGAGTTGCCATTCCAATCAGCGTCTGCCAGCCGAGCTGGTTGTAGTCAAGTGTTATTATAATCTTTCGCACCATCGCCAGAACGCCGAGCTCAACGACGTTCCTCATGCTGACGTGGTGCTCCTTGACGTACATCGTCAGGAGTTCGAATATCTCAAGAAAGATTATGACGAGGACTATCTGGTGAAGAACGTTTTCAATATCAAACGAGTGCATAGTTTCCGTAATTAGATTGGCCATTAGGTAAACCACGTATCCCATAGTTATCGTGGCAAGGCCTATAACAACTATATCAAACAGAACGCTAAGCCACTTGAGAAGAAGTGTCTCAATGATTCTCACATCATGATGTTTCGTACCCATTCTCACACCCCAAAGAAAGTTTAGTAGGAATCTAAAAACTTTTCGGAAAACCTAAGGGTTCTTTGAAAGCCTAAGATTTCTTTATCGAAGATTTTGAAAGTTGGACCACCACCTCTGGTTATTTTAACGTCTGTCGAGGGCAATATCGGCAGAAAGGGAGGGGAAAGGTTTTAACTGCCTTTTACAGATGTAAAAAATGTAAATGTCATTCGAGGTGATAAAAATGGTTGACCCAAACATCGAAGCTCTTTTCAGGCCGAAGAGCATCGCAGTTATAGGTGCCTCCGAGAAGCCGGGCAAGATAGGCTACGCTATTATGAAGAACCTTGTGGAGTATGGCTACGAAGGCAAAATCTACCCCGTTAACATTAAGGGCGTGGAGATTAAGATTGGTAATCGTGTTTTCAAGTCCTATAAGAGTATCCTCGACGTTCCTGACGAGGTTGATATGGCAGTGATAGTTGTTCCAGCAAAGTTTGTCCCGCAGGTTGTCGAGGAATGCGGTCAGAAGGGAGTTAAGGTCCTGCCGATTATCAGTTCCGGCTTCGGCGAGCTCGGTCCAGAGGGCAAGAAGGTAGAGCAGCAGCTAGTCGAGACTGCCAGAAAATACGGCATGAGAATTCTCGGTCCAAACATTTTTGGTGTTGTGTACACCCCCGAGAAACTCAACGCCACCTTCGGACCAACTGACGTTCTGCCCGGGCCTCTTGCATTAATCAGCCAGAGCGGTGCCCTAGGAATAGCCCTCATGGGCTGGACCATCCTAGAGAAAGTCGGCCTCTCAGCCGTTGTCAGCATAGGAAACAAAAGCGACATAGACGATGCTGATCTGCTCGAGTTCTTCAAAGAGGACGAGAACACTAAGGCAATCCTCATCTACATGGAGGGTGTCAAGGACGGAAGGCGCTTCATGGAAACGGCCAAGGAGGTCAGCAAGGTCAAGCCGATAGTGGTCATCAAGGCCGGAAGGAGCGAGCGCGGTGCGAAGGCGGCCGCTTCCCACACAGGTTCCCTCGCCGGAAGCGACAAGATTTATGACGCGGCGTTCAAGCAGGCGGGAATAATAAGGGCCTACACCATCGGCGAGGCCTTCGACTACGCGAGAACTCTCAGCAACCTTCCCGAGCCCGCTGGAGAGAACCTTGTCATAATAACCAACGGCGGTGGAATAGGCGTCATGGCCACCGATGCCGCTGAGGAGAGCGGTCTGCACCTCTACGACAACCTAGATGAGCTCAAGGTCTTCGCAAAGCACATGCCTCCATTCGGTTCATACAAGAATCCTGTTGACCTGACGGGTATGGCTGGAGCAGAGAGCTATGAAGGGGCAATCAAAGACGCTCTGGCTCATCCTGAGATGCACAGCATAGCTGTCCTCTACTGCCAGACTGCAGTTCTTGACCCAAGGGATTTAGCGAACATTATTATCAGGGAATACAACGCGAGCGGAAGAAAGAAGCCTCTTGTTGTTGCAATCGTCGGTGGAATTGAAGCAAAGCATGCAATCGACATGCTCAACGAAGAGGGCATTCCTGCCTATCCAGAACCAGACAGGGCAATAAAGGCTTTGGCAGCTCTCTACCGCTGGAGCAGGTGGAAGGCTCAGAAAGAGTGATTTTTTTTCTTTTTCTCAATCTGTTCAAAAAGTTTTAATAATTCTAAGTGGTCATAACACCGGTGTGTTCTATGGAGTGGAAGAGAACAATTGAGGCCAACAAGAGAGAAGCTAGGCAAGTGAAACTGGCGTTTCTGGGAGTTTCTGTGGTAATTCTCCTCTACGGACTGATTGTTACGGGAGTGAAAATCCAGGACTTCACCGGCTTTTGGGAAAATATCCCACTTCTGTTTTTCTATCTTTACACCCCCTATCTTTTTCTGGGTATCGGTGTTGCCATTGGAGGATTCCTCGTCGAGAACTGGCTCAACCTAAAGAGCATAAAGTGGCATGTCGTTTTTATTCTGTCACTTCCTTTTTTGTACTCTGCCGTTCGTTTTCCAATTGAGATTGTCCTCTTCGGTTTTCCAACATACGAGGAGTTCATGTGCTGTTCATTGCTCACTATCGTGTTCCTCATTTGGTATGCTTTTCTCTTAACATACAATGGGAAGAGATGAGTAGTTCATTATTTCAAGATCATGCAAAATTTACGTAATGCTTTTATAAAAAGGCCCCCTACTAGTTAATCCGGGGTGAGGCTGTTGAGAGAAAGCTCAATTTTTCTATTTTTCTTAATCTTGGTTGGTGCTTATCTAAATTCACCCCATGTTCAAGCCACGCCAGTAACTTTACCCATTTCTCCTTACGTGGACCTTCATTCGAAGATTATAAAGAACGGCGGGAGCATAGATGGAGTTCTTCTCGCCGTGGAAGTAAACTCAAACCTTTCAAAGCTGACACTAGTGAGCCCAAATGGTTCCATAACCCTCCTAAAGAAGATTGGTACAGCCTACGTTCCACCCCAAAGGATCTCAGTTAAGAAGGTTGTAATATCAGAGCTCCCCAATAACGCAACTTTCCGGGTATTCTACTCCGGTTTCTCTGCCAGATACGTCCCTCCCCTGAACTTCTCCAATGGAAGGTTCGTTCTCTCTTCGTCTCTCTCCATAAACGTTTCCAGTAGTGGATTCTACCTCAATGTTACCTATCCGCGCGGTTCGCTAGCGGTTATCGGCAGGAACGGCATGAATTTCATCTTTAAGGACTCATACATAATCGCAGGAAACAGAACATTCAACGGATCTCCCATCAAAGCAGTGCTGGCGTACTGTGTCGATTGTGAAGCGAAGAATCACGTGAAATTGACAGGTTACAACATAGATACAAAACTCAACGTTGGTAAATATGAGAGCTATCTTGGCAGTATGGAGTGGATTTCAAAGCAGATTGTTCTCAAAAAAGGGTTCTCATTTGAAAACCTCACCCTCTATAACAACTGCACTGAGCTAATGGAACATAACTACTTCAACTGTATAACCAGTTCCGGAAAGGATTACAGGAAGGGAATTCCATTTCTCCTTGAAATTGGGGTAGCGGTGCTTCTTTTATTGGTCATCTTAATATGGGGGAAGAAACCATGAAAAAACTCATCTCGCTTGCTATCCTCCTAATCTTGCTCGGCTCGTTGCTCATCGCTTTGGCGTTTCATTCGGGCAAGGAATGTGCGTCCCAATACACGGAGGTGAAGCTGAGCTTTGCCCGCGCGCTGGAGGTTCAGAACGGCGGTGAGGTTGAGGCGTACGTCTTGGCCGTGGATGCACCAACCAACGCGGGCAATATACTTGTCGTTAACGACCCGGACGGGACTTCCTACGTCTTCGCAAGGAGGAACGGGCTGTTCTACCCTCCAAAACCAGTCTCCTTCAAAAACCTCTACGTTGAGAACCTCTCGTGGAGGACGAACATCACAGTCTACGCGGTTTCGGGTGACTACGCTGGCTTTTTGAACGTGAGTGGTGGGAGGTTCATCATTGGTTCTCCAGTAGAGAACTTCGGGGGAATCGCATTCATCTGCAATCGCCCTTTCGTTTTCAACGTGAGCGACCCAAGGGGCACGGTGTACGGGGACGATGGAAAGGTTCTTCTCGTTTTGAAAAACGACTCTTTCAAAATTCTCAACGAGACGTACCGTGGCACTCCACTTCTCCTCGAGGCGGGATGCAACCAGGAACAGGATAGGGTCGGCTACACGTTGCTCTACAGAAATCCGTTCGGCGGGTACATCTCCTACTCCGGTGTCCTAGATGAATCCATCCTAGTCCTCGGCAAGGGCTTCAGCTTCAAAGAACTGGAGGCACGTCAGAGGGTTATCCCCCTCTGTCCAAGATCTCCCGGAAAAACCGATGTTCTCAGCAGAGAAAGCCCCCTCTGGGACGTCCTTATGATAGTTCTAGGGTTGCTCCTCATAGGCGTCGCAGTGAGAAGGCCATATAAACCGGGGAAGCGTGGTTTAAAGCGGTGATACCATGCGTGTAGCTCTCATAAGTGACATACACTCCAACTGGGAGGCCCTTCAGGCGGTCTGGAGAGAAGTCAGAAATGCGGACGTAATACTGTGTATGGGCGACTTGGTTGGTTACGGCGCTTCCCCAAACGAGGTTGTTGAGTTCGTGAAGAGACAGATGGAGAAAAGAACTTTCCTCTGCGTTCGCGGAAACCACGACAACGCGATAGCCTTTGGCGCGGACTGGGGCTTCAACCCCTACGCGAGGGAAGCGGTGAGATGGCACCAGCGGGTTATGAAAGTTGAAAACCTTGAGTTCCTTAGGAGACTTCCGGTAAGGCAACTTTTCACCGACGACACCGGCCGGAGCTACCTCTTAATCCACGGCTCGCCAAGGGCACCTCTGGATGAATACCTCTTTCCCTGGTTGCCGGAGAGCGAGTTCAGGGCAGTTTTAAGCTATGTGAAACAGGACGACCTCCTCGTTGGCCACACCCATGTTCCAATGCTCAAGATTATCGGAGGAAGGAGGATAATAAACCCGGGAAGCGTTGGCCAGCCAAGGGACGGCGACTGGAGGGCAAGTTATGCGGTGATAGACACGGAGGAAGAACCACCAGACAACGTTGAGTTCCACCGCGTAGAATACGACGTTGAAGAAAGCGCAAGGAAGATAATAGAGGCGGGACTGCCGAGGTTCTTGGCGGACAGGCTCTTCGAGGGTCTTTAGTTCTTCTTCTTAAGGCCCCCTTCAAGGGTTCCCCTTGACCTCGTGGGGGCGGGCTTTGGAAGGCGCTTGAGCTTGGAGCGAATGGCTAGCTTGTTGGTGTCTATAATTATGACTTCCCCAATGCTCTTCACGGCACTTACGGGAATCAGAAGGAGCCCCTCGTGGTCCGTAACGAATTCACTCGTGTCAAGGTCTTCATCTGGTTCAGCGACTATCACGAGGATTTCACCCGTTTCCTCGTCAAAGCTTAAGTCGTAAACCCACCCAAGTCTTATTCCCGTGTCAGTTATGAGCTCAACATCTCTAAGCTTAGATGCCATTATTCTGACCATCTTCGCCACCTCTGGGTATAATCCTGTAACCCCTTGGAGATTAACGTATAAAACCTTTTTCCAACAATAAAAACGGAAACATCATGCCTTTTTGGCCTGTAGTTCTTGGGCCTTCTTTGCAAGTTCGCCCAGCTGGGCTTCAAGCTTTTTAAGGGCCTCCTGGGTCTTCATTATAGCTTCATCGTACTCCTTTATCCGTGCCTCGAGGTATTCAATTGCACTCTCAAGGTTCTTCTCAACAGCATAGCCTGCTCCGACGCTCACTATAGCGTTCTCTTTGTCGGTTATCTTGCCCTTAAGGAACGAACCAGCCCCAATCGGAACGAGGATTTCAACCTCGTCCTCAGTTTTTTTAAGTTCCTCAAGAGTCTCCTTGACAGCCTTGAACTCGTCCCTACCGAGGGTGAGCAACTCGAGGTTCTGGGCCAACAGCTGGGCCTGTGCCTGCAGAAGCTGATACTCGTAAGCGAGTTTCTCTATTTCCTTTTCCACCATGGTTACCACCGAAAAAACTATGGAAAGAGGCTTTTAAGATTTGGGTTAAAGGGCCAAAAGTCACCCAATGATTTCCTCCGCTATTCTCTCGGCGATTTCCTTCAGGGCTTTGCTTGCAGGGCTCTCGGGGAATGCCTCAACAACCGGCTTGAGCATGGACATGCTCTTTGGAATGGCCCTGTCGTAGGGGACCTCACCTATTATCGGTATCCCCTCGCTTTCGGCCCACTCCTTTAATGCAGTAAAGCCGGGGTTGAGATCGGCCTTGTTTATTATCAGGTAAGCCGGCTGTCTGAAGTGCTGGACGACCTTGTAGGCGCGCTGGACGTCGCTGAGGGAAGCGGGCGTCGGTTCGGCAATCAGTATGGTCAAGTCGGCCCCCCCTATGCTCGCTATAACCTGACAGCCGATTCCCGCGGCACTGTCAACAATCATGTGCTCTAAGTTGAGCTCCTCCATGATTTTCTTGGCCCACTCCTTCTCCTCCGTAACGAGCTTACCGCTCTCCGGCCTTCCAACGTCGAGCTGGGCAGAGATTATGGGGAAGCCGTACTTGGTGGTTGCCTTCCTTATGACACCCGAGCGGGCCTGTTCGAGGGTTATCGTTCCCGGAACCGGACAGACGAGACCGCAGACGTTACAACCCTCGCAGGTGAGCTCGTTGACGACGTAGTTGCCGGATTCATCGATGTAAATGCTCTCGTAGGGACAGCGCTCCATACAGATTCCACAGCGGACGCAGGTCTCGGTGTTTATTCTGGCAACCTTTGCACCTATGTGCTCCCTCTCCTCCTCCCACTCCTCTACGCCAAGGAGCAGACCTAGGTTAGGTGCCTCAGCGTCGGCATCAACCGCGATAAGCCTGTATCTGTCCTTCAGGAAGTAGAGGAGGGAAGCCGTTATCGTGCTCTTTCCAACGCCACCCTTACCGCTCGCTATCGCTATCTGCATCACTCACCACCCCCGAGAAAGCCGGCAACCTTCTCGGCCATTTCGCGGAAGATTTTCGCCTCGGGAACGTCTTCAAGGACGATGGGCCTTCCGGAAACATAGCTCCTGACGATGTTCTCGCTGTAGGGTATCTCGGCTATGACCTCGGCCCCGTATTTTTCCGCGAGCTCCCTGACCCTTCCAGTATCGCCCAAGTCGGCCCTGTTGATGACCACCCATGTCTTCAGACCCATCAGCTTCCCGAGCTTGAGAATGAGCTCCGTGTCGTGGATTCCGAGCGGGGTCGGTTCCGTAACCGCTATCAAAAGCTCCGAGCCCTCAATGGCCTTTGAAACGGTGTTACCGGTTCCAGCGGCGGTGTCAACCATGAGGAGCTCGTAGTCTAGGCCTCTCGCGCGTCTCTTGGTTTCAACGACGAGGGGCATCGAGCGTTCCTCCCCTTCCCTTAGCTTTCCGGTAACGAGGGTGAAGCCATAGGGAGTTTCGGTCACGTATGTGTGGCCTATAACACGAAAAGCCTCTTGAATCGCCCCCGGAACAGGGCAGACTATCTCACAGGCCCGACAGCCGGAACAGAGGTTGGGCATCAAGAACGGCGTCCCGTCTTTCAGCGTTATTATCGCGTGCTCCTCGCAGACCTCGGCACACTTCCGGCACTTGATACACTTGGAGTAGTCGAACTTCGGCATGAACTGATTAACGGGCCTCTCGTTTGAGAGCTCAACGCCGAGGAGCAGGTGGTCGTTTGGGGCTTCAACATCTAAGTCCGCCAAAACCAGCCTGAAACGTTTTGCCAGCTCAATGGCGAGGTTAATCGCGACGGTTGATTTTCCGGTTCCTCCTTTTCCACCGCTCACCGCTATCTGCACGTTCTCACCTCCGAAAATTAGGGTAGCCGAATTCCTTTTAAGCTTTGTGCATAATCACGAAAGTCGCGAAAAGTTTTTATTAACAAGAAGTTATTAAAGCTTTGGTGGTGGGTATGGAGCTGGCGAAAATCGAGAGAAAGAAAGCCGAACTCTACAGGGCGTTAATACCGCTCGTTCCGAGGGACTTTAAGGACGACCTCAAACTGCTCGCGAGCCACTCCGAGAGAAACGCGAGACTGCTCGAAAAGGTCAAAGTGCCCGAGGAAACGAGGGGATTAAGAGAGGTAGAGGTTGCCCTCGAGTTTCTGGAGAAGGCACTCACGGATCCGGAATCAAAGGTAGAGGACTACTATCGCTTTGCGATAGATGCCGAGGAGGCAACGGCCAGAGTCTACTCCGAGCTGAGCATGAAGGCCAAGTCGGAGAGAACCAGAAGGCTCTTCCGCTGGCTGGCCGAGATAAGCAGGGAACACGCCGAAATACTGAGGAGGCACCTTGAGATGTGGGAGTTCATGCAGGAGCAGGTCGAGGAGGAAGAAATCCCCGAGGACCTGCTCGAGCAGTGGTTCGAGGACATAGACCTGTAGTTAGGTTTCCCTAAATCTTTTTAAAGCTCCCGCAGAGGTTTTAACGGTGGTTGATATGAGATGCCTGAAGGTTGCCTTTGGAATGGAAGACGATGAACACCTAATCGATGCTCACTACGGCGACTCTGAGTTCTTTGCCATCTACGAGGTCTGTGAAGATGGTAGCGTTAAACTCCTGGAAAAGAGGCCGAACAAAGCCAAAGACTTTGAAGAGGAGCACGATGAAGGCCACGGCGACCCGAGGAAGTTCAAGGCAGTTGTGAGCCAGCTTTTGGACGTTGACGTTCTAGCGGCTTTTAGAATGGGGCCGAACTTTTTGAGAATCCGGGACAAGACCAACAAGGTGGCCTTCTTTACGAGGACAAGAGACATAAAGCTCGCCCTCCAGCGCGTCCTTGAGAACTTCGATGAACTCTGGGAGCAGGTTCAGGCCAAGAAAGCCGAGAAACCCCCAATAGAGGAATGAGTGATGAGATTCTGGGGGATTGAGCCAAAGGTCGGCCTTTTTTCAGGTTTATATGCGCTCTTTGCGCTTTACCTGAACTCAAGGCTCAGGCCGGGCATCTCTCTCCCTTTACCGGGACTTGTTTTACTCCTTTCGGGCCTTTTTCTGTGGCTCGTCTGCTACCTTCAGGTTTCGAGGGCCTACTCAAGGGGAGAGCTCTTAACCAGGGGCTGTTACGCGAGAGTTAGGCATCCAATATACTCCATCTGGGGCTTTCTAATCATCCCGGGCTTTTCCCTGGTGGTAGGTGGCTTCATGCTCTTCCTTCCGGTTATCTACTGGCTCTCGGTTTTGGCATTTATAGGTGAG